>ERZ808037.332-NODE-332-length-48179-cov-12.714461_pt1 | contig 48179 bp, 61 predicted proteins | sample MGYA00380190_ERZ808037 | MGnify/ENA primary metagenome ERZ808037 (study PRJEB31490, sample SAMN06133399) | mouse gut metagenome | isolation source: J9 | host: mice | place: China: Chengdu | collected 2015-05 ...
CGCCGCGGCGGTGGACAACTGCCTCCAGGAACACCACATGGACTATGGCGATTTTGTGAGCCTGGAAAAGGACGGGGCGGGGAAGGTGACCTCCATCACCAGCAATACCGCCGCCAACAGCCGGTTCAAGCGGCAGGTGGTGGAGGCGGTGGCGCGGCAGCTGAGCACCCTGGACAGCGAGGCGCTGGGGGTGCCCCTGGGGACGCTGACGGGCCAGCCGCTGCTGTCCGGCGCGGGGCCCCGGGTGCGGGTGTCGGTGGACTCCGTGGGGGATGTGACGGCGGACTACGTCAACTCCTTCACCGCTGCGGGGGTGAACCAGACCCTGCACCGGGTCTGTCTGGAGGTCAACGCCACAGTACGCCTGTTCCTGCCGGGAGAGGTGCTGCCGGTGTCGGTGAGCAGCAGCGTCTGCGTGGCGGAGACGGTCATTGTGGGCGAGACGCCCGATACCTATTTGAATTTGGACAAAGGGGAAGGCTGAAATGGATCATAAAACCCAGGCGGAACAGCTTCGAGGGGCGCTGAACGAGCACAATTACCGGTATTATGTGCTGGACGCGCCCACCATCTCCGATTTTGAATACGACAAAATGCTCCGGGAGCTGGAGGAGCTGGAGGCGGCCCATCCGGAGCTGATCACCCCGGACTCTCCCACCCAGCGGGTGGGGGGCAAGGCGCTGGACAGCTTCCAGCAGGTGACCCACCGGGTGCCGCTGCAAAGCCTTCAGGACGTGTTTTCCCCCGAGGAGCTGCTGGACTTCGACCGCCGAGTGCGGGAGAGCGCGGACAGCCCGGAGTATCTGCTGGAGCCCAAGGTGGACGGCCTGTCGGTGGCGCTGGAGTATGTGGACGGCGTGTTCGTCCGGGGGGCCACCCGGGGGGACGGGCAGGTGGGGGAGGATGTGACGGAAAACCTGCGTACCATCAAGTCCATCCCTATGAAGTTGAAAAATGCCCCCCCGGCGCTGATCGTCCGAGGGGAGGTCTATATGCCCCGGAAGACCTTTGAGAAGCTCAACGAGGAGCGGGAGCTGCGGGGGGAGGCCCTGCTGGCCAACCCCCGGAACGCCGCCGCCGGCTCCATGCGGCAGCTTGACCCGAAAATCGCCGCCGCCCGTGGGCTGGACATGGTGGTGTTCAACATCCAGTACACCGACCGGGAGCCCTTCGCCACCGACAGTGCGGCGCTGGACTGGCTGCGGGAGCTGCGGTTCAAGGTGATTGACTACCGGCTGTTCCGGGATATGGAGGAGATCCAGTCCGCCATCTTTGAGTTGGGAGATCAGCGGGAGAAATACCCCTTTGATATTGACGGGGCAGTTGTAAAGGTGAATTCCCTCACACAGCGTGACGGGCTGGGGGAAACGGCCAAGTTTCCCAAGTGGGCTGCGGCCTACAAGTACCCGCCGGAGCAGAAGGAGAGCGTGGTGGAGGACATCGTGGTGCAGGTGGGCCGCACCGGGGTGCTCACCCCCAAGGCGGTGGTGGCCCCCGTCCGGCTGGCGGGCACCACTGTCACCAACGCCACCCTGCACAATCAGGATTTCATCGCGGAGAAGGATATCCGCATTGGGGACACGGTGATCGTGCAGAAGGCGGGGGAGATCATCCCGGAGATCGTCTCCGTGGTGAAGGAGAAGCGGCCGGAGGGAACGACGGCCTATCAGCTGCCCACGGTCTGCCCGGTGTGCGGCGCGGCGGTGGCGCGAGACGAGGACGGCGCCCACATCCGCTGCACCGGGGCGGAGTGCCCCGCCCAGCTGCTTCGCAACCTGACCCACTTCGCCAGCCGGGACGCCATGGACATTGAGGGGCTGGGCCCCGCCGTGGTGGAGGGGCTGGTGGAGGCCGGGCTGGTGAAAACCCCGGCTGACCTCTACCGATTGGATCGGGACGAGGTGGCCAAGCTGGAGCGGATGGGCAAGAAGTCGGCGGACAACCTGCTGGCCGCCATTGAAAGGTCCAAGGGGAACGACCTGTCCAAGCTGCTCTTTGCCTTCGGCATCCGGCAGGTGGGGCAGAAGGCGGGGAAGATTCTGGCCGCCCGGTTTGGTTCCCTGGACGCGCTGGCCCGGGCCACCGAGGAGGAGCTCACCGCTATCAACGACGTGGGCGGGATCACGGCGAAATACCTGACCGAGTGGTTTGCCGCCCCCCAGAGCCAGCATCTCATCGCCGCCTTGAAGGAGGCGGGGGTGAACATGGACAGCCAGGCCGCCCCGGTGGGGGACAGGCTGGCGGGGCTCACCTTCGTGCTCACCGGAGAGCTGTCCGCCTGCTCCCGGAAGGAGGCGGGGGACAAGCTGGAGGCCCTGGGGGCCAAGGTGTCCGGGTCGGTGTCCAAGAAAACCGGGTGTGTGGTGGCCGGGGAGGCCGCCGGCTCCAAGCTGCGGAAGGCCCAGGAGCTGGGCGTGCCCGTGCTGGACGAGGGGCAGTTCCTGATTCTGGTGGGAGAGCGGGAGGGAGACTCCGACGCTCTCCTGGCGCAACTGAAGAAATAGAGAGGGGGAGACCTATGGCAAGAAGCTTAGGGGCCCGGGCCGGGGAGGGCGGAGGATGAGCGCGCGCGCAGAACGGCGGCCCCGGCTGACCCGGGAGCGGCTGATCGTGATTTTGCTGATCGCGCTGGCCGTGATTGTGGTGGCCACCGCGGCGGGGCTGTTCTTGAAGGGATCGTTGACGCTGGACAATCTGCTGGTAGAGCTGGGGCTCAAGGAGCCGCCTATTTCCATGGAGGAGATTCCGGGCTACTCCGGCGATCCCTATGTGATACTCAACGACAACTGGCCGGAGTTTGACGCAGAGGATCTGACGCTGGAGCCCTTTGAGACCTACAGTGAGCTGGACTACCTGGGGCGGTGCGGCGTGGCCTACGCCAATATCTGCCTGGAGATCATGCCCACCGAGCCCCGGGGCGACATCGGACAGGTGAAGCCCTCCGGCTGGCAGACGGTGAAATATGACTGTGTGGACGGCAAGTACCTCTATAACCGGTGCCACCTCATTGGCTATCAGCTGGCGGGGGAGAACGCCAACAGGCAGAACCTGATCACCGGGACGCGGTACATGAATGTGGAGGGGATGCTCCCCTTTGAGAACATGGTGGACGACTACGTGGAGGAGACGGGAAACCACGTGCTCTACCGGGTGACCCCTGTGTTTGAGGGGAGAAACCTGCTGGCCTCCGGGGTGAAGCTGGAGGCGTTCTCCGTGGAGGACGAGGGGGAGGGGATCTGCTTCAATGTGTACGTTTACAATGTACAGCCCGGGATCACCATCGACTACGCCACCGGGGAGAGCTGGGAAAACTGAACCGGCGCGAGAAAAGCCCGCTCCAATCGGAGCGGGCTTTTTCGTAGATTCACGGAAAAGACAGGGTTTTAACCCGGGAAGAACATACCCCAGGCCAGGAAGCCCAAGACAGCGACAATTCCGGTAAAGATCAGAACGGTCACCAGGTAGCCCATGATGTCCTTGGCCTTCAGGCCGGCAACACCCAGAGCGGGCAGGGCCCAGAAGGGCTGGATCATGTTGGTCCACTGATCGCCCCAGGCGATGGCCATAGCCGCGCGGCCGGGCTCCACGCCCAGCTGGGCGGAGGCGGGCATGACGATGGGGCCCTGAACCGCCCACTGGCCGCCGCCGGAGGGAACGAAGAAATTGACCACGCCGGCGGACAGGAAGGTCCACACGGGGAAGGTGACCGGGGTGGAGATGTTGACGAAGAAGTCGGAGATGATACCGGCCAGGCACACGCCGCCATCGTTCTTGACGGTCATCAGGCCCATAATGCCGGCGTAGAACGGGAACTGGAGCAGAATGCCCGATGCACCACCGGCGGCGTCGCCGATGGCGTCCACATACTTGCGAAGGTCGCCGTGGGCCAGAATGCCCAGGAACAGGAAGATGCAGTTGACGATGTTCAGATCCAGGACGAAGGTCTTCTTGGTCCAGAAGAACCAAACGATGTAGATGAAGAACATCACGCACACGATGCCCCACAGAATTTTGCTGTGCTCGATCTTCTCAGCGGGGGTTTCAACAGTGTACTCCCGCTCCTTTTCATCAGCCAGCAGGGAGGGATCCACTATAATGGTGTGATCCTTGTCGGGGTGCATGGCGTAGTTGATGAAGGGCATACCCACCAGAACGATCAGGCACATGATCAGGTTCACGGGGTGGAGCATGGTGCTGCCGGACTGGGCTACAAAGACCTCACCGGTGGTGGCAATCTCGTAGCCCTTGCCGCCCAGGGCCAGAGGGATGGAGCCGGACAGGCCGGCGTGCCACACCACGAAGCCGGAGTAGGCGGAGGCGATGAGCAGGGGATAGTCCACGTCGCGCACGCGCTTGGCGATCTCCTTGGCCAGCAGGGCGCCGACGATGAGGCCGAAGCCCCAGTTCAGCCAGCAGCAGATGGTGGACACCGCAGTGGTAACCACGATGGCGCTCATCTTGTTTTTGGCGAGACCGGCGATGGAGCCCAGGATCTTCTTGCAGATCTTGGCGGAGGCCAGAGCGGAGCCCAGCACCAGCACCAGGGCCATCTGCATGGAGAAGGCCAGCAGGTTCCACATACCAAGCGCGGTGCCGCCCTGACCACCCCAGGCCCAGATCATTTCAATGGGGCCCTGCTGCGTCCCGATCATGGCGGCGATAAACACCACGATGGTCAGGATGATGGCGAACAGGAACGGATCCGGCAGCCAGCGGTTCATGACCCGCACGCAGCCGTTGGAAAACTTTTTCAGCATAAAAGTTTACCCTCTCTTTCTTCAAATAAATTTGACAACTGGAACCGTGAATCTTAACAGACATATTATAGCGGTTCATTCACAGTTTGTCAACAATTTCGCATAAAAACTCCCAACCAAATGAAGTTATAAGAATATTATATTGTGTATAACTGCTGAATATGTTCCAGAAAACGGAATAGATCCCAGTATCCCAGACAGTTCTGACTGGGATACTGGGATTTATGAAAAATTTTTTTCGCTTATTTATCGAAGGCCGGGTTGGTAAAATAGACGTTCTTCTGGTCGAGTCTCTGCTTGGCCAGCTCAATGGCTTCGCCGAACCGCTGGAAGTGCACGATTTCCCGCTCCCTCAAAAAGCGGATCACGTCATTCACATCCGGATCGTCGGACAGGCGGAGGATATTGTCGTAGGTGAGGCGGGCTTTCTGCTCTGCCGCCAGATCCTCGGTCAGATCCGCTATCACGTCCCCGGTGACCTGCATGGTGGAGGCGGACCAGGGATAGCCGGAGGCGAACTGGGGGTATACGCCGGTGGTGTGATCCACGAAGTACGCGTCAAAGCCGGCGGTCTTGATTTGGCTGTCGCTGAGGTTCCGGGTGAGCTGGTGCACCAGGGTGCCCACCATTTCCAGGTGGCCCAGTTCCTCCGTACCTACTGAGGAGTCAAAAGATGACAGCAAAAAGCCGAGGAAATTTAATATAGATAAAGGTAGAATACTTTACTGTATTTTATAGAAGGTGAGCGCGGTATAGCTTGACTTTTGGGACAAAAGCTACTATCATAAAGGACACAACAGAGATGCCGACAAACCATCTGAAAGCGGTGTTTTGCCATGAAAACAGCGGAAGAGCTGCGCTCCGCCCTGCGTGCCATCGATCACAGGAGCTACCCGGCCTATAAATCTCTGGCGGGAAGCTGGTTCTTTGAAGCTTACACGCTGAATATTGAACACGTCCAGGGCGACCCCTTTGCCGCCCCCTCCCAGATCAGCGTGACGCTTGACCGCAAAACCGCGGGCTTCCCGCCCAGCTGCTGGGAGACCCCATGGAACCGGACGGCGCTGGAGGATTACCTGCTCCGGCGCTTTGCCCGTCAGGCGGGGAGGTTTTCCCGTCAGGCCAAGGGCTCCGGAAAAAGCGGAGTTCTGGCTGTCACCACCCCCGGACAGGAGGTGCTGGAGCGAACCGACTGCCAAGTGCGTGCCGGGGCGGTGATGCTTCGCTTTGAGGTGGGGCTCCCAGCCAACGGACGAACCATCAACGCCCGGGAGCTGGAGAAAATCCTCTTTGAGTTTCTCCCCGCCTGTGTGGAGCAGGGGCTGCTATATGACAGCACCCCCAAAGGGGAGGTGGCGCAGGTCATCGCCCTGGCGGAGGATCAGCACTTTATCCGGGAGGAGCTGGGACGGCTGGAATTGGCCGCTTTTGTGGCAGACGGATCCATTCTGCCCCGGGAGAGCGGCGTGTCCGACCGGCCCATGAAGGGGGCAGTGCCCTTCCAATCTCCGAAGGAGTTGGCGGTGACCCTGGAGCTGCCCCACCGGGGTGCTGTCCGGGGGATGGGGATACGCCGGGGGATCACCCTCATCGCCGGGGGAGGCTATCACGGCAAATCCACCCTGCTGAAGGCTTTGGAGCGGGGCGTTTATGACCACATTGCCGGGGACGGTCGGGAGTACGTCATCACGGACACCTCCGCCGTGAAGATCCGGGCGGAGGATGGCCGCAAGGTGACGGACACCGATATCTCCCTGTTCATCAACCACCTGCCCAGCGGGCGGGACACCACCCGCTTTTCCACCCTGGACGCCAGCGGCAGCACGTCACAAGCGGCCAACATTGCCGAGGCCCTGGAGGCGGGGGGCAGGGTGCTGCTCATGGACGAGGACACCTCCGCCACCAACTTCATGGTGCGGGACGAACTGATGCAGGCGGTGATCGCCCGGGAGCAGGAGCCTATCACCCCGTTTCTGGAGCGGGCCATGGATCTGTGGCAAAAAGCCGGGGTGTCCCTGATCCTGGTAGTGGGCAGCTGCGGGGCCTACTTTCACATTGCTGACAAAGTGGTGCAGATGGACGCCTACCAGGCCCGGGACATCACAGACCAGGCCAAGGCGGCGCTGGCGGGCCGGCCCGTTCCCTCCCTGACAGCCCCCGGCTTCCACCTGCCCGCCGGGGATCGGGTGATCGATCTGTCTGGCGACAGCCAAGTCCGAAAGAATTACCGGGGGGACGGCTACCGGCAGGAGCGGTTGAAGGTGAAATGTTTCGGCAAAACCGCATTCTCTGTCGGAGACCGGGAGCTGGATCTGCGCTATGTGGAGCAGTTGACGGACGCAGGCCAAACCCGGGCGCTGGCCTATATGGTGCGCTACGCCCGGGAGCATCTGGCGGGCCGGACGGTGGAGGCCGTTGTGGCGGCGCTGATCAAACTGATGAAGGAGAAGGGGCTGGGGGCGGTCTGCGGCGGCGGGGTCATCCCCGCGGGGCTGACTATGCCTCGGGTGCAGGAGATTTTCGCCTGTTTTGACCGATATTGATATCCGGTTCGTCAACAGTTCCCGGTGTAGACATAGTTCAGCCAGTTCCTGGCCTCCTCTGCCAGCCGGTAGACCCGCTCCACCGGGGTGGGCGGACGATCCTGCATCTCATATCGCGGGAAAAACCGGGACAGGTGCAGGGGAATATCCTGGCGCACCGACGCCAACCACCGAGCCAGAGCACAGATCTCATCCACGCTGTCGTTCTCACCGGGAACCAGCAGGGTGGTGACCTCCACGTGACAGCGCTCGGCCGCCAGGGCGATGGAGCGCTTCACCGTGTCCAGATCCCCACCCAGGCGGCGATACCACGCTGAGGTGAAGCCCTTCAGGTCGATATTGGCCGCGTCCAGATAGGGGAGAAGCTCCCGCCAGGGCTGCTCCTCAATCGTACCGTTGGAGACCAACACGTTGACCATGCCCCGGTCGTGGACGAGGGCGGCACAGTCCCGGACGTACTCGTAGCCCACCAGCGGTTCGTTATAGGTGTAGGCCACACCGATGTTTCCCTCGGGAATCAACTCCGCCGCCTTGTCCGCCAATTGCTCTGGGGACACATCCAACGTCTGAATTGAGCCGTCCGAAGCCATGGAGATCTCATGGTTCTGGCAGAAGGGACAGCGGAGGTTGCAGCCGAAGCTGCCCACAGACAAAATCAGGCTCCTGGGCCGGAAACGGCGCAGGGGCTTTTTTTCGATGGGATCCAGCGCCAGACTGGTGAGCCTGCCATAATTTAGCGGCACAACGATCCCATCCCGGCAAATCCTGGCTCGGCAGAAGCCGATCTGCCCCTCCGCCAATTGGCAGTGGTGGAAGCACAGCGCACAGTTCGCGCTCATGTGTGACGCACCACCTCAAACCGCTCCAGGGTATAGGTCTCCCGGGAGCTGATGCCGCCCTTTTGCCGGGCAATATCGATCTGTTGCTCCACCGTGTCCACGCCCTCCAGGTCGGGAAGCAGCAGTCCCCGGCGGCTGCCGTGGGACACGATGACGCCGTACCGTTTTACATCCAGCTGATCCGGGGAGGAGATGGGCTCCGGCTCCCCCAGCACGTCCACGCTGTACTCCAGCTGATCCAGTTCCTCCTTGCCCACGGGAGGGAAGCGGGGGTCACGGGCCCCGGCGGATACGGCGTTCTGCACGATCTCCCAGGCCACGCTGCCGGTGGTAGGGCCGGTGGTGCCGATGCAGCCCCGAAGCTGCCCGTGGGCGTGAAGGGAGACAAAGGCCCCGGCGGTTTTGCCGGTCAGCTCCTGGGGCAGGCCGTCCGGCAGAGCGCGCAGCCGCTGACCGGTACGGACATAGGTCTCCAGAGACAGCCGGGCCAGCCGCACCCAAGAGTCCTCGGCAGCTTTGCGCTGGGCCAGGCGGGCGTGTTCCGCCTCCTCGCATTGCCGAGCAAACCGGCGGTCTTCGTCCGGGCCGGTGACAGCAAACGTGGCTACGCCATAGCCCACGCCGGTAACGCCTTCGTAGCTGAGTAGCTCCGGCTCCACTCTCAGGCCGTCCAGCGCCCCAGCCATGATCTGAAAAGAACGCAGGCCACACTCCGCCGCCCGGTCGCACAGGGTAGGATCCATGGTGAGAAATTGGAGGAAGTCTCCGGCTTTCATAGCGGCGGTGACCCGGCGGTCAAATACAGGCCCCTCGGGGGCATAACCGTAGGGCCCATCGTCCTGGAGCTTATGGGACAGGTCGCCGCTGGCAATGAACACGGCACGGCGGCCCAGCTTGTTCACCGCGGCAGCAATAGATTGCCCTAAGAAGTAATGATGTAAAGGAGAAAATCCTGACAAGCCGACACGCACAATAGGACAGCTCACCCCGGCCTCATGGAGAAAATAAAGAGGCAGGAAGGCGCCGTGATCCAGGGAGGGATCACGCTCACCCAGTGTCCCGGCCTGAAGTCCCGCCGCCTCCGCCTGATGGACAATCTCCTGGCGCAGTTCGACATCATAGGTTACCTCAAGGCGGGTCTGGGGCGCACCGAAGGAGGCCATACTGCCGGACGCGCCCGCACCGGGGGAGATGTGGAAGTAGTCGGCGTACATCATGGTGTGGGGCGACGAGATCACCAGAACCTCTGGATTCCAGGCTGACACCTGCTTTGCGGCGGCGCGATAGGCGTTGATGGTGGCCTGAACCTGCCGCTCCTGGCCCCGGCCAACGGTGGGGATGATGAGGGGCGGATGGGGCACAATGACGGCTCCGATCATTGGCATAAGGATCACCCCTTCCGATTCACAGAACCATGACCAGCGTCCCCGCCCCGATGAGGATGCACCCGATGACGGACTTGGGTGTGAACTTCTCGTGGAGGAACACCGCCGCCATCACCAGTGTGATGACCACGCTGAGTTTGTCAATGGGGACCACCTTGGACACCTCGCCGATCTGGATGGCCCGGTAGTAGCACAGCCAGGACGCGCCGGTGGCCAGCCCGGACAGGATCAGGAACAGCCAGCTTTTTCGGCTGATTTCCGTAATGCCGCCCTGGGCGTTGGTGACGAACACCATGATCCAGGCCATGGCTACCACCACCATAGTTCGGATGGCGGTGGCCAGGTTGGAGTTGACGCCGTCAATGCCCACCTTGGCCAGAATGGAGGTGAGGGCCGCGAACACGGCGGAGAGCAAAGCAAAGAGAAACCACATCATAACTGCCTCCTTATACTATAATCTTTCTGCACACAGTTTAGCATGGGGCAGAGCGGTTTTCAATGGAAACCATCGAAGTAATAGGATTTTTTTCATGCCAGATGAGAAGGAGGCAAACCAAAGGGCAAAGTAGGCCTGTCCGGCGCATACCCTTGGAACAAAGGGGGAACGCGGGATGGAGGAACGGGCGCGTCTGATCGAAATCGAACACGACCGCAAGATCACGAAAGAGATGGACAGCCAGTTCCTGTTTGAGTACCAGAGGGCCATCCTGCTGTCACTGAAGGAGAGCGGGACGCTGGATGAGGCACAGTACCGGTACGCGGAAGGGAAGCTGCGGAATCAACTTCAAGCGTACATCAGGAGACAAAACAGCGCGGAAAAAAGGGGGAGAAATCATGAGGAAGGTGGCGGCCTATTGCCGGGTGTCCACCGACCGGGAGGATCAGGCCAATTCCTTTGAGAGCCAGCAGCGCTATTTCAAGGAGTTCATCGACCGGCAGCCCGACTGGGAGCTGTATCAGGTCTATGCCGACGAGGGCATCACCGGCACCTCCACAAAAAAGCGGGCGGCGTTCAACCGCATGATCGCCGACGCCCACAGGGGGAAAGTTCAACTCATCCTCACCAAAGAGGTGAGCCGGTTCTCCCGTAACATTCTGGACACCATCGCCTACACCCGGGATCTGAAGACCCTGGGGGTGGGGGTGGTGTTCATGAACGATGGCATCAACTCCCTGGAGCCGGACGCGGAGCTGCGGCTGTCCATCATGGGCTCCATGGCCCAGGAGGAGAGCCGAAAGACCTCCAGCCGGGTGAAGTGGGGCCAAACCCGGCGGATGGAGCAGGGGGTGGTGTTCGGCAGATCGCTACTGGGATATGATGTAAAGGGAGGACATATTACAGTAAATCCAGCAGGGGCGGAGCTGGTTCAGCTCATTTTCCACAAGTACGGCATAGAAAAGAAGGGCACTTCTGTTATCGCCCGGGAACTGCGAGAAGCGGGATACAAATCGCTGACCGGGAACACAAAATGGCCCAATACCTACATTATCAAGGTGCTGAAAAACGAAAAATATGTGGGCGATCTGGTACAAAAAAAGACCATCACCCCGGACTACCTGAGCCACGCGAAAAAGTACAACCACGGGGAGGAGGAACTGGTGATCCTCCGCAACCACCATGAGCCGATCATCAGCCGGGAGCTGTGGGATATTGTCCAGGGTGAGCTGAAAAAACGGGATCGGAAAGGGAACTACGACGGCGGACACTCAACCCGATATGCGTTCAGCGGCAAGATCAAGTGCGGGGAGTGCGGGGCCAGCTTCGTCTCCCGGAAAAAAATCCGGAAGGATGGCACGGCCTATAAGCGCTGGGGCTGCCTTACCGCCACCACGGAGGGGAAGCGACGTGAAGATGTCCAGGGAAATGAGGTGGGCTGTGATGTCGGAAAGATGCTCCGGGATGAACTGGCCATGGATATTTTGAAGCAGTCCCTGGCATCCCTGCAAATGGACGTGGACGAAATCATCCAAAATGTCACCGATATTGCCATGGAGGCGATTCACGCAGGGGTGGGACAGGAAACCGACCGTCCGGAGGCGCTGGAATATCAGATTGAGCAGCTCACAAATAAGAAAGCGGATGTGCTGGACGCCTTCTTCTCCCGGCAGATCACCAAGGACGAAATGAAGCTGGTGAATGAGCGGTATGACAGGGAACTGGGCGCCCTGCGGGTCAGATTGGATGCGGCGCACTCCGAAGGGGGGATCGCTTATGAGCTGGAGGCCCTGCGAAAGGAGGTGGAAGGGCAAATAACGGCCATCGTAAGAGGTGAGACAGACAGTGAACCATTCTATAAAAACCTGCTGGATCACATGGTAGTCCAAAAGGACAAACGGGTAGAGGTATATCTGAGCCGTTTGCCACAGAAATGGATGTTTATCCTGGAAAATCTGCGGAGAGCGCCGGTGTGTCAAAACGACCCCTCCGTACCGATATCGGTAAGCAGCCCCTTCAGCTCGGGATAGGGCATGGCATACCGCTGGGACAGGTAGCGCAGGGAAGCGCCCAGCTCGCCGTCCGGTCCTCCATACTGCTTTAGACTATAATCCTGATCTAAAAAATTACACGGTAGGTCACCGCAAGGGTAGAGGCCTCCTTGTCAAACACGCACAGCTCCAAAATGGATCTGGCGGCGAGATTTTTCTCCTCGATGGTTGTATCAGGGGAGCGGAGGGTCACCAGCGCCGACGCGATAGACGCCCGCAGGTTTGGGACAAGATCCTCGCTGGCCCTGGCCCGCTGGGCATCCAGATGGGCCTTGGTTTGCAGGATGCTGTTATCTATCATCTGTTTTGCCTTTGCGAAATCCTCAAGCTCCAGCACGCCGGCAAGATACGCGTCCTGGAGGCGTTCTTTTTTGGTGTTCAGCTGCTTTAGCGTTGCCCCCAGCTTGGCCAAATCAGATCCGCCGGATGCCGCTGTATAGGTGACGTCATAGGAGACCGGGGTGGCGCTGAAGGCATCCTCCTCCAGCTTCGCCAGGACGCTCTCCGCCAGAATATCCGCTTTGATGTGCTGGGAATGGGTGCAGCGGGCCCGCACATAATTGTTGCATTTAAAATAGTGTGGCTTGGAAAAAATCAACGTGCCACCGCAGGCGGCGCAGCGCACCAGCCCGGACAGCCAGTGCTTCAGCTCGCAGCTGGGGCGGGCCTTGTAGCCGAATTGTGCCTTCAGTCGATCCATGCGCTCCTGGGCCGCCTGCCAAACTTCCAGGGAAATAAGCGGCTCATGTTCGCCATCGGCAACGATGATATTCTCGTCAAAAAAGTCCCTGCGGCTCCGGCCGGCGGGGTTCCATCTGAGTTTGCCGATATAGACCGGGTTGCGGAGGATGTATTCAATGGTGCGGTTCTCAAATGGATTACCCCGGTGGGTGCGGATGCCCTGGTCATTCAGATCTTTGGCGATGTTCCACAGCCCGGCCCCGGCCACAAACTGCTCGAAAATGCGACGGACATGGGCGGCCTCCTCTGGCAAGGGAACCAGCTTTCCACCTTCAGCACGATAGCCAAAAGAGGGGGTGGCTTGCAGCTTGCCCCGCTGGGCGTTCACAGTCATGGAGCGTTTGACTTCTTGGCTCAGGCGGATGGAGTAAAATTCGTCCATCCACTCAATGATGCGCTCGATCAAGCTGCCGAAGGGGCCCGCCAGCAGGGGCTCGGTGATGCTGACTACCTCCACGCCGCATTTGGAGCGGAGGATGGATTTATAGAAAATGCTCTCCTCCTGGTTGCGGGCAAAACGGCTGAACTTCCAGACGAGGATGACGGAGAAGGGGCAGTCTGTCTCCTTGGCCTGGGCGATCATCCGCATGAATTCTGGGCGGCGCTCCGCTTTCTTTCCGGAGATTCCGGCGTCTATGTAAACATGAGCGCCCAGCAGGAGAAATCCCTCCCGCTGGGCGTACTTGCGGATCTCCTCCAGCTGGGAGTCGGGGGAGAGCTCTGTCTGTTCGTCGGTAGAGACGCGGATGTAGGCCGCCGCGTAGCGGGGCAGGGAAGGGGTGGCCATTGTCATTTGGCTTGCTTCAGCAGTGAGATCTGGCCGGGCGCCAAGTTCTCCATGAGGGCGTTCATCTGCTTCGGTATTCATGGGGCGCTCCCTTCTTTTCATGCCGATGTAATTAAAAACACCGGCCGCACCTGCTATACCCGCGGCTCAGGAGCTCGTCCAGCGAGGCGTTGGAGGTGGCATAATTCTGCGGGGCTATCCTCGACACAGACGAGCAGGACGGGTAATGGACTTTCATCGTGTTGGTATTCAGCACCCAGGCTTGGGTGGTCTGCTGCTGGTCGGGGTTATCCCACGTTTGAAAATTGCTCCCATCACCGCCGCCCCCATTGTTCCCGCCTCCTGACGGAGCTGTGGACGGGAGCTGCGCGGGCTTGTCTGTGGGGGCCGGGGTGGGCTCCGGGGTGGGCTCCGGGGTGGGTTCCGGGGTTGGATCCGGAGTGGGTTCCGGCGTCGGCTCCAGCGTGGGCTCAGGGGTCGGCTTCGGCGTCGGAGCAGGTGTTGGGGCCAGCGTGTGAGACGGCTTCGGGGACGGCAGGGTGCCCCGGTGGGTCGGGGTGGGGGAGGCTGAGGAACAGCCGCACAGGAACAGCAGGCACAGGGCAAGCAGCCCGGATTTCAGACGGTTCATGTCCAGCCTCTTATTGCGCCGCTTTTAGGGCTTCAATATCGCGGGTGTTCTGGGCAACTACGCTGCGCAGAAGCCGCACTTCCTCCCAGAGCTCCGCCAGCTCATCCTTCCCGGCCAGATCCTTCAGGCGCTGGTGGGTGAGATCCTGCCCCTCGGCCAGGGCGTCCAGACTTTTGAGGACGATGTTTTCCTGAGTGAGAGCCACACGGGTGAGGGTGGTCTGCATCTGGCCCATGTCGGCCCGCATCTGCTTCTGCTCTTGCTGAATTTGCTCCAGCAGGGCTAAAATCTTTTCTTCGTTGCTCATGTGTAGTCCTCCCTGTGCCCGATTCGGGCACATTTTATTTTGGTGCACTCATAGGCAGAGCATTTTATGCATAAGGCCGATATTTAAAACTTGTAATTTTAGTAAATACTTCGCCCTTTTGATTGTCAGAAAGGGTTCTAAATAAATCAAGGAGTTTCTTTTCATCGTCCTCAAGACGATCATATGGGCTTTCGGTCATGCGTTGCATAAAGTCAGCAACCTGTTCCTTAGCTGTAAAACACTGCATTTGCGTAGGCCGCGGTGGGTTTTCTTTTGATGCCATCATTTTGAAAATATCTGAATATTCAATTTGAGCCACGAGAACTTCTTCTTCATCTTTGTAACCGGGGACAATTTTCACAGAGGTTACAGCCCAGGAGAAAAAACGAATCCGTTCCAGTTCACCATTAAAAATTGCCCTATATCGCAATCCTATCATGTTCTCGCCGGTCAACAAAAGTTTTCCGTCAAAATCGGAGCAGAAGGCAATTGATATAGCATCAAGAGCATCCTCAGATTGAAATTCTTCCCAATTCTCAAAAACACCCATCTTCAGCAAGTATTCGATGGGAACTTCAAAGTATTTAGAAATTTTTACAAGGGCTTCGGCCGATGGTTTTGCTTTTCCCTTTTTCCACTCCGTAATTGCACTATGCGAAAGAGCAGCTTTTTCAGTTAATTCTTTTGCGGTGATCCCGGCCAAATCTATCAGGTGAAGAATTCGTTGAATAGGCATAAAAAACTACCTCCGGTTTTGTTAAAAATGCCGATGTTTTAGAATATTCTAATTTTCGCTTGACTAATTAGAAAATTCTGATTATGATTGAGTTAGCACAAAGCCATACAACAAGCGGAAGGGGTGAACGTAATGGGTATGCAGATGGCGGTCGTTATTTTATCCATCATCGCTTTGGCTGTCAGCGCCTTCAGTGCGGGCTACTCCATGGCGAACTGGCATTTCAGCAATACCTTCGTCCGCGACAAGGTAACAAAAAAGTTGGAGGAGGAGCTGCGCTGGCGGCTTCACTTGAACAAAGAGATGGCCAACGAGACAACCGAAACGATAAAGGACGCAATGGACAAGTAGACGGGCCAGCGGTGGCGGAAGGCATCCTCCCGGCAAAAGCGAAGATACCGTAGGCCATCTTTTGTGATGCTATACGTGCCATGTTCAGGCTGGATGAAATGAAAGCGCAAAAGCAGAGAATTTGAGTATGCCAGTTCCTGCTCCGTCAATGCTCTTGGGTCATGCCGCTTCAGAGACTTCAAAAGCCGAAGCTCCTCCGGCAACAGGGAGATATCCGCAAAGGTCATAGGCAGCAACTTCCTCATGTAGCTTCATAGCAGTTTCTATCTTTCATATTAGCACATGGCCAAAACCCTGTCAACAATCGGAAAGGAGGTGAGGCATATGCTGAGCGCCAACATCAAGAAGCTCTGTGCGGAGCGCGAAATCTCGGTATTCGCGCTGGAAAACGCCACCGGCGTGGCCAACGGCTCCGTCAGCCGCTGGGACAAGAAGCCCCCGAAGATCTACAACCTGAAGCGGGTGGCCGACTTCTTCGGCGTGTCGGTGGACTCCCTGCTGGAGGGCGTGGATGATCCCCGGTTCCGCCCCAAGCCCAGAACTCCCCAGAGTTAAGCATACCACCCCGAGGAGGGATTATCCATGCAGAACGACTGCGTAAATATCTACCGAACCGCCAGAAAAGTTGCGGGTTTTACCCAGGAACGCGCAGCGGAGCTGCTGGGCCTGTCCGCCCGCTCCCTGGCGGACTACGAAACCGGCCTGCGCCTGCCGCCCAACGACGTGGCCGACCGGATGGTGACGGTCTACAACTCCCAGCTGCTGGCCGTCCAGCACCTGCGGGCCTCCACCCAGTTCGCCCGGGAACTGCTGCCCGACATTCCGGCCATGTCCCTGCCGGAGGCGGTGCTCACCCTGGTGGACGCGGTGTATGACTTCGCCGACGACCGGCTGGATCGGGAGCTGATCGACATCGCCCGGGACGGGGTGATCTCGGAGGATGAGCGGGAGCGGTTCGACCGCGTGGTGGAGAAGATCGGCGCCATCACCGCCGCGGCCATCGCGCTGGCCTCCATGCCCCGGGGCGGGTGAGATAGGACAACCACGGGTAGGAATATGCTGGGAAGGGAGGTGGTCAGATGCCACGGAAGGAGCAGAAAATCAAAGTAGTCAGCTATGTCCATGTGGGCGACCAGCTGGTGTGTACGGATGACCTCGACCCGGAGCGCAAGCGGCAGCTGGCCACCTGGATCAAGTGCACCTATCTCAATGCCCTGTTTGAGGGGAAAGCCAGATTTTATCCAGTAGAAGAAGGTGAAAAGGAAAAATGCTTGTCAGAAGAACCAAGGGCGGACACCCGCCCCGGGGCATAAAAAAGCCCCCGGCGGGTTGCAGGCCCCGCCAGGGGTGGATGAGCCGGACGGCTCACCGTGAGAACGTAGCTATTATAGCACGGAAGAATCCAGTTGACAAGGGGGTGGCGGCATGGTTCGCAAGAATTTGCAGAACGCACGCAAGGCCACTGGAATGACCCAGCAAGCCATGGCGGACAAGCTGGGGATGGATTGCCGGTATTATAAATCTATTGAAAGTGGTGAACGCCTTGGCGGGATCTGGGTGTGGGACAAGCTGGAAGATTTGACGGGGATCAATCAGCGTGTTTTGCGAGAAATTCATCGCGGCTAAGGAGATAGTCTGTAGAGATATCTAACGCATCTGCAATCTTTACCAGGATATCATACGAGGGCTGACGGTAGTCACTTTCGTAAAAGCGGTATGTTCGCAAAGCAACACCAATAGCATCAGCCATATTTTGTGCAGAAATCCCGTGCGCCTTTCTAACTGAATTCAGACGCTCACCAATTTTTATGTCCATTTCAATCCCTCCAAAATAACTCTTGACAGTGTGCGTATTGTACACTATAATAGCCACATCAACCAGTGTGCATAACGCACACTATGGAGGCGTGACCATGGATAAATCAATCGACTATTTGGAGGATCTCAGTGTAGAACTTCGTCAGCTCTCGGGGCTGTGCAATGTCTTGTGCTGTGTTGGGGAGAGCAATACGGAGCCGTCATGGGAATCCGTGGGCGACAGCTTCCGGGCCATCCGGGATGTACTGGACGCCAAAGCTGAGGAAGCAGAGGAGGTGGTGAGCGAGTGGTATAGGGCCCAGGCCGTGGGGACGGTCATAAACCCGTGAGAACAAAGGTGAAGAAAATGATTATAAGAAATAATGGAACGAGGTATTTTCTTGTAGAAAATGCTATGAATTTTGGGGTAAATGAAGCTATTTTCATTCAGTATTTAATGGATGAACTGAGGGCAGCATATGAGCTTCGTCAACATGGTCATGGGCGTGTTAAGTTTGAGCTGGTGATTGAGGATGGACAGCCTTGGATGCCTTGGACTATTGAGGACTTTTCGAAAGAGTTTCCTTTTTGGTATGGGCCACAAATCCGCAGAATTATTGCGTCGTGCAAAAAGCAGGAATTGATTAGGACGGGGAATTATAACCAGACCCCATGGAATCAGCGATTGTGGTATACGGTAGAGGGGGTAAATGTCAATGAGTGGTAAAGAAATTGAAATCGTCAAGGACGGTGACCAGTATACCGTAGTACTTAATGCGCTGATCTTTGATGATAATCTTCGACTGCAAACCAAAATGGTGCTTATCATGATGACAAGTTTCCGTCCGGATTGGGATTTTTCAGTTCGGGGCATGGCCAAAATTGCTCACGTCACGAAAGACACGATGTCCAAGATGCTTGCAGAACTCGAAAAAGCCGGCTATGTGAAAAGAAAGGAGCAACCCCGAAGTGCGGCAGGGCAGTTTGCAAAGGCCGGATATTTGGTTTCCAGAAAGCCAATCTTCAAGGACACGGCAAATACCGGGCATAAAAATTATGACACGGAAGAACCGTGTCCTACTTTACCGTACCCGGCTGAACCGTACACGAAGAATTCGCCGCAATTAAATACTAAACAATCAATTACTGAACAACCAAGTTCCCCCTATAGTCCCCCAGCGGGGGACGCTCCGCCACCTGAGCCTGTCCCGGAGGACAAGCCCGCTCCCAGACGCCGTACCCGCCAGAAAAAATCCATCCCCACCCATGCCCCCGATCGCTTCGAGCAGTTCTGGGCGGTCTACCCCGTGGGCGGATCCCGGCTAAAGGCGGTGGAGGCCTGGGACGCGCTGGCCCCATCGGAGGAGCTGATTGACGAGATGGCCCGGGCCCTCAAGCGGCAGATGCGTACCAGGGCGTGGCGGGACGGCATCGGTATACCCCATGCCTGCCGCTGGCTGAGCAACCAGCGGTGGACGGACAAGCTCCCGGAGGAGCCCGCGCCCCGGGACAGCGGCGGCTGGGCGGACGACCCAGAGGTGTGCACATGAGGCGCTGCAAGATCCCTACCGGCTGCAAACTGCTGGACCACCCCTGCTGCGCGGACTGCGAAGACAAGACCTGCGCCAACCGGTGCTGGAACAGCCCAAGCCGCTGCGGCTGCTGGGAGGATTCGCCCGAGCCCCGATCCAAAGGGCGGCCCGCTAAAATCGACCCCCAGGAAATTCTTGCCCTATATCGGCAAGGTTTGTTGCAGTACCAAATCGCACTGCGTCTGGGGTGCAACCCAAACACTGTAAGCAGAATTTTGCGGAAACTGGGGGTGACTCGGAATGGACAGCTATGACCAGGCGGAGCTTTCTGTCATCGGCTCCATGCTGATCGACGATAAATGTGTTCCGGTCGTGCTGGCCAAGTTAGAGGCGGAGGACTTCATCGATCCCATTTGCAGAAACTTTTTCGCCGCAATCAAGGCGTTGGCTCAAGAGGGCAAGCCCGTTGACCCGGTGACGGTGATGGACAAGCTGAAATCCGAAACCGCTTATGTGCAATGGGCCCGAGAGGTCATGGATCTTACCCCGACCGCTGCCAATGTGGAGGCATACATACCCATGGTGCGGGAGCGTGGGATCCTGTCCCGTTTCCACGGGCATTGCTATGCCGGCTATACGTGCGAAAACATAGAGCAGGCCCAAGTCCTGGCCCGCAAAATATCATCTGTCCTGTCCGCCACAGACCGTATGCCCCGCATGACCGGCCAGGAGATGGCCGCGGATTTCTGGGCGCGTGTCAAGCAAAAGGACAAGCCCAAATATCTGCCCTGGGGCATCCCCACCGCCGACCGGGCCACCTATGCCGAGCTGGGCGACATGATCCTGCTGGGGGGCTACGCCTCGTCGGGGAAGACCCTGCTGTCCCTGCTGATGGCTATGGCCCAGGCCAAGGCGGGCTACAAGGTGGGCTATTATTCGTTGGAGACCAAGCCCGAAAAGCTGGCCGACCGGATCATGGCCGGACTGTCCAAGGTGCCCCTGAACAAGATTAAGACCCGGGACTTTCAGGAAAACGATTGGAAGCAGATGGTGGAATCTGTCCACATGATCAGCACAGTCTGTCCCTTCGATGTGATCCGGGCCGCAGGCTCCACGGTGGACGACATCACCGCCGACGCGGTGGGCCATGGCTACCAGGTGATTTACGTGGACTATGTGCAGCTGGTGCAGGTGCCCGGGGTACGGGCCTCCGACCGCTACGCCCAGGTGACGGCGGCCAGCCAGGGGCTGAAAACCTTTGCCCAGAGCACCAACACCGCCGTGGTTGCCCTGGCCCAGCTCTCCCGTCCGGAGAAGTCCCGGGACAAGGCGGGGAAGCTCATCCCGCCCTCTATGCACTCCTTCCGGGAGTCCGGCCAGCTGGAGCAGGACGCGGACGTGGCCTTTCTGGTGTATCCTTCTGACCCGGATAATAACAGATCCAACCGGATTTTTAAGATCGGAAAAAACAAGGAGGGCCCCCGCCCCAACGCGGAGCTGGCCTTCTACGGCGACACCCAGACCATGGTGGAGCTGGAGAGACAGGCGGATCATTCTGTGGCCCGGGAGATGGCGGAGAAGGGACGGGCGGCGAAACAGGCCAACCGGATGGCCGGGCAGGTGCAATTCCAAGAGTGCCGGGCCGGGACAGGGGATAACCCGTTCGAGGGCCCGTGAAAGGAGCCCGTTATGGGAAAATATTTTGTGCAGACCCACGTCCCTTCATGGGACACGAAGTGGACAACGCTTACCGGGATTTCATTTGACACATTGCAGGAGGCCAAATCCTATCTGGCCACCCGCTCATTTCCGAAAGATTACCGCATTGCGGAGGCGTACACCGTCACCAGATACAAGCCTGTAAAACTGTAAATTGGAGGTTACATACCGTGAGAACATTTACAATTTTGAACATGAAGGGCGGCGTGGGCAAGACCACCACCGCCATCAACCTGGCCTATCTGCTGGCCACGGAATACCAGCGCCGGGTGCTGCTCATCGACGCGGATCCCCAGGCCAACGCCACCCACGCCCTGCTGCCCAATGGGGAGTGGGCGGGGCTGGCGGGGCTGCTGGGCGGCTATGCCACCGTGTATGACGAGGTGGTGGTGTCCACCGACCTGCCCGGTCTGGACGTGATCCCCGCGTCGGACGATCTGTGGAATCTCGACCTGAAGGAGCGCGCCGGGGACGGCTTGCTCCACGGCACCGCCAACGTCCTGCGGGATTTGCGGGATGCGGCCATGGAGGACGACGCCTACGATGTGATCGTCATCGACTGCCCGCCCAACTTCTCGGCGGCCTGCGTGTCCGCCATCAACGCCGCCAACAGCATCATCATCCCGGTGCTGCCCGACGCCTTCTCCGCCGCCGGCATGGGCAGCCTCACCATGCAGATTGACGGCGTGCGGAAAATCCACCCGGACGTGCGGGTGTCCGGCTGCCTGATCACCCAGTGGCACCGGGCGGACGTGGTGGAGGACGCCACCGCCTACCTGCGGGAGAACTCCCCGGTGCCGGTGTTCCACACGGTGATCCGCCGGACGGACAAGGTGCTGGAGTCCACCTGGGTGCGGGAGCCGGTGCAGGTGTGGAGCCCCTTCAGCTCGGCGGCCCGGGACTACCGGGCCTGGGTCAAAGAGCTCGTTGAAAAGGAGGGGCTGGGCTGTGTTTAACCTGGCGGAGCACATCGCGAAAGGAGTTGTGCCCGAATTGGGCACAACCGGCGGCAGGGAACAGATCGAGTATATCGACATCGGTCTGCTGGACGATGACCCCCGGAACTTCTACGAGCTGTCCGGCCTGGAAGAGCTGGCGGCCAACATCGAGCTGCTGGGCCTTCAGCAGCCCCTTCGGGTGCGGCCCTCTGAAGAACCGGGGCGGTATGTCATCGTGTCCGGCCACCGCCGTCGGGCCGCGGTGCGGCAGCTGGTGAAGGACGGCCGCGGCGACCTGCGGGATATCCCCTGTATCGTGGAGCGCGGGCAGGCGTCCGCCGCCCTCCAGGAGCTTCGGCTCATTTACGCGAACAGCGACACCCGCAAGATGACCTCCGCCGATATCGGCCGGCAGGCGGAACGGGTGGAGGAGCTGCTGTACCAGCTCAAAGAGGAAGGCTACGAGTTCCCGGGCCGGATGCGGGATCACGTGGCGGAGGCCTGCAAGGTCTCCAAGTCCAAGCTGGCCCGGCTGAAGGTGATCCGGGAGAATTTGGAGGAGTCCTGGCGCGTGGGCTACGAGAAGGGAAATCTGGCGGAGTCCGCGGCCTACGTCCTGGCCCAGATGCCCCAGGAGCGCCAGCGGGTGATCTATGACGGGCTGGCGAAGCAGGGGGAATATCCCAACGCGGTGAGTGAGCATTGTGTCAAGACCTATGGCGACAGCCTCGCCGCGGTGGATAAAATCGACTGTCAAACCTATGCCCATGGCCCCTGCGCCAACCGGGACGAAATGCGGAAGCGGGTTATGAACCAGTCATCCTATTCCTACAGCTACTGCCGCCAGTGCTGCGCGGACTGCCCGGAGCTGGCCAAATGCAAATACGCCTGCCCTATGCTGGCGGAGCGGGTCAAGGCTCTGAAGGAGGATGCCAAAGCCCGCCGCCAGCAGGAACAGGACGCCAAAGCAGCTCGGGAGCAGTCAGACGTGGAGCAGATCAAGGCACTGTGGCTGCGGTTCGGCGAGGCCCGGGCCGCCGCGGGGAAACCCATGGAGGAGTGTTTCGAGGCGGCGGGAATGTCTGTGACAGAATCCTTTATCGCAGAGCGTGAGAAATTTGAACGGCTTGAAGGAGCGTTTGTGCCCGGAACCCCGCTGCCTTATGGCTATAACAGCTCCCTGTATGAAGTCCGGAAGTTTGTAAAACTGGCCGACCTGCTGGGCGTGTCGCTGGACTATCTGCTGTGCCGGTCGGACACCCCGGAGGGGCCTGCCCCCACCCAGCCGGAGGGCCAGCTGGTACTGAACGGCTGGATGCCCGGCGGGATACGGCCCTCACCAGGTTGCGATGCCGTGGTGGACTTCGACCTGGGTACAGGGGAAACGGTTCGGGAGCTTTGCCGGTTCTTCAGCGGCGGGTTCCACTTCGCGTCAACCCGCGCCTCCATAGATCTGCCTGTGGTTCGCTGGATGCCCCTGCCGCCGGTGGAGGGCGCACCGAACCTTGTGCCCGAATTGGGCACTGGAACGGCCGTTGGTGTAGAACAAAACCGCGAATTGCTTTGAGCAGGAGGGAAACACGTTGAATACGGAGGCCATGTTTTCCAGCAAGACAGATTTGTATGAAACGCCGCAAGACTTTTTTGACCAGTTGGACGCAGAATTCCATTTTGATCTTGACGTGTGTGCGCTCCCGGAAAACGCCAAGTGCAAGCGGTACTACACCCCGGAGATGGACGGGCTGTCTCAGCCGTGGGAGGGTATGTGCTGGTGCAACCCGCCCTACCTGGCGGAAAATGAGGTTGTACACCACATTAACCATATACGGGATGACGATCGGGTGGAGAATCTCATGCTGATGGATAAACAGGAGCATTGGCAGATGCACCTTGCGGAAGGTTTTCATGCTCGGCAGAAAAAAGGGTTTAAGATTTGCCGAGCCAAGCTCCTGGAGCTTTACCAGCTTGGTATGTCGGACGGCAAGATCGGGAAAGCGCTCGGCGTATCGAAGGAGACTGTCCGCTATACCAGACTGCGAATGGGGCTTCTGGCCCATGACAAAAAAAGATCAAAAGCGGAGGGAACCTCATGAACCGGCCGCCGCTGGACGCAGACAGAAAAAGCCGCCCCGAATCCGGGGCGGCGGGTCAGCCCTGATGCTCCGTATCCGCGGCGTGGGGCTGCCCGTGGTACACCTTCAGCTCCGGGCCGGAGGTTCCGGCGATGATGGGGTTGGCCTTGTCCTTGGTGTGTTTGGCCTTGCCCTGGATCTCGGGCACCGGCGGGACGTCGTTCCGGGGATGGGTGTGCGTCCAGTCCGGGCGGGCCATGCCTTTCTTTGCCATGACGCCACCCCCTAAACATAGCGGCGGACAAGGGCCTGCATCTCGTCCTGGGAGGCGGCCTGGGCCGCCTGGGCCACCACCTGGGCGCGGGCTTCGTCGGAGAGGGCGGCAAAGCGGCGCATGGCCTGTTCGTCCTCCGCCAGCGCCATCGTCAGCCCGATGGGCAGATCGTTCATATAAATCACCTCCGGGACAGTTTGCCCGGAATGAGGAGGCTACAGTCGATGAAAAACCTGACAGCGGTGCTTCCATGTAAGCTGGAGAAGGTGAAAACGTGCCAGAAAAGGTAACATCCACCGCCATCAAGGCGGCCTTGGCCAAGAAGCACTTGCGGGACTTCTTTCTCACAGAGGTCAAGAGCGGCCCTACGCAGCTTGTGCCGGCGGGGAGTCTTAAAATCCTCGACGGCCTTGCGATTCGCAAGAGTTGGACATCCCCGTGCTTTACGGGCTATGAGGTAAAGATCAGCCGGGGAGACTTCCTGCGCGATGTGAAGTTCTACACCTATGAGGAACTATGCAACTGCCTTTACATCGTTTGCCCGAAAGGCATGATCGACCGTACGGAGCTCCCAGAGAGCGTCGGCCTGATGTACTACGATCCGGAGAAAAAGACAATCACCACAAGGAAAAAAGCCATATTCCGCAAAATCGAATATAGCCCGGAGATGCTGCTGTACATTATCTTTTCTCGCCTTGATAGCGACCGTTATCCATTCTTTTCAGACAAGCAGGAGTATTTTGAAGCGTATCTTGCTGGAAAATATGACAATCGGGTGCTCGCACATGCAATCAAAACAAAGCTCGTCAAGGAGAACAGCAGGCTCGAACAGGAGCTTGAACACCTCCGGGGATTTGAGAAGCAGTACGAGGCATATAAGGCCATTATGGAAGTGCTGCACAATCACGGCATATGGGGATTTAGGGGAAAAGATATCGGCGAGGAACTTGACAAGGCCCTGTCATCAAAGTGTCCGAATGATATCTCCCACACCCGTAAGAACTTGGAGGACCTTGTAGAGCGGCTGCGGCGGATGGAAGGCGAAGGGGGGGCAGAGTTATGAGCCGACTGCTTTTGACCCTGGCTGTGGACAACGCCCCGGATGGCAAGGCCATCGGCGTCAAGGAGGCCATCGCTATGGATCTGGAGAAGTACGGAGACGTGAAGGTGCTGCGGGTGGAGACCCAGGAGCCGGAGCAGATGATCATGAAGGAGGCTCAATAGATGGCGCGTGGGATCAAGCACATCAAAGCGGGCCTGCTCCACGTGGAGGTGATCGGAGCCATCCCGGAGCGGGACTCGGGGCGGCGGCGGGCGGGCCGCTGCCGCCCCACCTCCGCCGCCCAGCAGTTCTACAACAATAAATGCTCCTGGCTGGAGCTGGAGCTGAAGCTGGCGGCCAATTTCGGCGGGCGGGACTGGGTGCTCACCCCCACCTATGACGATGACCACCTGCCGCCGGATAAGCGCGCCGCGGACAAATTCCTCCAGCGGTTTATCCGCCGCCTCCGCACCGCCCGAAGGCGGCGGGGGGCGGATCTGCGGTATGTCTACGCCACCGAGGGCTGGCACGGCAAGGCGGAGGACGCCTGGTTCGGGGGTGACGGCAGGCTGGAGGATCGCCGCCTGCACCACCATATCGTGCTCAACAGCGCCGGGCCGGGAGACCTGGAGGAGATCAGGAGCCTCTGGGACGGCGGGGGCTATGTCCGGGCGGAGCCGGTGGATGTGCACTACTATCGGGAGCTGGCCAAGTACCTGACCAAGGAGGCCCGGGAGTTCGGGCGGGCCAAACCGGGGGAGCGCAGCTGGCGGGCCAGCCGGAACCTTGTCCCGTACGAGGTGGAGTACATCGAGATCCCCAGCGACAGCGTGACGCTTTCGGCGCCGCCTGGGGCGGTGGACTACGTCCAGTTCACCGAGCGCAACCCCTACGGCTTCTCGGACTGCGTGGGGGCACGGTACCTGCTCTTTGATGTGGAGGCCCCGCCGGAGTACAGCTATACCCAAGGGCGGCGAAGACAGCACACCTCTAATAATTTTTCATCTTGAAACCACTCTTAATAATCCGTAACGGGTGGTAGAAAAGGGGGCAAAGGCATTGCCAAAGCAAGGAGAATATGGTAAACTGACAGTGAAAGATGGCTGGTTGATGTGTCCGGCCTGCGGACGCGGAAAGGTTCTGAAAGTCCGGGAGGATACAGAGGTCAAAAATCTGGAGGTCTGCTGCAAACTGTGCAGACAAAAAAGCATCGTGAATATCGAGAGCCTGAGCCAGAGCCGAAGCGCCAGCGCCTGAGCCAACGACAGTCCCGAAGGGATGTTGTGGCTTGGGCGCTTTTTGTTTTGCCCGGAGGTGACAGCCCGATGGCACAAAAGCCCCTGCGCCCCTGCCGGTACCCAGGCTGTCCCGAGCTGACCCGGGAGGGCTGGTGCCCGGCCCACAAGCCCAAGCAGGCGCCCCGGCGGGAGTCCGCCGCGTGGCACAGCTGGTACAGCCTGCCCGTGTGGACGGATGACCTGCGGCAGGAGCAGCTGTTCCGGGAGCCGTTCTGTGAGGAGTGCGACCGGCGGGGCATCCGCACCCTGGCCACCGATGTGGATCACATCCGAGACCACAAAGGGGACTGGGCGCTGTTCACGGCACGGGACAACCTGCAAAGCCTGTGCCACTCCTGCCACGCCCGCAAAACCATGCGGGAGCAGTGGCAAAAACGGCGGGAAAAACAGGGCTGATTTTCGCCTGAGGCTACGTCCGCCCGCCTGCGTGGGCGTGTGTCTGTCCTTATGCCCTTGGGAGAGTGACGGCAATAGGGCCTCGGTTCCTACGGAACCGTCCCCCCACCCCGAAAAAGTTTTCCGGGGCGGGGCGGAAGACCGCGTGGCCCCTCGTCTGTGAGAAAAATTCCCCCATCAGAGTTTTGGGCCGTCCCGGGAGGTGAGGCCATGCCGACGGCGGCAAAAGCAAGTGAGAATATGAGCAAACACCTGACCAAAGCGGAGCGCGAAACCCGGGAGCAGGCGGAGGCGGCTGTATTGCCAGACCGGGGACGGCCCCCTGAGCTGAAGAAACCCGCCATCGTCAGCTCCAACAAGCGGGCCAACGCCTATTGGAACCAGATCCTGAAGCAGATGAAGGGGCTGGCCCTGCTGGACGACCTGGACGGCACGGTGCTGGCGGGGTACTGCTCCATGCTGGCCCGGCGGGATCAGACCACCCTTCTCATCGGCCAGCTGATGGATCGGCTGGGCGTCAAGGAGGCGGTGGAGGCTGGGGCAAAACGGCGCAAGAAGGATACCGACCTGTCCGACCAGGAGAGGGCGGATTCCGCCCGCCCTCCCTCGTCCATGACGCCGGACGAGCTGGTGGAGTCGGTGGACAAGCTGGACGCGCTCACCGGCAAGCTGCAGGCGCTGGAGCGGAACATCCTCCAGTACGCGGAGAAGCTGGGGCTGACGCCCTCCGGCCGGGTGCGGCTGGCCCAGAAACGGGCCCAGGCCGCGGCGGAGGAGCCGGACAGCGACCTCTTTGGGGACTGAGATGGCGGAGCGGTGGAAGTCCGGGCTGCACCACCCGGTAAGCGTCTACGCCAAGCAGGTGACCCAGGGAAAACTGCGGGCCCAGTGCTGCAAGTATGAGATCCTGGCCTGCCAGCGGCACCTGGATGACCTGCGGCGGCAGGGCACGGACGAGTTCCCCTATGTGTTCGACACCACCCGGGCAGACCGCATCATCCGGTTTTTCTCCCACTGCATCCAGACCCGCGGGGTGGAGGCGGGCCAGCCCATCCAGCTCCAGCCCTGGCAGGTGTTTGACCTGGGCTGCACCTACGGCTGGGTGGATCGGGACACCGGGGCGCGGCGGTTCTCCAAGACCTACAACAAACGGGCCCGCGGAAACTTCAAGTCCACAGAGAAGTCGGGTCAGGCGCTGTACCATATGTGCGCCGACGCCATGTACCCACCGTACCGGCCGGAGCTGGCGGTGTTTGAGGCGGAGCCGGAGGTGGAGTGCGCCGCCGTAGATCGGGGGCAGGCCATGCGGGTGTTCGGGGACGCCAAAAAGATCGCCCTGGCCAGCCCGGACATCGCCAAGCGGCTCGTCGTGCCCCGCTCCAACCCGGTGACCCACCGCAAGCGGGGCGGCTTCATGCGGGCGCTGTCCAAGGACACCAAAAACAAGGACTCCGGCGCGCCCTCCTACTTTGTGGTGGACGAGTACCACGCCCACCCCACCTCCATGATCTACGACCTGGGCATGAACAGCTTCGGCAAACGGCCCCAGGCCCTGCTGGACGTGATCACCACCGCCGGGGACGACGCCCAGTCCAAGCCCTGCTACACCCAGGAGACCTATGCCAAAAGCGTGCTGGAGGATCCCTCGGTAACAGACGAGCACTATTTTGTCATGATCCGGGAACTGGACGAGGGGGACAACCCCCACGATGAGGCCAAGTGGCTCAAGGCCAATCCCTGCCTGCGCTATCCCAACGACTACAGCCGCTATCTGCTCAAGCAGATCCGGGACGAGCACACGGAAGCCTACGGCTCCCGGGATCCGGACAAGATCCGGGCCTTCCTCACCAGGCGGATGTGCCTGTGGCAGACGGGCAGCGTCAACCGCTATTTGGACGAGCACTGTATGGCTCTAGCCAAGGCGGCCCAGGTGTCCCGGGAGGTGTTCGCCGCCCTGACAGATGGGCTTCCCTGCCACTGCGGCTTTGACCTGGGCAAGCGCATTGACCTGTCCGGGGCGGGGGCGGTGTTTCCCCTGCCGGACGGACGCTATGGGATCAAGATCCATGGCTTCATGCCGGAGGGCGGGGCCCAGCGGCATGAGCACACCGACCGGGTGCCCTATACCGCCTGGGCCAAGGGTGGGTACTGCACCCTCACCCCCGGCGACGTCACCGACAACAGCTACGTGGACAGCTGGATCTGCGCCGGAGAGCGGGAGCACGGGTGGCAGGTGGACGAGGTGGACTATGACGGCCACAACGCCACCGACCTGGCCATCAAGATGTGCCAGGAGCGCAACAACGAGGACTTCTGCGTGGAGGTGGCCCAGACCTGCGCGGGGCAGAACCTGGCGGTGAAGGGCTTCCGGGAGCTGCTGCTCCAGGGGAAGATCGTGCTGGAGGAATCCCCGCTGCTGATGTGGTGTCTGGCCAACGCCATCGAGGTGCAGAACAACTACGGAGATATCAAGCTGTCCAAGAAGCACAAGGACGATACGGAGCGGATTGACCCGGTGGCGGCGGTGATGAACGCGCTGGCGCGGATGCTGGTGAAGCGGGACGCTAAGCCGGATCTCAACACCGTTCTGGATCGGGGCGGCTTCTCCCTGTAGCGGTTCCGGCCTTCCACCGGGCGCATGGCAACGCCCGGCGGTACTGTGACCTCCTTGCCGGCGCGCGGGGCCTCGCCATAGCCCCGTGCGTCCGGTGGAGGGCCGGAACCAAAGTTGTGCCCGAATCGGGCACAGAAAGGATGTGGGTGCAGGTGAACCAGACGAAACAGCCCGTGAAGCAGCGAGATCGCCCCCGGCTGGGGCCGCTGCTCTCCCGCTGGGGGGTGGATCTCCTTCTAACCCTTGGGGCAGTGTTGATCAGTGCCGGGGCCGGGTGGGTTTATCCGCCCGCGGGGCTGATCACGGCCGGGGTGCTGCTCATTGCCGGCGGTGTGTTGGCTGCGAAGGGGGGTGACAGCCGGTGATTTTCGACCGGGCGCTGCGAAAGAGCGCGGAACGGGCCCGCTCCATGGGCAGCGTGCTGACCCTGGACAGCGCCAAAGGCTGGACGGCGGAGGACGCGGTGGCCCTCTCCAGGGACAGGGCCATGAAGCTGTCCACCGTGTCCCGGTGCGTGGAGCTGCGGGCCAATGCCATTGCCATGCTTCCCGTGTACCTCATGGCCGAGGGCACCAAGGCCCGGCCCCGTGACCACCCCCTGGGGCCCCTGCTGTGGGGGCCGCCCAATGAGGTGATGACCAGGTTCGACTACGAAAAACTGATGCAGGCGAACCTTGACCTGTGCGGCAACGCCTACGCCTGGATCGCCCGGGACAGCCGGGCGGGACGGCCGGAGGAGCTGATCCCGCTGTTGCCGGGCAATGTGACGCCCTATCTCGACCAGGCCGGGGCGCTGTGGTATGTCTACACGAACCCCCGCACCGGAGAGATCACCCGGCTGAACCCGGAGGATGTGCTGCACTACAAGGCCTACTCCCAGGATGGGATCACCGGTATCTCCATCCTGCGGCGGGCGTCGATGGCCATCTCCACCGGCCTGGCCGCCCAACAGTACCAGGGCGACCTGTACGCCAATGGCGGGCGGCCCTCCGGGGTGCTGAAAACCAAAACCGACCTGAGCGGAAAGCCGGACGTGCCGGTTCAGAACGCAAAGGGGGAGACGGAGCTTGTCTCCCGGAAGGAACTGATCCGCCGGGAGTGGGAGAAGGTTCACAGCGGGCCAGGGAGGGGCTTCCGGACGGCGATTCTGGATCTGGATCTGGATTATACCCCCATCGCCATGAACAACGCCGATGCCCAGTTTGTGGAGAGCGAGGAATACCGGGTGGCGGACGTGGCCAGGTTCTTCGGTGTGCCGCTCTACCTGCTCAACGCCGGCAAGCAGGCGTACAGCTCCAATGAGCAGAACAGCATCGACTTCGTGAAGCACACCATGCTGCCGATCATCGTCCAGCGGGAACAGGAGGACAGCTGGAAACTGCTGCTGCCCCGGGAGCGGGCCCAGGGCCTGCGGATCAAGCGGGAACCCAAGCAGCTCCTTCGGGGCGATACCGCCGCTCAGGCGGCGTGGTACAAAGCCATGCGGGAGTGCGGCGTGTACTCGGTGAATGATATCCGGGCACTGGAGGATTTAGAAGCGGTTCCGGGCGGCGACAGCCGCAACGCCAGCCTGAACAATGTGCCCCTGGAGGACTGGCGGGAGCTGTCCCGTCTGCGGGCCATGCAGGGGCGGCAGGAACCGGAAAAGGAGTGATATGTGTGGAAGAAATCACTGGCGCGTCGGTGGTGCTCAAGGCGGGCGAGCCGGACGAGGGCGAGCTGTCCCTCATCAACGCCCAGGCCCTGCGGCCCCTGAGGTTGGAGGAGATATTTACCTTCAAGATGGAGGCCTGCGACAACTCCATTGACCGGGACTTTGAGCGGTTCACCGACCGGGCCCTGGAGCAGATGGCCAAGCTGTTCGTGGGCAAGCCGGTGCTGCGGGATCATGACTGGATGGCGGGCAGCCAGACGGCCCGGGTGTACGCTGCCTCAGTGGAGACGGATGGCAGCCGGAAACGGCTGATCCTGCGGTGCTACATGCCCCGGACGCCGGGGACGGAGGAGACCATCGCCGCCATTGAGAGCGGGGTGATCCGGGAGTGCTCCGTGGGCCTGCGGGTGCAAAAGTCCGTGTGCTCCATCTGCGGGGCGGTGCAGCAGGAGGCCATGTGCCGCCACTACCCCGGCAAGGAGTACGATGGGCAACTGTGCCACCTCGACCTGGACGACGTGACCGACGTGTATGAGGTGTCCCTGGTGGCGGTTCCCGCCCAGCCTGCCGCCGGGGTGGTGAAAGCCAACCGGTACGGCCTGCTCGATCCGCCCGTTCGGGGGCCAAAGGAGCCTCCCCAGAATGATGCCAAAATGCTCCAGCGGGCCCGCGCCCATCTGGAGCTGGAAAAAATCAGATACGGAGGAATGTGACCATGGAAAAAATCAGCAAGCAGGCCCTCTATCAGCTCAAGGCCGACCGCGCCAAAGCCCTGGAGGAGGCGGAAAAGGCCCTGAACGAGGAACGCATGGACGACCACACCGCCAAGATGGCAGAGGTGAAGGACTTCAACGCCCGGATCGCCGCGGTGGAGAAAACCCTGGCGGAGCGAGAGCGGTTCCGCGCGGAGCCCCCGGAGCAGCCCGCCCCCCAGGTGGCCCAGGCGCCCGCGGCCAAGGGCTATGAGGCGGCGGTGAAATCCTTCGCGGCGGCGGCCCGGAACGGCTTTTCTGTGTCCAAGGCGGCGGGTGACATGATGCAGGAGGGTGTGGACGCCGACGGCGGCTATGCCGTCCCGTCTGATATTGTAACCCGGATCATCAGTCTGCGCGGCGCCAAGGAGAGCCTGCTGGACGAGGTGCGGGTGGTGAATGTCACCACCAGGAGCGGCCGGCGCACCATCAAGAAGCGGAGCCAGCATCAGGGCTTTGCCACGGTGGCGGAGGCGGCCAAGTTCGGCAAGACCGCCACCCCCCAGTTCGCGGTGCTGTCCTATGAGATCGAGAAGCGGGGCGGCTACCTGCCCGTCACCAACGAGCTGCTGGCGGACAGCGATAACAACATCGCGGCCATCGTGGAGGAGTGGCTGGCGGACGAGGCCCGGGTGACGGCCAACAAGGAGATCCTGGCGGTGGTGCAGGCCAAGACCGCCCAGGACTTGAAGGATCTGGACGGCATCCTGGCCGCCTGGGTGGGGCTGGGCTCCACCTTCCGGGCCACCTCCAAGCTCATCACCAACGATGACGGCCTGCTGTGGCTGGGCACCCTGAAGGACGGCAACGGGCGGTATCTGCTCACCCCCAACCCCGCCGACCCCCAGCAGCTCCGGCTGTGCGTGGGCCCCCACGTGCTGCCCGTCAAGACCTACGACAACGACACCATCCCCACCGCCGGCGGCAGGATCCCCATGATCCTGGGTGACCTGAAGGAGGGCGTGGTGTACTGGGATCGGCAGGCGTTCAGCGTGAAGGTGTCCGACACCGCCGTGGTGGGCGACTTCAATGCCTTCGAGCAGGACATGACCGTCTGGCGGGGCTCCCTGCGGGACGACTGCACCCAGCGGGATGACGAGGCCTTTGTGAACGGGTATATCGCCGCCGGAACCGGGGGCACTCTGGGCGCCCTCACCGTGACCAGCGCGGCGGGAACCGCCAGCGGCACCACCGCCCTTACCGTCAACCCCGCCAAGGCGTCCGGCAACCTGTATAAGTACAAGACGGCCGCCGCCGCTGCCGAGGTGGCCTACGGGCAGAACGTCCAGACCTGGCAGGCCTGGGACGGATCCGAGGCTGTCACCGCCGCCACCGGCCAGGTGATCACCGTGGTGGAGTGCGGTAGCGACTACAAGGCTCTGAAGGCGGGCAGCACCACGGTGACGGCCAAGGCGTGATGGAGCTGACGGCGGAGCGCAAAGCCTCCCTGCTGGCCTACTGCAAGCTGACGGAGCTGGCGGACGACCCGGAGGTGCAGCTGCTGATCCCGATGCTGTATGACGCGGCGGTGGGGTACATGGAGGGCGCGGGGGTCAATGTGCCCGAATCGGGCACAACCCGGGCGGCACAGTATGACCTGGCGGTGAACTACCTGGTTCTGGATGGGTACGAGCGCCGGGAGACCACCATCACGGGTACCCTCGTGGCGGACAACCCCGCCTTCCGGCGGCTGGTGAACCAGCTCAAGCTGACGGAGCCGGAGGTGGGCCTGTGAGCAAAACGGAAGCCGTGGAGGTGGGCCGTCTCAGCGAACGGCTGGAGGTGCTGGAGCTTCGGAACGCGGCCCAGGCGGACGCGCCCGCCCCCGCCTGGGAGTGGGAGACGGCGCGCCGAACTTGGGCGGCCTATGAGCTGGCCGCCCGGCCCAGCGTTTACTCCGTCCATGGGCTGGGGGCGGCGGGGGTGCAGTTCATCCTTCGCCGGCAGGGGCTTTCCCTTGACAGCGCCCTGCAGTGGCGGGGACAGCACTGTTTGATCACCGCCATCCGGCCCCTGGGACGGCTGTACCTGACGGTGGACGCGGCGCTGGTGGTGCTGTCCCGGTGCCGGAACCTGGAGACCGGGGAGACCTTCCAGGCCGTCATGACGGAGGAGTATGTGCGCCACCAGCAGCTGGAACCCATGGCCACCAATGAGCACCGGCGTGTGCTGGTAACGCCCAAGGCTGTCCGGCTGCGGCCAGGGCCGCTGGTGGAGGTGGATGGGGTGGAGTGGCCGGTGGCGACGGCCTATGAACTGGATCCCCACAAGAACGAGTATACCCTGGAAAGGACGATGGATCTCTGTGCAGGAGGCTCATATTGACCACTCAGAGCTGGACAGGCTGGTGGAAAATCTGACACAAGCCCCCCAGGTTCTCACTGAGGCCAAGCGGAAAGCATTCGAGGCTGCCGCGCCCAAGCTCCAGAAAATTGTCCAGGATGAAATCGGTGGATCTGGCCGTGTTCGCAACTGGCAGGAGGCATATGTAGGCTCCGGCGGCGGATATGCCGCCGCACGGCCCCGCGCCGAAACCTACGCCGAATCACGGGGGCTTCAGACCTATCCAGCACCAAGAAAAGAAAGGCCGAAGCCAAGGTATGCCGTTGGCTACATCACCAACGCCATCACCAGCGGCCACGGCCCGCCCCGCAATAGGGCTGGCTACTGTTCCAGCGGAAAGAGAGTCGCCGGAAAGCATTTTTATCAGCACGCCCAAGACTTGGCGGGCGCCGTAGCGGAGGAGACCGCCGAGGAAATCGTCCAGGCCCTCATCGACCATTTGGAGGGATAGCGCATGATCACCAACAACGATATTTTGGACGCCATCGCCGCCATGGTGGAGGAGGCTTTCCCCGGGGAGCCGCTGTACCGGGACTTTGCCCCCACGGACTTCCAGCGGCCCAGCAATCTGCTGGAGCTGACCGGCGGTACGTTCTACCCCAATTTCAGCTGCGGGACGGTGGAGCTCCGGCCCCAGGTCACCCTGACTACCTTCGTCAAGGTCGATCCCTACCACCAGCAGAACACCGCGGAGCTGACCCGGCGGCAGATGCTTCTGGTGGGGCTGTTCCTGTCGGGGTATGTCAAGGTGAAGGACCGGGCCCCCCATGTGCTGGACGAGGGGAAGCTGACCAACGGGCTGGACTTCGCGTCCGTCACCGTTCCCCTCAGCTACACGCTGAGCCGGGACGAGTTTATGGAACTTCAGCGGCGCCCCGATATGGGCGCGCTGCACATCAGACAGGAGGTAACAACCTATGGCTAAACTGACCAGCCCCCAGGTGTCGGTGACGTTCACCACGCTGGGCCGCACCGCGATTTCCCGGGGCAGCAAGGGGACGGTGGCTCTCATCGTCCGGGATGAGGCGAAACAGGCCCCCTTCGCCCTCACCCAGGCCGCCCAGATCCCCGCCGCCCTGGGCAAGGAGACCCAGGCGTACATCAAGCGAACCTTCATGGGCTACGTTGACCCGCCCAAGAAGGTGATCGTGTACGTCATGGCCCCGGCCGAGACCGAGACCGCGGCGGAGGGTGACGACCAGGCGGAAAACGCCCTCACCGCGGCCCTGGATTATATGTCCACCCAGATATTCGACTACCTGTGCGGCCCGGCGGACTGCACGGCAGCGGAGGCGGAGCAGATCGCCGCCTGGATCAAGGCCCAGCGGGACGAAAACGGGGCCAAGTGCAAGGCGGTGCTGCCCAACTGCGCGGCCAACCACTGCGCCGTTGTCAACTTCACCGGCAGCGGCATGACCGACGGCGCCACGGTTTGGACTGCGGCGGAATACTGCTCCCGGATCGCGGGGCTGCTGGCGGGAACGCCCATGAAGATCTCTGCCACCTACGCACCCCTGTCCGAGCTGTCCGACTGCTCCCGACTCTCCCGCGAGGCCACCGACAAGGCGGTGGGCGGCGGGGAACTGGTTCTGCGGTGGGACGGCCGGAAGGTGACGCTGAACCGGGCGGTGACCAGTCTGGCCCCCTCCGACGCCGAGACGGGCGGCGAGTTGTCCGACAGCCTCAAGAAGATCAAGATCGTGGAGGTGATGGATCTCATCCGCACCGACATCACCACCACGGCGGAGGACGAGTGGATTGGGCGGTACACCAATTCCTACGACAGCAAGATGCTGCTGGTGGCCGCCATCCGGGGCTACTTCATGGAGCTGGAGCAGTCCGGGCTGGTGCAGGCGGGGTACACGGTGGATCTGGACGTGGAGCAGATTGAGCAGCATCTGCGGGGCCAGGGCGTGGACACGGAGGACATGACCGAGCAGCAGATTCGGGAGGCGAACACCGGTTCCTGCGTGTATATCATCGCACACTGCAAGATTCTGGACGCCATCGAGGATATCTTGATCAAGGCGTTTATTTGAGGAAAGGAGGGCTGATCAATGCCGGAAACGAGGATCCCTGCCAACCGGGTGGTATCTGGCACCTGGGGCGAGCTTTGGGTGGACAATGAGCTGTGGGCGGAGCTGTCCGGGTTCCAGGCCAAATTTACCTACAACAAATCCCCCGTCAATATGTGCGGCTACATGGCGGAGGACGCCAAGGTTACCAGCGTGAAGGGCACCGGCTCCATCGAGGTGGCCAAGGTGTACACCCGGAACATCGACCGGGCGGACTCCCTGATGGCGGGGCATGACGTGCGGGCCACCATTGTGGCCAAGCTGGCCGACCCGGACGCCTACGGCGCGGAGCGGGTGGCGCTCTACAACGTCAGCTTTGACGACGAGACCATCATGGACTTCGCCCACGGCCAGCTGGGCAAGACCACCATCCCGTTCACGTTCACGCGGCGGGAGTGGCTGGACGTCATCAAGCCGCAGTGAGGAGTGCTTATGAGTCAATTCTTGGATCAGATGCTCCGCCCGGAGGCGGAGGACGTGCAGAAGAACCTGCCCACCGCCCGGTATGAGATCAAGCGGCTCAGCCGGGCGCTGAAGGAGCCCGTGGTGCTGGAGCTGCGGGCGCTGCCCTATGGGAAGTCCCAGGAGCTGCGGGAGATGGAGCGGGATGTGGACGTACACATCCTGCTGGCCGGGTGCGAGGAGCTGAAGGCCCCGGAGCTCCAGGCCAAGTTCGGCGGGGCCACCCCGGCGGAGACGGTGAAGGCCATGCTGCTGCCGGGGGAGATCGCGGATCTCTCCCGGGCGGTGGAGCGGCTGTCCGGCTTCCGGCAGAACACCATCCGTGAGATAAAAAACGGTTAGAGGGGCACAGCGACCCGGAGCTGGAGCTCCTGTACTGGCTGTTCCGTTACAAGGACGTCATGCCCTGGACGGCGTATGAGTACCTGCGCCGCCCGGGGTACCGGGATTTGGCCTGGGCCCTCGCCAGCCAGGAGTGCGGGGAGCGGGCAAAAAAATAGCGCCGCCCCGGGGAGGGAGCGGCGGGTGAGCGACTGCTAAAACGATAGGGAGATGAACGGGATCATTCCAAGCACCACGATGATCAACCCCGCGAACAGACAAACCAGACCTCCGACACATTTGGGAGAGCGGCCCCACGCCAAGAACTGCTTTTTCGAGTGCCAAACAGGGAGATCGTGCAGTGAAGCAAAGAAAATGAAAAAGCCAATCAGCGCGATGGGCCCACCGAACAGCAGGCCAAACACCATAGTATGTGTAGCTGCTACCACAAAACCATCTCCCTTTCAAATTTTAGTATATCATATGCCGCATCAATGTCAAGGGGTGAAACCATGCCGAAAGACAGCCTGAGCGTCTATCTCACCGCCGTGGACAAGATGTCCCCGGTGCTGGCCTCCATCGCGGATAAGACCAAGGCCCTGGATAAAGAGAGCCAGGAGCTCCAGCAGACCTTTGAGGCCCTGCAAAAGGCCAACAAGGGGCTGATTGAGCGGAAAACTGAGCTGCAAAAGAAGCTCCAGGACGTGAATGAGGAGGTCAAAGAGGCCCGCAAGAGCTTCAAGGCCCTGGGGGACGAGGCCAGCAGCGACGCCTACGAGAAGGCCCAGCAGAAGCAGCAGAAGTTGCGTAATGAGATTGCCGCCACCACGAAATCCTTGCAGGAGAACCAGAAAATCTACAAGGAGAATATTGAGACCATCCGCAAGGGAGAAACGGAGGGACAGGGCACCGGGTTAGGCAGTCTTGCCAATCTTGGCGCTATCGCGGCTGGCCTCGGCGCCTGGAACCAGGTGTCCTCTCTAATAGATTCCGGCGCGGGCGCACTGCTCGAAAGCGGGCTGGGCAGCGGCATGGGGGGCATTGCATCGGGAGCGCTCTCCAGTGCGATCAGCGGAGCAACACTTGGCACCGCTATTGCTCCCGGCCTGGGTACAGCCGTTGGTGCAGCATTAGGCGGCATCGTTGGCGCGATAAGCGGAACCATAGAGCAGTGGAACAGCAAGGACGACGCCTTCAAAGACTACTACGGCGGCCTGTACGAGGACGTGAGCGGCCGCGCCGGGGAGATGGTGGAGGGCGGCTCCACCATCGCGGGTGGGCGGGAGCAGACCCGGATGGCCTTTGCCCAGCGGCTGGGGGGCGACCAGGAGGCCAGGGACTACCTGGCCCAGGTGGAGCAGATGGCCGCCCAAACCAACTACGAGTACGACGAGATTGTGGGCTACGCTAAGCTGCTGCTGAACAGCTATGACCCGGACGAGGTGTTCGGGGTGCTGCGGGATCTGTCGGACGCCACGGCGGGGCTGAATCTCAGCTCCAGTGATGTAAACATGATGATCTCCGGCCTGTCCCGGATGCGTACCACCGGCAAGGCCACCCAGGAGTACCTAAACTATTTCCGGGAGCGGGGCGTGGATACCGACCAGGCGCTGGCGGACAGCCTGGGGGTGGAGAAAAGCTCCATCGCCGACCTGGTGAAGGACGGGGATATCAAGGGCGCAGACGCAGCGGACGCCATCTTGTCCTATATCCAGGAGACCTTCGGCGGCCTGTCCGACACACTGGCGGGCACCTTCGACGCCATGACGGACAACCTGGGGGACATCACCGCCTCCCTCCAGGCCGCCGGCGGGGACGCCTACAACGCCCTGCGTAAAGAGGGTGTCGGCGCACAGATGGAGGCCTATGAGGGCGAACTGGGGGACGCCATCAAGGAGATCAACGCCGTGATGGGGGAGAACCAGGCCAGGAAAGAAAATCTTCAGGATCAGTATATGAGGGAGGTTCTGGACAGGGTGCTGAACGGCCGCCGCGGGGAACTCTGGTCTACCTTCGATGAGGAGCAGCAGAACACGCTCACAGAGATGTCCGAGCAATACGCCTATCTGATGCGGCGCTATGAGAACGGCGACACGGACGCGGGGGCGGAGCTGGAATCGCTGTACGAGCAGGCCCAGGCCCTGGGGCAGGCGTATTTTGACAACAGCGATGAGATGGCCCGGCTCAATGATGTTGAGGAGCGGGAGATCGAGGCCATCAACAAGGCCATCGCCCCGCTGGAAATTGCCCACCAGCGGCTGTATGAACTCAATCAGACGATGAGCAAAGGGCTGGCAGTGAGCCTTCCGTCCTCCTTCGGCTACAGCTCTCGGGGCGAATATGCCACCCGCGGTCAGGAGGAGAACAGCCTGCCCCGGGGGCGTATCACGGAGCGGCGGGACTTGCAGGGCAACCGCCACGCCTTTGGCCTGGAACGGGTGCCCTATGACGAATACCCCGCGCTGCTCCATGAGGGGGAGCAGGTGCTGACCGCCAGCGAGGCCCGGGCCCAGGAGCGGGCCGCTCCCGTCCAGCTCACCGTCACCGGCAATAACTTTGTGGGCACGCCGGAGGAGCTGGCCGACCAGCTGTGGGCCATCATCGTGCGAAAGCTGGAGCGGGAGCAAACAGCGGCGGCGCCCAAGTGAGGTGGCGGGCATGGAACGGATCATCATCCTCAAAAACATGGACGCCGGCGGGTCAATCACCCTGCCGGTGACGCCCAAGAGCTATCCCATGTCGGCGGGCCGGGCGGTGGAGCGGCTGGACATGGCCCAGACCGGGCAGATTGCCCTGCCGGGGCTGAACACCCTGTTCACCGGGACGCTGGAGTTCATGCTGCCCGCCCAGGCGTACCCCTTCCTCACCCCCGGCGCGGCGACCGACCCGCAGTATTACATCAGCCAGCTTACCGCCTGGAGCCGGGACGCCAACGTGTGCCGGTACATCGTCACCGGCACGGAGGTCAATATCCCGGTGCTGCTGGGCCCGCTGGAGTACGGCGAGGACGACGGCACCAATGACGTCAACTGCAAGCTGCCGCTGTACGAGTACCGCTTCCTGGACGAGGCCAAGGTGGAGCAGGTCACCCAGAACAGCAGCCGGCCGGTGGAGACGCCGCCGCCCCAGGCATCCAGCTACACGGTGGTACGGGGGGACAGCCTTTGGGCCATCTGCAAGCGGGTGTACGGGGACAGCTCGCTGGCCTATAAGCTGGCCACAGCCAACGGGATCAAAAACCCCAACCTGATCTATCCGGGGCAGGTGCTCACCCTGCCGGCCAAGGGGACGCTGGCGGGCTACGCCACCACCAAAGCTCCCGCGGCGGCAGGGACAGGAGCATCGTCCCAGGCTGAGCCCTCGGAACAGCCGATCGCTCCGAAAGCGGGAAGCAATGAGCGGGTGAGCCGGGATCTGGAGCTTCAGCTGATTCGCGCGCAGATCAGGCTAAAATAGAAAACGCCGGGGCGGATGCCCCGGCGCGGCCCAGATTATTCGTCCTTCTTCCCGCCCTGATCTTCCATGAGCTGATCCACCTTCTGCTTGGCCTCGTTGAGATCCTTGCAGCCGTCCAGCACCATGCGGATCATCTTAATGATCTTGTCAAACTGCTTGTCCGTCATCTGTAACGCCTCCATGTTCAAACTACCTCCTGTCTGACAGGTGAAGCCTCTATGGTGATTATAGCATGACGGACAGGGAAACGCAAGGAGGAATCATGGCACAGGAATACGTGAAGATCCGGGCCACCAACCCGGACGGCGCCACCGCCAACATCACCCAGCTGTGTCGCTCCATCACCTGGGGCGGGGACTGGCGCAACGCGGCCCGGACGTTGGCCTACGCCCCGGTGGCCAGCGCCGACGACCCCCACTTGCCCCACGCCCCCACGGATCTGGGAGGCTCCGTCCAGTTCTGGATGGGCTCCCAGCTCCTCATGGACGCCTACGCCCTGGAGCGCACCCGGGACAGCCTGGGCAATACCATCGACGTGACGGCCTATGACAGGGGATTGTACTTGACACGTAATAGCGCCTTTCTGCGGGCCCAGGGGCAGACGGCGGAGAGCGTCACCGCCGCCCTGTGCGCCCAATTCGGCATCCCGGTGGGAGCGCTGGCGGCCACCGGGGTACCCATTACCCGGAACTTTTTGGGGGTGAGCCTGTACAAGATCATCATGACCCTGTACTCCCTGGCCGCCGACCAGACGGGGCGGCAGTACCGCATTCGCTTCCTGGGGGCCAAGCTGGAGGTGGTGGAGATGGGGGTGTCGGAGCACACCATCCGGCTTAAGCCCGGCTCAAACCTGCTGTCCTGTGTCACAAAGGAGAGCGCCAGCGCCATGACCAACTCAGTGGCCATCTACGATGAGCAGTGCAGGCTGGTGGCAAAGCAGCAGGATGACGCAGCGGTGGCCCTGTACGGGCTGATGCAGCAGGCCATCAAGGCCAAGTCCTATGACGACCCGGAGGGGCACGCGCAGCAGTTGCTGAAGGACGGCGGGCTGAAAACCACCATCACCGCCACCGCGCTGGGCAACACGAAACTGGTGACCGGGAATACCGTGGCCCTGGAGGAGCCGGTGACGGGTACCTGCGGGCTGTTCTGGATCCAGTCGGACAGCCACACCTGGCAGCGGGGCCTCTACCGCACCAAGCTGACCCTGTCCCTGGAGCGGCTGATGGACAGGCAGGAGGCGGGAAGCCTGCCAATGAAATGAGGTGAGTGTTTGGACGGCAATCCATATGCCCGATTTGTGGCGTTGAGCCGGGGAACCGCTTCCGACGAGAACCCCGCCGGGGACAGCGCCCATGCAGGGCTGGGCGCCTCACCCGTCCGGATGCGGCTGGGCGAGGTAGTCACCGCCGCCCCGCTGACGGTCAGGGTAGCGGGCATTGTGCAGCCTACCAGCGCGCTGCGGATCAATGAGCGGCTGGTGAAGGGAGCGGAGTGGGAGGTCGACATCGCCGCTCTCGGCGGGGACTTCTCCGAGCTCACAGGGCCCATCGCGGGGCCGGTCATCACCCCCACGGGGGAGGGGGCCCTGGTGAAGCTGACAGACGGCACGCTCCACAGCGGGGGCGTGGCACTCTCCCAGGCCACAGTGACCCAGCTGGCCATCGACCTGGCCCCTGGGGACACGGTGCTGCTGCTCACCGACGATGATCAGATTTTTTACATCGTGATGAAGGTGGTGTCCGCGGTATGAGTATCTTTCCGATGATTGACCCCGGGGCGGCGGACGCAGGCGGCGGACAGGCCCTCCCGCTCTACCGGGAAACCGCCTGGGATTTTGAGCGGGACGTGCCCATCTTCCTGGGCGGAGAGCCCGTTGTGGTGGAGGGCAGGGAGGCGCTGAAGGTGTGGATCTGGCGGGCGCTGCGTACGCCCCGGTTCAAATATGAGATCTACACCTGGGCCTACGGCTCCGAATTTGAGAGCCTGCTGGGGCAGGCGTACAGTGATTCCATCAAGACCGCCGAGGCGCCTCGCTATCTGCGGGAGTGCCTGCTGGTGAACCCGTATCTCACGGCTGTCAAGAACGTTTCCGTCTCCTTTGAAGAGGGGCGGCTCAGCGTGGCGTGTACGGCGGTCACCATCTACGGGGAGGTGAACTGTAATGCCCTTATTTGAGGATGTCACGCCGGAGGCGATCCTGGAACGGATGCTGGCCCGGATGGACACCGACCTCCAGACCCGGGAGGGATCCTGGGCCTATGACCAGGCGGCGCCCATCGCCTGGGAGATCTGGCGGGTTCTCATGACGCTGAACGAGCTCATCGAGGCATTTTATGTGACGCCCCGGAGCGGCCCCTACCTGGACGAGCACGCCAAGCTGTTCGCCTTGGCCCGGCGCACCGGAACCAAGGCGGCGGCCAAGCTGTCCCTGTCCGGGAACGACGGCACGGTGGTGCCGGCCGGCACCATGTTCTATGCCGGCGAACTGGCCTTTGAGCTGTCCGCCGACGCCGTGATCCGGGATGGCGGGGCGGAGGGCTATGTCCGGGCCGCACAGGTGGGGCAGAGGTACAACGTGCCCGCCGGGGCCATCAATCAGGTGCTGCGCTCGGTGCCGGGGCTGCTTTCTTTCGCAAATTTCGCCGCCGAGGGAGGCAGCGACCCGGAGAGCGACGAGGCCCTCTATGAGCGCCTGGACGAAAAGCGCAAGCGCCCCCCCACCAGCGGCAACCCCGCCCATTACAGGGAGTGGGCGCTGAGTGTGGACGGGGTGGGCGTGGCGCGGGTGACGCCCCTGTGGCGGGGGCCGGGTACCGTGCTGGTGCTCATCGCGGGGCACGACCGGCATCCGGTGGACAGCGCCATCGTCTCCGCCTGCGCGGACTACATCCAGACCCAGCGCCCGGTGGGGGCGGAGGTCACCGTGCAGAGCGCCAAGGCGGCGCAGGTGTCCGTGTCCGCCCGGGTGGTGCTGGAGGGCGGGGCATCCCTGGCGGAGGTGAAGCGGAGCTTCACGGACAAGCTGGACGCCTACCTGGCAGACTTGGCCTTTGAGGCGTTCACCGTCTACGCCACGCGGGTGGGAGCCATCCTCCTGTCCATCGACGGGGTGGTGGACTATGACGGGCTCACCCTCAACGGCACGGAGGGCAATCTGGATCTGGATAATGACGGTGTGCCCGTGCTGGGGGAGGTGTCCCTGACGTGAAAGATCTTCTCTCCTACCTCCCGGAGAACTACCGGGACAGCCCGGAGACCGTCTCCTTCCAGGGGGCTCTCCAGCCGGAGTCTGATGCCGTGTGGGCGGCCAGGGAGGCCCTGCTGACCCAGCTGAGCCCCTACACCGCCACGGAGAAGGGCCTGCCTTACTGGGAGGACGCCCTGGGGCTGGGCGTGTGCGATGGCCTGCCCCTGGACGTGCGCCGCGCCCAGATCGTGGCAAAGCTCCAGGGGCGGGGGCCCATCACCCCCGCCATGCTCCAGGCGGTGGCGGAGACCATGCTGGGCGTGCCCGTCACCGTCACCGAGGTGTACGGCGAGTACCGGGTGGAGCTGGACGTACCCACCGGCTACGTGCCGGGAAAGGATATGGGCCAGCTCAAGGAGCGGCTGCGGGAGATCCTGCCCGCCCATCTGGACTTTGCATGCATCGTCCCGGTACTGGGGCTGCTGTCCCTTACCCCGCGCCTGGGGCCCCAGTTTTCGGTCAGCCCCGTGGAGTATTACCGTCCCGGACAGACAGATCTGGCGGTGGGGGCCACGGCCTGGGTGGGCCGCGCCATCAGCAGCAGCACGCCGCCCGTGAAAGAATACGGGCCGCTGGAATAACAAGGAGGAGGCAACATGGGATATCGCGCTTATATGACCCGGGAGGGCTATGCCATCCAGGCCAAACTGTTCGCCGAGGGCGGGAACTTTGAGATCACGCGGGTGGCCATCGGCTCCGGGAAGCCCGGCCAGGGAGACGACCCGGCGCAGTATGCCGCCCTGGTGCAGGAGCGGGCCCCCGCCACCTCCACCAAGGTTCGGCGGGCTGGCTGTGAGGTGGCCTTCGCGGTGGAGTACCGCTCCGAGCTGGCGCCGGATTTGACCAAGCCGTTCCAGATCAACGAGCTGGCGGTGTTTGCCAAGGGCGTGGAGGGCACGTCCGTGCTGGCGCTGTACGTGGATCTCAGCGACTGCCCGGACACGGCGGTGCCGCTGGAGTACGGCGGCTGTGTGCGGCGCTGGCCCATCAACATCACCATCGGGCCGGACGCCACCGTGTCTCTGGCCTACCCCGCCGGGGCGTGGATGACCCACGAGGAGGCGGAGGACGTCATCGACAAGGCGCTGAAAAAGGGCCTTGACATGGGGGACGGCACCAGCGTACCGGAGGCTGTGGGCGCCATGCAGGACGACCTGGCCCAAACCAAGGCAGAGGTGGCGGGGCAGGTGGCCGCCATCAAGCAGGCCGTGGACGGCTCCCGGTTCTACCGCCTCTTTGAGCCGGGGGACTGGACGGGGAATACGGGGGAAAGCAAGATCCTGCGCGTGCCGGCGACGGAGCACGGCATGGCGCCCACTGCCCCCGCCTGCATCAGTACGGTGCGACAGCGCCTGGGCCGGACGGCGGCGGAGTTCGACGCAGAAACCGCCGCCCCGGTGGCCGGGCTGCTCATAGCAGGGGTGCAGGCCGCGCTGGCCGCCAACGCGGTGCCCGATCCGGAGACGCCGGCCGAGGGGGAGGATACCGCCCCCACCCCGGTACGCTACCTCACCGGAGAAGACGGCCACGTGATCCTCACCTGGGAGCAGGTGCAGTACCTGCTGCTGGAGTCCACCTCCTTTGAGGAGGAGGGGGCCACGGTGTGGAACCCGGCGCTGGTCAGCACGGACGAGGCCGAGACCCAGGCCGTACCCCTGGGCTATGCCCTTTGGAAGGAGCGGGACAACGGTGTGGAGCCCACCGTCACCCTGGATGAGATCCTCACCGCCGCCTACCTGCCGGCCCTGGGCGGGCCGTCCGCCTCCTTTGAGGCCATGGTCACCGCCCAGGCCCTCCAGGGGCTGCGGCTCCGCCGGGGTACCGGTACGGATGGGTTTGTGGCCAAGTATGACATGGACGGCTATTTCTCCACCACCTGGGGCACAGCGGGCACTCAGGTTCGGTGGGAGCTGGACTCCGGGGATCTGGTGCTGGAGGCGGAATCGGCCTATCCCGGCGACTTGGCGGTGATGGGCCCGGCGGACGTCAGCGGGGATACCCAGGAGGCGGATCCATGAGCGAGGAGCTGGACGAGGCCCGGGCGCGAAAGTCCGGCCTGTGGGGGCGGTACCGGGAAGCCCGGGCGGCCGCCTCCGAGACCCGGGATCCGGCGGAGCGCCGGCGGCAGCAGGAGCGGGCCCGTATCCTGAAGGCCATGTACCAGGAGGCGTGTGAGGATGTGCGGCGGCTCGACCCATCTGTCAAAAAATCCAGGGAGAAGCGGCGGGAGGAAAACGGCAGCGGAGGCGCGGCGCTGGATGCCCTTATGCGTTCCGGGGCGCTGTGGACAGATCTGGAGGGGCAGAGCTGGAGCAGAATGGCGGGCTACACCTGGGGCGGGGAATCGGCCGGTACCGGGCGGGCGGCCCAGGCCCTGACCCGGATGGTACGGGAGGGGGTGGAGCGGTGCACTCCCCGACAGCGGGAGGCGCTGCTGGCCTACTACACCACGGAGGATCCCGTGGGGGAGATCGGGGCGCGGCTGGGCGTGGGCGCAAGCTCCATTTCCCGGGCGGTGACCCGGGGGCTCCGGCGGGTGTCCCGCTACATCACAGCGAAGCTGCTCATACAGCGGTGCGTGGATAGCAACGGCTTTTTTGACTACCTTACCTTCGTAAACAGCGCCCAGATCCTCACAGAGCGGCAGCGGGAGATGATGTTCCTGGCCCTGGCGGGGGATACCTCGTACACCGACATGGCGGGGTATGTCCAGCGGAACAGAAGCACGGTCTGGCGGACGGTGGAACGAGTGGAGCAGAACCTGAACGGCCTGGCGGTGGAGCTGGACGCGGGGATGTCCACGGTGAAGATCCGGCGGCGGGACTGGGCGGGGGTGACGGAGAAGGAGCTGGCCCAGCGGCTGGGGCTGTCCGCCCGGTTCTACTATGGCACGGTATGCCGGGGGCAGACGGCCGGCGGGATGCCGCTGCTGGAATATGTGATCCTGCGGCGGCTGCGGGAGACAAATGACCCGGGGCTCACCGCCGCGGAGCTGGGGTGCGGCAAAGAGTGGGTAAAAAAGATTGGCCGGAAGCATCAAAACCTGGTGGAGCTGCCCGCTGTAAAGGTGGAGGACTACCGCCCCGCCAAGCCCAGGCGGGTGAAGCTGCCGGAAAACCCCTATGCCGCCTTTGGGACGGGCGGGGCCATCATCGACCGTATTGACGCGGATACCTACCGGGCCCTGCAAGCGAAGTTTGGCCCGGCCTGAGTAAAAGGAGGAAAAGCCATGAAATTCAAGCAATACGCGGTAAGAATTGACGGCGTGCCCTGCTCGCTGATCACGCGGGGCGCCGCCAACGGGGAATACCTGCTAACCTTCCGGCGGGATGTTTCCTGCCTGGAACAGATCGAGGCCATCCACTGGGAGCGGCCACATTTGAGCGAGCCCTGCGAGCTGCCCGCCGGATATGGCTTCGAGGTGAAGCGCATGGACTACCACATGGGCGACAAGTCCTTTGTGGTGACCGTAAAGGTGCAGAACCAGTACCTGGGGGATGTCACCGGGTACCAGGCCCAGATCTCGGCCCTGAAGACAGACAACGCGGCGCTTGCGGCGGACAAGGCGGCCTTGACCGCGGATAATTCAGCCCTGTCCGATCAGCTGGCTGAGGCGGACGAGGCGGCCATCGCCTTGTATGAGGAGCTGGCGGCGATCACTGAGGGAGAGGAGGCGCAGGGATGAACAGCATCATCGCGAAAAGCTACTGGCGGAGCATCCAGCGCGGGGTACGTACCCTGGAGGACGTGCCGGAAACCCTCCGGGAAGCGGTGAAGGGGCTGGCCCGGGCCGATGTGGAGCGCGGCCTGCTGGACGCGGACGCCTACCGGGACTTCATCGGGGAGGAGTACGGGCCGCAAGCCCATGCTGATTCATAAGGCCACGCTGGGCGTCCTGGAGTACGCGCCCTGGGACGGGACGTGCCGAACGTTCAACGGCGCGCGCCTGCCTGTGCTGTATCCCGCCACACTGTCCGGACTTGGGCTTGACCCAGCGGAGTGGTGGGAGCTGGACGGGCGCTCCGCGCTGGCCAGGACGGTACGGCAGTGCTGGCCATGGTTCACTCCGGTGGTATGCGGCGGGGAGCTGGTGGGGGCCGAGCCGTGGCCGGCATGGCAGGTGTACGGGGAGGCTCCGCCCAAGGCTGTGGAGCCGCCTCCAAAGCGCCGGAGACGGAGGAGAAGATCTGGGCTGGTTCTGGGGTAAGGGTCGATAGGACGGCTGGATTGTACCGGAACCGGCAACATGGAAAGCCGAAAAAATAAACTGCGAGGAGGAATGAGCATGGAAAAGACAATCCACAACATGAAGGCAGAAGTGGCCGCATTGCTGGGCCTGCTCACCGGGCTGTGGGGCTGGATGGGCTGGCTGGTGGTGTGCTGGGTGGTGTGTATGGCACTGGACTTCCTCACCGGATCTCTGGCGGCGACCAAGGCGGGGGAATGGGCAAGTGAGAAGGCCCGGGACGGCATCTGGCACAAGTGCGGGATGATCGTGGTGGTGCTGGTAGCGGCGGGCACGGATCTGCTGCTGGCCACGGTACTGGCCAACCTGCCGCTGGTGGCGCTGCCGGTGGAGTACACCGGGCTGGTGTGCCCGGTGGTGCTGGTGTGGTACAT
>ERZ808037.335-NODE-335-length-47950-cov-6.003718_pt1 | contig 47950 bp, 56 predicted proteins | sample MGYA00380190_ERZ808037 | MGnify/ENA primary metagenome ERZ808037 (study PRJEB31490, sample SAMN06133399) | mouse gut metagenome | isolation source: J9 | host: mice | place: China: Chengdu | collected 2015-05 ...
AAATATTAACCAGAAAGGTGTATGAACAATGAAAACAACAGAAAAGAAAAAAAAGAAAACCTTCCTTTATGCCCTGATTGTTGTTGCGGTTTTGCTGATTAAGCTGGCAACAGGAACGTTTCAGCCTCAGGACCTGGAGGCGATTACCGCTCTTACCGGACAGGAAACTGCCGTTTCGCAGACCCCGGCTCAGAATGATGAACTCCCTTCTTCCTCTCCTGTACAGGGAACTGCACCGCCAGTTTCCGCGCCTATAAGTCCTGAAGATATTCCGGAATATTCCGGTGATCCTTACGTTGTCCTTAATAACAATCTTCCTGACTTCACCGAGGAAGATAAGACTACAGCTTCCTTTGAAATCTATGGGGAGCTGGACAGTTTAGGGCGCTGTACGACGGCCTATGCCAATGTGGGCTACGACCTTATGCCCACAGAAAAAAGGGGGAATATCAGCAGTGTAAAGCCTACCGGCTGGCATTCGGTGCAGTACGACCATGTGGACGGAAAATCCCTGTACAACCGCTGCCATCTTATCGGCTTTCAGCTTACCGGGGAGAATGCTAATAAGAAGAATCTGATTACCGGTACCCGTTACCTGAATGTCGAAGGTATGCTTCCTTTTGAAAATATGATTGCCGACTATGTAAAAGAAACCAATAACCATGTTTTATACCGGGTCACTCCCGTTTTCCAGGAAGACTATCTGGTTGCTGACGGCGTGCAGATGGAAGCATGGTCGGTGGAGGATGACGGCGAGGGCATCTGCTTCCATGTTTTTGCCTATAATGTCCAGCCCGGAGTAAGCATTGACTATGCTACCGGAGAGAGCTGGCTGACAAAAGAACCTTAAGTTCTGAAAAAATATTTTTTTATGCAATGCCCGGACATGCCTTTATCGGCTGCCATCCCTGCATTAATACATCCAGCCTGAAAATAAAAACCAGCGATATTCCGGACACCTTCCTGCCGCAGATAAGGCATCCATATACGCTGGTTCATCTGGAATAAATAATTAAATACTAATGCAAACGAAGGGAGTCCATCCCATGCTTATTCCTGGATGGTATTCCCTTTTGTTTTTATTATTGTCAGTACGCCGAGCATCAGCAATATTCCCGCCGGAAGGGAAACCAGCGGTGATTGTACGAAACCGGCAATAATATACGTTACAAACGATACGGCTGCTGCCGTAACCGCATAGGGAAGCTGGGTGCTGACATGGTTGACATGCTCACACTGCGCTCCCGCAGAGGCCATAATCGTTGTGTCGGAAATCGGTGAACAGTGATCGCCGCATACCGCTCCTGCCATGCAGGCGGAAATCGAGATAATCATTAACTGCGGATTGGTATTTTCAAATACAGCAACGACAATCGGAATTAAAATCCCAAAGGTTCCCCAGGAAGTTCCCGTGGCGAAGGCTAAAAGACAGCCCACAACAAAGATAATCGCCGGAAGGAAGTTTAACAGGCTTCCCGCGCTGGCTTCCACCAGACCAGCCACATACACATCCGCGCCCAGGCTGTCCGTCATCGCTTTTAACGTCCAGGCAAAGGTCAGAATCAGAATCGCCGGAACCATCGCCTTAAAGCCTTCAGGGATGCAGGCCATGCAGTCGGAAAATTTAAGAACACGGCGGATCTGGTACAGGACAATCGTAATAATCATGCCAAAAAAACTTCCGTAAGTCAGCCCTAATGAGGCATCCGAAGCCGAGAACGCCGTGACAAAGTCCGTTCCGCTAAAGAAACCGCCGGTATAGAGCATCCCCAGCACACAGCAGACAATCAGGGCAATAATCGGAATCAGAAGATCCATAACCTTTCCCTTGGTCTGCGCCATTTCATCCTTTGCTGTCCCGTAAGGACGGCCCGGCGTGGTAAAAAGATCGCCCTTAACCGCATTTAATTCATGGGTTTTCATTGACCCGAACTCCACCTTCATCAACACCATGCCAATCATCATCATAATGGTCAGGATGGCATAAAAGTTATAGGGGATTGCCCGGATAAAGATGGAAAATCCGTCCTCTCCCTCCACAAAACCGGTTACTGCAGCCGCCCAGGAGGAAATCGGAGCAATAATGCAGACCGGTGCTGCCGTTGCATCAATCAGATAGGCAAGCTTTGCCCTGGACACCTTAAACTTGTCCGTCACCGGACGCATTACGCTTCCCACCGTCAAGCAGTTAAAATAATCGTCAATAAAAATCAGCACGCCCAGCAAAATGGTCGCTAACTGCGCTCCTGCCCGGCTGTGGATCTTCTTTACCGCAAACTGACCAAAAGCCGCCGAACCGCCTGCCTTGTTCATCAGGCTTACCATCGTGCCCAGGATAACCAGGAATACCAGGATACCTACATTGTAGCTGTCCGACAATACGCCGATAACCCCGTCCTCAAAGATATGGGTGAAGGTTTTCTCAAAAGTAAAGCCAGAATACAAAAGACCGCCCATAAGGATTCCCACAAACAGAGAACTGTAAACCTCCTTGGTAATCAGCGCCAGGCCAATCGCCACAATCGGCGGTACCAGCGCCCAGAATGTGGCATAGACATCAGGGACATACTCCGCTTCCCCTTCAGCCGCCAGAACGGTCATGGAACCCATCAGCATCATGACCAGCAGGGCGCAGACAAAGATACTTCGTTTTCTTGTACTGCACATCATTGATTTTTCTCCTTTTCTTATCGTCTGTCCCGCCGGAAATCTCCGGCCCATTCCCTTATATTTGACAGACTTTTTACGCATTGCAGGTTCAAACATTTGCCGTTTATGAAAGCCCCGGCTGCCAACCTTATTTTTCAAATGCAGAACCTGCTTTAGTATACCGCAAAAATTCCCGGCTGCCAACCGGGAATTTCGCTAACGGCATATCCGTTATTTACCAACCTGTACTTATTTTTACTAAAATTTGTAGATTCTATAAGCGGGCAACCGCATCCTGGCACACGGTATGGATTCCCTTTTTGCTTAAAATCTCCGCCGCCTTTTCATTATCCGCCACGCGAAGCACCATGTAGGCAGTGGATTCCTTATGGGTCAGGAATGCGTACATGTATTCAAGATTAATTCCGCCGTCGCCCAAAAGCTTTAAGATCTTAAATAAGCTGCCCGGCTCGTCCGGCATCTCCACGGCAAGCACCGGCGTAATCGATGCCACATACCCGGCTTCTTTAAGCACCTGGGAGGTTTTATAGGCATCATCCACAATAATCCGCACAATGCCAAAATCCTGTGTTTCCGCAATGGATAAGGCACGCATATCTATATCATGCTGATGTAAGTATTCGGTCAGCTCCGCAAGCTTCCCTGCTGTATTTTCTACAAATACCGAAATCTGTTTTACGGTCATAAGCCCCTCCTGTCTGGATCATTTTTATTCCTGGTGTTATCCTATCCCTGATATAAGTTTCTCCGGTCAATCACGCGGACTGCCTTGCCCTCGCTCCGGGTGATGGTCTTTGGATTGACGAGTTTAACTTTAACAAAGATGCCCAGCATCGCCTTTAAGGCATCCACAAGTTTCTTCTCTCTTGCAGAAACAACACCGGCATTATCGGAGAACATCTCGGGTGTCATCTCTACCTGAACTTCGATAGTGTCACTGTTATGGTGACGGTCCACAATAATCTGGTAGTTCGCCGGATAGCCCTGATTAAGCAGCACGGTTTCAATCTGCGACGGGAATACATTCACGCCCTTGACAATCAGCATATCATCGCTGCGTCCTAACGGTTTGGTCATCTTGACATGGGTACGCCCGCAGGAGCACTTTTCATGGCTTAAAATACAGATATCCCTGGTGCGGTAGCGGATTAACGGGAAGGCCTCCTTAGTAATGCTGGTAAATACCAGTTCGCCCTTCTCCCCGTCAGGAAGAACCTCTCCCGTTTTTGGATTAATGACTTCGGCAATAAAATGATCTTCATTAATATGCATCCCTGTCTGCTCGCTGCACTCGAACGACACACCCGGGCCGGAAATCTCGGTCAGCCCGTAAATATCATAAGCCTTAATCCCCAGTTTTTCTTCGATATCACGGCGCATCTCTTCCGTCCACGCCTCCGCACCGAAAATTCCGGCCTTTAACTTAATCTGATCCTGTAAGCCTCTCTCCCAGATGGATTCGGCAAGGTAGGCGGCATAGGAAGGCGTACAGCACAAAATCGTCGAACCTAAATCACACATAAACTGAATCTGCCGCTCGGTATTTCCCGAGGACATCGGAAGCGTGAGGGAGCCAATCTTATGTGAGCCGCCGTTTAAGCCGGGGCCTCCCGTAAACAGACCGTAGCCGTAGCACACATGAACCACGTCCTCATTCGTCCCGCCTGCCGCGGCAATCGCCCTGGCACAGCACTCCTCCCATAAGTCCAAATCATGCTGGGTATAAAATGCCACAACCCGGCGCCCTGTCGTCCCGCTGGTGGACTGAATACGGACACAGTCTGAAAGAGGAGCCGCCAAAAGACCATAGGGGTAGGCGTCCCGCAGATCATCCTTGGTCAAAAACGGAAGCTTATGTAAATCGTCAACAGACTGAATATCCTCCGGCTTTACCCCCATTTCATCCATCCTCTTGCGGTAAAAGTCCACATTTTCATACACTCTCTTTACGGTCTTTGCCAGCCGCTCGCCCTGCCATGCCCGAATCTGATCCCGGGAGGCACATTCAATTTCTGGCTGATAATAATGTTCCATAACCAGTTATCCTTCCTTTCCGCTTAGTTTCTCAGAACAGGTTCTTTCTCACCGCTTCGCTGCCTGCTCTGCACTGTCATCCGTTTAAAGCATTGATGTATTAGGATTATAGCACAATCTCTTTCTTTTGTCCAAAATATCTATGCATTTTTTTTGTGTTTTTTATGCATTTTGTTTGCTTATTAACCAAAATTGACAAACTGAGATTGCGGATATATAATAGAATTCCCATGTTTTTCATTATCATGAAACATCCTGAAGGAGGAAAAGATGAATCAAAAAGAGAGAATGTTAAACGCTCTGCCTTATAAGGCATGGCTTGATGGACTTGAAGAAGAAAGGGATATCTGCAAGCAGCTTGTTTATGAATTTAATCTTCTGCCGCCAAAAGAAAGGGCAAAAATTCCTGAAATGCTGAAAAAACTGTTGGGAAAAACGGGAAACAACGTCTGGATAGAGCCGCCGTTTCACTGCGATTACGGATGGAATATTGAAGTCGGTGAGAATTTTTTTGCCAACTACAACCTCACTGTCCTGGATGTGGGAAAAGTCACCATCGGAAAAAATGCACAAATCGCTCCCAATGTATCGATTTACACGGCAGGACACCCTATCCACCCGGAAAGCCGCAATTCCGGTTATGAATACGGAATCCCCGTTACGATTGGCGATAATGTATGGATAGGCGGCAATACGGTCATCCTCCCGGGCGTGACGATTGGAAATAATGTGGTCATCGGCGCAGGAAGCATTGTGGGAAAAGATATTCCTGACAACATGATTGCTGCCGGCAATCCCTGCCGAATTATCCGTGAAATAACAAAAGAAGACAGAATCTACTACTTCAAGAAACAAAAATTTGATCAGGAATCCTGGACAGAGATAGAAGAAAATAGAATAGAATAAGTATTTAAAATACAGCACCCAAAACAGATTGGAGGGGAAATGCTCGAAGTAAAAGGAAAATATAATGAAGCAAAGATATTTACCGATGTAGTCGATGAAACGTCCGTTGCCCAGGTAACACTTCTTCTGAATCAGGAGTTTGCCGCGGGGAGCAGGATACGGATGATGCCGGATATCCATGCCGGGGCGGGCTGTACGATTGGAACGACGATGACGATAACCGATAAGGTCATCCCCAACCTGGTCGGCGTGGATATCGGCTGCGGGATGGAAACAGTAAAATTAAAAGAAAAACATCTGGAACTGCAAAAGTTCGATAAGGTGATTTATCAGAAAATCCCTTCCGGCTTTGATATCCGAGAAAAGACGCATCGGTATTTTGAACAAATCAACTTAATGGATCTTCACTGCTGGCCCCAGATCAACCACGACCGGGCAGAAAAAAGCCTGGGAACACTGGGCGGCGGAAACCATTTTATTGAGGTGGATAAGGATAATGCAGGCAATATCTACATCGTTATCCACTCCGGCAGCCGTCACCTTGGCCTGGAGGTTGCCTCCTATTATCAGGAAGAAGGCTATAACCGATTAAACGCACCGGACAAGCGGGAAGTGGACGCGCTGATTGCCGAATTACGGGAACAAGGAAAGGAAAAACAGATACAAAAAAGTCTGCGTGCATTAAAGCGCAGCAAAAAAACCGAAATTCCCAAAACCCTCGCCTATGTATCGGGGGAACTGTTTGAACAGTACATTCACGATATGCAGATTGTCCAGACCTACGCCCGCTTAAACCGCCAGGCGATGATGGATGAACTGATCAAAGAAATGAAGCTGCATGTCGTGGAACAGTTTACCACCGTGCACAATTATATCGATACTGACGCCATGATCTTAAGAAAAGGGGCAGTATCCGCAAAAAAAGGCGAAAAGCTGCTGATTCCCATCAATATGCGCGACGGATCACTGATCTGCATCGGCAAAGGAAACGACGACTGGAACTGTTCAGCACCCCACGGGGCCGGAAGATTAATGAGCCGTTCGGCGGCAAAGCAGTCCTTCACCGTATCGGAATTTAAGAAACAGATGAAGGGCATTTACACCACCTCCGTCAATGCGGGAACGCTGGATGAATGTCCTATGGCGTATAAGACGATGGAGGATATTGTTCAAAACATCGATGCCACCGCCGAAATCCAGGAGATTATCCGCCCCATCTATAACTTTAAAGCAAGCGGGGACGAATAAGACGGAAGGAACGGATAAGGGAGGCTGTTCATGTTGATAAGGGACAGCCTCAAAAAAGGGCGGCAAAGCTGTTCAAACACTTTTGCCGTCCTTTACTCCCTGTTCACAAGTAGCTACGCTTTTTTCGCATCCTTTTTACTAAATTTTTCAACCTTCTGCACAATGGCAATTAATAGTTCCGTAACCTTTTCCATGGCCTGGATGCAGATATATTCGTATTTCCCATGGAAATTATGACCGCCTGTACAAAGATTCGGGCAGGGAAGTCCCTGATAGGACAGATTTGCCCCGTCTGTTCCGCCGCGGATAGGACACACTAACGGCTCAATGCCCAAATCTTCCATCGCTTCCTTTGCCATATCAATCAGATACATGTGTGGTTCGATTTTTTCTTTCATATTATAATAAGAATCCTTCATTTCCACATCCACTGTACCTATGCCGTACTTCAAATTTAAAAAATCCGCCGTTCTCATCATCTGATGTTTTTTCCTGGCAAATTTTTCTTTATCGTGGTCGCGGATAATATACTCCAGACAGGCCGTTTCCACATCCCCGTGCATATGATTCAAATGATAAAATCCTTCATAACCTTCCGTGTACATTGGATTTTCAAAGACGGGAAGCATGGATTGAAATTCCATACCGATAAGCAGGGCATTGACCATCATTCCTTTAGAAGAACCCGGATGGATGCTCTTTCCATGAACCCAAACTTTCGCACCTGCCGCATTAAAGTTTTCATATTCTAACTCACCCAGAGGGCCTCCGTCCACCGTATAGGCGATATCCGCCCCAAAAGCCTCAAGATCAAAGTTTTCTGTTCCTCTTCCCACTTCCTCATCCGGGGTAAAACCAATGCGGATCTTCCCATGCTTCACTTCCTTATGGGTAAGAAAATACTCTGCAGCCGCCATAATCTCTGCCACGCCAGCCTTGTCATCTGCGCCTAAAAGCGTCGTTCCATCGGTGGTAATTAAATCTTTTCCTACATAACCCAGCATATCCGGGAATTTCTTCGGGTCAAGGACAATTCCCGATTCCTCATTCAGCACAATCTTCTGACCGTCATAATTTTTCACAATCTGCGGCTTAACATTCAGCCCGGAAAATGCCGGAGAAGTATCCATATGTGCCAACAGCCCCAGCACAGGAAGCTTCTTTTCGGAAGTTGCCGGAATCGTTGCAAAAACATAACAATGCTCATCCACCGTCACTTCCTCAGCTCCCATCTGCCGCAGTTCATCCGCAAGAACATTCGCCAGTGCAAACTGCTTTTGGGTACTTGGCTGCTGTTCCTGTTCATCTTCAGACTGTGTGTCAAAGGAAATATAACGCAGAAACTTATCAACGACTAAAGACATTTTTAATTTTCCTTCTTTCTTTTTGATTATTCTTTATTGAACATTATCCTTTATCCAAAAAACCTATGATATGGTTATGCCGCAGCAAAGCCAAAAGAAAAGCTATGCCTTAGCGATTTGCCAATTCCCTCGTAATCTCTTCCCAACTAATCCCCTTTTCTGCCATCAGCACCATCACATGGTACAGAAAATCAGAAATTTCGTACTTGATTTCTTCCGGGTCGGGATTCTTTGCGGCAATAATAATCTCCGTTGCCTCTTCGCCGCATTTCTTTAAAATCTTATCGATTCCCTTATCAAATAAATAGTTGGTATACGAACCCTCTTTCGGGTTTGCCTTGCGATCCAGAATAACCGAATAGACATCTTCAAACACCTTTAGCGGATTGCTTTCCTTATACTCTTTCTCCACCAAATGCGTAAAAAAGCAGCTTCGGTTCCCCGTATGGCAGGCCGCTCCAATCTGATGAACTTTTGCCAGAATCGTATCCTGATCGCAGTCTAAGCGAAGGGATTTTACATACTGGAAATGCCCGGAAGTTTCGCCTTTTAACCACAGCTTATTCCGGCTCCGGCTAAAGTAAGTCATCCTTCCTGTTTCCAGCGTCTGGCGGAAAGCCTCTTCATTCATATAGGCTAACATCAGAACTTCACTGGTCTTATAGTCCTGCACAATCACCGGAATCAGCCCGTCTTTATTTAACTTAAACCGGTTCCACGGAATATCGCTTTCCAGCGTATTTACCGCAACTCCACGGGCCTTTAAGGTCTGTTTTAACTCCATCCAGTTCTCACCCTTTTTTGCCGGAAGGACAATGCCCTCCACCTCCGGCGACTGAAAGCAGGACATCACCAATTCTTCTTCTTTATGCTCGCAGGCAATCAGGCAGGGGATTCCCATATCCGAAATGCGCTTCAGTTCCCGTATACTGAAATCACAGTCCAAAATCAATCTTGAAGCCCCAAGCTGGATAAATTCCTCTGCCCGGGAAAGAAGCCGTGCATCCGATAAAAACACATTGATTTTTTCACTTCCGAAACGGTTGGAGGCTTCTTTAATTAAGTCAATATTTTCTTCGTTTTTACCGTCCAGAAAAACCGCCGAAGCCCCGGCATAAAGATATTTTTTCACATCCTCCAGACGCTTAACCCAGCCGCCGACAATCACCGGTGCATCAATTTCCCGTACAATTTCCTTCAGGCAATGAATCGTCCTTTCGTGATCGGCTTCCTGTTCTGCCAGATCATAAATCAGCAGCTGATCCGCCCCATTATTGCTCCAATGCCGGCAGAGGGAAACTGCCTCCGTATATTCCACAACCTGTCCGTCCTCCCGGCAAACCGCTTTTCCTTCCCTGCAGCCAAATCCGGGAATTAATCCCTTAATTTTTGTCATTGCTGTTTCCTTTCCCGTAATGTTCCTTTTCTGGGCCTATCGATGCTCAAACCTTACTACAGCTTCCTTTAAGTCAATCCGCTTCTCATAAAGTGCCTTTCCGATAATCGCCCCGCAGATATCTTCCTGGTAAAGCTGTTCAAGATCCTTTATACAGGATACTCCCCCGGAAGCGATAATGTCAAGCCCTGTTTCTTTTGTCAATGCCTTCGTCGCCTCCACATTCGGCCCGGACAGCATCCCATCTCTGGAAATATCCGTATACACAATGTGCCGAATGCCAAACTCCTTCATCTGTAAGCTTAAGTCCAGAGCACGGATTTTGCTGATTTCCTCCCAGCCCTGAATTGCCACCCAGCCGTCCCGGGCATCAATTCCCGCCACAATAGCCTCTGGGCCAAATTCATCGACCAGTTCCCGAAGAAACTCCGGACGCTCCACCGCTTTCGTTCCGATAATCACCCGCTTTACCCCAAGAGAAAGCATCGTTTGGACATTTTCCCGGGTACGGATTCCTCCGCCAAGTTCAATAGGAATAGAAACGGTTTTGGCAATTTTTTCAATCACCGGCGCATTGACCGAATGCCCCGCAAGCGCCCCGTCCAAATCAACCAAATGTAAAAAAGAAGCCCCCTGTTCCTGCCAGTAAGCGGCTACCTTTTCCGGTGCGTCCGAGTACACCGTCATCTCCTGAAAAGCCCCCTGACGCAGACGGACACATTTCCCGTCTTTCATATCAATTGCTGGGTAAAGCTGCATGTTTCTTCCTCCGTAATCTTAATTTCTATAATAACTATTCCTGTTCCTCAATTCCTTTTTAGCGTACTCTTTTCGTTATTATTCACATCGTTTATAACAGCCTTTTTTATAAACTCCCCTTCGTAGACAACACACCCTGAATCCGGTTATCGATGGAAACCGCCTCATCTAGTGCCTTCCCAAATGCCTTAAATGCACCTTCAATGATATGGTGATTATTCATCCCGGAAAATTGTTTTACATGAAGATTCATCTCTCCGGCATAGGAAACCGCATAGAAAAACTCTTTGATCATCTCTGTTTCCAGATCGCCGACATATTCCCGATCAAGGGTGAGATCATAGACCAGATAGGGACGCCCGCAAAGGTCAAGAGCGCAGAGGAGCAGGGCTTCATCCATGGGAAGAATTGCCGAACCATAGCGCTTAATTCCTTCTTTTTTCCCCACAGCTTCTTTAATGGCCATCCCCAGAACAATGCCCGTATCTTCTATCGTATGGTGGGTATCTACCTCAAGATCGCCCTCAACTTTCACCGTCAAATCAAAAAAACCATGGCGGGCAAAGCTGTTTAACATATGGTCAAAAAAGCCGATTCCCGTAGAAATATCCGCCTCGCCCTTCCCGTCCAGGTTTAAATCCATAACAATTTTTGTTTCCCTGGTATTCCTGACAATATGTGCTTTCCGCATCATCTTATCCCCTTTTTAACTTTTTTAAGTATTTTTACCTGCATTGCTTCTGCTTTCTGAATCTTGGTTCTGCTGCCCTTCCCCGGAAAACCGAACCCGTATGGAATTTGCATGTGCCGTTAATTGCTCCGATTCGGCAAATGCCTCAATCTCTGTGTGCACCGCCTCAAGCGCCTCTTTTGAATAATAGATAATGCTGGATTTTTTCACATAATCATCCACACCCAACGGCGAAAAGAACTTCGCTGTTCCATTCGTCGGAAGCACATGGTTCGGCCCGGCAAAGTAATCGCCAAGGGGTTCTGAACTGTACGGCCCGATAAAAATTGCCCCGGCATTACGGATTTTTGTCATCACTTCAAAGGGATTTTTTGTGACTATTTCCAGGTGTTCGGAAGCAATCTCATTCGCCGTTTCTATCGCCTCGTCAAGCGAACGGGCAACCAGAAGATACCCATAATTTTCCAAGGATTTCTCCAGAATTTCCCGCCGTGAAAGGGTCTTAACCAGTTTATCCACCTCCGCGGAAACCGCCCTGGCTAGTTCCATACTGGTGGTTACTAAAATCGCCGAAGCCAGTTCATCATGCTCCGCCTGGCTCAATAAATCCGCCGCCACATACCGGGGATTTGCGGTTTCGTCGGCAAGCACCAAAATCTCGCTCGGACCGGCAATGCTGTCAATGCTGACATGACCATAAACCGCCTTTTTTGCCAGCGCCACAAAAATATTCCCCGGCCCGACAATCTTATTTACCCGCGGAACTGACTCAGTTCCAAACGCCATGGCAGCTATCGCCTGTGCGCCGCCCACCTTATAGACCTCGGTAACTCCAGCCAGATAGGCAGCCGTAAGCGTAACCGGATTCACCTTCCCGTCCTTTCCCGGCGGCGTAACCATCACAATCCTCTCCACGCCTGCCACCTTTGCCGGGATAATATTCATTAAAACCGTGGAGGGATAGGCTGCCTTTCCGCCCGGAACATACACGCCCACACTCTCTAATGCAGTGATTTTCTGCCCTAAAATCGTCCCGTCCGGCTTACTGGAAAACCAGCTCTGACGCACCTGGCGCTGGTGATATTCTCGGATATTTTCCATCGATTTTTCCATAACCGCCAAAAGTTTCGGGTCAACCTTTTCCCTGGCTTCCTCAATTTCTGCCTGGCTTACCCGCACATTTTCCGCGCTAATCTCTGCCTTATCAAACTGCAATGTATAGGAAAAAAGCGCTTCATCCTTATCCTTTTTCACCCGCTCCACAATCGCAGAAACGGTATCGGCGTACTGGCTGTACTGATTGGGATCGCGCTTTAATAAATCCTCCAAAATATTCTTCCGGCTTCCCTCATCTAATGGTATTATTCTCATCCTGCATCCTCCATTGCCCATGCTTTCTATATTTTCTATCTTATAAAACTTACTTGTATACCAGTTCTTCTTTTCTCTTAAAGACTTACTTTATACCAGTTCCTCTTTTCTCTTTAAAACCTACTTATACACCAGTTCCTGCAACCCCTTAATCATCCGGGAAATACGCTCATTTTCCCGCTTCATACTTACCTGATTGACCACAACTCTTGCCGACAAATCCGTAATTTCCTCCAAAACCGCCAGACCATTTTCCCGCAGGGTACTCCCCGTTTCCACGATATCCACAATTACATCGGAAAGCCCCACAATAGGTGCCAGCTCAATCGAACCATTCAGCTTAATAATCTCCACGGTCTGGTACTTTTTATTATAGAAATAGTCTTTGGCAATGTGCGGATACTTTGTCGCCACGCGGATTAAGGCATGATTGTTTAACTGTTCCTTCGCCGAAAGCGGCCCGCACACGCACATCCTGCACCTGCCCATCCGAAGGTCCAGCACCTCATAAAGCTTGCGCCCTTCCTCTAAAATCGTATCCTTCCCCACGATACCGATATCCGCCGCCCCATACTCCACATAGGTCGGAACATCATTGGCCTTCGCCAGAAAAAAACGCATACCCAGTTCCTTATTTTCAAAAATCAGCTTGCGGGAATCCTTATCCTTCATCTCCTCGCAGGAAATCCCTATCTGTTCAAATAAATCCATGGCCTTATTCGCCAGCCTGCCCTTCGCCAGGGCTACGGTTAATTCTCTCATGTTCTATTCCTTTCAGGAACTTTGCCTGTTCTGCATCATTTATTGCCTATCCATCGATTTCCGGCACATCAACTTCCTGCACGGCTTCCATCTCCGGCAGCGCGTACACCAGCCCCCGCTTACCGTCGTCATAAACATAAATCATCCTGTCCATGCCGCGCCGCACAGCCATCTGCAGGTAATCATCCATCTTCGGCGTCCTGTGCCTGCGCTGGAAAAGCACCGGAATCCCCTTTTCCCGAAGCCGCTTTGCAAGGGCCACAGCCTCCACCCGTGCCGACACATCAAAAAGCACCATGGTATCCTTCCTCTTTGCCGGAAGAAAAATATTCTGGCTGTTTAACGCCATTAACACGCGGTCAACCACAATGCCGAACCCCACCGCCGGGGCATCTTTCCCAAACTGCTCCAGCAGCTTATCATAGCGCCCGCCGGTAACAAGGTAATCCCCCGTCCCATAGGTATAAGCCTTAAAAATAATCCCTGTATAATACTGATACTTGCTGAGCATCCCCAAATCATAGGAAACATACTCCGAAAGCCCGTAGTTTTCCAGAATCTGATGAACCTTTTCCAGACGTTCAATGGCAAACCTTGCCCTGGGATTTTCTGTAAGCGACCTCGCCGTGCGCACCTGCTCTATCGAACCAAAGAGTTTCGGCAGATGCAGAAAAACTTCCCTCAGATGGGCATCCATCGGATGGGCACGGAGCAGTTCCTCCACCCCGAAAAAGTTCTTATTTTCAATGAGATCCTGAAGCTGTATCCGGGTATCCTCGTCAATCCCCGCCTCTTCCACCAGTCCGCGGAAAAATTCAATCTGTCCCAGTTCCACCTGAAACTCCTTTAAGCCCACCGCCCGCAGACAGTCAATCACCATGGCAATCATCTCCGCATCGGCGTCGCTTGAATCGTCGCCAATCATCTCCGCCCCTGTCTGCGTGGACTCTTTTAGCCGCCCTTGGTAGCTGCTGTTATTGGTAAACGTCCTCTCCAGATAACAAAGACGGACAGGCATGGTTTCCTCCGAAAAATATTTTGCCACGCACCGCGCAATCGCCGGCGTCATATCCGGCTTTAACACCAATGTATTATTTTCCCGGTCAAAAAACTTAAACATTTCCCGCGAGCTTACACTTCCCCGTTCCTCATTAAAAATATCAAAAAACTCAAAACTCGGCGTTTCCATGTGCTGGTAGCCGTAGGCATAAAGGGTGTGCAGTATCTTTTTCTGTACCTTTAGCTTCTGCCTGCACTCTGCGGCATAAATATCGCGAACACCTTCCGGCGTATGAATCAATTGCTTTGTCATGAACCGTGCTCCTTATCCTTTTATTATGTTCCTCTTTCGTATAGCCTCTGTGACGAGAAAACCCGCCCATTCACTTTCCTATGGTAAAGCGCTAATTCGATAACGTGCTTTTTATTATAGAAAATATCCTCCGCATTGTCAACCACATTCTTAATTCGATTCGTTTCTCGATTCGTTTCTCTCCGATTCCTTTCTGTCCAAATCTTTTTGCAATGCTTCCAGGTAATGAATATACATATCCCTGTGTGAACGGATACGAAAAGCATGGTCGATTTCTTCGTAAGTAAAGCTCTTCCTCCCGCCCTCTTCCATCCTTTTCCAAAACACAGCCACATCGTCATAGGAAACATAGTACACTTCATTGCGCCCGGTGTACGAAACAATAAAAAAAGCCACCCCGCCCTGCTGTTCAAACTCCTGCATAAACGCCATCTGATGCGGGTGAATATTGTGCAGAGGAAAGGTATCCGTCCGGCATTCCTTGGCATCAAAGCACACTGGTATCCCCTGGACGGCACCGATATAATCCACGGTACTCTTCTGATTAAAATAAGCTAATGTAATCTGATGACTGCCCTTATCAATCTCTATCGGCGTAATCGGCGTGGGGATTTTCTGAATCAATGCCAGCCCTTTTTCCCGGTAGCTTTCATTCGTATGGTTAATCAAATCCTCAAGCCCCGATCCCCTGAGTCCTCTTGTATGCCATGTTCCCATCTCTGTTATCCTTCTGCCGTCAAAATATCATCAACCGCGCAGGCCGCCCTGACCAGCCGCCCCAGTACAGTTCTCGCCGCACACGGACAAAAGCGTGTCAGAACATGGTTTTCACCAACGCCAATGTCCGAACACGCTTCCCGCACCATCTTCTATTCTTTCGCCTGAAACTGCTTTGCCTGTGCAGCGATTAATTCTGCATCCTCAAAATAATTAATCCGCATTGCCCGCTTAACGCCTGCCAAGGTCTGTTCGGCTTTTCTTTTCGCCTTTTCACTGCCCTTTTTCAAAATTTCATACACCGCCGGAATATCCTGCTCAAATTCCTTCCTGCGCTGACGGATAGGTTCAAGCTCCTCCTGCAAAACCTTATTCAGGAACTTTTTCACCTTTACATCCCCCAGACCGCCACGCTGGTAGTGGGCCTTTAACTCATCCAGATTCTTATATTCCGGCAGATACTTTACAAAATGCTCTTCTGTGGAAAAAGCATCCAGATACATAAACACGGTATTCCCTTCGATGCATCCCGGATCTTCCACGCGCAGGTGATTGGGATCGGTATACATGGACATAATCTTTTTCTGTACATCCTTTTCCGTATCCGAAAGATAGATACAGTTCCCCAAAGACTTGCTCATCTTCGCCTTGCCGTCCGTGCCGGGCAGACGCATGCACGCTTTATTATCGGGAAGAAGGACGTCCGGCATCGTCAGCGCTTCCCCGTAAACCGTATTAAATTTATGGACAATCTCCCTGGTCTGCTCAATCATCGGCATCTGATCTTCCCCCACCGGAACCGTCGTTGCCTGAAATGCCGTGATATCCGCCGCCTGGCTGATGGGATAGGTGAAAAAGCCAACCGGGATACTGGTTTCAAAATTCCGCATCTGAATCTCGGACTTCACCGTAGGATTGCGCTGAAGCCGCGATACCGTGACAAGATTCATATAATAAAAGGACAGTTCACAAAGTTCAGGAATCTGCGACTGGATAAACAGGGTAGACTTTTGAGGGTCTAATCCTGCCGACAGATAATCCAGAGCCACTTCGATAATGTTCTGGCGCACCTTTTCCGGATTGTCTGCATTATCCGTCAACGCCTGTGCATCCGCAATCATAATAAAAATCTCGTCATATTCCCCTGAATTTTGCAACTTCACCCTCTGCTTTAATGAGCCGACATAATGCCCTATATGAAGTTTTCCCGTGGGTCTGTCCCCAGTTAAAATAATTTTTCCCATATTCATTTCCTTCCAATCGCGTAAAGTATTTGCTTTTGTCTTTCCTAATTCGCTTTATCTCTACCTACTATACCGTTTGCCGGAAAAGATGTCAACCTTCATGTGTCAGAAATTTTCACTTCTATTTTCCTCAAAAAACGCCCACTTCCACACATCAAACGACGCTGGCGGCGGTGCGGTAAAGCTTTTATGGCTTAACGCCTCTAAAGGTTTCTGAAGCCGCGAAAATTTTATTTTCCAGGAATGAAGCATCTGCGAGGAAATCCCATACTGCTTTTTTACCCGGGCATTCACCGCAGGGCTGCCATACTTATAATCGCCCACGATAGGATGCCCGATAGAAGAAAGATGCGCCCGGATTTGATGGGTTCTTCCGGTAATCAGCGCCACTTTCAAAAGGGTGTATGCCCCCTTCTCCTCCAAAGGCATGTATTCCGTGACAATGGGAAGGCTTCCTTCAACTTCCTCCGAATAAATCCTTACCTGGTTGGTTTTTTCCTCTTTTTTCAAAAAACCAGAAATTCTTTTTTTCTCCTTCATCTGTCCGCAGACAACACAGAGATATTCTTTATGGATGGACCGTTCTTTTAACCGCCTGCTCATTTCCTGCAGCCCTGCCAATGATTTTCCGGCAACGATCAGACCGCTGGTATTCCGATCCAGGCGATGGCACACGGACGGACGAAAGGTTCTAAGCTGCTCCTTAGAAATCTGCCCGCTCTCTAAAAGATAATCGATAATCTGCTCAACCAGGGAATAATCCGAAGCCTCCGCCTTCTGCGAGAGAATGCCCGAAGGTTTATTTAGGATTAAAATATGCTTATCCTCATAAATAATCTCTAACCCCGGCGGGCGGGCCGTTTGACAGAAAACATTATCCGTCGCCCTGCCATGCTTAGAATCCGTTATTTCATCGGTTTGGGAAAATTTTTGTATGGTTTCCTCCGATAAAAAAAACTGAACTTCATCGCCGAAAGCCAGCTTTTCCGAACCATCACATTTTTTCCGGTTTACCGTAATATTCTTTTTTCTTAACATCTTATACAGAAAACTCTTTGGCGCAAGTTTAAGGTACTTGCCTAAAAACTTATCCAGCCTCTGCCCTGCTTCATTTTCTCCTATCGTTACGGACTGCATCTTTTTCTCCTATCGTTACGGACTACATCTTTTTCCCCTATCATTACGGACTGCATTTTTTCCCTATCGTTACGGACTACATCTTTTTCTCCTATCATTACGGACTGCATCCTAACCTCTTTCATCACATCGAAATATCCTTCAGCAGCTGTATCGTATATCCCAGACTCCCGTCGTCCTCATACTCATTTTCCGGTTTTAGCGAGGCGGCTCTCTTAAAAAATTCTTTTTCTCCCGTCAATATCTTCACATGCGGATCCAGGCGATGGCTGCGGAATAAATCATTAAAAAACCGCTCTGCCTTATCCGCCGCCAGCTTAGGATTAGAGCAGTAACAATACACGCCCGTAGGATGAATAATTATCCCATCCATCGGCATAATCTGTTCCTTGGAAGTAAGGATTAAATCATACAGCACCGAAACCTTCCCTTCATACGCCGAAAGCTGTTCATAAAAGCTGCGGCTCGGCGTGCGGTATTTTATCGATGCCAAAAGCGGTGCTGCCACGTTTGCCGTCGGCAGCGCCGATAAAATCGCCATAACCGTTAAAATATTTTTCATTGCTTCCTGATCCGTAAAATGTCTGGCACCAAGCTGAACCAAAATTGCCGCAATGCCGAAGAGAACCTTGCCGATTTCCATGTGCTGATGAGCATTTCGATAACCGTATTCCCCTTTTTTCCTTCTTTTCATGGTTCATCCTTTTTATTGATTACTTTAACTGTTTCATAACGCCAATAACGCCAAATAACCTTTTCCTTAATTTTTATCTTTTATTTTTATCTTTTATTTTTACCTTTTATTTTTATCCTTTATTTTTATCCCTTTATCTTTTATCTCATTATCTATTACCCTTTCTTCTTCCAGCCCTTTCGCCCATATTTTGCCGCCTGCATCAGCCCGTCCCACACAGTCAAAAGCAGGGAATGGGGAAGAAGCCGGCATAACCAGTAAAAGGATTTCATGGTCAGGCCGTAAATGGAAACACGCTTCCCCATCAGACTGTCCCTGATTGCCAGACGCACCACCTTTTTGGGATTAGCCATAGCGAACTGCTTATATGCCGGTATTTCCCCTGTGGTTTCGGCAACCGCAAAAAACTCTGTATCCACCGGCCCCGGACAAACCGCCGTGACACGGATTCCCCGTTCCTGTAATTCCTGGTTTAATGCCTGACTGTAGCTTAAAACAAAGGATTTTGTCGCCGCGTAAATGGCAAACCCCGCCTGCGGAAGAAAAGCTGCCGAAGAAGCATACTGGATAACCCGGCTTCCCTTTTGCAGATAGGGAAGGACAATATTCGTCACCGCACATAAAGCTTGGCAGTTTAACTGCACCATCCCCATTTCATCGGAAAGAGAAACCTCTCCCACCTTCCCGATCTTCCCAAAACCGGCAGCATTGACTAAAAAAACCACCCTGGGCTTTTCTTCCTCCAGCGCCAGCTTAAGTTTTTCCAGCTGAATCCTGTCCGTGATATCCATGGGGAATAAACGGAGCTTTGCCGGAACCTGTCCGATTAATTCTTCCATCTTCTCTTTTCTTCTGGCAAGCAGCCAGATTTCATCCAGTTTTCCGCCAAACCGATCGGCAAGCTGCACAGTGCTTTCCCTTCCCATCCCGGAAGAGGCACCGGTAATAATCGCTATTTTCATCGTCTTTCCCTCGCTTCTGTCCTTATTTTCAAAGTCCGCCGCTGAATTAGGCGGCATTCATTCAGGTATTCCAAATACGTTAATGTTCATGCTTTTTATGCACGTTCCGAATCGTCTTTTTCTTTCTTCCTGCTTCTTTTTCTTTAATGGATGGTATCGTTTTCTTTTTGTTTGGTGCAAATTCCCGGTGATTTTTAGCAGCTTTATTTTTACTAGCTTTATTTTTATTATCTTTATTTTTAACATCCTCCTCCTGCTTATTCTGCCTCCCTTTGGGCCGAATTAAACATTTGGGGCCGAAACCAATTAAATCCTTCCTTCCGGCCTTTACTAATGCCTCTTCCGCCAAATCATATAATTTAGGGTCGCGATACTGGATTAATGCCCGCTGCATTGCCTTTTCATGCGGGCTGTCGGGAATATAGACCTTTTCCATCGTCCTGGGGTCAAGTCCGGTGTAGTACATACAGGTGGAAATCGTCGATGGCGTCGGATAAAAATCCTGCACTTGTTCCGGCATATAGCCCAAATCCCGGATGTATTCCGCCAGTTCCACCGCTTCCTTTAAGCTGCTGCCCGGGTGCGAGGACATCAGATAGGGCACAAGATACTGTTTTTTGCCAAGCTGACCATTCACGGACTGATATTCACGGATAAACTGCCGGTACACCTTATTTTTCGGCTTTCCCATCCGCAAAAGAACGGCATCCGAAACATGCTCCGGCGCAACCTTTAGCTGTCCGCTGACATGATGGCGGCAGAGTTCCCATAAGAAATCCCGGCTTTTGTCCGCTAACAGATAATCAAAGCGAATCCCCGACCGAATAAATACCTTTTTCACCCCGGGAAGTTCACGAAGTTTCTTTAGCAGGGCAATATAATCCTGATGGTCTGCCCGTAAATTTGAACAGGGTTCGGGAAAAAGGCATTGTTTTCCGGGGCAGGCTCCGTGCTCGAACTGTTTATCACAGGCAGGAAAACGAAAATTGGCGGTTGGCCCGCCCACGTCATGAATATAGCCCTTAAAATCCTTATCCCGAACCAAAAGTTTTGCTTCATCTACCAGGGATTCATGGCTTCTGGCCTGAATAATCCTTCCCTGATGAAAGGTCAGCGCACAAAAACTGCACCCGCCAAAGCATCCACGGTTGCTGGTCAGACTGAACTTAATCTCCTCAATCGCCGGTACGCCCCCCGCTTCCTGGTAGGAGGGATGAAAAGTTCGGGTGTAAGGAAGGGCATAAATATCATCCATTTCCATCGAACTTAGAGGTTTTGCCGGAGGATTCTGGACAATGTAAAGATTATCCCGGTAGCCCTCCGCCAGACGTTTTCCGGTAAATGGGTCAGTGCTGCAGTATTGTTTATAAAAACTTTCCGCATAAGTTTTTTTATCCCTTTGCAGTGCAGAAAAATCCGGGAGAATTACAGCATCGTAAACGGAATCCAGGCTTTTTGCCTTATATACCGTACCGTCCACAAACGTGATATCCGAAACCGCCAGCCCGCTGTCAAGTGCCTGGGCAATCTCCACGATCGATCGCTCTCCCATCCCGTAAGAAAGCAGATCCGCCTGAGAATCCACCAGAATCGAATGCTTTAACTGATTCGACCAATAATCATAGTGCGCCAGCCTGCGGAGGCTTGCCTCAATCCCTCCGATAATCACCGGCGTTTTTTTATAGGTGCGGCGGATTAAATTAGAGTACACCACCACCGCATAATCCGGCCGTTTTCCCATCACCCCGCCGGGGCTGTACTGGTCTTTTTGACGCCGTTTTTTCGACACGGTGTAGTGATTTACCATAGAATCCATATTTCCCGAAGAAACCAAAAAGCCAAGGCGGGGTTCGCCCAGAGCCTGAATACTTGCATCATCCTTCCAGTCCGGCTGGGCAATCATTCCCACCTTAAACCCATGTGCCTCCAGCACCCGGCTGATAATCGCCGTGCCAAACGAGGGGTGATCCACATAGGCATCCCCGGTAATATAGACAAAATCACACTGTTCCCAGCCCCGTTCTTTCATATCTTCACGGGAAATCGGAAGAAATTTTTTTCCTGCCTCCATGCTGTTTTGCTGTTTTTCCTTTCTGTTGACTTTTTTATTTTATTCATCAGCTTTATCTTTGTGTTAGTATATCATAAACCAATTTTGCTGTACAGAGTTGTTGATGACTTATTTTTTACTTATCTTTCTTATGAAATCTTTTGTTATTGTTCACGTAGGTCTGCGCTCTTGCTGCGCTGACCGTATAATCTTTTCTCATTAATACAGCCCTATCCCCGTCCCATCTTCCTGGACAAAAACATAAATCGAATCCCCATTTTCCTGGTCATTTTCCCCATAACCATGATAATCCAATGGAAGAAATCGTTGGTCAAAAAGCAATTCATCTTTGGAGGCAAACTGAATAAATACATAAATAATTCTTTGATTCCCGGGAAAAAGCACATATTCATAGCAATGGTTACTTGCATAGGCAGTTACATAAGCCGGAAAAGAAAAGTGTTCTTCATCATAAATCACACGTTTCACTTCTTTGCGGTATTCTTCCTGAATATTTCGTATTCTCTCTGTTTCTTTTTTATAATCTTCTTCAGAATAAGTACATGCTAAAAACATTTGAACTGTCGGATCAAACAGTGTATCTTTCATCTGGTAATGGTACTCTCCTTCTGCAGCAGATGGCAAAAGCTTTTGCGGAAAGATATCCAGTTTGCTGTATCCTGAAAAATCCTTGGGAAATATATAATGTTCAATTCCTGAAATCTCCCTTTCTGCGCGTCTAAACCAGGGCTTTCCTGCAGTATCCATGGGGTTTGTCATAAAGCACAGCAGAACCAATATACACAATCCGGCAACCCCCAGTTTCTGTCGTCGGCCCAGGGTTCGGTAATCCATAATTGCCCGTATTCGTTTTTTAACATCACTCCCCCCAAAAGCAGGAGGCAACGAAAAAAATTCATGGAACTTCTTACTGCTGTTAAGCAACGCCATCGAATAATCCTGCCTTTGATTATAGGTAAAGTTTTGAATCACATGTTCATCACAAGCCATTTCCATATCTTTACTGAACAAGATAAACCACAGCCATGCAAAAGGGTTGAACCAGTGTATCGATAATACCAAAAAACCAAGTAATTTGAACAAATGATCATTACGCTGAATATGGGTCTGCTCATGAGCAATAATATAGGAGAGGGATTCTTTTTCCATCCTAAAAGGCAGATAAATACGCGGATGGATAATCCCCATAACAAAAGGCGATGGGATTTGTTCACATTGGTAAATGGAAGGAGCATTATGGACTGTAAGATTTGAAGAAGTGGAATTTCCCCCTATCCGGTTCAGGCTCGCAGCCGTCTGTACAGCTTTCTTTAACCGGATATACTGACAAACAGCCCAACTCGCCATAAGAATAACACCAATCATCCATAAAAATGCAAAGATAATAAAAATATTTATCGAAGAAGCTGCCCGGCAAACCTCTGTATCTGCCAATGGTGTTCCCGCCGAAATATCCGTGGAAATCGGAAAATAATTATTTTCCCGCCAACTGCCCGCCTGCTCTGTCATCAAACTTTCTGTATCTGGAACCAGGCTGAATACACTTACGAAGGAAAATGGAAGAATCAGACGGATTCCGGCAAAAAGCCAAAGAATACCGTTCACTCTTTTAGGTATGGTTTTTATCGCCGCCCGAAGAATAATTACGGCTAAAATCAGCCAGCTTGCCCGGATGCTTAAATTAACGCAGCAAAAAAACAGCTTAACAGGATATTTTGCATGATGTACCTTCTCTTTCTTTAATCATTATTTTTCTGTATTTTCTGCAAACTTTGCAAACTGTGCATTTTTATCGCAAACACAATTTATTTGCCAATGATTCGGCGGATTTCATCGACTTCTTTTTCCGATAATCCCCTGCCTGAAGCAAAGGACGCAATAAACGCCGGAAGCGAACCTTCAAATCGTTTTTCCACCAAATCATCAATCTCCGCTCTCTGCACTTCTTCCTTAGAAACCAGAGAAGAAACCACCGTCTTTACACTTTTAACCACGCCCCGGTCACGCAGGCGCTTAATTACCGTGTAGGTAGTTGTCTTTGACCACCCCAGCCTTTCCTGACACAGCCGGGCAAGTTCTGCACTTTTTATCGGTTCATTCTCCCATAAAATCAGGCAAAAACGATATTCACTTTCAAAAACTTTCGGTACGGGCATTGCAATTCCTCCTAAAATTATTCGTTCTAATACATTAGAATAAGTTTATTCTAACTCATTAGAATAAAAAAGTCAAGAAAAAAGAGGGCATAAATTCCCTCTTTCTGAAGCTGACATTACGGTTCACGCAGGTCTGCGCACTTGCTGCGCTGACCGTACGATAAATTGGGCTAGTGCACAACCAATGTGAACCATATAAAGAATTTGAATTACTCCACCTTTATCACAAAGTCCCGGTAAATTCCAACAGGAACATCATTTCCAAACAAATATTCATCCACCGTATCCTGTTCAAAACGATAGACAAAGATTCTTTCTTTATCTGGATCAACAATCCAATATTCCCTAACTCCTGCTGTGCGGTATTTAAACAGCTTCAGGTAATAATCCATCTTATGACTGCTGGGAGATACGATTTCAATAACCCAGTCCGGAGCCCCATGACAACCCGCGTTATCCAATTTGTGTTCATCACATATAACAGAAATATCCGGCTCAACATAATTGATATCATCGTCATTTAAAAACACCGCAAACGGAGCTGCATAAACTTCACATTTACCATTGTTTTTATCAATATAATTTGCTATTGCCTGATGCAGTTTCCAACTAATTCTTTGATGTATTCTGCTTGGCAGTGCCATAAAATAAATCTGTCCGTCAATCAGTTCTGCCCGCTCCCTGTCAGGAAGGGCATAAATATCCTCAAGTGTGCAGCCGACTTCTTTCAACGCTTCCATATCTCTCTGCCTCCTTCCAAGTGACAGTATACACCATTTTTTATAAGAACACAACTGCAAACTCCCTGCTACTCACTCCGCAGCGCATCAATCGGATTTAATTTTGCTGCCCGGTTCGCCGGCATATAGCCGAAAATCAAACCGATTCCCACCGAAACACTGAAGGAAATCAATACTGCCCCCGGTGTAGGCACTGCGTTTATCCCCATTAGATTCCCGGCAAGCCCGGTCACTCCTGCGCCCAGTACTATCCCAATTACACCGCCAATGGAACTGGTCACTGCGGCCTCGATAACAAACTGCTGCATAATTGTCCCGCGCTTTGCCCCTAAGGATTTTCGGATGCCGATCTCCCTCGTCCTCTCCGTCACGGAAACCAACATAATATTCATTACGCCAACCCCCGCCACCAGCAGAGAAATCCCGGCAATACCGCCAAGCATGGCGGACATCATGGCAATCTGTTCATTTAGGGAATCCAGCATTTCGCTGTTTGCCGTTACCCGGTATAAATCTTCATTTTTATAAATCTCGTAGAGGAAATTTTCCAAAAGTTCCTTCGCCCTGTTCGTATAGTCAATATCTGCAGTCGCAAAGGTGTAATTGCTGATATCTGCGCTCCTTGCCATCTTCACTGCGATACTGTAGGGCATCCACAAAAAATCGTCCGTCCCGCCCTCGTCCAGATCGTCCTCGTCCTGGCGCTCGACCACACCGATAATCTTAAACGCATAGCCATTGATCTTAATTGTTTCCCCCAACGCGCTCTGTCCGTCGCCAAAGAACTCCTGTGCGACATAATAACCGACCACACAGACCTTATTTCGGGAAAGGATATCGGCGTACTGAATATTGCGCCCGGCTTCCAGTTCATAGTTTTTCAAATCCAGATACTCTTCCGAACAGCCGCTAATCGACGTGGATGTCAGGGAATCATTGCCCTTCTTTAAGGTTGCCATAAGACTTACATTCGGACTCATCTGGGCAAAAATATCAGTATTTTCGCTGTAAAAGTCATAGAAATCATCAACATCCGCTTTTCGGGAACTTAAATTCGTCAGACGGACGGACATCTGGTTTACGCCCATGCTGGCAAAATTTTCCACCACCGTGGACATGTAGCCATTAACCAGGCTGACCAGGATAATCACGGAAGCCACGCCGATAATAATGCCAAGCATGGTTAAAAACGAGCGCATTTTATTGCTCCATATACTTTTTAATGCCAGTTTAAAGGATTGCAGCATAGTCGTTTACATCTCCATCAAAATTAATCTTCCCGTCATGCACCCGAACCACCCGCCGGGCTTCTAAGGCAATGGAACTGTCATGGGTAATCATTACAATGGTATTTCCTTCTTCATTCAACTGTTTTAAAAAATTCAGAACTTCACGGCTGGTTTTGGAGTCCAGTGCCCCGGTCGGCTCATCGGCAAGGATCAGGGAGGGTTCACCAGCCAGCGCACGGGCAATGGAAACCCTCTGCTGCTGCCCGCCGGAAAGCTGGGAAGGCATATTTTTCCACTTTTCCTTTAGGCCCACCCGGGCAAGAGAAGCCATGGCCCTCTCCCTGCGCTCACCGGACGGGATGCCCGCATAGAGCAGAGGAAGTTCCACATTTTCCAATAGATTCAGTTTCGGAAGAAGATTATATTGCTGGAAAATAAATCCAATCATCTTATTTCGGATTTCTGCCAGTTCATCGTCCTCCATATCGCTGACATCCTCGCCGCCCAGAAAATATTCGCCGGAAGTGGGAACATCCAGTGCACCGATAATATTCATCAGTGTGGACTTCCCGCTCCCCGACTTTCCCACGATGGCAACAAACTCCCCGCGATGGATTTCCAGGCTGATCCCGTCATTGGCGCGAACCTCTTCATCCCCCATCTGGTAGATTTTTTCAATATTCCTTAATTCAATCAATGGAATGTCCAAATTAACCGATGCTTCCATGCCTGCGGCTCTGCCTCCTTATACTATTTGTGCATGCTGTGAACATGTGAACAGTAACATTATTATTACCGCATTCCTCCGGGACCGCTGCGTCCGCCCATACCGCTGCCAGGACCACCCATCCCGGGTCCGCCCATTCCGCCGGGCATCATAAACATATTGGTATTATTTTGTGAGGACTCATCCACATAAACTTCCTGCCCCTCTTCCAGTCCGCTTAAAATCTCCACATATTCATCGCTGATCAGTCCGGTTTCCACTTCCACAACATAAAAACCTTCAGGTGCTCCGCCGATTGAACCTCTCTCCGATGATGAATGATTTCTTTCCGTATCTTTGCTATTTTCCATCTGCGGCCCGCTGCCTTCTGGTCTTCCACCGCTTCCAGCCTGCGAGCCGTCACCTTCCGGCTTTTCACCGCTTCCGGTCTGTGGCCCATCACCTTCCGGCTTTTCACCATTTCCGGCATCTCCGAAAGCAGGTGCTTCGCCTTTTACATAAACCCGGTTTCCGCGCATCAGGGAATCTACAGGAATAGATAAAACATCCTGCACTTCCTCTAAGATAATTACACCGTCCACATTCATTCCGGGAAGGAGGTTTCCGGTTTCATCCATGGTTACAGTTACCGGATAATTGGTAACGCCGTTGGAGGCCGTACTCTGCAGGCTTACGTTGGTCACTGTTCCGGAAAAGGTTTCCCCTTCAAAGGCGTCTGCCGTAACCACAACCTTCTGGCCCACCTTTACCTTTTGAATATCCAGTTCGTCAATGGACATCTCAAAGGTAAGCGCCGATAAATCGTAAATCACTGCCATTACGGTGCTGTTGTTTGTATTCCTGCTGATATTATCGCCCAATTTGGAGGTCTTGGTGATGACCTGCCCGGAGATAGGGGCGGTTATCGTATAGTTTTCATAGGAATCTTTTGTCGATTCCACCTTGTTTTCCGCACTTTCCACGGATTCCTTTGCCCTGTCTATACTGTCCTCATAATTTTTTAATATCTTCTCCACCGATTCTGCGGTAATCTGAAAAATCGGTGTTCCTTTTTCAATATACTGCCCTTCCCGCACCAGAATCGTTTCCACTTCCACGCTTGATTCCAAATCGGCTGCCATCACCGTATTGATTTTCGGCGAAAAGCTTCCTTCTTCGGCACAGAGCATACCATTAACCATGGCGGTAGCACTGGTCTGCGCCGTGAGTCCTCCAGGATTGGCGGCATCAATCGACACATAGCGAACCAGGCTGCCTCCCGCCAGCACCTCTTCCATGGCGCTGACCGAAGTAACTATGCCGCTGACGGCTTCTCCGGTATCGGTAAGGGTCAGAAAAGCTTCCATTCCCTCTTCGATGGCTTCTGCTTCGCCGGAAAGAAAAGGAATACGAATTTCCAACACCAGATCGTCATAAATATCACAAATCTGCGCATTGGCACCAATCTTATCACCCTCTTCCAGATGCAGTTCCTTAATATAGCCGGCTTTCGTGGCCTTATAGGTATTCCCGCTCAGCTCCGCCTGAATACTCTGATAATCTTTCACTGCACTGGAATAGGTTTTCTGTGCCCTGGTCAATGAATTATTTGCCGACTGGATTTCCGTTTCCATCGAACTTCCGTCAATCTGGTACAGCACCTGTCCTTTTTCAACCTGATCCCCTTCTTCAAATTCCGCAAAGATAATCTCGCCCTCAACCAGGGAAGTAATCGAATAGGTATCCTTTGGTGCAAGTGTTCCCGAAGAGGATAGCTCCGAAGTAATATCCCGCCGCGTGACCGTTGCCGTCCGGTGCTCGCTTACCTGAGCCGACGCCTGAACCGACTTCCGGTGCTGAACATACGCCCATCCTGCCCCGCCTGCTGCCAGTGCAATAAGCAAAAGAACAATTACTGCTTTTTTCCGCTTCCGCCTTTTTCGCTTCTGTTCTTTGCTGCTTATTTTTTTCTCTTGCTTTGCTGCTTTCTGCCCCTTATCTGCCGCTGCTTTCTGCTCCTTATCTGCTGCTTTCTGCCCCTTATCTGCCGCTGCCTTTTCCCTGTTCTGCTCTGCCATGACAACCCTCACTCACCATTTTTCTATATTATCATTAATCTTCCACAAAATCCGTTACCCGATAGGTAATATCTCCGTCTGCGCCCTCGGATGAACCGCTGCAGATCAGAATAACATCATCGCCCACTTTCACCGTTCCGTAGATCGAAAACGCAAACTGAAGATCGGAAGTGGTCAGACTGCATTCATAAGAATCCCCGTCATCCGTAGTCAATGTAACGGCGGTAGGCGTCATCACATCCGATGCGCGGTAGTAGATATTGGTAATTTCGCCGCGCAGAACAGTCTGACCGCTCATACTGTCGGACTGGGCAGAATACACCCAGACGGTCTTTGAGGAGGCATTATAATACATCACCACATAGCCGTTTTCTTCCTGGGCTGCCTTGATCTCTGCTTTGGTTGCCGGCTCGCCGTCCAGAAAAAAGCTTGCCTTATCCATAAGAAAAGGAAGCTGAGAAGCCATTGTCCGGCTTTTGGTCACAACCAATGGGCCTTTTACTGAGGTATCCAGCATTTCCAAGGGGTTAATCTCCCCGTCGCTGCTCAAGGTTAAATCCATAAACGCGCCGTAAATTTGCTGAGAATTTTTAGGTTCTGTTTTTAACAGATTATAGAAAAGGTTCAGACAATTATCTTCCGTTAATACCTCGTCCGGCTGCACACCTTCCAGTTCCTGATTTAACTCCAGATACTGGAACTTGGCAATCCGGCTTCCGTTTTGGTTCCCGGTAAAATCCTCGTTCGTATAGCCAAGAACAGCCAGAACCGCATTTGCCGCATCCTGCAGGGTTATGTACTCCTCCGGTTTAAACTTTCCGCCAAGAAATCCCTTCATCCATCCCTGCCTTGCGGCAATGCGGATATAGGAGGCATATTCATGCTCCGCGGGAACATCGGCAAATACCGACACCCCCGCCGCAGCGCTCACGGTTTCCCGGTAGGAAGAAGCCCGAACCAGCATGGCCGCAAACTCTGCCCTGCTGACCCGGCGGCTTCCATTAGAAAGCTTAAAAATCCCCGTCAGTTCAATTACCCGTCTGCGAAGATCATATTTACTCGAAGCAAAAGCATCCATCGTACACATTGCTGTTGCTGTCGTAATAATTAAAAGGGAAGAAATCATAGATTTGAAATGCATTTTAGTTCTCCTCTCTTTGCCTGTAATCTACCTGCAATCTAAAAATTAATTTTACTTTATCATTAGATTGTGTTCATTTTGTGATAGAAAATGGTAAAAAGAGAAAATTTTTCTTTAGATTATTTTTCCTGAATTTTCATCCGGCAGGTAAAATTTCTATCTGGCACATCGCCATCGCGTTCAGCGCATTTTGATGACTTTCCGGCGTCACACCGGCGCAGCAGGCGGCATTGACCAGCACGGGGATTTCCGGCGTAAAGGATTTAATCAGCACAGCATTGGAAATTACACAGATATCCGTACACAGCCCGACAAGCTCCACGCAGGAATAGTTTCCTTTTGCAACATACTCCGCACAAGCCCGGCTTCCAAAGCCATCCTTCTCAAATCGCTTTCCCTCGATTCCAGCCAGTTCCCGGCAAAGTTCCCAGCCCGTCGTCCCTTTTAGGCAATGCTTTACCGGAAGCTTCTTCCCTTCCTGCGTGTCCAGATAATCTTCACCGTGTGTATCCAGGGTGAACACAACCTCATCACCAGCTTTCAGATATTCCCTTATCCGTGCAGCAACTCCCGGGACAATCGCCTGTGCTTCTTTTGTCCCAAGACTTCCGTCAATAAAATCCTTCTGCATATCCACAACCACTAATAAACGTTTCATGTCTTTCCTCCATTCTGATGCATGTTTCACCATTGTTTTAAAAATCCCATCGACGAAAACGATTTTCATGGATTTTTACTCGTTACTGTGAACGTGTGAACAATAACATTTAATCTTCCAGCAATGCCCATGCACGGTTTAATACCCGTTTTGTATTTGCCAGCACGATTTCCTCATCTTCTTCTCCAACCGGCGCAACCTCCATGGATAAGACAAAAGGGGCATCCGAACGGAAAAATCCTTCCTGTTTTAACACCTTTAAATAGTCAAGAAGCTGGGCTGTATCATGAGCACTTTCCGGAAATCCAAATCTTGGGTGCTTGTCCCCATAAGCCGTACATCCCTTTTTTACTACCGCATTGCCAAAATGAAGATGGGTTATGTAGGGACGAAGGGTCTGGATTACAAAGGTCGAAGTTTCATAGGTCGTTGGAAAATGCGATAAATCAACCAGCAATCCAAAATTAGAATTCGTCATCCGCACATCAGCGGCAAACCGTGCGGCATAGGGAGCCGGTCCAATCAATGCCGCCTTATCCATATCAAAATCAAATACTTCCAGCTCTACCATCATTTTCTTCTTTGCCGCATAATTACAAAGATTTCTTGTGGTCATAAGCAGCTGCTGATATGCCTGCTCTTTTGTTTTCTCTTCCCATTTCCCAGCCAAAAAAGCAATGCCCTCTGCCCCGAGATATTCTGCCTCATCGATAGCCTCCAGCAGTGTTGCCTCCGCCTTTCTTCGCTCATTTTCATTGAGAGCATTCGGATTTAACTTAGGGCCAAGCAGCCTTGGCTGTGCCCCATAGCACACCTTAAGATGCGATTGAGCCAACATCTTTTTCACTTCTTCCCGCTCTGCGTCATCTTTACACTGCGTAATCTCAACTGCGTCAAAATAATCATCGGTGGCAATCCTTTTCATGGACTCTAAAACCCCCATTTTTGGAAATGACATCCACTGAATTGTCCCTACCTGAAAATATTTGTGAATGGATTCTTTCATGATCTTCTATCTCCTTTTTCTTAAAGTATAACCGAAAAGTATAAAGAACACAATAATAAAGAATTCAGGAACTGAACCCTTCTTTTTACATAACCTATAGTAGAGCAGCTTAAAAATGAATTTCCCCTGTACTTGTGGAAATCCGTTTTGAATGGACTCTGGCAGTATAAGTTATAGAAAGGAGTTTTTATATGAATTATTTTTCCTCCAGCACATGCCCGTCCATGAATACCGGCGTGTTTGAGCAGCAATTTCCTGTAGGAATGGCCTATGTTCCATGGCAGATATGGCGTCAGACCTATCCATTGGATAAAGCATTAAATCAGGGAACCATATTCCCCGAATTGGATTTGAATTTTAATTACAGGAGGTATCAGCAATGAATAATTCCACCTGCAATACATTATTAAATCAAGTATACCAAACCGGCTTTGCCGTGGATGAAGTTTTGCTTTTTTTAGATACACACCCCTGTGATGCCACAGCCCTATCCTACTATCAGCAAGCCAAAGCCTTGTACCAGAATGCGATTCAAGCCTATGAAGCACAGTGCGGACCGCTCTTTATGACCGATGTCAATGACAACAGCTATTGGACTTGGAACAATGATCCGTGGCCATGGGAAGGAGGATGCGATTAAATGTGGAAATATGAAAAACGACTGCAATACCCGGTAAAAATCAGCCAGCCAAATCCTAAATTGGCACAGTTTATTATTAGTCAGTATGGAGGGCTATACTGTAGAAACCTATGATAAATTCGAGAATAGTTTTTTACAGGCTTTTACCGATAAATATTGCTTATCTCAATTACATATGTTATGATTTCAACAGGCAATATTTGACATTTACGAAAAATTTCAATAATACGAGGAGGACTATATGAAGAATTATCTGAAAAAATATAAACTATATATTTACAACAAAAAACATCATACGCAAATTGAAAGTCTTTCTGCCAGCTTAAAAGCCACTTATGGAAAACATGTTCACATTGCTTCCGGAACTCGAAGAACTTGCCGAATTGGAGGGATTAGATGAATGTCAATGTAAATTCATATATCGAAAATTGTACAATAGGCAAATTCTGCTCCATCTCATCTGGTGTATTTATTTCTCCAATAGAACATAACCACCAATTTATTACAACACATCCCATTACAGACAAAATAGATCCTTCGAGATTTATTCGTACACCTATTATTATTGGAAACGATGTTTTAATTAGCCACAATGTCACCATTCTACAAAAAGTTTCTTCCATTGGTAATGGTGCCATTATTGCTGCAGGTGCTGTTGTAACACATGATGTCCTTCCTTATGAAATTGTAGGAGGTGTTCCTGCAAAGCACATTAAGTTTCGTTTTCCACCAGAAAAAATTTCATACTTGCAAAATCTTTCCTGGTGGGACTGGGATATTGAAAAAATTAAGAATAATTTAGAATTTTTATCAGGACGTACATTACAAATTGTATAATAATTTATAGTGGAAATGCGTCATTTTTAGAGTTTTTCTTATCAATTCTATTTCTGCATTAAACTTTTTCTGCAAACGACAGACAAATCCAACCGTCCCGGTTTTTCTGATAGGATTTCAGAAGCCCCCAGGCTCCCAGCTTACCGCTGCTGCTAATTGAGCCTTGCCTTTCCTCTACAATGGTGAAGGTTCCGCTGCCGGTAAACTGACTCGTAGTGCCGTAATTAACCCCGGGGCCTGTCCGGATATTCAGGTCATCTATTTTTGCCCGAACCTGGTAAGGGAACTTTTCTGGGGCTTCTAACCACTAAAAGAATGAGGAAAAAATTCAAATGCATTGACTTTTAAGCCGAATTGAGATATTATCTAAATAGAAAAAGAAGGGCATCTGCTACTAACAGATACCCTCCGGGAACTGCCGATAGACGGTTGCCTGTTAATTTAAAGCAGAAATAGCCGCTTAGTTTTCCAGACCGGGGCGGCTATTTCTGTGTCTTGTCATTATCTCTGCTTCCGATGGCATAGCCAAGACTGAAGCAGCCTATACATAAGCTTAAAACTGCAATAAGTCCTTCTAATGTCAACATCCACTTAGCCCTCCTTTCTCAGATTCCCTTTCAGGTTTCTATGTAATTGGAGGGTCACAGTCCCTCCGAAGAGGGCAACCGCCTACCATCAATGGCAGATCCTGGATGTAGTTTATCATGGTTTGGACGAACTTTCAACAAAAATCGACCCTGATCATTACGCCCTTCAGAAACGGCCTACGTCTTGTACCCCCTCTGCATCTGACACATACAGCGCACACTCCAACGGATGCCCTGTCCTGGGTTCAAAATAGTACCATTTGCCATCGATTTCCTGCCAACCGGTAGCTGCATAGCCCTCGGCACTAAAATAGTACTTATGACCATTAATCACCTTCCAGCAAGACTTTAAGTATGTATCTGTAGTATCTGCATACCACCAGCCATTCGCGTCCAGGTACCAGCCAACGATATACTTTGGTGCTTCCACCAGGCTCCAATCTGGCCTTCCATAGCCGTCGATTCCAGCAGCGGTAAGCGGATACTCTTTCCGGCACACAGCTCCGCCGTTCGGAATTACTGCGGCTCCAGCACTGGTATTGCCCTCGATGGTATAGACTTTGCTGCCGACAACTTTATACACAATTCCGGTGTGGCAAATACGGACAGAATTCTTAAAGAAAATCTGGTCACCCGGTTGCGGGTTGGATTTGTGATACTGGCCTTTGTTTTTGTAATACTGTGCAGACGTTGGAGTATAGGCACTAAAACCACCGCCGATAAGCTGCTGCGCTTTTACTTTGCCAAAAGCCTGCACAAAACACCAATCCACAAACATATCACACCAAGCTTGTCCCTGTAATGCAGGATACAGGTCACGGGCATATTTGGTAAAATTATTACTACCGGCATTTGCTGTCTTATGGTCTAAATCTTTGTTACTTTTCTTTTCCAGATAACCAACTTCCTGCTCTGCCACCTGGATTAATTTTTCTGCTGCTTTCATCTTGTTTATCTCCCTTCCTGATCATCTTCTGCCAGAATCCAATCGTCTGCCAGGCAATCCCGAATTGATGGAACCCACATAGCATGAGAGCCATCAACTGTGCTAATCTGCAAGTATGGCTCACACTTAAACAATTCCCCCTCCTTCAGGCCCCAGGCTTCGGCGGTCTGTTTATTGCATGGGATTCCTTGCGGATAACCTTTCTGATACACCACAAACAAACCTTTTCCGTTCCATCCTCTCCTGGTTAATCGCTTCCCCTGCTTTAAAAGCCGCAGCGCTTCCCCAAAACGAAAAGTATGGATATCCAAATCAGCCTTGTACTCTTCATCCATGATTTCCCAATCTTCAGAAGCAATATTTCCCAGTGTGTAAAACACATCTTTCGTTTCCCGGATGTCTAACACCTGTCCATCTTTGCAGTGCATCATTATGGTATCGCCTTCTTTCTGCCAGTACCCTGCCCAAGATGGAAGCTTTACTTTACTGCCTGCTTTTAATGCTTCTAATGCTTTTCCAAAATTCATGATTCTTCCTCTCTTTCCTTTTTTACATAAGAAAAAGGCCCAGGATGATTCCCAGGCCCCGCTTCTTGCACCGGTGCAACTTACTCTAATTTATCCACTTCTGCTTTTTTACTTAAAACTTCAATTGCTTTAATGATTATCCCCGGCAGAGGAATCCCCATCAAACCCGCATTTTCTGTAATCGAAATCAATTCATTGGCGATAAACCCAATCACCACTGCATCACGAATATACGTTGTTCCTATGGCCAGATCCAATCGATAGGCTATAAGTACAAACAGGAGGGTCATACCTTTCCGGCATAGTCCCTTCCAGCCAATCCCGGACTCCAATGCCCCATTCTCTGTTTTCCGGCTTTTATGGAATACTCCTGCAACAATGATACCCGAAACATAATCAATGCCCATAAACACCACTAACGTCGCAAGGCCGGTATCCCACCCGCCAAACCACGATGCAACAATACTTCCCATTACACCTACCATCGTACAAATTTTTCCTTTCATGATTTTGATTTCACCCTTTCCTTTTTATTTTAATTATGTTATACTTCAGGAAAGGACAATATTTAAAAGGACGGTTTCCCTGGCAGGAAATGAACCGTCCTTTTTTACATACCTTGAATCCAATTTTTCCTTGAATCTTATTTCCGGATATGCTATAGTAAATACGAAGGGAAAGTCAGAGAAGCGGCCTACCCTCAAAACGTTGTAGCATTACCTCTTTTCGAGGCTAGCCGTCACTATTTGCGGTAGTGGCGGCTATTTTTTACCCTTAAAGACTGTGTAGCACAGCCCGATAAGGGCGACGATGAAAATACCTGTTTGTATTAACTCAGAATATGTAATCATCTGCAAGCCCTCCTTTCCTCTTTGGTCTGGAGGGTTAGCCCCTCCGAAGATGGAGGGTAAGCCGCCTTTGCTCTCTGACTTTCCGTATTTCAGTTTATATCATACCCGGTTATGCCAGGCAACAAATTTCTACATGATTTTCCTCCTTCCCTTGGCCTATTTAAAGACAATTTTCACAAGCTACTCTATTCTGTTTTTCCGAAAACACCTGTTCCATCCCACGCTGACCCCCATATATACCTCCACTCAGACCACGCTGCACTAGATCCAGTCCCCCATTTTGACCTAATCGCCATTGCTGGTCGCTGACCTTCACATTCCTTAACCGTGACACCTGAATAATAATTACCGCTTCCTCCTCCTGAATAGGAAATTGCTCTTGGCATGTATCGTCTTAGATTGCTGTCAACATATTGGTCAGTCTTAAATGGTATATAGATTTGTAAACACACCCAGCCAGAGTTAAATACCAACAAAAATCCCCATGAATTTATTTTGGGAGCGTGCTTGGTTTTGGCATAATCGAAACCATTATCTACCCCTATTTCATAAAATCCAGGTGAAGTAAAATTATCAAAATCTTGTCCTTGTGTTGACATACCAGACCTTTTATTTGGAAAAGCACCTATCTCATCAAGTGTAAATGATACATTAGCACTACCATCAAAGCTTTTACCCTTGCTACCTATTGTAATAGTTCTTGCCGTAGATAGCTTTGCTGCTTTGTCTGCGCTGGTAGCACTTCCACCAGCAGAGGCAGAACCTGCATAATTGTGTGTATGACTGCTTGAAGCATAATTACTGTGCGTATGAGAAGCATTTGCCTTTCCATTCCAAGTTGATTTCTCTGCATCAGTGACAAAGCGATGTGTTGAGTCCTGAGAAATCATGGTTGCTGCGTGAGTGGAAGGATGGCTGTAATTATTCGCTTTCTCAGCTATCCCATCCAGCTTTGTCTTATCCGCCGCACTCATCAGACCATTTGCACTTTGGGTTGCGGCGCTGTAGGTGGTATTTGTATCCGGCGGGGTCTGCCAGGTGCCATCTCCTCTTAAATACTTTGCCTGTGCTCCGGCAGCTGGGGCAGGGACTAATCCAGCTTTCCCGGCAGCACTTGCAGATGCAGCGGTCATGTTATTGTGCGTATGATCAGCACTTGCCTTTCCATTCCATGCTGTTTTTTCTGTGTCACTTACCAGCCGGTGTTCACTATCTTCCTGCAAATCTGCAGCTTTCCCTGTCACAGCTACCTCTTTTAAAGCATTTCGTATCTCCTGTACCGCTTCATATATCGTATGAAACAACCAGTTAAAATACGGAGCCGGAGGCTTATAGCCAGCGGTAAATCCTTCTTCCTTCAAGCTTTCAGGAGGTTCTGTCCCCGATGCCCTCCATTCCGGCAGCTTTTTATTCCAAATCATTGTATCTCCTCCTCGCTTTTTACTCTCGCACCATCCTCGTCAGACTAAAGCGGCAAGACAGGAATCTTATCATCTTCACCCAAAAGCAACCCCAAATACCCACCGATGCTCTGTTCAATATCAGCAAACCCTGCTTCGGCATCATACTCCATTGCTTCACCGCTAAAGGTAAATGTCCCTTCAAAGTTATCGGCAAACAACTTCACACAAATCGGCAGAAGCCGCTCCACCATCTCTACGGCCTGCCGACTGGAAACCCCGGCATTTACCAGCACAGATACAGGAAACTTGCTCAGCTTGACCACACAGGAATCTTCCCATTCATCCAGTTCCAAATCTTCCAGAGTGATATCCCCGGGTTTTCCGCCGAACATCAGCAGCAATGCCTTCATCACCGACGGATAACTTCCCTGAACATTATTCCTTCCTATGCGGGCCTGAATCATGTGCCTGTACTGCTCATCATTTAAAAGTCCCCGCTGCTGCTCAACCATTTCTCCATATAAATCCAGGGTCTTTCCTGTAGCTATCTTTAAATCCAGCGATTCCCCCACAGCCAAAATATCTTCTTTCAGTTCTTCAATCGCCGATGCATTCAGATACAGCAGCTTATAAATATTCCCATATTCATCTTTCCGGTAACAATCCGGCAAATGTTCTGCACGATTCATCCCAACACCTCAATCTCTATCCATTCGGCACAAGTCCTGGCTATTTCATGGCTTTCTATCAAGATATTTCCCGCAAAAAAATCCTCCCCATTACTTGATATCTGCAGATTTCCAACACTCACCACGCCATGAACCTCATGAATATAACCAAAAAGACCAGACAGATAAACGGGTTCTCCGTTCGCCAAATTATTGACATGACTAAGCAAATTGTCTTTTATCTGTTTTTCTCCATCCAATTCAAAAAACTGGTTCGTAAGGATTTCTGCCCTTATATAAATATTTTTCTGCTTTGTCCGGGAAAATCGTATGATGTGCGGCTTATTTCCGTCATCAAATACCTGTACTTCTACCTGTCCCACCGTTTTTATCCCCAGAGGCTTCTTTTCAAAAATCGCCTCGGCAATCAACTGGTCCTGGCTTTCCGGCGCAAGAACATAACACTCAAAACTGTGCGGCGGCCTTCCGTTTACGATTTTTTCCGTATCATTTTCTTCTATTGACACACCATCCACCAAAGGAACCCTGTAAATAGCACCATACAGCGCATCTTTTGTCGAACTTCCGGACCCGGCCACGCTTTTATTAAAACGGATACGCAGCGCCTTGTCTGTTTCCTCTTCCTGTCCATAATCGGCAATCGAAAGAAACTCCACCGATTCCACATCCGCCGACGGGTTTTGAATCCGAAGAAGGGTATCCTTTTCAATGTTTCCGCAAATCCCGGCTGTCGCACAACGAACATAACCTTCCACTGTCCCATCCGTTCCAAGATAATAATCCCTGTCCGCATAAAATGTCTGTTCTCCTCCGGCAACCAGAAAAGCCATGGGAACAACCGCCCCTGCACGTCCCCGAAAGCGCACGGTCAAACGGGCAGCCGTCGCCGGGTCACGGCTGATGCCGGAAAATGCACACAGCCGATCCAAACTCTGCCCTCTGGCCGAGTTTGGGAAACGGGCATAATAAATATCTTCCAGCAGTTCATAGCAGTTTTCTAAATCATAGACATTAATCCTGAGAAATTTCCCCAGAACCGAATTGCTGCTGGTATCAATATCCTCCCCGAACAGCTGCTTCGCCCTGCCTACCTGCCGCTCCAAAAGCACATGAAAATCCGGCCGAATAAATCCTTTTTCTGTCAATACCATATTTTTTTCCTTCCTAAACAAATCAAGCGAAAAGTTACTGTTCACACGTTCACAGTAACACCGAAAAAACAGCCAAAAAAACAACGATTACATTTCCATCATAAATGCCGCAGAGGCATCACCAAAAGAAAATATGCAATTTATCTCCAGTTTTCTCCCCTGCTTCTCCTTCATCTGGCAGGACTGCAATTGCAGGGAAGGGTCCACCTGCAACGCCGCTTTTTGAATATAATCCCGAATCTTTCCCGGCTCCGGATTTTTCTTTACGATCTCCCGCACAGGAATTCCCTCTTCCTTGTCCAGCCACCATTCCCCGTTATTCGTGCTTAACATCTGGTGAAGTTTTTGCATAAGCAGATCCATTCCATGAACCAGAGCAATATCATGATGACTTATCACTACATCTCCCAGACTGTCCAACAAGAAATCTTTCATGAATCTTATCCACCTCTTTTACAGTATTCCGACAACAACTGCATCGGTCAGCTCATGATGTCCGGATACCGGTACAGCAACCGCTCCATTACGGGTTTCGGAAATATTCCGTTCCGCGCATACACAAAATACCGTATCTCCGGACTGAACACTCCGGACTGCTGCCGGATTAAGCGCAGTAAACTTCACCGCACTCTGCAAAACAGGGCAATTCTCAATAATCGCCTGTTTCTTTGCCGCCCCGCCTGCGGATTTCACCATATCCAACGGCTGTATGGTCGCCATGTTTCCATTCACCCTGACTACGCTTCCTACAAACGCCGTGTGGACCTGTAACAGCGCCTGTTCGATTAACGCCTGAAATACAGCACTCCCCATTAATGTATCGCAAGCTTGCCACGGTCTAAACCTCCTTTTCCACAGCTTGTCCTTTATTCCCGCCATCAGGCGGTTTCATCCTTTGTAACTCTTCGATAACCTGCAGTTGTCATTACTCTTTCATTCAATATTCTTGAAACTTCCTTCTGTTCTTCCAAAGAAAGAGAATCAAATTCCACCTCTTCCCGATCGCCTATCTGAATAAAATTACGAACATGAATTTCCTTTCCTCTCATTTATTTCTCCACCCCTTTCTTTCATTAGAGTTTATGCGATATGGTTTGTACCTGTTTCCGACTACTTTTTGTCGTCTTTTCCTCCTTCCTATGTTCCTTATTCTGTTGTTTTGATGAAAGCAACATTCGACGCTTCCGCATACTCTTTGCATCTGTTTCCCGGCCTTACGCTTCTCTGCCATCTTCCACAGAAACCGCAGTCTATTGCCTCAAACCCTCTCTTATAGTGATTGTGGTAATACTGCGTGTAGCTCTGGCATGTAACGCATCGGGAACCTGTGATTTCAATTTTCATGTAGCTTTTCCTCCTTACTCATAGTGTTCCATTAGAGCATCTTTTGTTTATATTACAGTGCTTCATCAGAGCACTGCCAAGTTATTTTTTAATGGTGTACAATAAGAACATCATAAAATTAGGAGGTAATACTATGACTTTTGGAGAACGTCTTAACTAAACCAGAAAGGAACATGGACAAACTGCTCAAAACATGGCAGACATGCTTGGAATCGGTCTGCGCTCTTATAGAGCATATGAAAGTAATGACCGCGAACCATATTTTGAAAACTTAGTTAAAATAGCTGACTTTCTTAATGTATCTACTGACTATCTGCTTTGTCGGGATGATTTTCTCTCAAAAAGCGCTGATTAATTTTAAATACATCCTCCAGCTTATCTCACATCCAGATTGCTCCAAGCCGTTCACCACTTTCTATAGCTTTGTAATACCTACAATTAATCCCCCAATTTATCCGCCATCTGCTGCTGGGTCAGCCCAGCAGCTTTCCTGGTGTTTTTTAAGTTCTCTCTCAATTTTAGTTCCCTCTTCTATTATGCTGCTCCTGCCCTTCTTTCCTTCTCACACCTGCATACGCCACATTTTTTACGTAATTTACTTATTTTTATTGACGTTACGTAAATTATGTAATATAATATAAGCATAGGAGGTGGTTAAGTGAAACGAAGGGACTTAATAAAAAAACTAGAAGCTGCCGGATATAAAGTAGACCGAGATGACGGCAATCACACAGTCTATGAAAAAGAAGGCAGCCGCCCAGTACAGGTTCCAAGGCACCGGGAAATCAATGAAAACACAGCAAAATCAATCTTAAAAGTGGCGGGGCTAAAATAAGCCCCTTCTTCACCAACCACCACATAACAAACAGGAGGTAATTTTATGGCAGAATATGTATATCCAGCTCTATTTCATTCCAATGAAGATGGCTCTTTTACCATCACTTATCCCGATTTACCCGGTTGCATCAGTGAAGGAAAATCTCTGGGAAACGCAATGTATATGGCACAATCAGCTTTAACACAGTGGATAGAATATCTTACCGATAAAAAACAATCCATTCCGTTAGCCAGTAATTTAGAAAGCATAAAAACCACTCAAGATGAATTTGTCAACTTAATCCGTGTTGAGATTAAAGAAAATCGTGCTGTGAAACGTACTGTCAGCATCCCCAAATGGATGGATGATAAAGTAATCGAAACAGGTTTAAGTTTATCCCGTGTGTTACAGGACGCATTAAAAGAAAAACTAAATGTAGGATAATACTGTCTGCTGCTGGGTCAAACCAGCAGCTTTCCTGGCGTTCTTTAAATTTTCTCTCAACTTCCAACTCCTTCCGTTCTACACATCCATGCTCTTGTCCTTTTCTTCCCTTTACCTTATACTGTACTTACAGGCTCCTGCCAGAGCCGAGTACATAAGGAAGGAGAATTGATATGGGAAAAGACCAGTGGGTTTCTCCTCGTGGTGACAAATGGGCTGTTCATGGTGCCGGAAATGAGCGTGATACGAAACTCTTTGATACTCAAAAACAGGCGCAAGATTATGCCATCAAAATTGCCAAAAACCAAAAGAGCGAAGTTATCGTACAAGGCAAAGACGGAAAAATACGCTCCAAAGACAGTTATGGCAATGACCCATGTCCGCCACGTGATACCGAGCATTAGTTATATTCTGGTGTCAACCGAACCCTGTAACCGTCAGCAATATTGACTTCTTCTGAAGTTATTTCCGCTATAGTTATAGGGTTTTCTTCATCTGTTTCCACAACAATTTTCGTATAATCTTTTAAAGTTTCTATTCCTTTCACCCCCCTGTTTTTTTACTTCATCAGCCGATATCACTCAATTTTTTGATTAGTCAATAGCTTTCTAATAAAAAATTGAATATTTATATTGATTTTAATAACTTTCTATGGTAATATCGAATGGAAAGGATGGTGATGGTAATGACCAAAGAAGAGATAGGAGAAAAATTAAAAGCAGCAAGAATCTCCTGTGGAATGACCCAACAAGAAGTTGCTAATAAAATCGGCCGAAAACAACCCATTATCGGACACTGGGAAACAGGTTATTCACAACCAGATGCTAATACCTTATTTATGCTTTGTGATATATTTGGAACTACTGTCGATGAAGTATTTGGTTTTAACAAAGATAGACCTTTTATATCATCAAAAGATAAATCTTTACTTAATAAATATCATTCTCTCGACCTCCACGGCCAGCAGACGGTTAATATAGTCCTCGACCGGGAACTTGACCGCACCAGCCAGGCCAAGGAAGCCACCAACACAATCGAACAACTCCAGCAACAATTAACCCTGAACGCCGTCCCCTCCCGCTTCTTCGCCTACTACGGCAAAATTGCCGCTGCCGGAACCAGTGTAGAGTTTTCCGACATAACCGCCGGGGTCAGGGTCTATCCAGAAAATGAACTTAACAAAAATGCCGACTATGTCATCGGCGTAAGCGGCAGCTCCATGGAGCCAGAATATTCCAATGGTGATATCGTATACGTTCAAAAGACTGATTATATAGATACTGGAGATATAGGCATCTTCCAGAAGGGCAATAATATTTACATCAAAAAAGCTGGCGAAAATGAATTGATTTCTCTAAATCCGAATTATCCGCTGCTTACAGACAATGGCGACAGAATTATCGTGTTAGGGAAAGTTCTGGGAAAGGCGGAAGAAATTTAAAATTGAAGAAAGAAATCTGCAAAATGAGTGAAAGGGAACAAATGTATCAGCTTTTAGATACTATACCAGATAATAAAATAGCCTATATTATCGGCTACATCCAGGGATTAACCACAACTGAACGGGATATTCCAAATGCGGAAACACTTGCAGCTTTTGCTGAGGTAGATGAAATGAAAAAAACAGGTTCCGCCCAAAGTTTTAATAATCTTAATGATTTATGGGCAAGTTTGGAGGAATAAGATGCTGGGGAAGGCAGAAGAATAGATTAATCCCAAAGGAGGGTAAATAAATGCCAACATTAAGTATGTTTTACGGAATCATTATTCGCATGTATGCAGAAAAAGGAGGTCAACATAATATACCACATATTCATGCTGCCTTTAGTGGTCATGAAATTGTTGTTGACTTGACTGGTAACATTATTGAAGGAGATTTTCCCAAAGGAAAACTAAAATTGTTGCTTGCCTAGATAGAAATTCACCACGAGGAATTGGAAGCCAACTGGAAACTTCTTTGTGATGGAGAACCAGCTTTCAAAATAGAGCCATTGAAATAAACAGAATTGAGGTGATTTTATGAATCCGCGCCCTGTTAATGTAAAAGCTTTAGATAATTATGAACTTCTCATCTGTTTTCAAAATGGTGAACAAAAAATATTTGATGTAAAACCACTTTTGTCAATGCCGCTCTATCAACCTTTAAAAAATATCAACTTTTTTAAAATGGTAAAGGCTGATGGTATGTGCATTTATTGGAATGACTGTATTGACCTTTGTCCTGACATGGTTTATACAAATTCGCGGCCATATTTGGCAGTTATGAAAATAGAGTGAATCATGGTATTAGAAAAGGTACTGGGGAAGGCGAAAGCATAAAAATGATAAATATCGAAACATTAAGAACATATTTTCAAAAAGATATGATTGTCATATCTGAACATGCAAAAAACAGATGCCGGGAACGCAATATAAAACAAAAAGACATTGAACATTGTATTATGACAGGTGAAATCATAGAACAATACCCTGATGACTTCCCTTTTCCAAGCTGTTTAGTTTTTGGCTACGGAATCAATAATCAAATTATACATGCAGTAGTTAGCAGCGAAGGAGAATCTGGTCGTATTATAACAGCATATATTCCTAATACAGATAAATTTGAAACTGACTTAAAAACCCGAAAGGAGCATAACACATGAGATGCACAAGTTGTAAAAATGGAGAAATGCAGGAAGATACAACAACATATTTTGCACAGCTTAAAGAATGTTATGTAATCATTGAAAATGTACCCTGTTTAAAATGCAAACAATGTGGTGATGTAGTATTTAGACATTCTATCGCCGAAAAGATTGATGATATTTTAGATAATCTGGAAAAGATTGTTAGTAAAATTTCAATTATTGACTATTCTAAAGTTGCATAATAACTATTTTTACAGCAAAAGCCGCCCCTGTACCAACAGAAACGGCTTTTGCTTAGGATTTGGCCGAATTACTTCGACACAATCTCTATGCCACGCAAAGATATTGTACCATTTCCAGGCTATCCTGGCAAGAGATGTATTTTTTATTTTTACAAGACGTACAATGAACCATAATCATACACTGCCGCAAACAGAAAGGATACCACATGAGTAATCTTGAAATCGGCGCTGCCTACGTCCGTGTAAGCACAGATGAACAGACGGAACTCTCCCCGGATGCCCAGGTACGGGTTATCTTGGATGCAGCTAAAGCCGACGGCTTTCTTATCCCGGAAGATTTTATCTTTGTCGAAAAGCGTGGAATCTCCGGCCGAAAGGCAGATAACCGGCCGGAGTTTCAGCGGATGATTGCCTTGGCCAAGTCTCAGGAGCCGGCACCCTTTAAGCGCCTCTACGTCTGGAAATTCTCACGTTTTGCCCGCAATCAGGAGGAATCCGTATTTTATAAAAGTATCCTGCGCAAAAAATGCGGGGTAGATATTAAAAGCGTATCGGAACCCATCATGGAAGGGATGTTTGGTCGGCTGATTGAATCCATTATCGAATGGTTTGATGAGTACTACTCGATCAACCTGTCCGGTGAAGTTACCCGCGGGATGACGGAGAAGGCTCTGCGGAATGGTTATCAGAGCGTGCCCCCACTGGGCTATAAAGCTGTCGGTGAAGGCAAACCCTTCATTATCGACAAAGAACGGATGGAAATGGCTGAATTTATCTTTACCGCCTATCACGAGGGCCGGGATATGACATCTATTGCCCGCGAAATGAACCGGCGCGGATGGATGACCCGGCGCGGAAACCCCTTTGAGCGCCGAACCGTGGCCCGCATACTTTCCAACCGCTTTTACATAGGTGAAGTAAGCTGGAATGGAATTACCTTCCACGGAGAACACGAAATCCAGAAATCCATCGCGGATGTCTTTGAGGAAAACCAACAGCGCATCGCCAGAGAATCTTATTTTTCCAACCGGCGCGAAGCATCCACCTGCAAGCACTGGCTTTCCGGCCTGCTTACCTGCTCTGCCTGTGGTGCCACCCTCTCCTTTACGCGCTCAAATAATCAAAAAAAACGCCCGGACTACTTCCAGTGCTGGAAATATTCCAAGGGCTTCCACCCCGGTTCCTGCAGCATTGCCGTAAAAAAGGCAGAAAAAACGGTTCTGGAATCCTTAGAGCACGTCCTGGAAACCAATGAGGTAAAATTTGAATACATCCCAAAAAACAGCGATATTATAGCAAATGAGTGTACCCGCATTGAGGCAGCATTATCCCGAACAGAACTAAAGGAACGCCGCATCCGTGAAGCCTATGAAAACGGTGTGGATTCCCTGGCAGAATACAAAGCCAACAAAGAGCGCATCCAGGCTGAACGTGCACAGTTAAAGCAGGAACTGCACACCCTTCTCTCACAAAAGCCTGCTATGCCGCCCAGGCAGCAGAAGCTTCAGCTTATGGCCAACATCCAATCTTCTTATACTTTGCTCTCCGATCCTGATGTTAGCTATGAAATGAAAGGCAGCGCTCTCCGGAGCATCGTAAAAAATATTGCTTTTGACCGGGAAACCGGCAATATTGAGATTCACTATTATGTTTAGTACAGAATTTTAGTTAGCGTTTTGGTGAACTACCCATAGTCTAAAGCCAATGGGATTGCGCCCACAATATTTCAAAAATTAAGGCAAACTTTTATCATAGGTTTCTGCACTACGGCGGACCCGACGGCGAACTTAGTGCATCTATGCGCTATCTTTCTCAGCGTTATTCTATGCCTTATTCTATTGCAAAAGGAACATTGACCGATATTGGTAGAGAAGCCCCTGAAATGTTCCATCTCAGGAGCTTGCGCTTTTTTTAGCGGTCTACTCTGAGGACAGTTTACGCTTTTTGCAACCGTGCAGCTCCGTTTGAGGGGGAGCAGGTTCAAATACACGTCAATATGGTCTTTATCATTCACAACCATTTTATCTCAGATTTCTTTGTAAAAATCATCTTCATATTCTACGCCGTTTATAAGCCCTGTAAACACCGAATAAAGTGATATTTACAGCGGAATTGTTCTGTAAATTGGGATTTTTATTTAAGAATTGTTATTTCCCCGCCCCATCCGACAGACTGCCGATGAAACGGTAATGAATTTCGATAGACTGGACTTTCTCACCGTCAACCTTGCGGACATCGCCCACATAGATTTTGGTAATCAGTTCCCTTATGATGCCTGCCGTCAGTTCCTGCAGGTCATTGTACTGGCGGATCAGCGCAACCCACTTTTCAGCGTTCTGTGCCGTTTCCCTCTGTTCGCTGCTTTCTTCCTCGAACAGCGCAAGCTGTGCTTTCAGTTCCCCCTGTTCCTTCCGGTACTTTGGCAGGAGTAAGTCAATCTCGTCCGCCCCTGCCTTGCCTAAAGCGTAATCCTCATAGAGTTTGGCAATGACTTTCTCGACCTCCCCGAGACGCTTTTCAAGGGAAAATTTTTTCTCAATAACTGTGCCAGCGTCAGTCTTGTTCTTGTTTTCATGCTCCATAACTTTGTCAAGGACTGCCTTCTCGTCCTTCAGCGCCAGCTTTGCCCACTCCCGTATGTCCTTTAAGACCGCATCATGCAAATCCTGTTCGTAGATACGGTGCGGCGTGCATCCCTGCCTGCCAATCTTTCGGTATTCCATGCAGGAGCCTACATAAATCTTCTCCGCCCTCTCCGGCACAAAAGATATGCGCCGGTTGCAGGTATCGCAGAATACCATTCCCGAAAAGATGCTCGCTTTCCCTGTCCGCTTGCGTGACCTTGTGGGATTGGCGAAACTTTCCTGCACCCTCTCCCACAGCTCCCTCTCCACAATCGGCTCAAACACGTCCTCGACAACCACCCATTCCTCTTTTGGTCTAATAAAGGACTTGCCGACTTTGAAGATATGCGTCTGCCTCTGCGCCACAAGGTTCCCGATATAGACCTCATGCTGGAGAATGGAACGCACCGTTGTGTCAAACCAGCGGTAGTTTGCCGCATCCCCCTCGCCCTTGTAGCCCTGCCATGCCCTCTCGCCCCGTACATGGTGCCAGTATGCCGGAATCGGTATCTTTTCCGCCCTCAGATAGTTGGCGATTGCCGCCGGCCCCCTGCCCGATGCGGACAGTTCAAACATTTTTATGACATAAGGGGCTGTTTCCTCGTCACGCAGCAGCATATGGCTGTCAGCAGGCGATTTCCTGTAGCCGAACGGCGGCACTGTGCTGTGGTAGATGCCCGCCCTCGCCTTAGTGGTAAGGGTGCTGCGGATTTTTTTGGATATGTCACGGGCGTAAAAATCATTGAACAGATTTTTGAAAGGCGCCATCTCGTTATATCCTGTGCTTGTGTCGATTCCGTCGCTGATCGCTATGTAGCGCACCCTCTTGCTTGGGAAATACATATCGGTGTAATACCCTGTCTGCAAATAGTCACGCCCCAGGCGTGAGAGGTCTTTCGTGATGACCGTGTTGATTTTCCCGCTTTCAATATCCGCAATCATGCGTTTAAAATCCGGTCTTTCAAAAGCTGACGTTAGATAACGATACTTTTGAAAACACTGGAAAATCAAGGTTTTTCGAGCGACGGACAAGCAGGGTATTGTACTAAAAACTGAATACGACGCAGAAGCGGCGTTTCTTACTCTCTACATGGGAGAACAGGAACGCCGCTTTTTTCATGCCCTTTGTTACGCAGTAGGGGCAGAAAAAGCCTTGCTACAAGCGGTTT
>ERZ808037.338-NODE-338-length-47410-cov-11.415672_pt1 | contig 47410 bp, 47 predicted proteins | sample MGYA00380190_ERZ808037 | MGnify/ENA primary metagenome ERZ808037 (study PRJEB31490, sample SAMN06133399) | mouse gut metagenome | isolation source: J9 | host: mice | place: China: Chengdu | collected 2015-05 ...
GTTTCCTTGTCTACATCATCGCCATTAGGCTTCTTTTGAACCACTCGCCTAGCGAGTGGTTTTCTTTTATACAAAAACCGCCCGCCCACAAGACATGGGCAGGCGGTTCTTGCCCGCCGGAACATCCGCCGGCGGCATGGGACGGGACGCTTTGACAGCGAACCTCAGAACAGGCGGCGGCAGACAAAGGAAGCCTTCACCGCTTGGCGTTGGGGCGGAACAGCGCCGCCATGACCACGCCGAAGAACACCGCCGCGGCGATGCCCCCCGCTGTGGCGGTGAGGCCGCCGGTAAGCACCCCCAGCCAGCCCTGCTCGCCCACGGCCTTCTTCACGCCCTTGGCCAGGGCATGGCCAAAGCCCGTCAGGGGCACCGTGGCCCCTGCGCCGCCCCAGTCCGCCAGGGGCTGATAGAGCCCCACGGCGCTGAGCAGCACGCCGGCCACCACATAGCCCGTCAGGATACGGGCGGGGGTGAGCTGGGTTTTGTCAATGAGAATCTGGCCGATGGCGCAGAGAATGCCGCCGCAGAGAAAGGCGTTGAGATATTCCATAGCTGTTACCTCCATCATATGGTCTTCTCCACGCAGTTTTTCCCACGGCTGGCGAAAATATGTGAATTCCTCCCGACCGGTGCACGAGCGCGTGCATCCGGCGGGAAAGGGGCCCCCTGCTGTGGGCTAGCCAACTCCGAATTTTGACAGTCGGAGGAACACAACATGAGAAAAACCGAACAGTATCAGCTGAACCAGTGGGACCGTAGCGACCGCATTCTGATGGAGGACTTCAATGAAGACAACGCCAGAATCGACGCCGCCCTGGCGGCTCTCCGGACTCTTGGCGCCGGCGAAAGCGCCCGCCTGGACGCCGCCCTCGCCGCCCTGGAGCGGCGAAGCCAGGACGCCCTTTCCGCCGCCCGGACCGCCCTCCAGGAGGACATCAGCCGGCTGGAAACGGAGAAGCTGCGCTTTGAGGTCCTTGTGGAGAAAAGCGTCTCCGCCGGCGGAGACAGCACCCTGAATCTGCCGGTGGGCGGTTCCCTTCTCAGACGGTGCGTAGTGGCGGCGGTGGACATCCGGACGCCCGGCAGCAGGAACTGCTATCTGGGCATCAACGGCAGCATCGGAAGCCACTGGGCTCCCGGCTTCACCGCCGGAACCTCCAACGGCGGGCTGGCGCTGCTGCCCGGCGGGCAGACCTGCCGGCTGCTCTTCTTCCCCATGAAGCGCCCAGCCGCGCCTGTCGCCTGCGTCATGGCCGGCGGCGGGCTGTATCTGGGCTATTCCGACCTCAGCTACAGCAGCGTCAGCTATCTCCAGCTCCGGGACATGAACGGAAGCAAGCTGTCCGGAGCCGCGGAGCTCCGGGTTTCCGGCATTCTGTAAATAGAGCGGCCCCGGCGCTTGACAGAGAGAGAAAACAGGCATAATATAGAGTACAAGAACACTGAAAACTGAATCATGTCCGGTAGGTAAGGCTGCCACAAGGATATGGGTCGCTGCCGCGAAGTGATGGAGACATCATGAGAGGGTTAACAGGCGATATCGAGACGAAGGTATCATCTAACGCGATTTCACCGCCTTGTGAGGCTAAAGCTTGAACGGCAGGCAGAGGGGCTGGCCCTTTTGCAGACAGCGAGGCGGAGAGCTTCCATCGTACCGGCATGGGATGACTGGAAGCTCTCTGATTTTATGGCTGTTTCCCTGTTCCCGAGGCCGGGACAAACAGGGACAGAACATCCGGAAAGGAGGTCCCGCGCGTGTTTGAGTTACAGAATGAACGGACGGAGCTGCTGGATAAAATCGAGGACTATCTGACCCGAAAACGCTATGGCCCGCTGCGGGACCTGCTGCTGCCCATGGAGGCGGCGGACATCGCCTCCCTCTGCACGGAGCTGGGCGAAAAGGTCCCCCTGGTGTTCCGCCTGCTGCCCAAGGAGCTGGCGGCGGAGGTCTTCGTGGAGCTGGACAGCGACGAACAGGAGCTGCTGATTTCCAGCTTTTCCAACACGGAGCTGAAGGAGGTCCTGGACGAGCTCTACCTGGACGACACCGTGGACATCGTGGAGGAAATGCCCGCCAACGTGGTCAAACGCATCCTCCGCCACTCTGACCCGGAGATACGCAAGAGCATCAACGAGATTCTGAAATACCCGGAGGATTCCGCCGGGAGCATCATGACCACGGAGTTCGTGGATCTGAAGGAGACCATGACCGTGGCGGACGCCCTGAAGCGCATCCGCCGGACGGGTCCCGACAAGGAGACCATCAACATCTGCTACGTCACCGACGACCGGCGGCACCTCATCGGCCTGCTGACCATCCGGACCATCCTGCTGGCGGAGGAGGACGACGTCATCGGCGACATCATGGAGCGGAACCTGATTGCCGTCCAGACGCTGGACGACCAGGAGGCCGTGGCCCGGGCCCTGAGCAAATACGACTTTCTGGCCCTGCCGGTGGTGGACAAGGAGAACCGCCTGGTGGGCATCGTCACCGTGGACGACGCCATCGACGTCCTGCAGGAGGAGGTCACGGAGGACATCGAGAAGATGGCCGCTATGCTCCCCGGCGACAAGCCCTATCTGAAAACCGGCGTCTATGAGACCTGGAAGGCCCGGACCCCCTGGCTGATGCTGCTGATGCTCTCCGCCACCTTCACCGGCATCATCCTCACCCACTTTGAAAAATCCCTGATGGCCTGCGCCATTCTGACCTCCTTCATCCCCATGCTCTCCGGCACCGGCGGCAACAGCGGCACCCAGGCCTCCACCGCCGTCATCCGGGCCCTGTCCCTGGGAGAAGTCCGCTTTTCCGACCTTTTTCAGGTGCTGTGGAAGGAATTCCGGGTCTCGGTGTGCTGCGGGCTGTGTCTGGCGGCGGCCAACTTCCTCAAGATGATGCTGATAGACCGCTGGCTGCTGCACAATCCCACCGTGACCCCTCAGGTGGCCCTGGTGGTCTGCTCCACACTGGTGGGCACGGTGCTCTGCGCCAAGCTGGTGGGCTGCGCCCTGCCTCTGCTGGCCAAAAAAGTGGGCTTCGACCCGGCGGTGATGGCCTCGCCCTTCATCTCCACCATTGTGGACGCCATTTCCCTGCTGATTTACTTCCAATTCGCCTCGGCAATCCTGGGACTCTGAAACCGCCAAAAATGAGGAATCAGGAGCTTTTCGGCAAAAGCTCCTGATTCCTCTTTAATTTTCCATCCCCTAAAACCACAGGGCGGAGCCCTCCCGGAACTGAGGCTCCGGTCCGTCCCGGTAGGGGTCGTAGCGGTTTTCATTGCAGCCGAACTCCTGTAAGCGGCAAATCTGTCCCTCCGGCGTCCAGCGGACGAGAGAGACGCCGCCGAAAGACTCCTCCCGTCCGTCGTTCATCCCGTTGCGGAAATACCACCGGACCACCGTCTGGTCTCCCTTGTGGAAAAACTCCAGAATGTCCCATTGCAGAACCGTCCCCCGGGTATTCCACTCCTCAAACCAGTGCCGTATTTTTTCCGCTCCGTGGTACTCCGGGCCCCAGCTCTCTATGTAAACGGCGTCCGGGGTGAAGACCTCCGAAATCCCCAGGTCCGTTTTGCGGAGCCACATATCAAACCACAGCCGGACCGCCGCCTCACGGCGCTCCATGATACCCACTCCTCTCCGCGGCCTCCGCCGCGATGTCCCGCACCTCCAGCAGGTCCCGGACCACCCAGTCCGCCGTCCCGGCCCCGGAAGGGGCGTAAAGCACCCCCGGGATGCCGGCGTTCCGGGCGCAGTCCATGTCCAGGGTCCGGTCCCCTATATAGAAGGTGCGGGATTTGTCCAGGCCGTATCGTTCCATCAGGTACAGCAGTGCGTCGGGGCCGGGCTTTCTGGGAAAGCCTCTCAGACTGGTAACCACCTCTTTAAAGAACCGCTGAAACCCCAGATGCTCCAGCACCGGCGCGGTGGTGCTCCCCCGGTGGGTATAGACGAACTGAAGGGCCCCCATGGCCGCCAAAGCCTCCAGCGTCTCCCGGGCCCGGGGAATGGGAGGAATTTCCAGAACCCTGCCGCCGCTGACGGCGGAATAGCGGTCCTTGATCTCTGCAAAGGACCGGCCTGTTTTCTCCGCCGCCTCCCGAATCACCGCGCTGACGGACGTCTCCGTCACCCGGCGCAGAAGGGTCTCCGCCTCCGTGTCAATCTGAAATTCCGCCAGCGTCTCCTGAAGGCTGGGAACAATGATGCCGTAAGAGTCCAGCAGGGTCCCGTCCAGGTCCCAGATAAGCGCGGTTTCTGTCATAGTCAGGTTCCTCCCCTAGTCGACGAAATAGTTGTACTATGATAGCAGATTCTGCCGGGGCTGTCCAGCGGGGCCGCCCCGTCTTCCGTCGAAATAATCCAGCAGCTGATACAGAATGTGAATCTCCTGCTCCGAAAGACCCGCCAGACTGATCTGCTTCCCGCTGTCCAGACCCAGGATATAGTCGGTACTGACATGAAACAGCCTGGCCAGGTCCACGATATACGCCGCCGTTGGTGCAGAAAGGCCGCTTTCCCAGGCGTTGACGGAGGAGCGGGTCACTGTCAGCCTGCGCGCCAGCTCCGCCTGAGAATAACCGGCCTGCTCCCGCAGAGAACGGATGGTATCGCCTATCATGATGCCGCCTCCTTTACTGTCCAGAATACATGACAAGCATTGGCAATAAATTATCATACTATGTATAGTTTTATTGACAAGCAGAGGCAAATATGTGATAATAGCCCAAGGGCCATGCTCCGGACGGGGCTATTGATGACATAAGGAGGAACGAACGTGAAAAGATGGGCGCTGCTTGTGCCGCTGATGCTTTTGAATATGCTGCTGATTTTGTGGAGCGGCTTTGCGGGAGAGACGCAAAACGTAAGGGATGTGGTTTCCTGTGTGCAGCTGTTTTTGACGGTGATCGCATAAGAAAAGGAGCGGCTTACCGCTCCTCTTTGTTTTTCCGCGGCCACACCAGCCCCGCGCCGGAGAGCAGAAGATACACCCCAAAGGGCTTCCGCAGAATCTCCACGTCCACCGAGTTGGAAATCCATGCCCCCAGCAGGGCCGCCGCCACCGCCGCAGGCACCGCCGCCTTCAGCGTGGGCTTATCCAGAAAGCCGCTCCGGGCGTGGCAGACCAGAGCGCTGGCCGCCGTGGGCAGGAAGAACAGCAGGTTCACCCCCTGGGCCGTCCGCTGGTCCACCCCCAGAAACAGCGTCATCACCAGCAGCAGCAGCGTTCCGCCGCCCACGCCCCAGGCGGAAATCACGCTGGCCCCCAGGCCGCAGAGGAAGGGAATCACCCAGTCCGTCATAACAGATACTTCACCCCCGCGTAAAAGAGAAAGGCGGCAAAGAGCCATTTCAGAAATTTTGTGGAGATTTTCCCATAGAGCTTTCCCCCCAGGAAGCCCCCCAGCAGGCCCCCGGCCAGATAGGGCAGCGCCTCCGTCAGGGACACGCCGCCCCGCCACACATACACCGCCGCCGACACCAGGCACACCGGGAAAATCACGCCCACACAGGTGGCGTACAGCTTCCGCTGACTCAGCGTGCCGCCCCGGGACAGAATCGGCAGGAACACCATGCCCCCGCCGCCGCCGAACAGGCCGTTGGCCAGACCCGCCGCCCCTCCGGCAATCCGGGCAATTCCTTTCATCCCGCTTCCCCCCTTCTATGTAGCCCTCCCCGGAGGGAGGGCGCGGGCTCCGGTTTATTTCAGCTTGAAGCTCTGGCAGTCGGTGCACTCCACCATGGTGGGGTTGGCCTCGTGGGTGCCCACCTGAATGGTGCTCAGGCCGCAGTAGTCATTGTCCTGGCAGTGATGGGCGCAGTTGTTCACCGTGCATCGGATACTCTGGTTGGGCGTGCAGGCACAGCCGCCGTTGGTGCAGTCCTTGCTCATATCAAATGTCCTCCCGCATAAAAAATGGGGTTCCGGACCTCTGGAATCAACGCCCGGAACGGCGCTCCCGGTCCTCTCCGGAACCGGGAATTCCCGACGGTGAGGACTGGCGCTGTCCTAGTGTGCACCGGAGCGCGGAAGCTATGCCGGAATGTTCTGCCAATTTTGACAAAAAGGAAGGCGGGCCTTTCGGCCCGCCTTTTTTGTTTCGCACTTCGTGCGGTCGTTCTGTGGGAGTGCCGCTGAATTTTAGCTCAGCGGTCATCCCGCGTAAGTGCTGTTGAGGATTAGCCCAGCAGCTGGAGGACGCCCTGAGGCACCGCATTGGCCTGGGCCAGCATCGCCTGAGCGGACTGAACCAGAATGTTGTTCTTGGTGTAGGACATCATTTCCTCAGCGATGTCGGTGTCGCGGATGGTGGACTCAGCATCCTGGATGTTCTCCGCCATGACGCTCAGGTTGTTGGCGGTGTGCTCCAGACGGTTCTGATAAGCGCCCAGGTCGCCGCGGATGCCGGAAACGTAGTTGATGGCGTTCTTGATGACGTCGACGGCCTTCTGCGCGTTATCGGAGGTCAGAATGTCGATGTCCTCGATGCTGGTGGACTCGCCGGTTTCCTCGTCGGTCAGCTTCATGGCGGACACGTGCATGTCGCCGATGGAGACCTTCATCTGGTTGAAGGCGTCGGAGGTGTCGCCAATCTGGAGGTTCAGAGCCTTGCCGCCCTCGGTGGCCTCGGAAATCACGTTCTCCTTCTCATAGGAGCCGGCGCCGATGAAGCTCAGGGACTGCTCAATGCCTTCCTTGGTGCTCAGGTCGAACTTGGTGTTGGCATTGTTCCGGTAGTCCTCCAGTGTCTGGTTGGTGTCCAGATCGCCGTGGGTCTTGGTCTCGGTGAGGGTGATGCGGTTGCCGTCGTGGCCCACGGTCCAGACCGCGTTGCCCTTGGCGGCCTCGGTCAGGTTCTTGGCGATGGCGGCCAGGTCGCCGGAAGAAGCGTCCACGAAGGTGACGTTGCCGGCGGTGGTGCCGATCTTCTTGGGATCGGTGGTGAAGGTGAATTCATCCTCGCCGATCTTGATGGTAGCGCCGTCCTTGACCATGTCCTCGGTCAGGTCGAAGTAGGTGCTGGCCAGACGGTCCGCGCCGCCGGCAGTGACGTTCTTGATGTTGGTGGTGGACACGTTGAAGTCGCCGTGAGCGCCCTCGGTGATGCCCTCCATCTTGCCGCCCTCAGCGCCTTCCTCCACAACGTCAATCTGGGCCTCGGTGAGCTTGACGGGAGCAGCGTAGGTGTTGAACGTAATATTGCCATCAGGAGCGTTGGCACCAGCTGTGCCTCCAGCCTGTGCAGTCAGGGTCAGGGTATTGCCGTCCAGAGTGGCAATATAATCGCCCACCTTAAGACCCCGTTCACCGGCGGCAGTCAGCTTGTTGTAATCAAGCTCAATCGCGTCACCAGCAGTATCGACTGTAGCCACGCCCAGATTGGCGTCATTCCAGCCGGTGACATCAAAGGTCCAGGTGTCCTTCACAGCGTCCTTGCCTTCGGTCGCCTGTGTCGTACCTGCGGGAGCGGCCGCGGGGCCTTCTCCGCCAATCGCACCGGCGGTCTTAGCGGTAAACTTGATGGCATTGCCGCCATCCACTGCCGCTGTCCAATTTGCATCACCAGCGCCGGCATTTTGAGCGTTATAGTCAGCCACAAATTTGGCCAGCTGCTTAGTAAGGTCATCCTGTGTAGCAACTTCAATATCGCTGGAGAATCCACCGATTGTCAGCTTGCCATCAGCGGTCAAAGCAGTAATGGTTCCGCTCTTATACTCAGCCGCAACAGCAGCAGCACCGGGCGCAGTATTCTGGCCAATGTTACCGCCGCCAGTCTGGGTAGCCTTATAGGAGACGGTGGGGGTGTTCATCTTGCCGGCCTCTTTGGCAGTCAGAGTGACCTTGCCGCCGTCCTCGGTGATCTTATAGCCCTCAAGGACGCCGCTCTTTTCCATGTCCTTGATGACCTCGGCCCAAGTATCAGCCGTACCATCATTATCGCTGTCCTTAATGGTATAGCTGTTGCCGTTGATGGTCACAACGCCGCCGACGGTAGTGTTAGCAGCGAGGTCAGCGGTATTGAAGGTAAATTCGGCCTTCTTGGGCTCCACCTTGCCGCTGATGGTAACCTGCATAGAGCCGTTGATCTCGTCGGCCTTGGAGGCGGGAGCTTCCTTCTGGGTAAAGGTCAGACGGGAGGTGTTCTCAGCGCCGGCCTTGACCTCCATGGTCTGGCCGTTAATCTGCATGCCGTCCAGGGTGTCGACCTTCTTGCCGTCAACGGTAATCTCATAGCCGTTGGCGCCCAGGAACGCGTTGACCAGATCAGCGCCCTCCACCTGGCCGTGGTCCTCGGTGGCCTTCAGGGTGATCTCAGTGTCGCCCATCTTCATGGTCAGGGTGTTGCCCTTGCCGCCCTGGAACTTGAAGTTGTGCAGGTCAACGCTGAAGCTGGTGCCGGTGGAGCCGTTGGCCTCGTTGTGGAGGACGGTGTTGGTGCCCAGCACCTGGCCCACCTCGGCCAGCTTGCCGTTCTCAAAGGTCAGAGCCTCGCTCTTGGTGGGGTCGACGGTGACGGTCTCGGTCACGGCGTCCTGAGCCAGCTTGGCGGTGTCCAGAGAGCCGTCCAGCAGCTTGATGCCGTTGAAGTTGGCGGAGTCGGCAATACGGTTGATTTCGGTTTTGAGGGCCGACATTTCCTTGTTCAGGTTCTCGCGGTCCACCTCGTCCTGATAGGTGCCGTTGGCGGACTGGGTGGCCAGATAGTCCATGCGGTTGAGCATGTCCTGAATTTCCTGCATGGCGCCCTCGGCGGTCTTCACCAGGGAGATGCCGTCCTTGACATTCTTGCTGGCGGCATTCAGGCCGGTGATCTGAGCCCGCATCTTCTCGGAAATAGCCAGACCGGCGGCGTCGTCACCGGCGCGGTTGATCTTATAGCCGGAGGACAGCTTTTCCAGGTTCTTGGACAGGGCGCTGGTGTTGGTGTTGTAGTTGCGGTAGGCGTTCATCGCCAGAATATTGTGCTGAATACGCATTGTTTTTGCCTCCTTAGCAAAATTTAATGTGTTTGAACAATCCTTCGTTCGCCCACAAATGAAAGGTGGTGCGCCGTCCCCCGGTATCCGGAGTGCCGGAAAACAGACGCGGGACTGGGAACCCGTTCGCCGTCAGGCGGTGAGGCTCCATATATTTCAACCGGCTCGTCAGCCGTTTGAAACCTTTTTGGTTTCCGCCGCGCTCTGCGCGGCGGCTCCCTCCTATAGGGAGTTTTTTGGTTTCCGCCGTACTCTGCCGGCGGCTCCCTCCTATAGGGAGTTTTTTGGTTTCCGCCGTACTCTGTGCGGCGGCTTCCTTCTACAGGGAGTTTTTTTGTTTCCGCCGTACTCTGCCGGCGGCTCCCCCGGCCCGGTCAGGTCTGGGGAAACATATGATTCAGCTGCCGCCGCAGGGTCTGAACGTCCTGGTCCCCGCCGTCCATCCGGCTGAGGAGGGCCCGCATGGCGGCCAGGGCCTGGGCCTTGCTCCGGTCCCAGGTGAGCTCCCGCCTGTACTGGCGGGGCGCGTCAAACACGCAGCCGGGGCGCTGTCCCCCGGTCCGCTCCAGAACCTCCCCCCGCAGAATGGGGACCTCCCGGGGGGCGTCGATGACGAGCTTGCAGCCGTCCCGGCTCACCCGGTCCAGCTGGACCACCACATTCTCACCGATGGTCAGATACTCGCCCTGTGAAAGAGACAGGCTAAGCATACTTTCAACTCCTTTTCAGATACCGGGCGGCATAAAATCCTTTTTTCCGCCCTCCGGAGACATTCATTGTCAAAATATTGTGAACGCCCGCCGGGGCAGAATCCGGAGAGTCCGCATTGTCCCGGCATGAGCTTCGGACACGCGCGCGCGTCCTCTCGTTTCCCGCTCTCCGGTTCGGAAAACGCTGATTGAAACGAAACGGTCCCGACTGCCTCTGTGCTGTTTCGCTTCAATCAACGCTTCCCGTCCGGACTGCGGGCCTTCACCGGTGTTCCGGCCGGCAGTTGCTGGAGGATGGGGAATTTGCCCCTCTCTGCGCTTCCCCGGAAAAGGCGCTCAGGCGGCACTGGGCCAGACCCTGGGCCTTGATGTTTCTGGCGGCGTTGACCTCCCGCCGGTGGACCGTTCCGCAGGCGGGACAGGTCCACCTTTGTTCCGAGGCGTCCCCCTCCGCGCCGCAGACGGAGCAGGTCCGGGCGGAAGGGGCGTAGCGGTCCACCAGAATCAGACGCTTGCCCTGGTCCTCCAACTTGCGCCCCAGGCACTCCCGGAACAGTCCGTATCCGGAGCCCAGGGGCCCGCCGAAGGCTGTTTTCATATCGTTCAGGTTGTCGGCCCGCATGCACACGGCGTCCCAGGCGTTGGCTATCCGCCGGGATTCCTTGTGGACAAAATCGCGCCGCTGGTTGGCGATGTGCTCGTGGAGCAGGCGGTATTTCCGCACCGCTTCCCGATAGTTTCCGGAGCCGGGCCGCATCCGGCTCATGCGCCGCTGGAGCTCCGCCAGCCGGTTCTGCGACTGCTCCAGCCACCGGGGCGGGTCCGCCAGGGTCCCGTCGTCGGCTGCGTAAAAGTGCTTCAGGGAGTATTGCAGTCCCAGGGTTCTCTCCGGCGTCACGGGGACCGGCCCGGGTCTTTGGACCTCGCAGGCGTAGAGTATGGAACAGAAATATTTCCCTGTGGGGGTCCGTTCCACGGTGATTCGTTTCAGCTTCCACCAGCCCAGAGGGCGGCGGTGAAACCTCGCCGGGACAATGCCCGCCTTGGTCATGCGGATGCCGTCCCGGGTAGTGTAGATCGTGGGTCCGGAGGAAAAAACGTGGTTGCAGGCGGTGAAGGAATCCCGGCCGTCCTTTTTGCGCTTGAACCGGGGATGGCCGAAGGCGTCCGGGTTTTTGAAAAAGGCCCGGAAGGCCTGGCTCAGCCGGTTGTGCTCCTGAATGAGGGCCTGATTGTCGACCTCCTTCAGGAAGGGGGCGGCGGTCTTGTACTTCGCCGGTGTGGGGATGAAGTGCGCGCCGGTCTCCAGGTAAAACCGCTGCTGGTCGGCAAGCATCCGGTTCCAGAGCCAGCGGCAGCAGCCGAAGGTTTTTTCGAACAGCCCGGCCTGCTCCGGCGTGGGATAGAGGCGGACCTTGACAGTGGTGTATCTGGCGGTTGTTTCCGCGCTTTGCCCAGCCATGCCGTCTCCTTTCCCGGAAATCTCCTTTTCCGCCGCGATGCAGAATTTGCTATGGTGTGCGTTTTCAAACTGACGGCTTCTGACTGCCTACACCCTTATCATCGGCGGCTTTGACCGAAAATTAAGAGGTTTTCGCAAATTTTTCTAAATGCTTTTCCAATTTGAAAAAGCACACATTTTCAAACTGACGGCTTCTCCGTTTTCTGTTTTCGGCATCACCCCCAACCGGCTGGGGCAGGACTAGGTACTGTTTTCAAGCCGGACGGCCTTGGCGTAAAAGGTTCCCACCGGCATGGCGCAGGCGTCCGCCGCCTCTCTCAGGGTCAGCTTCTTGTTCCGCCAGTCCCGGTGCACCTTGCTGAAGTTGTCCGGCAGAGGATGGGGGGGCCTGCCGAACTTCACGCCCTTGGCCTTGGCGGCGGCGATGCCCTCCGCCTGCCGCTGGCGGATGTTGCTCCGCTCGTTTTCCGCCGCAAAGGACAGAACCTGGAGCACAATGTCGCTGAGGAAGGTGCCCATCAGGTCCTTCCCCCGGCGGGTGTCCAGCAGGGGCATGTCCAGCACCACGATGTCAACCCCCTTTTCCTTGGTCAGGGCCCGCCACTGCTCCAGAATCTCCTCGTAATTGCGCCCCAGCCGGTCTATGCTTTTGACATACAGCAGATCGCCCGGCCTCAGTTTTTTCACCATCCGCTGATACTGGGGCCGCTGAAAATCCTTTCCGGATTGCCTGTCCATGAAAATATGCCTCTCCGGAATGGCCAGGCCCTGCATGGCAACCATCTGGCGGTCCTCATTCTGGTCCCTGGAGCTGACGCGGATGTATCCGTACACCTCGTTCGCGATGGGTTCCACCTCCTGTCAGGTTTGATTCACGAGTTTCACCCATCCATTATAAGCCCTTCCCCTGACCGGGGGCAACCTGCCCGGGCGGACATCCCCCCTCCCCTCCGGAGTCCCCGGCATCCCCTCCCGCCGGGACGGAAAAACCGGCAGACCGGACCGTGGGCCGCCCCGGTCCGAAAAACGCCTCCCTCCCCGGCGGCGCGCCTCCGGACGCGCCCTTTTTCCCATCTTGACAAAACCGGGAATGTAGTTTAAATTAGCTCTTATAAAAACATCATAAGGAGTAAACTGCCATGCACAGTGTACGTACCATTACGCCGGACCTCTTGCTTCTGGGCGGCTCCGACCGGCAGCTGTCCCTGTTTGAAAATCTCTATCCCATCCCCCGGGGCGTCTCCTACAACGCCTATCTGGTGCTGGACGAGAAAACCGTCCTGCTGGACACGGCGGACAGCGCCGTAGGCGCTCATTTCTATGAAAATCTGGAACACGCCCTTCAGGGCCGCCCCCTGGACTATGTGGTGGTGAACCACATGGAGCCGGACCACTGCTCCACCCTGGGCGCGGTGCTCCGCACCCATCCCAAGGCCCAGGTGGTGGCCAGCGCCAAGGCCATTTCCATGATCGGCCAGTTCTTTGACGCCAATGTTACGGACCGCAGCCTCATTGTAAAGGAGGGGGACACCCTTTCCACCGGCCGGCACACCTTCACCTTCGCCCTGGCCCCCATGGTCCACTGGCCGGAGGTCATGGTTACATACGACGCCACGGACAAGATTCTCTTCTCCGCCGATGCCTTCGGCACCTTCGGCGCGCTGAACGGCAACATCTTTGCCGACGAAGTGCGCTTTGAAAGCGAATGGCTGCCGGATGCCCGGCGCTACTATACCAACATCGTGGGCAAGTACGGCCCCCAGGTTCAGAGCCTGCTGAAAAAAGCCGCAAGTCTGGACATTCAGATGATCTGCCCCCTCCACGGCCCCATCTGGCGTGAGTCGGCGGGAATCGCGTGGTTCTTCGAAAAATATCAGCGCTGGAGCAGCTACACCCCCGAGGACCGCACCGCCGCCATTTTCTGCGGCTCCATCTACGGCAACACGGAAAACGCCGCCGAAATTCTGGCCGCCCGTCTGGCGGACAAGGGCGTGAAGAACCTCGCCCTCTACGACGTGTCCCACACCCACCTGTCCGACCTGGTGGCCGAGGCCTTCCGGTGCAGCCACCTGGTGTTTGCCTCCGCCACCTACAACGCCGAGATTTTCACCCCCATGGACACCCTTCTGCGGGACCTGAAATCCCACGGCCTGCGGAACCGCACCGCCGCCCTCATCGAAAACGGCACCTGGGCCCCGGTTTCCGGCAAGCAGATGGCGGAGCTTCTGGGGAACATGAAGGATATGACCCTTCTGGACGGCACGGTGTCCCTGAAATCCTCTGTAAAGGAGTCCCAGCGTCAGGACCTGGAGGCCCTGGCCGACGCTCTGGCGGCGGACATCCTGGGCGAATAACTCTTCCATAAAGCCACCGAGGCCCCCGGCACTTGCCGGGGGCCTCTTGCCGCCGAAACCCTGTGGACGCAGGCCCGGGCCGTGCCGCTGAACCTCTCCGGGCAAAAACGGGAACGTCCCGCCGCCCTCTTCCGGTCCGGCGCGGCAAACCCCAGCGCCGTCAAAGTCAAAGAGGCCTCCCGGATGTACCGGGAGGCCTCAGACTGTCAAAAAATTCTTTTTTGACAGCCTGAGCAAGTTTTCAGAACCCGTGAGAAGTTCTGAAAACTTTTGATTTAAAACGAAAGGAACCCTTCCTGGGTTCCTCTCGTAACTCTCTTCCTTCCCGTCGAATCAGTTTTGCTCCTTTTTCGACAAGCTCGAGGCCTCCCGGATGTACCGGGAGGCCTCTTCGTCTCTCTATAAATTGGGGCTGTTCCGCCGGACTCAGCGCTGGGTCCGCACCTCAATGGCCCGGATGACCCCGTCGTCGCTGGCGTACAGGTCTGCCTGCTCCGCATAAGCGTGGGCCTGGTCCAGCGTGAGCCAGGTGCCGTTGTCCCGGTTGTAGCAGATCACAGAGGAGGAAATGGTATAGGTCCGTCCCTCCACGGTGACGGCGCCCTGGCCGGTCCAGGCGTTGTTGGAAACATCCTTCAGCCGGTTCAGCTCCTTGAGGCTGCTGAAGTAGATGCCGTTGCTGCTCACGGTGGCCTGCACATAGGTGCCGCCGGGGATGTCATAGGTCAGGCGGAGGGGTCCGATGGTGGTCTTGCCGTCGGTGACGCTCATAAAGTAAGTAGGTTCCTTGGTGGGGTCGGGAACCAAAATTCCGGTCGCAGGATCTTGCATCATGACCTCTTCGAAGTCCACAGAGGTCCGTCCGTAGAACACCGCGCCGTCGTGGATACCGCCCAGCACCAGGACATCCACCTGATTGGCCCAGTTGAGATGCGCGTAGCTGATCTGTCCGTTGGGGATGGGACCGGCTCCCAGAGCGCTGAGGCTGGTGGGCTCCAGGCCGTCCTTGGTGTACTCATAAACCTTGACCGTGCTGGCCAGAGAGTGGCTGCCCAGCTTCCGGGTCTCCAGATTCAAATTGCCGGAAACGCCTCCGCTGAGCCGGGCCACGCCGAGATAGCCCTTCCGGTCGGAGCTGACCTGAACCGGCTGGCCCTTGATGAGATTGACTGTGTTGGCACTGAGGGTGGTAGCCCCCTTGAGGGAGATGCCGCAGAGGAGTTCCACCTCAATGCTGTCCTTGCTGGCCTCCTTCACAATGCCAATCGCATTGGCGGACGCGCCGGCAGTGCCGGGCTTCACCGCTCCGGCCACCTGATTGTCCTCCGTCAGCAGCAGGGTGATCTGATCGCCGGGCTTGAATTTGGACAGGGTGGACTGGGCCGTGGTCAGCACGGAAAATTCGGTGCCCATCACCACAATCTTTGTGGGCTCCGCCGGGCTGGGAGAGCAGGACTCATAGAAGCCCGTCAGCCGGGTGTCGCAGACCCGGATGGTATTGGTAGCGCCGGAATAGGTGGCCACGTCGTAGGGCCGCAGGTCCGAAACATTGGCGGAAGAGCCGTTTTTGTAAATTTTATAGCCGGTCACGCCGCCCACCAGGGCGCTGAGGCCCTTGGCAGAGCCCTTTTCATAGACGATGACCGCCTCGCTGGCCGAGCCGCCGCCGCCCACGAAGACGTATTCCACGCCGCCGGTGGGACCCATGTACAGCGTCAGGGACCGCCCCGGATTCAGCCAGGCCTGGGCATCCGCCCATGTCTTTTCCTCGCCGTTGTAATAGGCCCGGGTATCGGAGGTAACGGCATAGGTCGCGCCGGAGGTGTCGGTGATCTGATTGATTTTGGCGCTGGCCAGAACCACCACCCGGCTGCTGCCCTCGGCGTCGGGAAGGAAGGTCACGACCTTGTTGTTTTTCAGAACCAGAGTGCCCTTGCAGCCGTTGAGGACGCCGCTGGAAATGGTGTCCCGGTCCAGCTGGTAAACGCTGCCGCTGGCGGTCTGGAGGGCGGTGGCCTTGCCGTCGGGGCCCACAGCGGTGCTGGACACCAGCACCACGTTTTCCTCCAGCTTCAGACCCAGCGTGGCAAGGAACGCGCCGGAAGGAGCCCCCTCCTCGCCGCCTACGCAGTCGCTCCGCAGCAGGTTGACAAAGAGCTGCGCCGCGTCCTTCCGGGTCAGGGGCGCGCTGGGGTTGGTGCTTTCCACGCCGTCCGTCAGCTTGATGCGGGCGGCGGCGGACATGTAGCTGGCGGGCCAGACGCCGCCGATGGCCTCATCCTTATAGCCCAGCATCCGCAGCAGAATGGTCACGGCCTGGCCCAGGCTGACGGTGCGGTCCGGGTAAAACTTTCCGTCGGGATAGCCCGAGATGATATTTTCCCCCTTGGCGGCCATGTTGATATAGGCCGCCGCCCAGTGGGAGGGCTTCACGTCCGGGAATACCGTCACGGTGCGGTAGGCCCCCAGCTGGTTTTCCGCGTTCATGGCGCAGATGGCCATTTTGCAGAACTGGGCCCGGTTCAGCTGTCCTTCGGGCCGGAAGGTGCCGTTGGCGTAGCCGTCCAGCACGCCCATCAGACGCAGAGACTCTACCGCCTTGGCGGTGGGTCCCACGGAGATATCGGAGAAACGGCCATAACTGTCCTTGGCCGCCGCTGCCGGCAGAGCCAGCGACGCCGCCAGCACGGCCGCCAGCAGCAGTGAAAGCAGTCTCTTTTTCATTTTCATAGTAATGTCTCCTTTTCAACGGCACTGGCCGCGCCGGTGTGGTCTGTTCCCGCCCTGACGGGCGGGGGAGTCAACAGCTGACATGTCAGCCGGTTCATTCCACCCCCCATTTTCTCTCTTTCTTGGCGAAGAAAGAGAGAAAACGGGCCGTGGACGGTCCAAAAGAGAGAAAGACGCTGCGCGCAAGAGGTTCCGACGGTTTTTCAACGCAATTCTTCGGGCCGCGGCGTGGTGCGGGCGGGAGTGTAGCGGTCAGCGAATGGCCCGCCCTTCTCTTTCCGCTGCCGCTCATCTGGCCCTTCCGTTGGTTTTCCTGTTTACCGCGCTCCTTCGTTAGAACCTGGTAGAAGCACAAGCTTCTTCACCTGGTCTGTATAAACGGCAGTGGGAAGAGAAATACGCCAATTCAGTGACTGACCGCTCCCGTTGAGCCATGCCGCGGGCTGGGGTCTTGCGTAACAAAATCATCGGAACCTCTTGCGCGTCCTTCGTCCCCCGTCATGGGGTCCCCACCGAAACCCAGCGTCAGCGGTTTCGGTGGGGGAAAGGAGGCGCAGCGGAACGGACGAGCTCTGTCCCCCGCGAGACAGGGCGAGGGATGTGCAGCTTGCGCCGACGGCATCGGGGGGTGCCAGGGGGGCTGTCTCCCTGGCGGGGATTCCAAAGGGGCTGGCCCCTTTGGCCCCCCACGGGAGTGGGCCCTGCTGGGACGGACAAAAATTATTCTGCCCTCAGCGCCTCCACCGGCTGGAGGTTGGACGCCTTGATGGCCGGGTAGCAGCCGAACACCACGCCCAGCAGCACCGACAGTCCAAAGGCTCCCGCCGTCACCGTGGCGGAGGGGTAAATGGTCATCTGGAACAGAATCGTCCCCAGGATGAAGCAGCCCAAGGTCCCGATCAAAATTCCGATGATGCCGCCGATGCCGCAGAGCATGGCCGCCTCGATGAGGAACTGGGTGACGATGCTGCTCCGCTGGGCGCCGATGGCCCGGCGGATACCGATTTCACGGGTGCGCTCCGTCACCGTCACCAGCATGATGTTCATGATGCCGATGCCGCCCACCATCAGCGAAATGGCCGCCACGCCGGCCAGCACGCCGCCGATGAGGTTCAGGGATTCCGTGGCGTACTCCATGCCCTCGTTCTCGGGCTGGACCCTGTAATCGCTGGTGCCCTGATTCAGAAGGCCCTTGAGGAAGCCGTCCAGCCGGGTGACGATCTCGTCCATCTGGGTGACGTCCCTGGCCACGACGATGAAATCCGTAATGTTCTCTCCCCCCAGCACCCGGCGGGCGGTATAGGGGACCAGAACGAAGTTGTCCAGGGTGCTCTGGGAGCCGCTGTCCGGGTTCAGCCGGGAGGCGTAGACCCCCACCACCTCAAAGTTCTGGTTGTTGATCTGCACCACCTTGCCCACCGGGTCCGCCGTGCCGAAGAAGACCTGAGCCGCCTGGGCTCCCAGCACCACCACCTGATTATAGCGCTGGATGTCCAGCAGGGACAGGTCCCGCCCCTTGGCGATGGTCAGATTGCTGCATGCGGCGTATTGGTCGCTGCCGTAATAGAACTGGGGCGGGGCGCTGATCAGGTTATTGTTTTCGTCCCATTCATAGCTCATGTTCCTGGTGGATTTGGTCCCATAGACCATGGTCATGTCCCAGCTGTAGGCGTTGGGCGTCACGCCCACCACCAGGTCCTTCATTCCGTTGCAGTAGTCGTAGATATCCGGGAAATAGTCCCTGCCCACGCTGACCCAGTTCCCGTTTTCGTCCTGCTCGTACATGTTGTTATAGGCACTGACGGCAATCCGGTTGGTGCCCATGGCTTCGAACTGCTCCATCATTTTGTTGGCATAGCCTGTGATAACCGAGACAATGGTCATCACCGAGGCAATGCCGATGATGATGCCCAGCATGGTCAGCACCGCCCTGCCTTTCTTGCCCCATATGGATTTCCAGGCCATCTTTACTGCCTGCCGTATGTTCACAGCCCGGTCACCTCCTGACGCCTGTCCCCGGTGATTTTGCCCCAGATGGACTTCCGGGCCATCCTTACTGCCTGCCATATGTTCACAGCCCGGTCACCTCCCGGCTCTCAGGACGGCGGACCGCCTCTGTCCCCCGGCGCAAAGCCCCCGGAGCATTCAAAGTCCTTGAACATCTCAAAACCAGTCCACCTCCTGCTCCCTGTCCTCCACGATTTTTCCGTCCGTCAGGCGGACGCAGCGGCGGGCCGTGGCGGCGATGCCGTTGTCGTGGGTAATGAGAATCACCGTGGTGCCCTCCCGGTTCAGCTGCTGGAGGAACTCCAGCACCTCGTGTCCCGTCCGGGAGTCCAGGGCGCCGGTGGGCTCGTCGGCCATGATGATGGGGGGCCGGGTGGCAATGGCCCGGGCAATGGCTACCCGCTGCTGCTGGCCGCCGGACATCTCCGTGGGCTTGTGCTTGATTCGCTTGGAGAGGCCCACCCGGTCCAGGGCCTCCAGGGCCATGTCATAGCGGTCGTCGGCGTTGATGCCCTGATAAATCAGGGGCAGCTCCACATTTTCCAGCACCGTCAGCGTCTGGATGAGGTTGTACTGCTGGAAGATGAAGCCAATTTCCTTGTTGCGGATGCGGCTGAGCTCCTTGTCCGTCAGCTCCCGGACATCGGTGCCCTCCAGTATGTAATCCCCCCGGGTGGGGACGTCCAGACAGCCCAGGACGTTCATCATGGTGGACTTGCCGGAGCCGGACTGGCCCACGATGGCCACGAACTCCCCCCGCTGAATGGTGAGGGATACCCCGTCCAGCGCCCGGACCTCGCTTTCAAGGCCCTCGCCGTAGATTTTATAAACGCTGCGCAGCTCTACTAAGTTCCCCATATCAGAAACCCCAGGAGGACGACATCTGAACCTGCGTAAAGACCTCGGTGCCTTCCTCCAGACCAGACTTGATTTCCACGTTGTAATTGTCGGAGATGCCGATTTCCACCTCCACGGGCCAATAGCCCTCAGGGATCATCTCGTCGCTCATGATGCCCTCCACCATATTCTCCGGCTGGTCCCCGGCCACATAGACCACGGTAAGGGTCTCCCCCTCCTCCGTGGACACCGTGCGGACGCACTGGAGGGGCAGAATCAGGCAGTTGTCGTTTTCACTTGCCGTCAAATTATAGTTGATATTGCTGTTGACCTGGAGGGATTCCTCCGTGTTGTCCACGGAGATCACCATGGGATAGGTAGCCACTCCGTTGTTGACCGTGCTGGAGAGACTGACGCTCTCCACCGTTCCCATGGCCTGGGTGCCCCACTGGTCCAGGTTCACCATCATGCCCGTCTGGACGGCGCTGACATTCCGCTCGTCCACGGTGGCGTTGACAATCAGGGAGGAGGTATCCGAGATGCTGACCACCACGGTATTGGCGGCCACCTCATCCCCGGGCTTGATGGTCAGACCGATGACCTTTCCGTCGATAGAGGCCACGGCGCTGCAATTTGCCAGATTTTTCTCGGCGGTCTCCAGGGTCTTCCGGGCCTCGTCCAGACTCTGCTGGGCGGCAAAAATCTCCGCCTCGCTGTCCTCGCCGTCGATGCGGACCAGGACCTGCCCCTGCGTCACCTGGAGATAGTCCACCAGGGAGCTGGAAATCACCGTGCCGTTGACGGTGGATTTCAGCTCGCCGGTGCGGTAATACTCCAGCTTGCCGGCCTCATAGGGATACACGGTTTCGCCCCCGGCCTCCACAGTGGCGGAGGCCGTCATCTCGGCGCTGAGGGCCCCCTCGTTCTCCACCAGAATATCGGCGGAAAAGAGCTTGGTGCCCTCCGGTGTAATGCGGCTGACCATGTGAACCGCCTCCACCGTGCCGGGCAGGGAGCTCATCAGGGCCGGGACGGACACCTCCACGCTCTGGCCCTCGTAAATCATGCCCTCGTAGGCATAGCTGTAATATTGTGTAAGCCGGAGCCGGGTGTCGTCCGCCAGAATGGCCACCTTCTGCCCCTTGCTGATGACGTCGCCGGGGTTCAGGTCCTCCGTCTCCATCAGCTTGCCCGGATAGCCTGCCGCCAGATTCAGTCCGGCGATGTCCTTTTGCAGAGTGGACAGGGTCTTCTCAAAGCCCAGCACGTCCTGCCGGGCCTTTTCCACGGCGTTCCGGGCGTCGTCCGACTCAATGATGAACAGCGGCGTCCCGGCAGTGACCACGTCGCCCTCCGCCACCATCACCTCCTTCACCGTTCCGGCGGTGGCAATGGTAATGGTCTCGCTGTTTTTGGCTTTGGTCATGCCGCTTCCCTCCACCGTGGCGGTGATGGAGCCGTACTGCACCACGTCGGTGAGAACCTGGGTTTCCTTGCCGCCGCCGGAGCCGCCCAGAAAATGCTTGGCCGCCAGGGCGCCGCCGGCGATCATCAGCAGGAAGACCAGCCACCGGACCGCGCGCCGCCGCTTTTTGCGGGGCAGCCCCTTCCACTTCTTCCAGAGGGATTTTTTCTCCTTCTTTTCCGCTTCCGCGTCCTGAGCCGCCGGAGCGGCGGTCTCCGGCCCGGTCCGGGCCTCAAGATCCTTGACTTCTGACATTTGACTTCTCCTTCACCGATTTCAAATAGATTCCCGCGGCGGCTCCTCCGTTCTGCCGCCCTATGGACACAAATGGATCATGCCTTGTTCCGGCATCAAAACTGTATCATTGATACTAGAACAGTTTGCCATGGAAAACAACAACAAAACGGTTACAGTTTCCGTAAATGGCCTCTTTTTACATAGACGTATGAAAGCCCCAAAAGGTTTCAGGAAATTTTAGGGGCCCCTTCCCCCTGGACAGCCTATTCCGGCAGAGGGCAAAAAATCCGCCCGGTCGGGCGGATTTTTTTAAGGCCGTGCGCTTTACGCGGCGCGTCCGGCGGTGAAACGCTGGTAAAAGACCGCGCCCAGCACCAGGACCAGACCCACGATATCGCTGGTGTGGCCCGGGAACATCATGGCCAGTCCGCCCAGGGCCATGGCCGCCCGCACCAGCGGAGCGATGGGGCGGAACAGGTAGCCGTTGAGGGCTGCTGCCACGCCGAAGAGACCGATCAGGGAGGTGGCGGCAATCTGAACCACCTGGATGGCGTTGGTGTCCACCAGGAGCATGTCGGGGTTGAAGGCGAAGATATAGGGCACGATGAAGGCGGCGATAGCCAGCTTGGTGGCGTTGATGCCGGTCTTCATGGGGTCCGATTTGGCAATGGCGCTGCCGGCGTAGGCCGCCAGGGCTACAGGGGGCGTGATGTCCGCCACAATGCCGAAATAGAACACGAAGAAATGGGCGGGGATGCGGCCGATGCCCAGCTGAATCAGAATGGGGGCGCAGGTGGTGGCCATGATGCAGTAGTTGGCTGTGGTGGGCACGCCCATGCCCAGGACGATGCAGCAGAGCATGGTCAGAAACAGGGCGATGAACAGGGACAGCTCGGGAATGGGGATCATGTTGCTGATGTTGATGACGCCGTTGATGAGCTTGGAGGCCAGGCCCGTCACGGTGATGCAGCCGGACACGATGCCCGCCATGGAGCAGGCCACCGCCACGGTGATGCAGCTGCGGCCGCCGGCCTCCAGAGAACTGAGAATCATGGAGCCGGTGTCCTTCACGCCGTGGGGCAGGGCGTCCTTTCCGTAGAGAACCCGGCAGTCCCAGAAGATGCCCGGCAGACTCACCAGAATCGCCAGGACAATGGCGATGGATGCGGAATACTGGAGGGTCCGGACATTCCCGGCCACCAGCCAGACCAGAATCACCAGCGGCAGCAGCAGATAGATGCTGCGGACCAGCACCCGGAACTTGGGCAGCTGATCCCGGGGAACGCCCTTGAGCCCCAGCCGCTTGGCCTCCAGATGGACGGAGAGGAAGATGCCGGTGAAGTACAGCAGGGCGGGCAGAATGGCCTTCATCGCCACGTTGGCATAGGTGGTGTCCATGAACTCCGCCATGAGGAAGGCCGCCGCGCCCATGATGGGGGGCATGATCTGGCCGCCGGTGGAGGCCGCAGCCTCCACGGCCCCGGCGAACTCGCCCTGATAGCCGGTCTTTTTCATCATGGGGATGGTGACGGAGCCGGTGGTGACGGTGTTGCCCACGGAGGAGCCGGACACCATGCCGCACAGGGCGGAGGAAATCACGGCCACCTTGGCCGGGCCGCCGGAGGAGCTGCCCGCCGCGGAGTTGGCAAGGTCAATGAAGAAACTGGAAATGCCGGTACGCTCCAGAAACGCGCCGAAGATGATAAACACAGCGATGAACTTGGCGCAGACCTGCACCGGGGTTGCCATGACGCCGGACGTGCCGTAAAACAGGGTATACACCACCCGGGCCAGGTTCTGGCCTCCGGCGGTGAAGGTGTACACCAGCAGCACGCCGGCCACGCAGAGAATGGGCAGGCCCACGCAGCGGCGGCACAGCTCCGCCAGACACGCGATGCCCACGATGCCCAGAATGATATAGAACCACGCGCCGTCAATGGCCCCCTCGCCAAAGGGGTTGATCTTGGCGGCGCTGGTCAGCAGCCTGGCCAGAGTCTTGTAGTTCAGGCAGTAATAGAAGAAGGATCCGGCCCCCAGAAGCATCAGCGCCACGTCGTACCAGGGCATGGCGTTGGGCCTTACATGGTCCTTATGAACGGGATAGGTCAGATAGCCCATGACGATGATGAGCCCCAGGAAGGAGCTGAGCCGGATGGGCATGTCCCAGGTGCACCAAAGCGTCATCCAGATGCAGTACAGGGAAAAGAGGGCCATGACGACGCTGACAAGCGTTTTGGGTCTGCCCTCCCAAATGCGGGTCGCGGATTCCCGGTCATATTTCCGCATGACCTCGTCCATTTCCTCCGGCGCACCCGCATTTGCGCCGGAAAGATTCTTTTGCTCTTTCTCGCTCATTGGCGAAGCCTCCTTATCTAGTATCACGCCCTTGCCGTATTGAAGGGGCGGTCTTTTCCCGGAGTGTCCATTCCCGCAGTTTATCAGGAGGGTGAGGCGCAGGGGGCCCTGTTTTTCGGAAGCCGCAAGCGAAACGGAACAAACCCCCGCATAAAATCTCCCAATGGAACACTCTCAGTTTTCTGCGCACCGCCCTTTCAATGCGGCAAGGGCCGCTTGACGCGGCCCCTGCCAAAACCGGCCTGGGTCCTGTATTCACAACCGCTGAGCGCTGTCCGAACGGTCTTTTTCCCGCCATACCGCGTCGGTTTCCCCTGCAATCCGTCAGGATTGCGGCGGGCGCGAAAGAGCTCCTTGTCTGACAGGAAAAATCCTCGCTCATGCGGCATCTCCCGGCTCTGAATACAGGTTCTTACAGCAAGCATCAAAACTCCCGGCAAACGGGCCGGCCAGGGGGCCGGCCCCTACAGAGGTGTGCAGGGGCCGCCGCCCCCGGCGGCCCGCCGGCAGCAATAATGAAGGCTGCTATCGATCAATAGGTCCCGGCGGGGATGGTGTAGGCGCTGTAGAAGGGGGAGCTCTCCAGCAGGGAATTGGTGTGCTCCTCATCCAGGCCGACCAGGTAGGTGGGCTTGGACAGGGCCAGATCGCTGATGGCCGGGGTGGGGGCGCCGGCCACGATGAAGGCCGCGTCGATCTTGCCGTCCTTCAGGTTGTCTGCGCTGTCGCCAAAGCTCTGGAACACGGGCTGGATGTCCTCCTCGGTAAGGCCGTAGGCGCCCAGAACGTCAATGGCGTTGAAGTACACGCCGGAGCCGGAGGCGCCGATGGAGACGATTTTGCCCTCCAGGTCCGCCACGGATTTGATGTCGGGGTTGGTGGTGGCAATCTGCACCTGCTCCATGTACAGGGCGGCCACCACGGAGAAGTTGGTCACGGGGCTGTCAAAGAGGCGCTCGCCGTTATAGGCGTAGCTCATGACGTCGGACTGGACAAAGCCCAGCTGCACATCGCCGGCGGTCAGGTCCTCCACGTTGGACTGGGAGCCGTTGCCCACCACAGCGGTGACGTTGACGCCGCCGTTGTTGGACACATAGCTGGCCAGCACGCCGCCGAAGGCGTAATAGGTGCCGGTCTCGCCGCCGGTGGTGAAGGTCAGGGCCTTGGACTCGCCGGCCCCCGCGCCCTCCTTGACTGCGGCCACTTCAATGCCCTTCTCCTGGAAGTACTTGGCCGCGCCGGGATGATAAGGCACGGAGGTGACGGAGGAGGCAAAGGCCAGGTCCAGCTCGCCGCCCTTGGCGTGCTGCTCGGTGATGGCGTCGGTGTTCTCGAAGATGGTGGAGACGAATTTGTAGACGTCGTCCTCGGACACGTCATCCCGGGCGATGACCACCGCGCCCACAGCCACAGTGTTGGTGTCCACGGCCTCGGCCTTGGAACCGGAGCCGGTGTCGGCGGGGGCGCTGGTTCCGCTGTCGGCGGGAGCGTTGGAGCCGCCCTCAGAACCGCTGCCGCCGCCGCAGGCCGCCAGGGAAGCTACCAGCAGAACGGCCAGCAGCAGAGAGAAAAACTTCTTCATCTGTTCATTCCTCATTTCCTTATTCAAATTCTATAGTTTGCACGATTGTCCTGCAAGCATACGCATATCATACCTCTAATTCCTTCATTTTTCAAGGGCTGTTTGCAGAAATTCAAATATTTTTGCAGGTTGACGCCCCACGGCCTGCATTCTTTCGGAATTTTGTGAAAGTTTATCAATTCCTTCCTGCAAATCCCCGCCCTTTGGGGACGCTTTTTCCGGCGGCGCGCAAAAACAAGCGGGAAAAGCCCCGCGGACGGTTAAAAGCCGTTTTCGGGGGCAGGATTGTCAAATCCTGTTCCCCGTTTTCGGCAGCGAACTGGCAGCGGCAAAAATCCAGACGGTCAAGGGTAAGAATGGAGATTTTTTCGCGCCCGCGAAAAAATACTACTCGGCCCTTGACGGTCTGGATAAGCGGAACGGGCGTAGAACGGGGATTGTTTTTGGTAGGGAGATGTATTATACTTGGGTCAGTAAACTAACCGACAAAATCAGGTTTGAAAGGGGTAACTATATGCTTCATTGGATTGCAATAGTATTAGGGGTTCTTTTCATTGCTTGGCAACTCTTTTACACTTTTATGATAATTTGCTCTTTAATTGAAAATACAGGAAGAACAATTTTTAGTATCATTATAGCTATCTGTCATTCCGCTTCACCAGTCGCATTCGTTTTTTTGGGTTATCAATGCCTTTTGCGGCAAATCGCACAACATGGAATATTGAAAGCATCTTTAGGCATGATAATCTGTTTTATCGTTTACTTTTTCATTGTTTCAATTTGGAATAGAGTGGTATTAGGTTATATTCCAGAAGAATGGAAAATGGCACTTTTGACCGTAGCTCAAGTTTTGGTTACTGTTGTTTTTCTATATGGTTTTGTACATTTTTAAAGTGCTTTTGTCCTTAAATGGTGATAACTCAAAGTAGGGCGGCGGGAATCTACCCCGCCGCCCTGTCCGTTACCGCTCCATATCCTGCGCCCTGCGGGGCTGCTGTTCCCGCTGTTTCTGACACAAGATGCTGTAATCGCTCTTTCGGATTTGCTCCGCTTCTTTCACTTCCCCTTTCAGCGCAAGATACCGCCGGTTGAGCGTTTCCCGTTCGGCTGTCAGCTTGGCATACTCCGCTTTCCATTCCTTTGTCGGGATTGTGGTCTTGCCGTTCATCACGCCTTGGAGGCGGCTTTGGGGACACGGATTCCTCTCTATACGATTTTCTTCTGAAGGGACGGACTGCCCTCCCCGGTCTCCTCGGCCAGGCGGCAGATGATGTCCCGCCGGGTGACGATGCCGATGAAATTGTTCAGATCGTCCACCACAGGGATGAAATTCTGGTTCATGGCGCTGGTGACCAGCTCCTCGATGGAGACCGTGATGGCCACGGGCGGATAGCTGTCTTTTTTCAGGATGTCCCGAATGCGCAGGCGTTCCAGGTCCTTGATGGAGCAGGGACAGGGCGCGCCCTTCTCCGGCAGGAGCCGCCACAGGAAGTCCCCTTCGCTGACGGTTCCCACATAGCGGCCCTGGCGGGTGACAACCGGGACGGCGCTGTAGCCGTGGTGCCGCATCTTCTCCAGACCCTGACGCAGGGTGCTGTCCTCATACAGATAGGCGACAGACTGTTTGGGGTGCAGAAAATACGCAATATTCACTGTGCTGCCTCTTTTCTAAGCGGCGGAAATCCGCCCGACGGGAGTGGTTGGTATATCTATAATATACAGGAGACCGCTGGAAAAGTGGTGAACAGTTTATGAAATCTGACCGAAAACCTTGAAAACCTCTGAATCCATTGTCCCCCAGCGGGTCCGGCGGACGGACCGGAGAGGAAGGCGGCACTCTGCGGGACGGCGGGACAGGCTCCTAGTTGTGGCAGATCATCCCATTCAGAAACCGCATGTTATCTGAGGCCAGCGCCTTGCGGACATACTTCCACTTGGTCCCTTTTTTCTTCTTGTAACGCCGCAGAAAGTCCAGCAGGATGCTGTGCAGTTCCTCCCAGTTTCCCTCTTGGCTGTCCTCCGGCAGATACCGGTAAACATAGCCGCTCTGGGAGGTGCGGGCATCGAAGTAGAGTTCCCAATTACCCTCCCCAAAGTCGCACTGCATGATCGTAGCCCCCTGGCAACGGAGCAGCAGCCTGACGGTATCACCTGCCTGAGCCTTTCCCAGCAGGTCCGCAATGACCTCCGGATAGCTGTCCCGATCCTTGGTCTCAATATCCCAGGAGGTGCGGCTCCCATCTGCGTGCCAGACAAAAACCTGGGCAGGACGCTGGGGGAAGTATTTCATCGGGGAAAAACCGGCGGGGTCAATGGAAAGAACATGGCCCTTCTCAACCAGGAAGCTGTAGAGGTAGGTGTAGGGCAGTTCCTCCGCGATGTAGTCGCTGGCGTCATCGGCGGCGTGCTGGAACAGGCCCAGGGATAGAACCTCGGCCTTTAACTCACGGGCAAACTTCACCGGGACGACCCAGCCCACGACGCGGTCAGACTGGCTGATATCCACCCCGTGGGCCGCCAGGCTGGAGAGGGGTGCGGAGCTGATGCCGGTGAACCACCGGCTGTCCGGGAGAATGGGCCTGGTGCTTCGCAGGGCGGGGGGCGCCGAGTCATCCCGGAGCAGAGATCGGAAGCGTTCGGCCAGCTCCCCCTTGGCCTTTTTGAGAGAGCCCTTATACTGGTAGCTCACGAGTTCTTCCGGATTGGTGACGAACCACATCATCATCGCCTCCTATTGGGGAATATAAACCGGAATAATCTTTGCCCGAAACGCAGTGATCCCGATTTTCGGTTTCTGCTGAGGGCATGATATCACATCTGATTGTGAAACACAAGCCGCATCCTCTATTGTCCGGCCTGCCGCCGGAACCGGGAAACAGGACGGGACTTTTTCAGGGGGTCCCGTCTCTCTTTTCGGTTATTCCATCCCAGCAGAACTCAGGCCCGCTTGGCCCGGTTGATGGCGGACAGGATGGCCCGGAGGGGGGCCAGATTGATGTTGTGGCTGAGACCCACACCCCAGTACTGTTTCCCGGTCCGCTGGTCCTGGAGGAGGATATAGGCCACGCCCTGGGAGTCGGAGCCGTCGGTAATGGCATGGGAGGCGTAGTCCAGGAAGGTGAAGCGGGAAATCTTCTCCCCCTGAATGGCGTTGAAGAAGGCGTCGATAGGGCCGTTGCCCTCGCCGGAGACCTCAAAGACCGTATCCGTGTGCCGCAGCGTCCCCTGGAAGGCCACATGGGAGTGGCCCTCAGCGTCCACCGTCTCCCTGAAGGCGTGCTTGATAAGCTGGTAGGGCTGTTTGACGTCGATATACTCCTGGTGGAACAGCTCGCTGATCCGCTCCGGTGCGATCTCCGTGCCCACCTGGTCGGTCTCCGTCTGGACGATGTGCCCGAACTCCGGCTGCATGGACTTGGGCAGGTCGAAGCCGAAATTGTGCTCCATGATATAGGCGGCGCCGCCCTTGCCGGACTGGGAGTTGATGCGGATAATGGGCTCGTACTCCCGGCCCACGTCGGCGGGGTCGATGGGGAGATAGGGAATTTCCCAGTACTCCGTGCCGGAGCTCTTCATATACTGCACGCCCTTGTTGATGGCGTCCTGGTGGCTGCCGGAGAAGGCGGTGAACACCAGCTTGCCCACATAGGGCTGGCGGTCGCCTACGGGCATCTTGGTGCAGCGCTCAAACATCTCCTTGATTTTGTTGATATCCGAGAAGTTCAGCTTCGGGTCCACCCCCTGGGTGTACATGTTCATGGCCAGGGTGACCATATCCACATTGCCGGTGCGCTCGCCGTTGCCGAAGAGGGTGGCCTCCACCCGGTCGGCTCCGGCCAGCAGGCCCAGCTCGGTGGTGGCTACGCCGCAGCCCCGGTCGTTGTGGGGATGGAGGGAGATAATGGCCCTGTCCCGGCCGGGAAGACGGCGGATGAAGTACTCCAGCATGTCGGCAAACTGGTTTGGCATGCAGTTCTCCACGGTGGTGGGCAGGTTCAGAATCACCTTCCGCTCCGGCGAGGCGTGGAGATGGTCCAGAACCGCCTGGCAGATTTCCACGGCGTAGTCCATTTCCGTTCCCATAAACGATTCCGGAGAGTATTCAAACCGGAGATTCATACCGGATTCAATCAGAGGCTGAGACATCTCATAGATCAGGTCGGCGGCGTCGGTGGCAATCTGGGTGATGCCGTCGGTGTCCATCTGGAAGACCACCTTCCTCTGAAGGGTGGAGGTGGAATTATAGAAGTGGAGAATGACGTTTTTGGCGCCCCGGATGGCCTCGAAGGTCTTTTTAATCAGGTGCTCCCGGGCCTGGACCAGAACCTGAATGGTGACGTCGTCGGGAATGTGGCCCCCCTCGATGAGCTCCCGGCAGATTTCATATTCCGTCTCGCTGGCGGAGGGAAAGCCAATTTCAATCTCCTTCACGCCGATGTCCACCAGGGTATGGAAATACTCCAGCTTTTCCGCCAGATTCATGGGGTCAATCAGGGCCTGATTGCCGTCCCGCAGGTCCACGGAGCACCAGACGGGGGCCTTTGTAATGGTCCGGTCGGGCCAGGTGCGGCCCCGGATGGGCTGGGGCTGGAAGGGAATGTATTTTTCAAATCCGGGTTTCATATGGGTGTCCTCCTTCAATTCTAGCAAATATCAGCATCACTTTTTTTGCAGCTCTTTCAGCCGCCTGACCAGCCGGTCACGGTTTTTGGCCGTTTTCATAAATCCCGGCAGGGTATCCGCCTCGGTGCGCAGTCCAAAGCGTCCGGCCGGCTTTTCCCGCAGGCCGGCGCTGAGGTATCCGATGAGATAGGCCAGGTGCTCCCGGTTCAGCGCCCAGACCGGCCTGCCGCCGAAGCTGGTCAGAAACCACAGGTCAAACCCGAACACGGGGTCCTGGCCCTGCCGGAGATCTCCGTCCTCGCCGTACCACACCTGCTTCCCCGTCTGCTCCACCCGCCCCGGCGCCGCGAAGCCGCAGTAAGGACAGGTGACCCGGAGCACGGGAAAGGTCTGCTGCCGCCGGTCCTGAATGGTGATGTTATAGTACCGGCCGCAGGACGGGCACTGATTCTGTACCTGGAAGCGGTATCCGCTTAATTCCTTTGTCCGGACGTGGCCGCAGCGGGTGCACCGGAAGCGGTACGGTCCGTCTCCGCGGGTGACCAGACCCATCCCGCCGCAGCGGGGGCAGGTGACCCACAGCCCCGTTTTCAGGACGGAATAGACGCTGTAGGTCCCATAGGGCTGATCTGTAACTCGGTTTTCCGGCATAGCGCCCTCCTTTCACCTGCGGGGACGAAAAAAAGCCCCCGACTTTTTCAAGTCAGGGGCGCAGAATTTCTCCTCTACGCGGTACCACCCTGGTTCAGCGAATGGTCGCCCATTCGCCCTCACAGCCTCCAACAAGGCCACGGCCTGTAACGGGGCCAGCCGTCCCGCCCTACTTCCACCTGTTCGGACGGACTGCTCGGGGGCCAGTTATCCACAGGGACCCTCACGCCGGTTCGCAGCAACCACCGGCTCTCTGAGCGAGGATGTCCTGTCTTTCTCCCCTTCATCGCATTTGCTTGATTCGATATTTTAGCGAATCGCACCGGACTTGTCAAGAAAAATTTTTTGCCGGCCTCTGCAAAATAACATCTGCCAATGGGGCACTCCCTCGGGGCGGGCCCCCTGCGGGCGCTATGTCCCGTCTCTTGGGGCTCCGGCGCTCCCGGGGGGAAATGGCCTGGTCAGGGGACCAGGCCCCACAGGGTATTCTGCCGATAGTGCGGGGCCCGGTCCCCTGACCGGGCCATCCTCCGGAACCGCACCACTCCCGGAGTCGCGGGAGAAAACGGCCCTTGACGGACCTCCGCCCAGGTGCTATTCTATAAAAAGAACAACGAAAGGAGCGGGGGAGCCCATGAAGCTGGCGGAGCTGCTGGAGATTCGCCCCGGCATCACCGCCGTCACCGGCGGCGGCGGCAAGACCACCCTTCTCCGGGTCCTGGGGGAGGAGCTGGCGGCGGCAGGGCACACCGTTCTGCTCTGCGCCACCACAAAAATTTACCCCTTCCCCGGCCTTGAAACTCTGGAAGACCCCGGCGAACAGGCGCTGAAGCACGCCCTGTCGGCTCACCGCCTGGTCTGCGCCGGGACGCCGGTCCCCGGAACGGGGAAGCTGACGGCCCCGTCCCTTCCCATGGGCCGTCTGGCGGCCCTGGCGGACTATGTGCTGGCGGAGGCCGACGGCGCGGCGGGCCGGCCCCTCAAGGCCCACGCCGCCCATGAGCCGGTTGTCCCCAGGGAGGCCAATCAGATCATCACGGTGGCGGGGGCCTCCGGCTTCGGCAGGCCGGTCCGGGAGGCGGTCCACCGTCCGGAGAAATTCTGGTTTCTAACGGACCTGGAGCCCGGGGACCCGGTAACGCCGGAGGCAGTGGCGGAGGCCCTGCAAACCGAGGCGTCCACGGCCTGGCCCCCTGTCCGGGTCCTTGTGAACCAGGCAGAGGACGCCGCCGCCCTGGCCGCCGCCCGCCGTCTGGCGGAGCTGCTGCCCTGGCCGGTTCTGGCGGGGTCTCTGCGGAAAGGAGTCTATACGATATGCTCGTCCTGATTCGAGGGGCCGGAGACCTGGCCACCGGCATTGCCCTCCGCCTTCACCGGGCGGGGCTCCGGGTGGCTATGACGGACCTGCCCCGGCCCACCGCCATCCGGCGGACCGTGGCCTTTTCCCAGGCCATTGTCCACGGGGAAACGGCGGTGGAAGGCGTAACCGCCCGGCTGGCCCAATCTCCCGCCGGAGTCCCGGCGCTGCTGGAGGCCGGAATCATTCCCGTACTGGCGGACCCGGAGGGGGCCTGCGTCCCGGTTCTGAGGCCCGACGCCCTGGTGGACGCCATTCTCGCCAAGAAAAATCTGGGCACCCGAATCACCGACGCACCGGTGGTCATCGGCGTGGGTCCCGGCTTCACGGCGGGGGCGGACTGCCACGCCGTGGTGGAGACCATGCGGGGCCATTACCTGGGCCGGGCCCTCTACGAGGGAAGCGCCCAGCCCAACACCGGCATCCCCGGCCTCATCGGGGGCTTTGCCGGGGAGCGGGTCCTGCGGGCCCCGGCGGACGGGGTCTTTCACCAGCTCCTGGACATCGGGGCCCAGGTGAAGCAGGGGGACATCGCCGCCCAGGTGGACGGACAGCCCATGGCCTGCACCCTGGACGGGGTGCTCCGGGGCATTCTGGCGGAGGGCACTCCTGTCCATAAGGGCATGAAGGCCGGGGACATCGACCCCCGCTGTGAGCTCCGGCACTGTTACTGCGCCAGCGACAAGGCCCTGGCGGTAGGCGGCGGGGTGCTGGAAGCTCTTCTGTGCCTCAGCGGGGCGCTGAAATAGGGTCCGCAAGACGGGGCGGGACAGAGCCCGCCCCCTACACCTCATTCTGATAGAATGCGTAAACGGACACAGCATTCACAGGTCGCCGCCTTTGCGCCGCATGCAGAGGCTGATTTGCGCCTCACCGAGGCGCGGAAACAGGGAGGAACACGTATGGCGGGAATCTGGATCGAGGGCCGCAGCACTCTCCGGGAAGTCTTTTCCCTGCTGGGGGCGGAGTCCTGGAACTGCAATTGGCTGATGACGGACCTGGAGTGCTATGACTATGAGGGCTGGGAGGGCTGCGAAAAATGGGCGGAAAGGCGGCTGTTCCTCACAAACCGGCAGCTTCTTCACGACATAGAGCTGCGGGACATGCAGTTCATCTGGGGGATTTTTTCCGCTCTTCCCTGCGGGCGCGCGGAGGCGGAGGCTCTGGGCCTTCCCTCCTTCCGGCTGAATGAGCGGGGAGAAAGCCCCTTTCTCTCGGATGTCCTCCTGCCCCAGCACCCCCTGGCGTTTCTGGAGATTTCCGTGGAGGACTCCAGCAGCACCACGGCGGTCTCGGCGGACGCGGCGCTTCTGCGGCCCCTGTACGGTCTGCCGGAGTGGACGGAGGACGCGGAGAAGAAAAACCGCTGCTTTCATCAGATGCGGGCCATGGCGGAGGCCCTGAAGGAGGAACTGGGCTGGGGCGGCATGGACGCATTCGCCCGGCGGAACCTGTACGGGCTTCTTTGGCGGGCCCTCTATTATCACCGCCCGGACCGGCCCGTCCGGGAGGAGGACGTCCGGGCGGCCTATCTGGAGCTATGGAAGGAGCGGAAACACCATGCCTGAAAACGAAGTCAAGCTGACCAAGCTGGCCAAGTGCGCCGGCTGCGGGGCCAAGGTGGGGGCCGGGACGCTGGCCCGGCTGCTGGAGGGCATCCGGGTCCGTCAGGACCCCAACCTGCTGGTGGGCTTCGACAAGAGCGACGACGCCTCGGTCTACAAAATTTCCGAGGACCTGGCCCTGGTCCAGACGGTGGACTTCTTCCCGCCCATCGCAGACGACCCCTATCTCTTCGGCCAGATTGCCGCCGCCAACGCCCTCAGCGACGTCTACGCCATGGGCGGCGAACCGAAGCTGTGCCTGAACATCATGGCCGTCCCCAGGGACATGCCCCCGGAGGCAGTCCACGACCTCCTCCGGGGGGGCTACGACAAGGTCTATGAGGCCGGGGCCCTCATCACCGGGGGCCACAGCATTCTGGACGACGAGCCCAAATACGGCCTGGCGGTCACCGGCTTTGTCCATCCCGACAGGATGCTCACCAACTCCGGGGCCCGGCCCGGCGACGTGCTGCTGCTGACCAAGCCCCTGGGCATCGGGGTCCTGACCACTGCCGCCAGAGCCGGCATGGCCCCGCAGCCGGCCATGGCCCGGGTCTATGGCCTTATGACCACCCTGAACAAGGGGGCCCGGGACGCGATGGTCCGGCGACGGGTCCACGCCTGCACCGACGTAACGGGCTTCGGCCTGCTGGGCCACGGGCTGGAGCTGGCCCAGGGCAGCGGCGTGGAGCTGGAGATCGACGTGGCCGCCGTGGACTTCCTTCCCGAGGCGGGGGAACTGGCCCGGATGGGCATTCTGCCCGAAGGCATGTACCGCAACCGGAGCTTTGCCGAGGACTCCGTGGACCCGGGAGCCGCGGAGCTCTGGCAGCAGGACCTGCTCTATGACCCCCAGACCTCCGGCGGGCTTCTCATGGCCGCGGACCCGGCGGACGCGGACGGTCTGCTCGAGGCGCTGCGGGCCGCCGTCCCCAGCGCACAGCGCATCGGAACGGTCCGGGAATACCGGGGCGGGAAGCGCATTTTCCTGAAATAAGCAGAAACAGCGGACGGCAAAGCCGTCCGCTGTTTCAGCTCCGGTCCCTTCCGCCGGAAAAAGGCCGGAGGCCGCGCCCGTCATCCGTGCCGGAGGAAAATTGTAAGAAAACCTTCAGAATTTTGTCAAGCCGTTCGTAAGAAACGCCCGCTATACTGGGGACATCACGAAAGGAGATGTTTCCATGAACAAGCAGACCCTTACCCGCTGTCTGGCGGCATTTCTGGCCCCGGTTCTTCTGACCGCCTGCGCCCCGTCCCGGAAAGAAGCCCTGACGGCGGGCACGATCTCCCGCCGGCCCCCGGCGGCGGTCTCTTTCTGGCAGGCGGACCCGGAGGCAGACCACGGCTTCAGCGACCTCCGGGGGGCGGACCTGAGGAGCATGGACCTGTCGGACCGGGCAACGGAGCTCCTCGCCGCCGAATTTGATACCCAGACCCAATGGCCCGCCGCCCTGCCGGAGGACTTCGACCCGGAGCGGCTTATAGAGCTGGGGAAGGACCCCGGCCTGGGCCTCCGGGCCCTCCATGAGCAGGGCATCACCGGCAGGGGCGTGGGCATCGCCATCATCGACCAGACCCTTTTGACGGAGCACCAGGAGTATGGGAACCGCCTCCGGTTCTATCAGGAATACCACAGCGCCGCACAGGACGGCGCCTCCGTCCACGGCCCCGCCGTGGCCTCCATCGCCCTGGGGGAGACGGTGGGCGCGGCCCCGGAAGCCCTGCTGTACTTCATTGCCGACGATGTGGGGACCGGCGAGGGGAAAAACTTCGTCCGGGACATGAGCTATTATGCCGGGGACGTAGACCGCTTCATTGCGCTGAACGAGACCCTGCCGGAGGAGGAAAAAATCCGGGTGATTTCCATGTCTGTGGGCTGGATGCCGGAGGACCGGGGGGCGGAGGCGATGGAGGCCGCCATCGCCCGGGCCAGGGCGGCAGGCATCGCCGTGGTTTGCGTCAACAGCCGGGACCCGCTGCTGGAACCCTGGATGGGCATGGGCCGGACGCCCTATGGGGATCCCGGCCGCCTGGAGGACTGCCGCCCCGGAGCCTTCTGGGAGGAAGCCCTGTACAGCGGAGAGTACCGGGGCGCGGACGGCTCTTTGCTGCTGGTCCCCATGGACCGGCGGACCGCGGCCTCCCCGGCGGGGCCGGAGGAATACGCCCATTTTCCCGAGGGCGGCATGAGCTGGGCGGTTCCCTGGGTGGCGGGGCTGTACGCCCTGGCCTGTCAGGTAAAGCCCGAGGTGACTTTTGAGGAATTTCTTGCCGCCGCTCAGGCCACGGCCCATCCCGTTTCCATCCGGAAGGATGAGCGCACAGAATACCCCTGCGGAAAAGCCGTGGACCCGGCGGCGCTGCTGGAGCGGCTGGGGGCGTGAAAAAACGGACGGCCACGCCGTCCGTTTTTCGTTTCTGTTACGCAATTACGCAATCCGCAGCAGCCATTTCAGGTCATAGGGCTCGAAGACCACCTTTTCATAGGCCTCCACATCCAGAGGCGTGCCGTCCCAGTCGCCGTGAATATCCCCGTTCTGCTTAATCAGGATGTCATACAGAATGTCATAGGTCACCCGGTCCGCCGGGTCCGTCTCCACGATGGTGGAATAGGGCAGGGTCTTGTGATAGGTCAGTTCCATGCCCTGATAATCAAAGTGGAAGCCGCAGCGCATCCGGCAGCCGTCCAGTCCGGTATAACGGGCAATCTTCTTCAGGTCCCGGAGAATCTTGTCGTTTTCCTCCTCATAGAGGTTTTCCGGCGTGGTGGCGGTGTAATCGAAGCGGAACTGAATGGACGCGCCGGGGACCTTCCTGAAGCGGTCCAGGTAGGGGACCAGGTCCTTGGCGGGATAATCCTTATACAGCACGCAGTTCACCCGGAAGGGCACGGGAAGCCGGGCCAGCAGCGCGTCGTTGGACTCCACCACGTACTTCTGCATGTGCCGGGAAACGTTGATGCAGGTAATCTTGTCCCGGTTCTTCTCCGTAAAGGCCAGAATATCCTCTTCCGTCTGGAACTCCGACACCGGCAGCGTGGTATTGATATAGACCTTGTGGGTGGAGGGAATCTCGTCCAGCATCATCTGAAGAATGCTCAGGTCCGCGAAGGGCTCTCCGCCGGTAAACACAAAGTCGCAGTAGGGCGTAATGGCGTCCATCCGGCGGATGCTGGCGCAGATCTTTTCGGCGGAGAAGCCGGTCAGGTCCGCGTATTCTCCTTTATTGATGCAGAAGGGGCAGTGATTCTTACAGTCGTAAGGAACGAAGACTGTCACTGTTGCGCCGCCCTCCCGGGTTTTATAGGGATGGTTCATAACGTCGTCTCGCCTTTCCGTCTTATGATGGTAATGGTACAGCGAGGGCTGTACACGAACCCTTATTTTAAAGGATTTTTCCCGGAAGGTCAAGAGCTATTCGGAAAAATACCGCTGAAAATCGCGGTGCTCCACGCCGGAAAAAGAGGCGGAGCGACGGGCCCGCCTCTTCTTTCGCTTTTCGCTATTGATGCCGCAGCGTATAGATGCCCATCCACTCGAATTCGCTCACGATGGAATCAATCCGCTGGAAGCACCCCGGGACCTATGCGCAAGTATTCACGAACTTTTGTTGGTATCACATTGATTGTGGTTCCATATACTGAATTTGTCAATCACTATGATTGGAGATTTTATGAGTATTTTACAGGAACGGCTGAAGCAGTGCCGGAAGGAAGCCGGGCTTCCGCAAATTAAAGTCGCGATTTACTGCGATATTACCGAACGGGCCTACCAGAACTATGAGCTGGGCAACCGTGAGCCGAAATTAGATATTATCATGAGAATCGCCCAGTTCTACAAGGTATCCATTGATTACCTGGTGGGCCTGACCGACGACCCGACGCCCTATCCCAGACCCCGGACATAAGGCTCCATCGGGAGACGCCAAAGATGCCCTGCTTTTGTCCATAACGATTGTGGGTGTTCAACATGAAAGAAATTTTGGCAAAGCGGCTGCGAAAATGCCGGGAAGATGCGGGTCTGACCCAAATCAAGGTTGCGATTTACTGCGACATTACGGAAAAGGCATATCAGAATTATGAGCTGGCCACACACGAGCCCAAGGTCAGCATCCTTCTGAGAATCGCCCAGTTCTACGAGGTGTCCATTGATTACCTGGTGGGCCTGACCGACGACCCGACGCCCTATCCCAGGCCCCGGACATAAAGAGCTCCATCGGGAGACGCCAAAGATGCCCTGCTTTTGTCCATAACGATTGTGGGTGTTCAACATGAAAGAAATTTTGGCAAAGCGGCTGCGAAAATGCCGGGAAGATGCGGGTCTGACCCAAATCAAGGTTGCGATTTACTGCGACATTACGGAAAAGGCATATCAGAATTATGAGCTGGCCACACACGAGCCCAAGGTCAGCATCCTTCTGAGAATCGCCCAGTTCTACGAGGTGTCCATTGATTACCTGGTGGGCCTGACCGACGACCCGACGCCCTATCCCAGGCCCCGGACATAAAGCTCCGTCAGGAGCCATAAAAAAGCCCTGTAACCTCCGTTACAGGGCTTTTTTGCCTTTTTTGCCTTTTTTGTTTCTTTATTTCTTCCCATGCAGGGCCTTCATCCGCTTCTCGTGGTCCAGAATGCTCTTGCGCATCCGCAGGCTCTTGGGGGTGACCTCCAGCAGCTCGTCGTCCGCCAGGAACTCCAGGCACTGCTCCAGACTCATCTGCCGGGGGGGCACCAGACGCAGCGCGTCGTCGGACCCGCTGGCCCGGGTGTTGGTCAGCTGCTTTTTCTTGCACACGTTGACGGTCATGTCCTCGCTCCGGGGGCTGACGCCGATGACCATGCCGCCGTACACCGGCACGCCTGCGCCGATGAACAGGGTTCCCCGCTCCTGGGCGTTAAACAGTCCGTAGGTGATGGACTCGCCGGTTTCAAAGGAGATCAGGGACCCGTTCCCCCGGCGGGAGATGTCGCCCTTATAGGGGGCGTAGCTGTCGAAGACGGAGGCCATGATGCCCTCGCCCTTGGTGTCGGTGAGGAAGTCGTTCCGGTAGCCGAAGAGGCCCCGGGCGGGAATCAGGAATTCCACCTTCATCCGGCTGCCCACGGGGGTCATCTCCACCATGTCCGCCTTCCGCTGGCCCAGCTTCTCAATCACCGGACCCACGCAGTCCCCGGGCACGTCCACCACCAGCCGCTCGATGGGCTCGCACGTCTTTCCGTCAATCTCCTTGTACAGCACCCGGGCGGGAGACACCTGGAATTCATAGCCCTCCCGGCGCATGGTCTCAATGAGGATGGAGAGGGACATCTCGCCCCGGCCCGCCACGTTGAACGCGGTCTCCTTGTCCGTCTCCGTCACCCGGAGGGACACGTCCCGCAGGGTCTCCCGGAAGAGCCGTTCCCGAATCTGGCGGGAGGTGACGAATTTGCCCTCCCGGCCGGCAAAGGGGGAATCGTTGACAGAGAAGGTCATTTCCAGCGTAGGCGCGGAAATCTTCACAAAGGGCAGGGCCTCCACCGTGTCGGGGACGCAGATGGTGTCCCCGATGGTGATGTCGGGGATGCCGCTCATGGCGATGATGTTCCCGGCGAAGGCCTCCGTCACCGGCTTCCGGCCCAGGCCGTCAAACTCATAGATGGCTGTGGCCTTGGCCTTGCGGAGGACGGCCTCGGGGTCGTGGTAGTTGCACACGGCAATCTCCTGATTCTGCTTCAGAGCGCCCCGCTCAATGCGGCCGATGGCGATGCGCCCCACAAATTCATTGTAGTCAATGGAGCTGACCAGCATCTGAAAGGGCTCGTCCACATTGGCCTCTGGGGCGGGGATATACTCCAGAATGGTGTCGAAGAGGGGCTTGAGGTCCGTCCCCGCCACGGTGGGAGAGGTGGAGGCGGTGCCGTTCCGCCCGGAGCAGAAGAGCATGGGGGAGTCCAGCTGCTCACTGGTGGCGTCCAGGTCCATGAGGAGTTCCAGCACCTCGTCGATGACCTCATAGACCCGCTGGTCGGGCCGGTCAATCTTGTTGACCACCACAATGACCCGGTGGCCCAGCTCCAGCGCCCGGCTGAGGACAAACCGGGTCTGAGGCATGGGGCCCTCGGCGGCGTCCACCAGCAGGATGACGCCGTTGACCATTTTCAGGACACGCTCCACCTCGCCGCCGAAATCGGCGTGGCCCGGGGTGTCCACAATGTTGATTTTCGTGCCGCCGTACTGGATGGCGGTATTTTTCGCCAGGATGGTGATGCCCCGCTCCCGCTCCAGGTCTCCGGAGTCCATGACCCGCTCCACAACCTCTTGATTTTCACGGTAGACGCCGCCCTGCTTCAGCATTTCGTCCACCAGTGTGGTCTTGCCGTGGTCGACGTGGGCAATGATGGCGATGTTTCTCAAGTGTTCATTCTGCATACTCTGTTTTCTCCTCCGACTCGGACGGACGCCGGTCCGCCGAAAAGATTCTATGAAGAATTTTAAAGCCGATTGTTTATTATATGCCTCTCTCCCCCCTATTTCAAGGGAAAAATCCACATTTTTCAATGGAATCGGCATTCAATTCCACTGCATCTTGGACAAGGGCCCCTTTCTCCCCTCCTTTATTTTCTCCCCCGCCTTGACCGGAACGGGCCTTCGGGGGTATAATGATATTGAAAAATCGCCATTTCCCCGTGACGAAGGAGGTCCTTCCATGACAGATCAGAAGAGAAAGCCCGCCGCGCCCTTTTACGCGGTGGCGGCTCTGTGGCTGCTGAGCGGGGCGCTGCTGCCCCTCTACCGGGCATCCCATTACGCAATCCTGTCCGCCGTGTCGGCGGCGGTGTTCCTGGCCGTCCACGGCCTCTGCCGGGGCGGCGGAGTCCTGGGCGGCGGGCAGGAGGAAAAACAGGCCGAGGCCAAGGCCTCTCCGGCCCCTGCGGAAACGGAGCTGGACAAGATGCTCCGGGAGGGCCGGCAGGCCATTGAGGAGATGAAGCGGCTGGACGCCAGCATTGCCGCCCCCGGCATCTCTGCCGACATCGTGCGTCTGGAGCAGGTCAGCGGGAAAATCTTTCAGGCGGTGCAGGACGACCCGGAGAAGCTGCCCCAGATCCGCCGCTTCATGGACTACTACCTGCCCACCGTGCTGAAGCTGCTGAAGGCCTATGACCGCATGAGCAACGCCGGGATCTCCGGCGAGAATATCAGCAAAAGCCTGATTCAAATTGAGACCATGATGCGGACCATCGTCATCGCCTTCGGCAAGCAGCTGGATTCCCTTTACAGTGCCGACGCTCTGGACATCTCCGCCGATATCCGGGTGCTGGAGACCATGATGGCCCGGGAAGGGCTCTCCGGAGAACCGGAGCTGAAGGCGGACCAGCCCGGCGGAACGGATATCAGGCTGGAGCTGTAAGCGCACAACAGCGCCGGGAAAGCCAGAAAAGCCGGACATGACAAAACGGCACGCCGGAAGCGCCCGGGTAAGCTTTTTGGAACCCTTGAAACCGAGCCGGGCCCGCCGGCAGCAGCGGACCGCATAACAGACCGTATAAAATAGCGCTCATAATACAAACCGGGCATGAAAGGAGCAAGCCCGCGTCCCGGCACAGGGAGCGCGGCGGAAAGGAGCCTGCCATGAACAAGGGAACAACACGCCTGTCCAGGAGCCTGACGGTCCTCGCCGCCGTGCTTTACGCCCTCTGCGGCCTGATCTGGCTGGGTCTGGGCCTGGGGGACCCGGCGGGGCCTGACCGGTTCCGCATGGCGCTGGGTCTGGTATGGCTGGCGGGGGCGGCCGTCTGGGCCGTCCGGGCCCTTCGGGAGCGCCGGGAGGAGAAGGAGACCCGGTCATGAAGCGGCGGCGGTCAAACCAGAATCTGTGGAACTACGGTTTTGCCGGGCTCTTCGGAACCATCGGCCTTCTCTGTCTGTGGCTGGACCGGCGGCGCGAATACGATTTTCATATGGCGGCGTGGGTCCTGGGCTGGCTGGCCCTGGGAGCGGGGACCCTCTGCCTGGCCCTCCGGGAGCGCCGGAGGGAGGTCCCCCGGGACCTGCAGCCTCTGGCGCTGGGCCTCGCCTACGCGCTGATCAGCGGGCCCCATCTGGAACAGGGCCTGGGGACGGGAAGCGGCTTTCATGTGGCCGCAGGCATCTGCTGGCTGGCCCTGGGAGCGGCGTGGCTGTTCCGGGCTGTCCGGAACCGGAACGGAGGACAGGAGCCGTCATGAGACAGGAGCTCAGTTTTTGAAGCTGTCTCCCCGCGCCGTCGCGGTAACAGGCGGTATCTTCCTGTGCCTGCCGCGGGACGCCGCCCTCTTGCTGATGGGCCCGGGCTGGCTGTGGCTGGGCTGGGACGCGCAGAAGTTTTACGCTCAAAAGTTACAATAGTCACAATAGAAGTATGGGAATACAAGGAGGATGCGGCATGAATGTCAAAAATGGAAAAAGAATCATAAAAATGAAAAACCCGGTGTACCTGTTTATCTCCCTGCTGGAAGGTCTGCTCTCCGGCGGTTATTTCTACCTGGCGAAGCGGGACCGGGAGCCTCTGGCGCTGCTGACCGGCTGCATCTGGCTGGCCTGCTCCGTGGTTCACGGGCTGCTTGGCGTCGGGGAAGCGGACGATGAAGACGGCGAGTGGTTTTGAGGACCTTCCGGCGGAGCCGGACAGCGGGCCGGGACAGAGCCCGGCCCCTGATTCCTGATTCCTAATTCCTAACTAACGCCTAATTCCTAATGAACATGAAGATGGAGGACACAAAAAATGGATGACAACATGATTCCCGAGCTGACCCTGGACCCCGCCGGAGCGGCGGCCGCCGCCCCCACCCCCGCCGCTCCCGCTCCGGAGCTGAAAAAGCCGGAGGTGAAGCCGGTGGAGCTGGACGACTCCATGCTCTCCGACGCAGAGAAAAAAGCCGTGGACGACTTCGCCCAGAAAATCAACATCATGGATTCCAACATGATTCTCCAGTACGGCTCCGCAGCCCAGAAGAACGTGGCGGGCTTCTCCGAAAACGCCCTGTCCTCCGTCCGGACCAAGGACCTGGGAGAAATCGGAAAGTCCCTCAGCGAGCTGGTGGTGGAGCTGAAGGGCTTTGGCGAGGAGGAGGAGAAAAAGGGCCTCTTCGGTCTGTTCAAGAAAACCGGAAACAAGCTGGAGGCCATGAAAGCCCAGTACTCCAGAGTGGAGACCAACGTGGACAAAATCGTCCGGGAGCTGGAGCAGCATCAGGTGACGCTGCTGAAGGACGTGGCCATGTTCGACCAGATGTATGAGCTGAACCTGAAGTATTACAAGGAGCTGACCATGTACATTCTGGCCGGCAAGAAGAAGCTGGCCCAGGTCCGTTCCGGCGAGCTGGAGCAGCTGCGTCTGAAGGCGGAGCAGACAGGCGCCCAGGAGGACGCCCAGCGCTACAACGACATGGTACAGATGTGCGAGCGCTTTGAAAAGAAGCTCCACGACCTGGAGCTCACACGGATCATCTCCATTCAGATGGGCCCTCAGACCCGGCTGCTTCAGAACAACGACACACTGATGGTGGAAAAAATCCAGTCCTCTCTGGTCAACACCATCCCCCTGTGGAAGAGTCAGATGGTGCTGGCCCTGGGTCTGGAGCACAGCCGTCAGGCCACCGCCGCCCAGAGCGCCGTCACCGAGATGACCAACGAACTTCTGAAGAAAAACGCGGATATGCTGAAAATGGGCACCATCGAAACCGCCCGGGAGGCGGAACGCAGCGTGGTGGACATCGAGACCCTCCAGCACACCAATCAGCAGCTGATCTCCACTCTGGACGAGGTGCTGGCCATCCAGAGGGACGGGGCCCAGAAGCGCAAGGCCGCCGAAGCGGAGCTGGGCCGCATCGAAGGCGAGCTGCGGGCCAAGCTGATGGAGCTGCACAAATAAAGAGCCGGGCTCAGGCCCGGCACAGCTCCCGGGCCACGGAAAAGGCCGCCAGAAACATGGCTTCCAGCTCCAGGGTCCGCCGTTCCTCGCTGGCGTCCTGGTATCGCTCCAGGGCCGCTGCGTGAGGCGCGGAAAGGCCCTCCCGGAGCGCGGACAGGGTGCGTTCCTCTATCTGGGTCACTTCCTTATAGGCGCGAGGGGGCAGACAGCCGGGGAAACGGTTGGTCCGGGCGTAGTGATACAGCAGTTCCATGAAATCAGTCATATACAGCCCTCCTATGAATATTATAAATGTATTATAACACTCATCATAAATGTATGTCAAGGAGAACCTATGGAAATTCTTGCAAAACGTCTAAAAGCACTTCGGGAAAGCCGCAGAATCTACCAGAGGGAAATGGCTGAGCAGCTGGGGCTTTCCTTTCGGGGCTATCAGGGTTATGAGACAAATCAAACCGAACCAAAGCTTGCAACTTTAATCGCCATTGCCGACTACTACAACGTATCCATCGACTATCTTGTGGGCCGGACGGATGACCCCAACATAAACCGGTAGCGGGGTGAGTTATGCCCAATTATTCAGAACGTCTAAAAGAACTGCGGACCTCCCGGCGGCTCTATCAGAGAGAGCTTGCGGAGCTGCTGGGAATATCGATCCGCGGCTATCAATGCTACGAGACAGGAGAACATGAGCCCGGCGTTAAAAAATTGATTGCCTTGGCTGACTACTACAACGTATCCATCGACTATCTTGTGGGCCGGACGGATGACCCCAGCATGAACTGACAGCGCGCCTCCGGCAGCCCTTCTATTCTTGAATACCAGAGGATTGTGATGCCCATGAAAAAAATCTTTCAAAACCGCGCCGTGGCCCTGCTGGTGATGGTACTGGCGATTGCGGCAGGCATCGGCCTGGGCCGGGCCAGGGCCCCGGAAGGCGGGACCTCCGTCTCCGGCCGGTTCTCCTGCCTGGTCCACAACGAGAACAACGTGATTTCCCAGGAGACCGTCCGGTATATGGAGGCCATGAACGAGTCCCTTTTCGCCCAGACCGGGGCGCAGATCGCGGTGGACGTGGTGGACACCACCGGCGGCACGGACATTGCCGACTATGCCGAGGACCTGTTCGTCCGCCTGGGGGTGGGCTCCCGGCAGCGGGACAACGGCATCCTGCTGGTGCTGGCTCTGCGGAATGAGCACGACGGAGCGCCGGAAGGCGATTACTACATCGCCTGGGGCGGCGGCTTCAGCCCCAGCCAGCAGCGCCGGCTGGACGACATCCTGTGGGAGCACATGGAAGAGGGCTTCATCGTCCAGCGCTACGACCTGGCGGTCCGCTCCACCTTCGACGCCCTGGTGGACTACCTGGAAGACGTCTATCACGTCACCGTCCGGGAGCACTACCTGCCCGACACCGCCCAGAGCTATCAGGCCCTGTCCGGCGGCTATGCCTCCACCGGAGGCGGCGGCGTCCTGCCGGAGGTGCTGGCGGCGGAAATCGTGGTGCTGCTGGTGATTCTGCTGGTCATCTGGGTCATTGCCGACGGCCTGCGCTACAGCCGTTACCGGCGGCGCTGGGGCCCCACGGTGGTGGGCGTGCCCCGGCCCATTTACTATCCCGTTTTCTGGGGACGGCCCCGGCGGCCCCGGGTTCCGCCCCCTCCCCGTCCGCCCCGGCCTCCTGTGGGCGGCGGCTTTTCCGGCGGAGGCTCCTTCGGCGGCGGCGCAGGGCGGCGCTCCGGCGGATTCTCCGGCGGAGGCTCCTTTGGCGGCGGCGCGGGGCGGCGCTCCGGCGGCGTCAGCCGCGGCGGAGGCGGACGGCCCGGCGGGATGCACCGCAGCGGCGGTTCCCGGGGCGGCGGAGGCCGCCGGCGTTAGGGCTTCTTTTCTTCCGGCGGGGACGCGGTTTTTCGCCGGAGGCAGGGCCTCCCGGCTCCGCCCCGAAAAAACGGACTTCTCTCCCCTGTCCCGAAAACAGCAAAACAGGCCGGCTGAAAAGCCGGCCTGTCTGTTTGTCCGGAGGTCCGCCCCGCTTTCAAACCGCTCCAACGAAACCGGGCAGGAAACGGGTGGGCCGAGGCGCTCCCCTGTCAGGACCGGTCCGCGTCACCGGCCCGCCGGGAACAGGGCGGCTCAGCCGCCGGGGCTGTGTTTCTCCAGCTCCCTCATGCTCCGCTTAAACTGAACCGTGAACATGGAGGCCGTGGTGAGCACCGCCAGGAAGTCCGCCACCGGCTCCGCCAGAAACACGGCAAAGGCCTTGTCGGCAAAGAAGTTAGGCAGAATATAAATCAGGGGAATCAGCAGGATGATTTTCCGCAGCACCGCCAGAAACAGAGAGGTTTTCGCGTTGCCCAGGGCAATAAAGGTCTGCTGGCAGGCAATCTGAATGCCGAAGAGGCAGGTGGTGCCCATGTAGATTCGCAGGGCCCAGGCGGCGTAATTCACCAGGGTGGAATCATTGTTGAAAATCATGACAAAGGCCCGGGGGAAGGCCTGCACCAGCAGCCAGAGAACGACCGAGTATGTGACGCAGGCCTTCAGCAGGCACTTGAAGGCGTCCTTCACCCGCCGGGGGTTCCGCGCGCCGTAGTTGTAGCTGATAATAGGCTGAGCCCCCTGGGTCAGGCCCTGGAGGGGCATCATGGCGAACTGCATCATGCTTGTGAGCACCGTCATGGCTCCCACCGCCACGTCCCCGCCGTATTTCAGCAGAGAGGAATTGAAGCACACGGCAATCAGACTCTCCGTGGACTGCATGATGAAGGGAGACAGTCCCAGGGCCATGCTGGGCAGAAACACACCGGGCACAGGCCGGAGGTTCTCCCGCCGGAGCCGCCACTTGCTGTCGGGCCCCGTGAGGAAGCGCAGAACCCAGGCGGCGGACACCGCCTGAGAGAGGATGGTAGCCAGGGCCGCCCCCCGGACCCCCATCCCCAGGCCGAAGATGAAAATGGGGTCCAGCACCGTATTCAGACCCGCGCCAATCAGCACGGTTTTCATGCTGACGGTGGTAAAGCCCTGGGCGGTGATATAGGCGTTCATGCCCAGGGTCATCTGAACGAAGAGGGTGCCCAGGGAGTAAATGCGCATATAGTCCACGGCATAGCCGATGGTGTTTTCACTGGCTCCGAAGGTCAGCAGCAGGGGTTCTGCGAAGAGCTGGAACACCGCCGTCAGCAGAATGGAGATTCCCGCCAGAAGGGTGAAGCTGTTGCCCATGATGCGCTGGGAGGCCTCCAGGTCCCCCCGGCCCTCTGCAATGGAGGCCCTGGGCGCGCCGCCCATGGCCACCAGGGCCGCAAAGGCGGAGATAATCATAATCACCGGCAGGCAGACCCCCACGCCGGTGAGGGCCAGGGCCCCCACGGTGTCCACAGGCCGCATATGGCCGATGTAGACCCGGTCCACCAGGTTGTACAGCATGTTCACCACCTGGGAGGTAATGGTGGGCAGGGCCAGAGAAAACAGCAGCTTTCCCACCTTTCCGCTGCCCAGGTCCACAGAGTTCCGATTCATGTTGTTTGTGCTCCTTCCTCCGAATTTGCTGCGGCGGATCCGGCGGCTGATGACAATACCGTCTCCGTCCGCTCCAGCACCTTGCTCAAAAGCCGCCGGAAGCTGGCCTGCTCCTCCTCCGTCAGTCCCGACAGCAGTTCCCGGCCGCAGGCGGCCTGAATCTCCTGTGCCTCCCGGGCCAGCGGCGCTCCCGCCTCGGTAATGGCCAGATGCACCACACGCCGGTCCCCGCCGTCGGCCCGGCGTTCCAGCACGCCCCGGCCCGCCAGCACCTCCACCGCCTGGGAGACCTGGGACTTGGCCAGCCCCCGGCACTCCACCACCTCCCGGGCGGTGTCCTGTCCCGGGTGATTGGTCAGAAAGAGCAGGACGTGCATCTCCCGCATGGTCAGCCCCGTCCGCTCCAGCAGCGGGGTGAAGCACCGGGCATAGTACCGGCCAAAGCGCTGGGAAAAACGGGTCAGCTGATTGACGCTGAGCATGGCCGCGCCCCCTTTGTTTGATTTCAAACTGTTCTTTTAGAAACCATCAGATCATAACACAGCCCGCCCCGGATGTCAAGGGGCGGGTGGCGCCGGAAGTGTCCGGCCGCGCATTTCATAGCGGGGATGCCATGTAGGAGAGGGGTCCCCTCCCGTTCTTCCGGGTGCTGTGCCACGTTCTTTGGAGCTTTGGCGCTCCCGGGGAAATGGCCTGGTCTGGGGACCAGGTCCCACAGGGTGTTCTGCCGGTATAGTCAGCACAATTGAAAATCGGCAGATACCGATTTTCAAACAGCGGCGGAGCCGCTGACGGGTAAGGTAAAAACCCCTTGTGCTGACTATGAAGTCCACCGCAAGGCCGTTTTGCGGCCTGTGCGGCGAATCAGCGCCGCACTTGTTGAAAAGAAGCATTTGCTTCTTTTCAACTGCGGTGACTATAGAAAAAGAGGCCCGGTCCCCTGACCGGGCCAGAGACTGTCGAAAAAACGGATTGCTTTCAGTTTTCGGAAAGGAAGATAGTATGAAAGAAACCCATCAGGGGTGTCTTTCATGTTCAAT
>ERZ808037.341-NODE-341-length-46973-cov-7.672787_pt1 | contig 46973 bp, 39 predicted proteins | sample MGYA00380190_ERZ808037 | MGnify/ENA primary metagenome ERZ808037 (study PRJEB31490, sample SAMN06133399) | mouse gut metagenome | isolation source: J9 | host: mice | place: China: Chengdu | collected 2015-05 ...
TTGACCGAAAAAAACTGTTCCGTCATGCTCATGGCCAGGGTTTTTCCGAAGCGGCGCGGTCTGGTAATCAGGGTAACTTCGTCCCCGCCTTCCCACCACTCCTTAATAAAATGGGTTTTATCCACGTAAAAATACCCGTTTTCTATTATCTTCCCAAAATCCTGAATCCCGATTCCTATTGTTCTCGCCATAGCAGCCTCCCAAGCCCCGCATTTATACCCCGTTATATTCTCTCTTGCTACCCGATTACCACTTCTTTCCCCTCAAACGCAAATCCGTACTTCCGGATCCTTTCCTCCGGAATCCCCTTTGCCACAAGTGTCTGCGCATATTTTTTCTCTTCTATCTGTAAAAGCGCCGCCTGCACGGTGTCTTCGAGGCTTTTCTCATCCTCCGGATCCCGTATCTTAAACTCCAGTATAATCGCGTCGTCTTTCTCCTCAAAGGGCTCCAGCATTACATCATACCTGCCAAACCCGCTCTCACGGTTGGATGTAATGGAATACCTGTTTGCCAGATCCACCATAAGACCAAGCACAAATCCATGATAAAACCGCTCCGGTTCCGCATATGCGGAAGGTCTGCTCCCAACGTCAAAGAAACTAAACGTTGCGAGTGCCACCTTATTCATATAATGGTTCATCGCTTTTCTGTCCCCCAGAAGCAGCGCCTTGATAAACGCATTATAGTTTGACACATCCCCCGCAAACCAGCCTCTGATCATGTTTTTAAACATGATCTCCACTTCATGGTTGGTCAGCGTCAGTTCATATTTCGGTTCCCCGGTAAATTCGTCTTCCTCATACTTTTCATAGTCCAGTATTTTCAGATAACCGCTCGCCACGAACAGGCTCCAGATCGCATACTCGTTCGTGTCAAGCTGGTTGTAGACGATCTGCTCGTCGATGGGAACCAGAAGATGTCCGCCTTTCATCAGGCTCTCGAAGGACACCTTCACATCCCTGCTCCCCTCCCTGATCAGTTTTCCGGCCAGACTGTTGGAGCTGGTATTCGCCCAGTAAGTGGTAAATTTTCTTTTATCCAGAAAATTTATGATTGACCATGGATTGTAAATATCCTTCGCTTCCCCGAAAATGAAACCGTCGTACCACCATTTGACGCGCTGTTTTTCCCCGCCCATTCCATATTCGTCCAGTGACGCAAACACTTCCTCCTCCGTAAACCCGAAGGCCGTTTCGTATTTCCCTGACGTGGTGGTCACTACTTCTATATTGTTCAGATCCGAAAAGACGGACTCCTTGCTGACTCTGGTGATCCCTGTCATAATGGCTCTCTCCAGCCACGGGTTTGTCTTAAAGGCTGCGTTGAACATGCTTCTGGTAAAGGCCACAAGCTCTTCCCGGTAACCATGGACATAAGCCTCCTGCATGGGCGTGTCGTATTCGTCCAGCAGGATGATAACCTTTTTCCGGTAATAGCGATACAGAAATTCCGACAACTGATGAAGCGCCAGCGTCGCGTCCACATCCCCCATATCTGCCGTCTTTCTGAGAAACAGATCCTTTTCCTGCCCGTTCAGGCAGTCTCCTTCCAGCAAAAACGCGCATCTTGCGTATTCGCGGGCAAGAAGCTGTACGATCTTATCCCGCGTATCTTTATAATTGTTCTCCTTAATATTCGCAAAGGAAAGGCTGATCACGGGATATGTCCCCTGCATGGCGCGGTACTTTTCCTCCTGCCAGATGAAAAGTCCTTCAAATAAGCCGCCCCTTCCCGCATATTTGACCGAAAAAAACTGTTCCGTCATGCTCATGGCCAGGGTTTTTCCGAAGCGGCGCGGTCTGGTAATCAGGGTAACACTATCCATGTTTTCCCACCATTCCTTGATAAAAGCTGTCTTATCCACATAAAAGCACTTATTTTTTATTATTTCTCCAAAATCCTGAATCCCGATTCCTATTGTTCTCGCCATAGCAGCCTCCCAAGTCCCGCATTTATACCCTATTATATTCTTTACGCAAAAACCCGTCAATCTTTTAATGAATATTCATACTTCCGCTGTTTATAAAAATTTCACACAAACGACATCTTCCCTTCATTGACAACCATATCCAAAATATTTATCATAAAAGCATACTGTCAGGTGCTGCAATCTTCGCAGTCTGCGTTTATTATAACACATGAGGAACTGATAAGAATGAATTTTTTGATCTTGATCCGCGGGAAGAAAGGAATGCATAATGTCATCACAAAATTCAGTCATTGAAGAGATCAGGGAACAGCAGAGAAAGGCGTTTGCAACCATGACGCCGAAAGAAAAGCTCGCCTATTTCTGGGATTACTATAAAGTACATACCATAGCGGCAGTTATCGTGATTGTCTTTGTCATAAGTTTCATCAACGCCTATCGCTCCAGCAAACCCACCGCTTTCTATGCGGTTTTAATAAATGCGGACACCTACGGGGACAACGCCGCTGCCGCCAGTTTCTGGAACGAGGGATTCATGGAATATGCGGGCATAGACACGGAGGCTTATCAGGCAAATATTGACACTTCCATCTCAATCTCAGCCGACGGCGGGGACCAGTATGAGGTGGCCAGCCGTCAGAAAATGGCAGCCATGATGCACGCCGGAGATATTCACGCCATTGTGGCAGACACGGAAACTTTTGAAGGCTATGCGCGTCTCGATTACTTCTATGACCTGACTGCCGCTTTTACAGCAGAGGAACTGGCTCCCTACGCCGATCTGCTCTACTACACGGAGGGCGCCGCCTTTGATGCAGATACGGGCGACACGCTCGAAGAAATGGAAGCCGCGCAGGAAGCCGTTTACAACAGCGTAATCGATCACAGCGATCCCTCCGCCATGGAAAAACCCGTGGCTGTGGGCATCCGTATACCGCAGGCAGGAAACCGGCTGGCCGGTTCCGGCTACTACGATTACATTGCAGAACGCGGTTACACCTTTCAGGGATATCCCTCGGAAATCGTGATCGGGATTCCGGTTTCGGTGGAAAATCCAAAGATCACACTCCAATTTCTGGACTATTTATTCGAGGATAACGCCTGAACATAAATCAATGTCCTTTTATCATCTGAAATATTCCTGCATAAACATTGCGCCAGAAGCTGATCTATCTGCTCTGGCGCGTCCGGTTTGCTGACATATTCTCATTTTACAATATCTGTCATCTTTGTTATGTTTTTCATAAAAACAACATGCATGTCACTTTTGTAAAAACTCCCGCAACAACCGGTTCACCGCCCCGGGGTCGGCCTTCCCTTTCATTGCCTTCATGGTCTGCCCCACAAGGAAACCGATGGCCTTCTCCTTGCCGTTCCGATAATCCTCCACGGACCGGGGGTTCGCTGCGATCACTTCCTCTGCAGCTTTCTTCAAGGCGCCCTCGTCGTTGACGGTCTTCAATCCCTTCTCCTCCACATACTGTTCGGGATCCGTATTTTCCTCAAACATCACCTCGAAGACTTCCTTGGCCACCGAGCTGTTAATCTGCTTCGTCTCTGTAAGGGCAATCAGTTTCGCCAGATGTTCCGGCGAGAAGCGCAGGTCGGCGGCGTCCACTTCCCGTTCCTTCATCAGGCGCAGGGTTTCTCCCATAATCCAGTTGGACACTTTCTTAGGCTGCGCCCCCAGCGCCACAGCCGCCTCGAACAGATCCGCCAGCGGTTTCTCCCCCGTGATGATGTCGATATCATAATCCGGAATGTCAAATTCTTCGCGGTAACGGGCCATCTTCTCCGTGCGAAACTCCGGCTGTCTTTCCCGGATTTCCTGTAACATTTCTTCACTGACGCGGATCGGCGTCAGATCGGGATCGGGGAAATAGCGGTAATCCTGCGCATCCTCCTTGCTCCGCATGGCGTAGGACTCTCCCTTCGCGTCGTCCCATCTTCTGGTCTCCTGCACCACGCGCTCCCCCGCCTCAATCAGGTCGATCTGCCGCGCCGTTTCTCCCGCAATGGCTCTTGTAATGGCCTTGAAGCTGTTCAGGTTCTTCATTTCCGTCCTTGTGCCGAATGTTTCCGCCCCCGCTTCCCTCACGGAAAGGTTCACGTCCGCACGCATGGAGCCCTCCTGCAGCTTACAGTCCGAAGCGCCCAGATACTGTATCACCTGACGCAGCTTCTCCATATAGGCGATCACTTCCTCTGCGCTTCGCATGTCCGGCTCCGACACGATCTCAATAAGCGGCACGCCGGAGCGGTTATAATCCACCAGACTGCAGTCCTCCCACTCGTCATGGATCAGTTTTCCCGCGTCCTCCTCCATATGGATCTCATGGATCCCCACGATCTTCCTGCCGCCCTGCTGCGTCTCAATCTCCACACCGCCGTTTTGGCATATGGGCAGATAGAGCTGGGAAATCTGATAGTTCTGCGGATTATCCGGATAAAAATAGTTTTTTCTGTCAAATTTCGAATAACGCGTGATATCGCAGTTGGTCGCAAGTCCCACCGCTATGGCATATTCCAGAACCTGTCTGTTCAGCACCGGCAGGGAACCCGGCATTCCCGTGCAGACGGGACAGGTCTGGGTGTTTGGCGCCGCCCCGAAAGCGGTGGAACACCCGCAGAATATTTTTGTCTTCGTGGCCAGCTCCACATGAACCTCCAGGCCGATCACCGTTTCATACTGTTTGCTCATGCTCTCTCACCTCCTGTTCGTAAGTGTACGCGGCCCGAAGCAGCGTCTTCTCCTGAAAGCAGTCCCCAATGAGCTGTAAGCCGATGGGAAGCCCTCTGCTGTCCTCGCCGCAGGGAACACTGATGCCAGGCAGTCCCGCCAGATTCACCGCAATGGTGTAAATGTCGCCCAGATACATCCGTATCGGATCCGCCAGACTCTCCCCCAGCTCCGGCGCGGTAGTGGGCGCAACAGGACCGAGGATCAGGTCATATTTGGCAAAGGCCGCATCGAAGGCTTTCTTAATCAGCGCCTTCACCTTCAACGCCTTCAGGTAATACGCGTCATAGTAGCCGGAGCTCAGGACAAAGGAGCCAAGCATAATGCGGCGTTTTACCTCCTCTCCAAAGCCTTCGGAGCGGGATTTTTTATACATGCCGTGAAGTCCCTCAAAGGCTTCGGTACGGTAGCCGTACCTGATGCCGTCGAACCGCTCCAGATTGGAGCTGGCCTCCGCCGCCGCGATGGTGTAGTAGGCCGGAATTGCGTATTCCACCAGACTTAAATCGAACCGCTCCACCGACGCGCCCTTTTTCTCCAGAACTTCCGCTGCCTGCAAGACAGCCGTCCGCACCTCGCCGTCAAGTCCCTCTCCCAGATAATCATTGGGAATGCCGATGCGCAGTCCTTCCACGTCCCGCGTCAGCGCCGTCGTAAAATCCGTGTCCGCTCTGGAAACGGAGGTGGAGTCCTTCGGATCGTGGGAAGCAAGCGTCTCCAGCACCGCCGCGCAGTCCTCCACATCCTTCGTCAGCGGACCGATCTGATCCAAAGAAGAGCCATAGGCAATCAGCCCGTAGCGGGAAACCGTGCCGTAGGTGGGTTTCATTCCCACCACCCCGCAGTAGGAGGCAGGCTGTCTGATGGAGCCGCCCGTGTCGGAGCCGATGGCATATATACACTCCCCTGCCGCCACCGCCGCCGCGGAGCCGCCCGAAGAGCCGCCCGGCACATGCGCCGTATTTCTCGGATTCCTCGTCGGCCCGTAGGCGGATGTTTCCGTGGTGGAACCCATGGCAAACTCGTCCATGTTGGTCTTTCCCAGAATCACCGCCCCCGCCCTTTGCAGATTTTTCACGGCCTCCGCCGTGTAGGCGGGCACAAAGTTATGCAGGATTTTAGAAGAGCAGGTGGTGAGCAGCCCTTCCGTGCAGATATTGTCCTTCACCGCCACCGGCACGCCCGCTAACGGACCGGAAAGCTCCCCGGCTTCGATTTTTTCCTGCACCGCCTTCGCCTGCGCCAGTGCGCCGTTACGATCCACAGTGACATAACAGTTGTATTTTTTATCTTCTTTTTCAATCTGCGCAAGCACTGCCTCCGCGGCCTCTACCGCGGTGGTTTCGCCCGCTCTGATTGCCGCAGCGAGTTGTGTTGCAGTCATATTTGCAATGTTCATGTCGCACTTTCCCTTTCTGGCTCACACCCTGATCATCGTTTATTCAAATGTCCGCGGCACCACAAACATCCCGTCCTTCTCCTGCGGCGCGTTGGATAACAGCCGTTCTCTTTCATCGCCGTTAATCACCACATCCTCCCGGAACACATTCTCCACCGGAAATACATGGGACACCGGCTCCACATCCGTGGTGTCGAGTTCCCCCAACTTGTCGATGTAGTCGAGCATCCGTCCCATATCCGACTTGGCCTGCTCCTTCTCTTCTGCAGACAATTCCAGTTTTGCGAGAATTCCTACATATTCTATTGTCTCGTCGTTTATCATATTAGCCATATTTTTCTCCATCTCTGCGCATTTTTTGCGCATAACCGGGTTTGTGTCAAGCAATGCGCAGACACAAATCCCGCGATTGAAAATTTTAATTTTCAATCTTTTCTCCTATCCGCGAGTTCATATTTGGTCTGCTGCTCCGTAACGCTTCATGCAGAGGAAAATTCATTTCTCAAGGAGCCCCTTTTAAAGTGTCAGCGCTTAACGAAGTTTTGTCCTACGCCCTCACTTTGATATGCACCTCTCTAAGCTGCTGCTCCGTCACATCCCCCGGCGCGCCGCACATCAGATCCTGCGCGGAACCGCTCATGGGAAAGGCGATTACTTCCCTGATGTTCTCTTCATTCCTTAGCAGCATGATCATGCGGTCAATGCCGGGCGCCATGCCTGCGTGTGGTGGCGCACCGAACTGGAAGGCATTGTACAGCGCGCCAAACCTGCTCTGTAAAGTCTCCCCGTCATAGCCTGCTATGGCAAAGGCTTTCTCCATGATATCCATGTCGTGGTTTCGCACCGCGCCGGAGGAGAGCTCCACGCCGTTGCAGACAATGTCGTACTGATACGCCAGCACTTCCAGCGGATCCATCGTGTCAAGCGCCTCCAGACCGCCCTGCGGCATGGAAAAAGGATTGTGGGTAAATCCGATCTGCTTTGTCTCCGGATCCCGCTCAAACATAGGGAAATCGTTGATATAGCAGAACCGATACGCATTTTTTTCCAGCAAATCCAGCTTCTTTCCCAGCTCCGTGCGAAGCTGGCCCGCATAGAAGGCCGCCCGCTCCTCTCTGTCTGCGATAAAGAAAATCGTGTCGCCGGCCGCAAGGTTCGCCAGACCGCAAAGTTCTCCCTTTTTCTCCTCCGGGATAAACTTGTCAATCGGCCCCTTGTAGCTTAAGTCCTCCGCCACCTCCAGATAGCCGAGGCCACCCATGCCCATGTCTGTTGCAAACTTAAGCAGTTTTTCATGGAAGCCCTTCGACATCTGCGCTTGTACCCTGATGGCACGGACCGTCCTGCCCTGAAAGGGCTTGAAGGTACATGTCTGGAAAAAGTCTGTCAGATCTATAATCCGCAGCGGGTTTCTTAAGTCCGGCTTATCCGTGCCAAACTCCAGCATCGCCTGTCTATAGCTGATAACCGGGTAAGGCGCTTTGGTCACAGCCGCCCCTTCCGGCGCAAACTTCTCAAACACGGCAGATAATACCTCCTCGCCCACCGCAAACACATCCTCCTGCGTCGCGAAGCTCATCTCGAAATCCAACTGGTAAAATTCACCCGGCGAGCGGTCCGCCCTCGCGTCCTCGTCCCGGAAACAGGGGGCAATCTGGAAATACTTGTCAAATCCCGACACCATCAAAAGCTGCTTGTACTGCTGGGGCGCCTGCGGCAGGGCGTAAAACTTACCCTTATATTTTCTCGAAGGCACGATATAATCTCTTGCGCCCTCCGGAGAGGATGCGCAAAGGATCGGCGTCTGGATTTCCAGAAAACCAAGTTCCGTCATCTTTTCCCGCAGATAAGCAATCACCTGAGAGCGGAAAATAATGTTGTCCTTCACCTTCTGGTTACGCAGATCCAGATAACGGTATTTCAGACGCACTTCCTCTCTCGTCTCCTTTGAAGTCATAATCTCGAAGGGAAGCTGTCTGTAAACTCTGCCAAGCACATCCACCTTGCGGGCCTCCAGCTCGATTGTGCCTGTGGGAATCCGGGGATTGTAAGTCTCCTCATCGCGCTTCTCGATCAGACCCTCAACGGAAACGCACATCTCCCTGGACAGTCCCTCCAAAAGTGAGCTCTCCCGCATCACTACCTGCAGCACACCGTACATATCCCGCAGATCCACAAAGGAAACGCCGCCGTGATCCCTGATATTCTCGATCCAGCCCGCCACGCGCAGCTCCCTGCCGATATCGCCCTCGCTGATTTCCCTTAAAGTTACTTCTCTGTACATGTTTTTGTTTGTCATGGTATCTGTCCTTTCCTTTTTGATGTACGCCCGGAATCTCAAATCAGGCACAAAGAAACTCTGAGCGTACATTTTGGTGTCCCGAAATAAAAGAAAACCCGGAACACATTTCTGCATCCCGGGACGGATATTTTTCATTATCCGCGGTACCACCCGCATTGATAAGCCGTCATCTCCATCAAGATGTGATTCGCCTTACCCACTCAAGCACTTAACGCGTGTCACGTACTGCCCTGGTCTTATTTATGACATTCATGTCATTGACATCTGTGTAATTTTAGATTTCTCCTCTATGACACGATACCGTAAAATTCAGGCAGTCTGCTCCGGAGTGTTCCCGTCCCTGTCTTTCACAAACAGCGCTCTCAGTCGGTGACGCCGTATTCCTGTCGCTTCCCTCAGGGTGAGTCTCCTTCTCTGCATTTACTCTGTAGATGGCTTTCCCGAAAACAGGAGACCGTCTCTACGTCTTTGTATACATGTATAACATAATTCTTTCCAATGTGCAAGCACTTTCTTTTCACAAATATATTTTTGCAGACCGGCCAATCGCCTCCGCATCCATCTGTGTAAATCCACCTGTCTCCCCATCATATCCGGCAAAGGAAATCACGCCGTTTTCTTTTCGAATCCGGTAAATACTGCCCTGCGCGATGCAGGCTGCCCGCCCTGTATAAGGAACCGGTTCCCCGGAAGCTGCCTCTAACAGCGCAAACAAGACCGCCCCGTGGGCCGTCAGAAGCATCTGCTCCGCATCAGAAAAATCACCTGTTATCTTTTGAAACGCCTTTCCCGCGCGCCTGATCAGCTCCTCTCCGGACTCCATCCCCAGACAGTCGCTTGCGGGATACCGCTCCTTCATCTCCTCCAGAGACATTCCTTCTCCCTCGCCAAAGCCGCGCTCAATCAGAAGCTCTTCCACGACAATCTTCTCTTTCGGATAATCCAGCCTGCCCGCTGCAATCTCCGCGGTTTCGCGCGCTCTTTTCAGAGGACTGGAAACGATGACATCCATCCGCACGCCAAGCGCGCGCAGCCTGCACACCGTGTCGTCCACCTGCGCTCTTCCTCTCTCGTTCAGCGGAATGTCCGTATGGCCCTGCAAAAGCCGTTTTTTATTCCAGTCCGTCTCCCCATGCCGCAGCAAATAGATGTCCATGTCCTACGCCCCCAGCCTCTTAATCCGATCCACCGCTTCCACGGTATTCTCATAACTTCCAAATGCCGTCAGCCTGAAATACGTCTCGCCGCCCGGCCCAAAGCCCGATCCCGGCGTACCCACCACATTTGCCGTCTCCAGAAGATAGTCAAAGAACGCCCAGCTCGTCATACCATCCGGCGCTTTCAGCCAGATATAAGGCGCATTGACGCCGCCGGAAACCGAAAAGCCCGCGCCTTTAAGCCCGTCCAGAATATAGGCCGCATTCTTCATGTAGTAGGCAACCAGCTCCTTCGTCTCTCTTTTGCCGGCCTCGCTGTAGACTGCCTCGCCCGCCCTCTGGATCATGTAGGGCGCGCCGTTGTACTTCGTGCCATGCCGCCTTGCCCAAAGTCCGTGAATCGCCACATCCCCGGCTTTCAGTTCCCTGGGAACCACGGTAAAGCCCAGACGCACGCCAGTAAAACCTGCGTTTTTGGAGAAGGAACGCAGTTCGATAGCGCAGGTTTTCGCCCCCTCGCACTCATAAATACTATGGGGCACGTCAGCCTCGGAAATGTACGCCTCATAGGCCGCGTCATAGATGATGACAGAACCGTTTTTGTTGGCATAATCCACCCACTCCTGCAGTTGTGCCCTCGTGATGGTGGAACCTGTCGGATTGTTCGGGAAGCACAGGTAAATCAGATCCGGCACCGTCTTTGGCAGTTCCGGCGCAAAGCCGTTCTCCGCCGTGCAAGGCATGTAGATCACATCGCTCCAGTTCCCTGTGCTCTCATCATAGGAGCCTGTCCTGCCCGCCATCACGTTGGTGTCCACATACACCGGATAGACGGGATCACAGACCGCAATCTTATTGTCTGTGGCAAAAATCTCCTGTATGTTGCCGGAATCGCACTTCGCCCCGTCGGAGACGAAAATCTCATCCGCCTCAATCTGACAGCCTCTGGCTTTATAATCATTCTCCGCAATCGCATTTCTCAAAAATTCGTAGCCCAAGTCCGGCGCGTAGCCGCGAAACGTCTTCTCGTCCGCCATCTCATCCACAGCCCCGTGAAGCGCGCTGATCACCGCCGGCGTAAGCGGCCTTGTCACATCGCCGATTCCCAGCCTGATAATCTTCTTGTCCGGATGAGCCGCCGTGTAAGCGTTCACCTTTTTCCCGATGGTGGAGAACAGATAGCTTCCGGGTAATTTCAGATAATTGTCATTTACTTTTACCATACTTGTCAGATCCTTCCTTTTGCTGTTATACAGACGCCCTTTTTCCTCGCGGGCCGCCCTTTTCTTCTATATGTACTCCCGGAGTACATATAGAGTACATCTATATCTCTCCGTCAAAAACCGTAACCGCCGGCCCCGTCATGCAGATCAGATCCGCCTCCCTGTCCCAGACGATGGAAAGATCGCCGCCCGGAAGTTGAACCGTGACCGTCTCCTCCGTCAGACCGTTTAAAACACAGGCGGCCACCACCGCACAGGCGCCCGTGCCGCAGGCAAGAGTCTCCCCCGTGCCGCGCTCCCAGACCCGCATACGCACGGTATTCCGATCAATAACCTCCACAAACTCCGTATTGGTCCGCTTGGGGAAACGCTCGTGTTCCTCAAAATAAGGCCCGATCTCCTCTATCGCAAGATCTTCCACCCCATCCATAAAAACAACCGCGTGCGGATTCCCCATTGACACGCATGTCATTTTATAGTTCTTTCCTCTCACGCGGACAGGTTCGTCAATCACGCGCTCCTTATCGCTGATTACCGGCACCAGCGCCGCCCTAAGCTCCGGCGCGCCCATATTGACCTTCACCTGCTCCACCTTTCCTTCTTTTACCAGAAGGGTCAGGTACTTTATGCTCCCGGCACTTATGACAGTGATGTCGGTTTTGTCAGTAAGTCCTTTATCATAGACGAATTTTCCCACACAGCGGACGCCGTTGCCGCACATTTCTGACCTGCTGCCGTCCGCATTATACATCTCCATCTCAAAATCCGCCTCGTCGGAAGGGTTGATAAAGATCACCCCGTCCCCGCCGATGCCGAAATGCCTGTCGCTCAGCTTGCGCACCAGCTCCGGTTTCTCCTCCTGTGGTATCTGCTCGCGGCTGCCGTCCACATAGACATAATCGTTGCCACAGCCCTGCATCTTCGTGAATTTCATGTTTCTCTCCATTCCGGAGCATCCATGCGGCGGCCGTCGCAAAAATCCCAACCGCCCTGCGACAGACGGATTTGTCCGCCATCGCAATATCCGTGGTGCTCCTGCACAATTTCAGTTATTTTCCAGTATACATCCATTCCCGCAAAAATGCCATACTGCGGTCCGGGTTCCCTTTCGTGTCAGGCCAAACTGTTACTCACGGCCAGCATCTGTCCCGCTTCCCGGCTGTCATGACCGCATCATGGCAAGAACCATCTGCGCCTCCTCCACCAGATTCGTGCCGCTGTCCATACTGCATTTTTGCAGATAACGGTGCGCCTCCTCCTCGGTCATATGATTCCGGTTCATCAAAAGCGCCTTCGCTTCCCTGATCAATCCTTCCTCCTGCGCGCTGCGCTCTCTGGGGCGCTGCCTTTCCCTGCGTCTTTTCCGCTCGATTGCCTGCCCCATCATATCCACCGTATTAATCAGGTCATGCACCTTGAGCGGCATGGCAAGGCTCATCACACCGCGCAAATCGCATTCTTGCAGCACATTCGCAGAAGCGAGCAGCAGCATCTCAAACCCTTTCGGAAGGCAGGCGCGCAGTTCATGATACATCATGTCGGACATCCGGTAGCTGCAGATCACCAGACCGTCACCAAAATCGTCCATCCGGCTAAGGGCCTGCGCGCCTGTGGTGCACACACCGTCTACCGAAAATCCGTTTTTCATCAGTAAGTTACGGATGCCTTTGGCGTCCCCGGGCTTTGGCAGAACCACTATGATGTGAAACACACGCTCACCCCCTCTGTCAAAGACTAAATCTGATTCAGATACTCATTAATCTCCCAATCCGTAACCTGACTACGGTAACGGTTCCACTCCTCCTTTTTCAGCGCGATATACTTTTCAAACACATGATCTCCCAGTGTCTTTCTCATAAACGCGTCCTTCTCCATACAGGCAACCGCTTCCGCCAGCGTCCCCGGCAATTCTTCCAGCTTCCGCCTGCTCCGTTCCTCTTCACTCATCCGGAAAATATTACAGTCCACGCTCTCCGGCACAGCCGCCTGCCTCTTCATCCCGTCGATCCCTGCCCGCAGGACAGCCGCCAGCGCCAGATAAGGGTTGGCTGCCGGATCAGGGCTTCGCAGCTCCAGCCGCACCGCATCACCCGCAGCAGCCGGAATACGGATCAGCGGGCTTCGGTTCGTAGCGCTCCACGTAATGTACACCGGCGCCTCGAAACCCGGCACAAGCCTTTTGTAAGAATTGACTATCGGATTCATAATCGCCGTCATGCCCCGCATATGCTCCATAACGCCTCCCAGAAAGGCGTATGCATCGCGGCTCAGGCCGTGCGCGCCCTTTTCATCCGCGAAAATATTTTTACCGTCTTTCAAAAGCGACATATTGATATGCATACCGGAACCGTTCACACCGAATTTGGGCTTTGGCATAAAACTGGCATGAAGTCCATGCCTTTTTGCAATGGTTCTGACAGCCAGCTTAAACGTCATAATATTGTCCGCCGTAGCCAGCGCCTCATCATAACGGAAGCTGATTTCATGCTGGGCCGGGGCCACATCATGGTGGGATGCCTCCACCACAAATCCCATCTCCTCCAGCGTAAGCACCATGTCCCGTCTCGCATTTTCCCCGAAATCCACCGGTCCGACGTCAAAGTAGCCCGCCTTTTCGTGGGTCAGTGTGGTCGGCATTCCGTTTTCATCCAGATGGAACAGGAAAAACTCGCACTCCGCCCCCACCCGGAACGTAAATCCCATCTCCTCCGCCTCCTGAATCGCCCGCTTCAAGACATAGCGCGGGTCTCCGGCAAAAGGCGTTTCATCAGGACGGTACACATCACAGATCAGTCTGGCCACCTTCCCCTGCTGCGGTCTCCACGGAAAGATTTCCAGCGTGCTGTAATCTGGGTGCAGATACATGTCCGACTCCTCCACGCCTGCAAACCCCTCAATGGAAGACGCGTCAAACATGCATTGATTATCAAGCGCTTTCTCAAGCTGCCCCGCCGTGACCGCCAGATTTTTCAGATTGCCGGAAATATCCGTAAATTGGAGTCTGATAAACTCCACATCCTCCTCATCAACCAACTTGATGATGTCTTCTCTGCCATACTTCTTTCTCATGCAATACCTGCCTTTCCTTCTCCACTGTGTTCCCTTTGAATAAGCAGACTCGTAACGCTTCGTATTTCTCGTTCACATTGCCCGTAAGAAAGGGGATCATCGCGCAAAAAAGAGCGTTCTATCCCTGTAAGAACGCCCTTGTCCGGTACCATCATATCAGTTTTATTCTTCTTTTGTCAAGCCTGATGCAATTTATATAGTGATAAGACCAAAATGCTGCTCCACCCGACTGATCGTCTTCTCAACTGTACTACCCGGGGTTCTTTCAATCCACAAATAGTTACTGCCTTTGATAACATCATATTTTTTCTTATTGAGCATTTTTAAGGTTGCATTACACGTCGCCTTCGCCTTTTCGATATCCGACGCGCTGTTAATAAAGTCACTAAATCCTTGATGGTCAGGACGATTACAATAATCCTCAACTAAATTCGACGGTTCTTTGATCAAAAATACGATTCGATGTGCTTCCGTGTACTTTTCAGCTTCCTCCACTGTCAAATGGCAGTCGCACAAAACTTTTTTATCTTGTGAAAGACGAATCAAATCCAAAAATACAAAATCTAATTGTTCTCTCGTGTTATGAATCAGCCACTCTTTATATTCCTCTACCGTGCGCCCGAAAAACTCATCCGCATCTTTAAAACCTTTATTCATCGACGGTTGAAAAACAGCATTCGAAATTTTTTTATGATTTGCAAACTGCTCGTCGATATCATAAACCAATAAATTATGCCGTTTCGCCAGCTCCCGGGAAATGGTTGTCTTTCCGCCACAGGGTGTTCCGGAAATAAAATAAACATTTTTTAAGTATTCTTTGATTACATTGTCTTGAAATATCATTACAAATTCTCCTTTGCACGTTCTCCTGTCTTGCTGGTATCTGCGGACTTCCACTCTCTTTTGTCCACCTCCCGGCACGCGATAATACTCCCCCATTATCTTACCACAAATAAGTCCTCCTATGCCCTTAAACCCCACGCCAATTCTTTCATTGTCAACCCTCTTTATCAATATAAGGTTTTAAAAACATGAGACCAGCGTTTCTGTCCGTTATTGTCCTGCAGTTACCAACATAAAAATCCCCACGCATAAACCCATCCCCACCCACATAAACTGTAAAAAAAGAATCACTGTGGGGATTATCTGTATGAGTTCTAAAACCAAAATTGTCGTACTTCATGTAAAAGAGTTAATATATACCGGCATTTTCGCTGCTCTCGGTATTCTTTTTATTATCCTGCTTATCATTATGTTTCTGCCCAAAGAAAAGAAGCAGGAAACCATGTCCACCGTAACGCAGCCCGTAAACGACACCTATGTGCCCGGCGTATATACGACCTCACTGATCTTAAACGACAATGTCGTGGAGATCGAAGTGACCGTGGACGAGAAGAACATCAACGCCATCCGGCTGGTAAATCTGGATGAGGCTGTCACCACCATGTATCCTCTGATCCAGCCTTCCTTCGAGGATCTTGCCGACCAGATCATCACAAGCCAGAGTCTGGAAGGAATTACATATCCCGACGACAGCAAGTACACTTCCATGATCCTTTTAGACGCCATTACCAGCTCCCTCAACAAAGCGCTGGAGAATCAGGGTGAAACCGATATCGAGTAACAGGAACCGTTTTCCGGACAGTCGCAACATTGGCAGACCGCATAAAAAATGCAGGCGGCCGGAACATTTTAACTGCCCCGGCCGCTAAACCCTGTTCTGCAATCCGCCTCCCGCATCCTCAAAGTGGCACTTCCGTCATAAATTTACACAAAAGCAAGACCCATTGCCGCCTGACATGACAGTCCCGATTCACGCTACCTCATTGAAATCGAGAAACAAGTCCTCATAAATGCCCGCCTTCACCGGTTCGGAAAAATCATACTGCTTAAAATCGCCACGCTCAAAGTTGTACACCATAACCTGTCTCTCCTTCGGATCGACAATCCAGTACTCCCTCACTCCCGCCGCCTCGTACAGAGACCGTTTCCTGATATAGTCCATCGTTTTACTCGACGGTGAGACGATCTCCACCGCCCAGTCCGGTGCACCGTGGCACCCCTTCTCATCCAGCTTATCCATGTCGCAGATCACCAGGACATCCGGCTCCACGTAGTTTTGCTCATCATTCCTGATGTAGACCGCAAAAGGCGACAGGATCACCCGACATGGTCCGCCTTTTTCCATAATATACAATCGGATTTTAAAATGCAGCCAGCCCACAAGTTCCTGATGTGTCAGTGTAGGCGTAGCCATCATATACATTTTTCCGTCAATCAGTTCAGCCCGCTCTCCCTCCGGCAGCGCCTCAATGTCTCTGATGGTATATACCCTGTCGTCCAACGGTTTTCCCGCCTCTGCCGATGTGTGGGACTTTCCTCCCTCAATCACCATGAAGCTGTCCTCTCTTTCCAATTTCCTGTGTTCCATAGTCTTGTCCTCCTTTTTGCTCCGGCAGAAGGCAGGCTATGGTTTCACATTATCACAATATGATAACACGTACATTCCCGGCTTTCGCTTCTGCCGCTATTTGATTGGTAGTTTTGAGTAAGCGGCAGATTTTGCCTGAATGTGCGAATGCACGGTTCATTGATTACTCTTATAGAATTTATCATACACCATTCTTTGTCATCCTGTCAAGAGAAAAAAGAAAAAAACAGCCAGACACCACGGCAGCCCTGGTTTCGCTGACGAAACCCGTTTGAAGCAATTCCCGACAGCTTACAGCTCCTCAAGCTGCGCCAGCCAGACCGCCGCGCTGGCGTCCGAAGGCATCCGCAGATCCCCCCTGGGTGATAGCGCCACACTGCCCACCTTTGGCCCGTCTGGCAGACAGGAACGCTTGAACTGCTGTGCAAAAAACCGCTGATAAAAAATTTTTAACCATTTCAAAATGACACTATCGTCATAAATACCCGCAAAGGCCATACGCGCTACCCGGTAAACCTTCGCAGGCGCAAAGCCACAGCGCAGCATATAATATAAGAAGAAGTCGTGCAGTTCATAAGGTCCTACCAGATCTTCGGTCTTCTGGGAAATCACACCGTCCACGGGCGGCAGAAGCTCGGGACTCACAGGTGTATCCAGAATATCCAGCAAAAGTGTATGCAGCTCCTCATCGCCGCAGGTATCCGCATAATAGCGCACAAGATGTCTTACCAGAGTCTTTGGCACACCCGCGTTCACGCCGTACATCGCCATATGATCCCCGTTGTAGGTCGCCCAGCCAAGGGCAAGCTCCGACATATCCCCCGTGCCAATGACCAGACCGCCCGTCTGGTTGGCAATGTCCATCAGCACCTGCGTCCGCTCTCTCGCCTGCCCGTTCTCATAGGTCACGTCGTGACAATCGACGCTTTGGCCGATATCCCGGAAATGCACGTTCACCGCCTCCCTGATATCCACCTCCCGCAGCGTGGTTCCCAACAGACGCGCCAGTTTGCAGGCGTTATCGTAAGTTCTGTCCGTGGTGCCAAAGCAAGGCATGGTAACAGATGTTATTTTGTCTCTGGAAATGCCCAGCATATCAAATGCCCTCACCGTCACCAAAAGCGCAAGGGTAGAATCCAGACCGCCGGAAATCCCAAGCACCGCAGACTGACAGCCGGTATGCTCATATCGTTTTTTCAAGCCGCAGGACTGGATGGACAGAATCTCATTACAGCGCATTTCCCGCTCCCTGGCCTGATCCGGCACGAACGGTCTGGCCGAAAACCGTCTTTCCAATAACGTCTCTTCCTCCTCCATATGCACGGGCAGAATCTTATGTTCCCGCAGGTTCTCTCCCTGATAAGTGTTCATTCTGCGCCGCTCGTGGGCAAGCCTGTGGATATCCAGATCCGCATAGACAGCGCCTGTTTCAAACCTCTTAGCCTGTGCCAGTATCCTGCCGTTCTCCGCTATGATATTATGACCGCCGAAAACCAGATCCTGCGTAGACTCCCCTTCTCCCGCAGAGCTGTAAACGTATGCCGCGATCTGTCTGGCGCTGGCAGATTTCACAAGCATTTCCCGGTAGGCGTCCTTCCCCACCGTCTCGTTGGAGGCAGAAAGATTGACAATCACTGTCGCGCCCGCCAGCGCATGGGCTGTGGCCGGAGATTCCGGCGCCCAGATATCCTCACAGATCTCGCAGCCCACAGTAAGCCCCCGCACCGCATCTACCTGAAAAAGAATATCCGTTCCGAAAGGAATTTCCTTTTCTTCGTACAAAAAAGGCTCCGACCGGTCATTTCCCGGCGCAAAATGCCGTCCCTCATAAAACTCCGCATAAGAAGGAATGTGTCTCTTCGGGATAAAAGCGAGAATTTCCCCGTCCTGCAAAACAGCCGCCACATTGTACAGCTTATTGCCCCGAACCAGCGGCATCCCTACAAATACAAGCGCGTCACTGTCCTCCGTAGCCGTTTTCACCTCGCCCAGCGCCTCCATGGTCTGTGTCAGCAGAATCTCCTGCAAAAAGAGATCGCCGCATGTATAACCGGTGAGACACAGCTCCGGAAAAACAATCAGTCTGGCGCCGCGCCGCACCGCCTCCTCGATTTCCTTACCAATCTCTTTCGCATTATAACGCGGATCAGCCACCTTGATTTTCGGCGTCACAGCCGCTGCCTTTATAAATCCATGTTTCATATCCCGTAAGCCCTCTTCCTTTTTTGTTCTTTCCCATTATTTGTTATAACAGACAGAGCCGCCAAAATGCCGCTCTCTTTCTTATGCTAAATCCTGCTTTAACTTTATTACTTCTGTCCTTTTCCTGTCCGTACCGTCAACTGACGGGATTCTATTCCTCACCAACTGTTTTCAAATCCCTCCGCATCCTCCCGATCCGGCAGGCGCTGCTTTTATCCGTCCCTTCCTTTTCCTCTCTCATTTCAATACATCCCGTTATTTTACGTCTCTTCCACTTCTCCCATCGGTTCTCACAGGCTTCTTCCCATGCACCTACTTTTCCCATTTTACAAGGGTTCTATCCGTGTACAGAATAAAATGACGGGTGATTTTTATATCCATTCTCCTTCACGCTTTCATTCGCCAGATATTCTGTTATCCGTCTGGTTTTGCTTTTATTTTTAAATATCTAATCGTGATTTAATTTATTGCTTTTACAACTTTCCACCGTTCCCCGCTTTCAGCAGACCTTCCACTTCCTCCACGGAAAAGGTGTAGCTTTTGTTACAGAAATGGCAGTGCAGTTCCACCTCTTTTCCCTCGTCGATCAGTTCCCGCAGTTCTTTTTCCCCAAGACTTAAGAGCACTTTCTCCACCCGCTCCCTGCAGCAGTCGCAGTGGAAGCACACCGGCACTCTGTCTGTAATCTCCAGACCGAACTCTCCAAGCACGTTCTCCAGAATCTCTTCCGGTGTCTTTCCCGCCTCCAGCAGTTCCGTCACGGATGTTATTTTAGTCAGCTTCTCTTCCAGACGGCTAATCACCTCTTCGGAGGTAAACGGCATCAACTGTACGATAAAACCACCCGCCTGCCGCACCGTATTATCCCGGTTCATCAAAACGCCCAGCGCCACGACAGAGGGTATCTGCTCGGAAGCCGCGAAATAATAAGTCAGATCATCCGCGATTTCTCCTGTCTGCAAGGTAACCGTAGAAGCGTATGGCTCCTTTAGTCCCATATCTTTCATGACATGCAGAACGCCCGCGCCGATCACGCCTCCCACGTCCAGCTTTCCGGCGCTGTTTGGCGGCATCATCGCCTGCGGATTGTCGGCATAACCCTTCACGCGGCCCGAAGCGTCCGCCGTCGCCGTAATGCCGTGCACTGGTCCCGCGCCTCTGATCTGCAGCGTAAGAATGTCCTTCTCTCCTTTGAGCATACTGCCCATCATCAGCGCACCTGTCATAAGCCGGCCAAGAGCCGCTGTCACCACGGGGCTCGCGTTATGAGCCGCCCTCGCTTCTTCCGTCAAGTCCCTCGATGTCACCGCAAAAGCGCGGATCTGCGCATCAGCCGCAGTAGCCCGCACCATATAATCTCCTTGAAAAGTTCCCATCTCTTTCCCTCACTTTTTATAATAACAGTCAATATTTATATATCCGCATCCAGAACGACAGTCTGATTCGCGGCAGTCTCTACGCCCTTTCTCGCCACCACGTAGATCCGCCCGCTCTCCTCCGTCACCTCTCCGTGGGTATCCCCATCCAGCGCTTCCAGAAATTCCAGTCCCGCCCGCAAAAGAAGGGCTTTCATCTGCTCCAGCCGGTAGCCCCGCTGGTAGTGTACCTCCTGAAAACGCCGGAACCGCTGTGCCTGCACACTCTCACACAACCGCGCCTGACAAAATTCTGGCCCTGTTTCTCCCTGCATTATCTCCCCGCAGCCTGTCCGCCCCTCCGGGGTTCCCCCTGCCACAGACACATTTTCCGCTACAAAGACAGTCAGATCGTACTCGTTGATCTCCTCCTCTTCGTGATAATAGTTTTCCCAGATAAAGCTGCAATTTTCCCGATTTTCCGCGATGGTCGCGTCCCCGATCACGACGGCGTATTTATAGACGGTATTGAAGTCAAAGACAAAAATCCCCTGCGGGTACAGATAATTGTTCACCCGCGCAAAGGTCTGCACGATGTCCTCCTCCGTGAGCAGATAATTGACGCTGTCACAGACGCTGACAACCGTCCCCACCGTGCCGTAAAGCTCCAGCTCCCGCATATCCTGCAATAGATACAGGATGTCAAGTCCCGACCGCTCCCGTTTCTCCATAGCGATGCGCAGCATCTCTTCCGCGTTGTCCACGCCAATCATATCATAACCCCTGCGCGCCAGAAGTTCTGTAAGCGTGCCTGTCCCACAGCCAAGGTCGAGGATGGTGTTGCGCTCCTGCCGGAGATTTTGATCCATCGACCCGTCAGCCGTCTCCTCACTGTCCGCCGTCCTCTCTGTCAGCCCGCCCGCCTTCCGGTTGTTTTCCGCCTCATCATTTCTGACACCCTTGTCACTTACAGCCCGATCCTCTGTTTTCGACACATCGTCCACGCCGTACCGGCGAAAAATTCCCATCAGAAGCTCGCACCACGCCTCATAGGGCGTGTCGTCCATCAGCTCATCGTAAACTTCCGCAAAATCAGAATATGCTTCCATGTTCCTGTCCGTCCTGTTATCTCTTTTCCAATCCCTCATGCCACTTTCCGCATTCGCAGCTTCTTTTTCACTCAATCCTGCCATCCATAAAAGCATTTAAAATATTCTGCGGCGCATCATAGTAAAAACTGCTGTTGTAATCGTCAATTTTTTCACTGACAAAAGAGCGGTACGCCTCAAGCAGCGCATCGACAACGCCGATCTCCTTCTCTCTTGCGATGCCAAGGATCAGACGCTTATAAACCTTGCCAATATCCCAATGACTGGGAATCGCATATTTAGCCGCCGCCACATTGTCAAAATCCCCTGTCGCAATCTGCGCGGCCTCTATAAAATCTCCGCTGACCGTATCTATATTATCGCTATGATAGACATCCGCCAGCTCATATATTTTCCCGATCCTATCCTTTCCCAGCGCATTTACAACATCAACTCTTCTATTTTTCGTTTTTCTCGCTATATAGTCAATCAGACTGCATGTATAAAACAAATCGTTGGCCCTGGAATCTTCCCGCCCGGTCATTTTGTGATCCATCCGGCTTCTCTCCTCGCTGCATGTTTTGACTTTTCAAACTATATGCTCTCACTTGCTACAAATTCCAGACACTTTAGTGCTGACTTTGTACAAAAATTGATTTGATGCGTCGGATACTTGAATTTCGCCATCATCCAAAACTGCTCCCTCGTCAGAATCCCCTCCATATAATCGGCAATATAGTTATAGATCTGGTCATTCGCCATCGCACCAATCACAATATCATAATTATGAATTTCCCCATGACGGCAGGCGATGATAAAGTCCAGCCATTCTTCTGTCATTTCCCTGTATTCCAATATTTTCAGAGAGGTGTCCATTCGCACCGTATAGACGTTCACCACAGGCGTACTATACCGTTTCGCCCACCGTTGTGCCTGCTCACGGATCACGGTACAATAAAAACCCGGACCAAAATCTTTCGTATTCCGCCCTTTTACAATATTCGGATGTTCAATTGTGGTATAACTTCCATGATAGACAGTCATTTTCCCCATCCGTCGAAATGCTCCTTCCTGTACATGCCAGTAAAACCGCTTTTCTCTACTGTATAACAACGCAAAAGCTTTCGCAACCCAAAAATTCCAGCCCACCCACTCCGTATTTCTTAAGATTTCCCATATCATAAACAAACGCCATAGACAGCCGCCCGAAAATATGCCATATTGTAAATGCATAAAAACACAGGAGAACACAAGATGATTCGAATAGAAAAACGACTGATATTTATAACCCTGCTCCTATTGCTGCTCCCGATACTGTCTGGCTGCGGCCCGGATCAAGCGGAGACGCTCCCGCCTCAGACCGCCCCTCCTTCCGCAAAGGCCGAAGCCGAAGCGGATGCCGCGCCGGAAGACATTCTCTCCCTTTATCAGGAAATTTACGAGCAGGCACTGGCAGATGAACCGGCTGCCGCCAATGTCAGAGACACCCTCTCAATAATACAAAAAATCACACGGGAACTGAGCGCCCACGGCGTCACGGCAGTCGACAGCGGAAACCAGACGGACATGGTGAACCCGCAGCAGATGCGCGCCTTTGCAGACGCTCTGAAAAGCGGAGAAACGGCGGCGCTTACCGTTCTTGTGGTCTCGGCTTACGGCAGGTTCACCGAATATCATCTGCGTGCAGAAAAGGGCGCCCTTTCCGTCATCAAAACCTATTATCAGTATGTTGAGGGCGCTTTTGAACCGAAAAGCCGTGTGTCCTTCCCCGCCGATTCCTGGCAGTATACGGCGGAAGGCTACTTTCTTTTTACGGGGAAAAGCAGCCGGGCGCAGTCCCTTGTCCTTACCATGAGCGAAGACGCAGAGTTTGAAGCATGGCGGGTGGAACCGCTTAACGCACAGTACCGTGAATGGAACAGGCGTTATCTTTTGCCAGTCGGCTATGGCAGAAACAACATGTTTCTGACCGACTGGAAAGAAAATTCATACGGCGATCTGGATATTTATGATCTCTTTGACAAATTTTATCCGGAGGCGTTCGGGCAGGCTTCTCCCTACACGGCAAGCACAGACGCCGCCATCGGAACCGTCTGGCACGTCCCGGAAAAGGAGTTTGAAAAAGCGGCCTCGCTGCACCTTGCAATCGACACTGCCGCCCTCCGCGCCAAAACAAAATATCTGCCCGAAGCCGGTGTGTATGAGTACCGCCCCCGGGGATTTTACGAAACGGAGTACCCAAACCTTCCCTATCCGGAAGTGGTGGGCGGCACAGAAAACGCCGACGGCACACTTACCCTGCTTGTCAACGCCGTCTATCCCGCCATGGAAACCTCCAGAGCCTTTACCCACGAGCTGACCGTCCGGCCCGACACGCAGGATGGCTTTCAATATGTGTCCAACACAGTGCTCCACACCGATCAGGACTATGACACGGGCTGGCACACGGACAGACTGACGGAGGAGGAGTGGAAAGACGTCTATGGGCAGACTTCGCTTCTGACCAGGCAGGAGCAGAACGAACTGGAAGCAGATGCACTCGCAGCCGCCGGACAGATTGCCGCCCTCTTTCAGGCTTCTGCCCCTGCCGGAGAATCGGGAACTCCATGCCTGTCGGCCGGAGAGTGTGAAGAAGCCGTCTTTCTCCTTGGAAAAGCCGGTTTTGTCGCCGTGTCGGAACATATTCCCATGGAAAATCCCGGGCAGATTGAGGCCTTTTATAATGATTATCTGGAGAATCGCGACACACAGGTTACCGTCTTTCAGATAAACGACGACAAAACCCTCGACGCGCTGACATTCCTGTATAAAGAGGGGAAACTGCAGACCTGTTACGTCGGCACAGACTTTCGCGATAACGGTGCGCCGGAAATACGGGAGACGCGTTTTCGGGATATTGCCGGGATAAGCCTGACCCCCAAAGGCTACTTTATCTACTCCTACAAAGAAACACCCCAATATGCCTCCCTGTGTCAGTATTGGCGCATTCGCCCTCTCCCGGAAAAGTGCCGGGAGTTGACAGAAAAATACGTCAAATACTTGAGTTATGTAAACTATGACCTGCTTGTGAAAAATTGGGATTACAGCAATGCGGAAACTATTCTGACCCCCAGCCTGTATGAAGATCTCTGCCGCATCCACACCGGGCAGGAGCCCGTGTCCGAAAACGGCCGGATTCCGGCCAGTCAATATGAGCAGATTATGACCCGTTATCTTCCTGTCAGCAAAGAACAGGTCCGGACGCATTGCGGATATGACGGGAAAACGGACAGCTACCCCCATGAAGTAGTGATGCACAGGCAGTATCCGCCCTTCGGAGAGGTGACAGACTACACCGAAAACCCGGACGGCACCATCACGCTGACCGTGGACGGGGTATGGGTCGAGGAGGACACAGACTGCGCCTTCATCAGCATCATCGTCATACAGCCCTTTGCGGACGGTACTTTCCGCTACCTGTCAAATGCCATTGCCTGAAAACCGTCCGCTCCCTTCTTTCGCATGAACCCGCCCCATATCGCTCACTGTAAGGGATCAGCGTGCAGCGCTCCGCCTCCGTTTCCTCCCATGTACAGCTCCAGTTCTCCGTCAAAGCTCCCCGTCTCTTCCCCCACTCTCTGCAAGGGAAACACAAAGGTTGCGTGCTCCTCAAAGGGCTCGCTGCTTCCCAGACTGTCCACTTCTTTCTCCTCGCCAAGGAAAAAGGATTCGCCGCCCGCATAGAGCTTCGTCACACCCGCTTCGCCTTCTACTTTCAGATTCACCCACTCGCCCTTTGGCAGCGTATAGTCAAAGGTGTAAGTCCTGCCCTCTCTGGTAAAGCCTACCTTTCCTGTCTCAGGCTCCACCGCATAGAAAGCCCACTTGCCGTAAGCGCAGTCGCCCTCCGCTATGATCTGGGGCTGATTGCTCTTTGCCGTATTCTCATCCAGCCGCACCTTCATCTTAACCGTGTAACGCGGCTCCACTGCCAGCTCCTCAACCCCCAACTGCTCCAGTCTCCCGGTCTGCTTCTCCAAATCGGACGTGATCCGGTCCGCCCCCCACAGCCTGGCGGACAACACACCCAGAGGCTCCAAAAACCGCACATACAGATCATATTCGCTGATGCCGATATCCAGACTGCCGCACATATCGTTCCAGATCATGTAAGCCGCCCCCAGCATCTGCGGCGAATAGGCGGGGATGGTCTCCGTCCTGTTATAGTCATAAAACCGGTTAGGTGCCCAATTTTCGTATAATTCCCTGCAATCCAGATAGTCGTAACCGCCGCCCGGTATGATGTAAAGATGGTTATTCTGCATGTTGATCAGAGAATAGCCCGCCTCATACATTTCCCGCGGGTCGGCCCAATCCGTACTCCAAATATTCATCTGCAGGTTTTCAGGGGAAGGCACTGTCGTGCCCCCCATATTGCTAAGACTTCCCCAGAGGCGCACCGTCTTCCCCGCTTCCTGCGCCTGCTTGTTAATTCTTGTCAGATACTGCCTGTACTGCTCTCCGTCTCCGTAATACTCGTCCATGCCGATATTGACGATCTCAGCTTCCCTAAATGCGCCGCTTTCCTCATCCAGCGCTTCCCGCCAGATCTCCTCTGCCAAAGCCACGGCCTTTCCGTTCCCAAGATCAATCTGATCCACCGATTCGCCGGAAGTGCGCAGAGCATAATCCGGATAGCGTTTCGTAATGGAAAGAGAGTGGGCCGGGGTATCAATCTCCGGCACTACCGTCACGCCGTAAGTCTTCGCCGTGGCAATGAACTGCGCAAGCTCCTCTTTCGTGTAGGCATACTCCTGCGGCGTCGGATAATCCCCTTCGGCCTGCACCCCCAGAACGCCGGATTCCAGCCGGAACGCGCTTTCCGCTGTCATGGCCTGCTCCGCCGAGCCGGTGAGTCCGCTGGTGGCAAGGATCTCATTGTCATTCAGATGAATCGCCAGATCATTCATCTTATACCATGACATCGTCTCCATCATTGTATAAAGTACATCAAGCGACACGGCCTTTCTGGCCACGTCGATCCCAAAGCCCCGCACCTCGTAGAGCGGATAGTCACGGATATATCCCTGCGGGGCAGTTTCCCCTTCCTTCCAATCGGTAAACAGCATCTGCATCAGGGTGACCGTACCCCAGCGTATTCCTGTCGCTGTCTCCGCCTTTATGACACATTTGTCAGTTATCTCACAGGTATATCCTTCCCTGCCAAGGCCATTCTCCTCCTGCGCATAGCCAAGATAAATATCCCCCGGCCCGACGTCCTCCTCCGTCCCCTCGATAACAGGCAGACGCTTCCGGAAATCCCTGTCCTTCCCGCAGCGCCCGCTCAGAAGTTCCGCCACATCCCAAAGTGTCTGCGCATCCGACTCTGCGCTCTCACCCGTTTTCACGTTCTGCCCCCCGGCCGGATCCGTCTTCTCTTCCTTTCCGGACGGGCGGCTGTCCCTATCCACAATAATCCGCGCGCCTTCCTCCAGATAAAAGCTGCCACGGCCTCCTCTCCACTCCGCAATCGAGGGAATCACCCAGCCGGGACAGGCGTTGACCGGCCCCTGCTCATCTTCCGCCAAAGCCTTATCTGCATCAGCCCCGCCCGCATCTGACTGCACTTCCTCAGACACTGCATCCGCTGCGGGCACATGCACCACAAAGGAAACCTCTCTTGTCTCCTCCCGTCCCCTCGTGTCCTCCACCAGATAGCCCACCGTCACGTCCTTACCCTGAATCGTGTCATAGACCGTGCCGTCCGCCCCGATCACCTGCTCTAAGTCCGCGCCGATCAGCGTTACCCGGAAACCGTCCGGCGTTTCCGGGAGAACCAGCTTTCTTTCGCCCGCCGCCGTTTTTTCAATAACAGGTGTTTCTAATTTGTAGGCCGTGGGCTTGTCCCCGTATACCTCAAACTCATAGAGGGAAACGTTCTGATACAGATCAGAGTAATCCGCCGCCTCCTTCGACACCTCATAAGTGGACAGCCGAAGAAAACGTGTCTGCACAGGCTCCTCCAAAACGATTTCCTGCTTAAGCAGCTCCGGCGCCCTGTCAAAAACCGCAAGCGTCTCATAAGCCGTGCCGTCCACGGAGCTTTCCAGCGCATAGGAGACAGCGTTTGCCCGCTCCCATTTCAGCACAACAAAAGAAACTGAAATTTCTTCGGGAAATTCCAGTTGTATAAAATGAGAGGCGTCCTCCCTGTTATTCTCGCTGGACCAGCGGGAAGCGCGGTCCGTATCGTTCCCGTCGATGGCCATAGCCGCAGACAAGGCCACCTGCTCCACGCTGTCGCAGGTGGCCTTCACGCCCTTCCTAAGAGCCAGATTCGGGTTATCCTCCCCGGAAAGCTGTCCTCTAAGCAAGACGCCGATCAGCCCGGCCGCCGCCAGAGCCACCATAAACGCAGCGCCTGCCAGCATATATTTTTTCCTGTCCTTTTTTACCTTCATTTATGATCTTACCTCACAAGCGCGCCCAGCAGCCCGTAAGAGAGGAAAGACATGATCACCGTTGCGATAGCAATGCCTAAAAGCTCCGCCAGAACCGCCTTCTTAAAGTCCACATCCAGAAGAGCGGCAATCAGAGAACCCGTCCAGGCCCCCGTGCCGGGCAGGGGAATCCCCACAAAGAGCACCAGCCCCCAAAATTCATAACGCTTGATATTGTCACTCTTGCTCATGGCCCGGTTTTCCAGTTTCTCAATGATACCGCGGAAAATCTTTATTTTCTTAAGCAGCTTAAACACCTGCTTGATAAACAGCAGAATAAAGGGAATCGGAATAATATTGCCGATGATGCAGATCGGAATCGCCGTGGTGATCGGCACCTGCAAAAGCTTAGAGACGATCAGACCGCCGCGCAGCTCTAAAATCGGTATCATGGAAATCACAAAAACCACGATCTCCTTACTCACATATCTTCCCAATGTATTGGCAAATGCCACAGCTAAACTTTCCATACTTTCTTACACTCCTCCGCTGATTTCATTATTAAATCCTATTTTAACTAACCAGATCCACCGCAATTTCTCTGGTCTTTCGCCCGCTCTGTCTTCTGCTGTTATAAGTATATGTCGTATATACTCAGGAAAAACACCATATTCCGATAAATCTTCCCTAAACATCCGCCGCCGCTTTTCTATCTGCAGATTTCATAAAGCGCCCGGTAAAACGCCTCCATCTGCTCGTCCGTCCCTATGGTAATGCGAAGATAATTGTCAATTCTCTCCTTATCCCACCACCTGACATAAATGTCATTTTCTTTCAACCGCTCGAAAATTTCACGGGCAGGAATCGTTTTGTGGGAGGCGAAAATAAAATTGGCATAGGACTTCGGAAAGACAAACCCCCGCTTTGTCAACTCCTCCTCCGCCTTTTCTCTCGTCTGCATGATCTTTTGGCAGCACTCCCTAAAGTACGCCTCATCCCGCACCGCCTCCACGCCAAGCGCAAGGGCCGCCGTATTCAGCGTATAGGAGTTGACCGAGTACTTCACATCATTCAGATACCGGATCAGCGCAGGATGCCCCATACAGAAGCCAATCCGCATACCCGCCATGGACCGGGACTTGGAAAAGGTCTGCACCACCAGCAGATTGTCGTACTTGCGGGTCAGCGGCAGCGCGCTTGTCCCGCCAAAGTCAATGTACGCCTCGTCCACGATCACCACCACATCCCGGTTGGCCGCCACAATCTCCTCCACCTTTTCAAGGGGCATCAGCACCCCCGTAGGGGCGTTGGGATTCGGGAAAATCACGCCGCCGTTGGGCTTGCAGTAATCCGCCGGACAGATCTGAAAATCCGCGTCCAGTGCCTTCCTTTCATAAGGTATCCCATACACATCCGCCCACACATCATAGAAAGAATAGGTGATATCCGGGAAAAAAACCGGTTTGTCCGACTGGAAAAAGGTCATAAAAGCAATAGACAGCACATCGTCCGAGCCGACGCCGATAAAAATCTGATCCGTCCCGATCTGATAATGCGCCGCCAGCGCCTCCATCAGCTCTGTCTTCTCCGGAAAAGCAGGATACAAACGCAGCTTCTCCACATTAAGCGCTGCCGCCGCTTTCGCAACCCCCGGCGCAGGCGCGTAAGGATTCTCATTCGTATTTAATTTAATAACACCTGCTTTTTGTGGCTGCTCTCCGGGCGTATAGGGCACCACTTTGCGCACATTTTCTTCCCATTTCATGTGGTTTATCTCCTTCTTCTCATGCTAACCGCCATGTCGCTGCTTCACAGCGACACAAATCCGTGCGGAGAATGCCCGTATTTTGGGCATTCTCTGGTGTGAGACTTAGTACTTCCAAGTCAGCTATGCTGACTTTGCGATGCCGCCTCTGCTGCGAGTGATTAGAAGTACTTCTCACACTATGACCACGCAGCCGCGAGTCTGCTATATTCCGCCGCCTGCTCCTCATTGCCCAGCTCCTGATAGCACTTGGCAAGTCCCCGCAGGGGAAGATCGCCGCCACTGTGGATATCTAAAATACTCTCCGTCTCGTAAGCCGCATTATACAGCCACACAATGGCCTCGTCATAGTCTTTCCGTTCCATATAGAAAGCGCCCAGCTCGCAGCAGATTTCTGCGCACCCTTGGGACGCCACGGCTTTCATCGCGTACTTAAAAAAGTCCGCCACATCCCCAGCCAGCCGCGCCGCCTTTGCCGCCACGCAGGCCGCCTCCATCAGCTCCTCTTCCCCCCGCCTCTCATCCTTGCAGGAGTCCCGGAAAAAAGCCCTGGCCGCCAGAAAATCCTTTACCTCCCCGGATATAAAAAGCTCCTTCGCGTAAATGCTGTGCAGTCTTTTATCCAGAAACTCCCCGGCCTCCGCAAGCCGCGCAAAAGCCGCCAGATCCCGATCCTTGTGATTCTCCTCGGGCAAATGCTGAATACAGATTTCACTATCATAAATAACGGGTGTAATTCCTACCTGCTCATGAATCGCTCCCTGCCAGCGGAACGTACGGTTTCTCCTGAACAGTTTCGGGCGAAGCTCTTTGTCGTAGTTATAGATAGTCCCGTTCGCAAGCTGATTTACATAATACATCTGCACAATCTCGATCTCCGGCAGCAGAACCTCCTTCATCCGCAGGAACGCGGCTCTGTTTTCCGCATCCAGCACTTCGTCCGCATCCGCCGAATAGATATACTCCATCTTTGCCTTGGAAAAGGCGAAGTTTCTCGCCTCCGAAAAGTTCCCCGTCCACACAAAGTCATAGACCTGCTCTGTATACCCTGCCGCAATCCGCTTCGTTTCATCGGCAGAGCCAGTGTCCACAATGATGATCTCATCCACAAGCCCTTGCAGACTGTCCAGACATCTGGCTAAAATCCGCTCTTCATTTTTCACGATCATGCACAGGCTGATTGTGACCATGGATATCCTTCCTTTCCCTCCCGGCATTCTGCGGGGTGCTCCCTATCGTCCGCCGCCAGACCGGCTCCCGTCTCCGGCATTTGCCCTCTCGCATCACCGATAAGAAAACAGCACTTCCGTCTGCATTCTCTCCTCCACAGGCAGCCACGTCTCGCTCTTTCCCGCCCGAAACAGCAGATTCTCATATCGGTGCTTCTTCACAAATCCAGCGGAAGCATAAAGCAGATATCTTGTCGTGAAAGACATATCGCCCATCCGCTCCCGTATATTTACGACATACGTGTCATTTATCTTCCGCAGCCGTTCTCTGCCAAGAAACCGGTATTTTTCACCGTCCCAGTTATAAATCTTTACCTTTTCTCCCATTGTGCCTCCATTCCGGCACATCTCTCCAGACATTCTTTAGATAGAGTAACACACTCCCCCGCCGATTGCAATTCAAATCACGCCCCCGCGCCCCGGAACGGAAAAACGCGCCTTACCGCAGGCAACAGGCGGTCAAGCCCCCTCTGCAATAACAGCGGCAGCCCTACCCCCGCAGCCAGATAGACCATCTGAAACGCCTCCGACCCCTTTACCAGATAATAATAATCAATGTCTGCGTAAAAGCGCGCAAAATCAAAATCCGTCAGATACCCCGTGTAGGCGGCAATCCCTGCCAGAATCATTTTTACCAGCATAAACGCCATAATGTGGTGCATCATCACCGCGTAAGTATTGCGTCCCAGATACAGGAAAAATCCGCCCGCCGGTTTTCCCCCCGCTGACAAAACGCCCTGCATTTCCTCCCCGGATTGTGCCGCTGCACAGCTTCCGTTTGCCCCGCAGAGCGGAGTCAGAATTTTCGAGACACGCAGCCAGAACGCCACACCTGACACCACTGTCACATACGGAATCACCGGCCCGTTGGCAAAGCCCGTGCACCACACACTGCTGTAGGCAAGCCCGTTGCAGCACAGATGCAGAAGCACCTGTATGCCAAGCACTGCGGCAAAGTAGGGAACATTTCCAAGGGTGTCCCGCGATTCCAGTTTCTTCTTATAAAACCGGCCCATCTGAAAGCATGGATAGAGGAAGAGAATCCGTCCGGGCGTCTTGTATAACCCCCACACACGGCCTTCTATGGCAAACTGCACCACAAGCATCCCCACCGCCAGCGTGACGATCAGAATCAGCCACTCGCTATTTATATGCAGCCGCCTGAGCAGAAGCCGCATACACAGATTCATCACCTCAACGATAAAAAGCACGGGTACAAACCATGCCGCAAAGTGATAAATAAACTGATACCCGTTTAAGAAGGGAGATACAAACAGAGTCCTGAAAGAGACCGCCTCACCCATCGCAAAGCCGCCAAAAACCCGCAGCGCCCATGCGACGATTCCGTAAATCACATTCCAGATAAAATAAGGCAGAAGAAGACGTCCGGCCTTCTTTTTCAAATACGCGAAAGGCCTGTTCTCCTCCTCTTCCCGATAGAAATAACCGGAAACAAACATAAAGAGCGGCACATGAAAAGAATAGTAGGGAAACAGACCGCCCACCGATAAAATATCATAGCCTGAATGGCCCGCCACGATCATGATGATGCCAAGGGCGGAGAGAACACCGAATGTAACATTATACTCGCGGGAGAGCGTACCCGCCCGCCTCTTATATGACATATCTGTCACTTCTTTTTCCTTTTTCATCTAAATTATCAGCCTTCTACCAGATGAACAACACTTTTTGCCGTCCTGATCTGTCCTTCTGCTTCCTCTTTGCTTGCAATATAAAATTCGTCATAGTCACTCGCATGTCTCACCTTTACGGCCTTGGCTATACTTCTTCCGATTTCTTTTGGAAATATGCCCGTATGCACATAATTTTTATTGAAATATCCCAATTTATACCGCGCCAATTCCCTGCCATAAAATTCCTGCGTCATACCGTTACCCCATCCCGTTCCACATTCATAAAAAATGGGTACACCTTTTTCCAATACTCGTAAATACGCACACATTGAACAGATGGATTTATTTCCATCCCATACTGCGTCTCAAAATCATATGTGATATCATATATTTTATCGGCATAGTCACTAACTTCTTCCGGACATAAATCTGCCAATATCATAATATCCATATCCGATCCCTTATGAAAATCACCTCTGGCATAGGAACCAAATAAGATCATTCTTCCGAATCGTTCCCCCAGAATTTGCATAACTGCTTCACGATATCCGCTCAATAAAGGAACCAAATGCTCTGGCATGCAGTATCACCTCCTGTTCTTTTATGATATTGTATCACGCCCCTATTTGAATATCCACAAAAGATATTGTAAAATAGTACACAGCCCTCTAAAACAGGCATATACGCTACTGACAAAATAATCTGACAACGAAACGGATAAAGTGATGAAAAAAACACAAACGAAACCAAAACACCCGCTATTAAATATACCATACCTTATTTCACCGCTGCTTTTGGCCGGACTCCTCACCGCCTGCACTCCGGGCGACGCTCCCGGCGAATCTCCCGCCCGCACAGTCACAAAAGAAATGAATACACCGCTCCCAAGCGAAGCCCATCTGCGTGCCTTTACGACCGTGCAGGATCTTGCGGGCAAAGATTTCACCCCCGCCGTCTTGCAGGATATTCCCCGCAATTCCTCTGCCGATCTGAGCGTCCCCACCTATATCACAAAAGTGGAGGACACCTATTTTATCGTGGACTGCTACCACAATCAGGTGATTTACCATGATAATCTCACGGATCCCCTGACGGACTGGCAGGTTTTAACAGATGAAATCGACAAGGGACACACCATCGCAAGCGACGGATTTGTCTATCTGGTGGACGACACGGAAGGAAACCGCATCCTCGTATTTGAAAAAAAGGAGGGCGTTTTCTACCACACCCAGACGCTGGATGGAGTCGGAAACCGCCCTCACTATATTGTCTATGACGCCCCTACGGACACTTTTTATGTATGGAGCTCCATGAACGGCGAAATGTACCTGTGCCGCCATGATCCCGGAGACACCCGCATGTACCTCACCGAAGTCCGCACGGTAGACGCCCTGAAGGACACTTATGTGCGCTCCTTCACCCTCGAGGGAAACGACATCTTTTTCGTCTCCGGCACCCCCGGCGCACCCGCTATTTTGCAGGCGGATCTTTCTACCTTCGCAGTCAGGAAAACTTACCCCGTACCTGACGAAATGGCCGGTATGATACAGCTTACCTTCGCCGAAGGCTGCTGCTATATCACCATTTCCACAGATATCACAGGCAGTCAGGACTGTGCCACCATCATCCGCACGAAAAATCTGAAAAATCTGGCACGCGGAAAATACGAGGATATCTATAAAAATTTCATCGGCGGCGGCACGCCCTACTATATTTCCGTTATAGATAACAGCTATTATTTAACTGAGCACCGCATTCCGGGACACGCCATCTGGAAGTTTGATATCACCGCCGACGGTATCTCCGGCGTGGAAGCGGTCTATTAAACTTTTTATTCTTCCACCGTGCCGTTCATACCGCGGAGCGCAAACAGCGTCACCACCATCAGCACGATTCCCACAGGCAGCGCGATCCATGCGCTCTTCACAAAGCCTGCCACGATATAGGTGACAAAGGACACCGCCGCCGCCACTACCGCATAGGGGAGCTGGGTTGTGACATGGTTCACATGCTCGCACTGCGCGCCAGCGGAGGCCATGATGGTCGTATCGGAAATGGGGGAACAGTGGTCGCCGCAGACCGCACCCGCCATGCAGGCGGAAATGGACATAATCATCATCTGCGGATCGCCGTTTTGGAACACCGCAACCACAATAGGAATCAAAATACCGAAGGTTCCCCATGAGGTTCCCGTTGCAAAAGCGAGGAAGCACCCTACTAAAAAGATAATCGCAGGCAGGAAGTTCATAAGCGCACCCGCGCTGGACTGCACCACGCCCGCCACGTAAAGATCCGCACCCAGACTGTCCGTCATCGCTTTCAGCGTCCACGCAAAGGTCAGAATCAGAATCGCAGGCACCATCGCCCGGAATCCTTCCGGAATACATTCCATACACTCTTTAAAGGAAAGCACACGGCGGATCTGGTAGAGTAAGATCGTGATAACCAGACCGAAAAAGCTGCCAAGCGTCAGCCCCAGAGACGCGTCGGAGTTCGAGAACGCCGCCACAAACCCTTCTCCCTCAAAGAAGCCGCCCGTATAAATCATACCGATCACACAGCAGACAATCAGCGCGGCAATGGGAATCAGCAAGTCCACAACACCGCCCTTGGCGTTTGCCTTCTCTTCCTTTACATTTTCGTAAGGCCGTCCGGGCGTCGTGAAAAGATCGCCCTTTCTGACTGCATTCTTTTCATGCTCCTTCATCTTGCCAAATTCCGTTTTCATCAGCACCATGCCGACCATCATAACAATCGTCAGAATCGCGTAGAAATTATAAGGAATCGCACGGATAAAGATGGAAAATCCGTCCTCGCCTTCCACGAAGCCCGTCACCGCAGCCGCCCAGGAAGAAATCGGCGCGATGATACACACAGGCGCGGCCGTGGCGTCAATCAGGTACGCCAGTTTCGTTCTTGACACCTTAAACTTGTCCGTCACGGGGCGCATCACGCTTCCCACCGTCAGGCAGTTGAAATAATCGTCGATAAAGATAAGTACACCCAGAAGAACGGTCGCAAGCTGTGCGCCCACCCGGTTCTTGATATGGCTTGCCGCAAACTGCCCGAAAGCCGCGGAGCCGCCGGCCCGGTTCATCAGGCTGACCATTGCTCCCAGAATCACCAGAAATACAAGGATGCCTACATTATAGCTGTCCGACAGCACACCGATGATTCCGTCTGAAAAAATATGGGTGATCGTCAACTCAAACTGAAATCCCGAGTACAAAAGCGCGCCCATCAGAATCCCCACAAACAGGGAACTGTAAACCTCTTTCGTGATCAGCGCAAGGCCGATGGCCACAATGGCCGGAACCAGCGCCCAGAACGTAGCGTGAAAGGCCGGAACATAGGCCGTCTCCTCCGCCGCCGCAAGCACCGTCGAGGAAAACGCCATCGCCAGCAGAAGCGCCGTCGGCACAAGCATTTTCCACCTCATTTTCATTTGTTTCATGACTTTCTCTCCTTCTCTTGTTTTTCAAGTGAAAACCACAAACACGCCGCCTTTCGCCACGCGTTTGTGGTATTTCATGCTCTCCGTTTAATCCGGGCTGTGGCTGCCCTCTTTTACCAACATAAAATTACATTTTATTTTACTCGACAATACAGCAAGTGTCAAATATTTCTTAAAAAGCCATACCGATATACACATACAGATACCAGACCGGCTCCCTGACAATCCTCCGGCCGTTTCACAGCCTTGCCTCCATCAGATTCCCCGAGGCATACCTTCTCAGCCCCCTGTAAAATACTGCCACAGCCAGGACGGTCAGCCCGCAGACATATCCCAGCACCGTAAAGAGCATCCCGGCGTCAAAGCTGACCAGCACATGCACCGGATGCCAGACCGCCATACCGGCAGGAATGACAAAATACAGTAAAAACCTTGTAACACCGCTAAAAATGCCGTCCGGATAGGTACCGAAACTGACTATATTCATTACCATCTGGTTCTGCAGCATATCCATCCGCACAAACCAGAAGGACAGACTCCCCATAAGCAGGGCCATGGATGTAAAGATCACCGCGCCCGTCACCACAAACAACAGAAACAGGAAAAATCCTCCCACACCGGGTCTGCAGGCGCACACAATCACCACTCCGTAGAGGAAATCGCCGATGGCAGAAATATCAGTGGAAGAAGTGAGCACGCTGACCAGCACATTTTTCGGCTGTACCAGAAAGGAATCCAGCTTTCCCTTGATAATCAGCTCCGACAGGGAAAACACCCTTGCAAACAGAATATGCGAAAGCCCGTAGGACGCTGCGACCAGCCCCCAGAGCAGCATAATTTCCCGCAGGGTATATCCCCCCACATCCTCCCGCAGCCGGAGCAGGATGAACCACTGCACCAGAAAGGTGGCGTTGTTTAGCACCATGAAACAGATGTTGGTCAAAAAAGTAACCTTATTCACCATCTCCCGCATGATATTATATTTAATAGAAAGCAGGCACACCCGCATTTGATTTTTAGCCGCCGTTAACATACAGCTTTTTCACCCCTTTCTTATAAATCAGAAACATCAACGCACTTCCTGCCGCCAGATAGACTGCCTGCGCCGTCAGTATCTCCACACATTTTTCCAAACTAAAGTCCACGATCAGCTTGGCCGGCCCATAACAGACTGTGTAGATCGGCGTCAACTTAAATAACGGTTGTAATGCTATTGGGAAGATTTCAACCGGAAACATCGTCCCCACAACCAGAAGCAGCTTATCATACAGCCACTGGAAGGGCGTCGCATCCTCTATCCAGAAGGAAAACAGGCTGATGCACATCTTAAACACCGCATTGATGGTGAGCCCCAGAACCACACAGAGCGCCATCACAGGAACCGCCGCCAGCGGAAACCGTGGCAGCGGTCCCACCATCATCGTCCCGATGGCCACTGCAAACATCGCATACATGGGCAGCCTTACACTCCACTCTCCGGTATATTTTGTCAAAACATACAGCGTATAATGGTATGGCCTGTTCATCAGATAAGCAATATTGCCGCCCCGGATGCTCCCTGACACCTCCCTCGCCACTGAGGCGGCATTGGAACCAAACCAGATCATCTCCGTCATCATCACATACCAGATCATCTGCTCCTTCGTATACCCTGCAATCAGCTCCCCCGGCGTCTGGTAAATATATCCCCAAAGCTTAACAAAGATGAAAATAAAGATAAAGTATGCCAGAAACCCCGTCACTATATTGGCCGCATATTGCAGACTCTCCATCAGCACAGACTTGTAAATGACCGCGTACTTACGCCATGGCAAACATCCTGCCGCCCTGCGGCGGCGGCTCTTATCATCCGCCAAAGCAGAAAATTCCACACGTTTGTCCATAGGTCAGCAATCCTCCTTCGATTTGTAGATATCCACGATGATCTCCTCCAGCGTTGGGGCAGAAGGCTCCCCGTTTCCTGTCTCCATCCCGCACGCTCTGTCATGCGCCTGCATGTCCGCCGGACTTTTATCCAGATAATGGCTCACCAGATGCTCCACCGAATCATCCTGCACAATCTGTCCGGCATTCACGATAATGATACGCCTGCAAAGCTTTTCAATGTCCCCCACGTCGTGGCTGGTCAGGAAAATCGTGGTATGCTCCTCCCTGTTCATCTGCTTAATCAGCTCCCGGACGTTCTCTTTCACCACCGGATCCAGGCCGATTGTCGGCTCATCCAGAAAAAGCACTTTCGGTTTATGGATCAGCGAAGCCACAATTTCACAGCGGATTCTCTGCCCCAGCGACAAATTTCTGACAGGTGTGTCAATAAATGTAGCCAGCTCAAACCGCTCTGCAAGCTCTCCGATCCGCGCTTCCGTCTCCTTCTCGGAAAGGTCATAGATGGCACCGAAAAACCGGAAGTTGTCATAGGGTGTCAGATGTGTCCAGAGCTGCTCCTTCTGCCCGAACACCGTACCGATCTGATAGGCGAGCTGTCTGCGCTTTTTCGTGGGATCAATCCCCATCACCTCCACTTTGCCGCCGTCCGGATATAGAATCCCGGTCAGCATCTTAATGGTCGTGCTCTTGCCCGCGCCGTTTGGCCCGATAAAGGCCAGCATCTCCCCCTCCTCCACCGAGAAGGAAACCCCGTTCACCGCCCGGATCTCCTCTATCCGGGGATGAAGGACCGCTTTGATGCTGCCGCGCAATCCCTTTTCCTTCCGTTTTACACGGAACGTTTTCGATAAATTTTCCACTTCGATTGCCTGCATTTCTGTCCTCTCCTCTCCTGACTCTGCCTCACGTTCCCCGAATAAGCAGACTCGAAAGACTTCGTCTTTCTCGTTCGCGTTGCTCGTCATAAACCGTCAGAATCAATCTTGCATGCAAGCATGCAGCTTGCTTCTGCCGCTTTCTGACTCTGCTTATTCGCGCAAATAAAAGAGAACCGCGTGTTCTGTACATTTTCATGTACTTCCCATGCGGTTCTCCTATCTGAAATCCTGATTCCCGCACGGCCAATAAGACCTTTCGTCTTACGGCCATGCGGCTGCGGCTTTTGCCGCCTCAGGCTGTGACCGTAATCTGAAAAATCTGCATAATATCCGTAATAGCCGTAAACAGGACTCGATTCTTGTTAAACATATTCTTGTCTCCTCGTTGAATTTTCAGATAGAATAGCACAGTCTTTCACATTTGTCAAACATATACTGTCAGTTTCTAACATATTTTATAGCCGTTCTTTACAGGCCGGCCTTGTTTTTAAGAAAAGCCATCCACTCTTTTCTCTTCATGACAGAGCATTTATGTTTCACGTTCTTTCCCTTTTCCGGGTCGTAACAGATCACCATAAGTCCCGTAGGGATCAGGGGAAGCAGGCCGCCCACATTGCAAAGCTTTAACTCCTTAATATCACTGTACTTAACGGCGAAATTGCTCGCGCCAAGCAGACCTCCGGCAAAGATAAACTTCTCCTCCGTGAAAAAGAAATTGCCCCTCGTCTGCGACAGCATTTCCCATAAGTCGCCCTTCGTGTGTTCAATGATATGGTCGTCACCGCTCATATACCCGGCCTCTCTCAGAGACTCCTCCCACTTACCTGCCTTGCCTAAATCCATCTTCATTTTCCATCCGTCCTTTCACACATTTTTCTTTCTATCATAACACCGTTCCAGTGAAAATGCCATTACAAGTTTCCATGCGCTTCATCCATTAGTAACAGTTCAGCCTTCGGCTTCACTGCCACGTCTGATGCACACAAAATACTCCAAAGTCGCATTTTGGCGCTTGCACAACTCGCAAAATCGCATACAGAGCGATTTTACTCGCGGAATAGTGCAAGGCTGAACTGTTACTCCCATTATTCCTTGTCGTGTATCTCCCCGTGCAGCTCTTGCAGCGGCTTCACCTCGCTGCCCTTGTGGGTCTTTAGGTAATGAATGCCTTCCGCCGTCACCTTCGCCGCCGCAACCGTGGTAATATAAGGCGCTTTCGCCTTGATCGCCGCCTTGCGCAGGTAGCTGTCGTCATGCACGCTGTCCTTGCCGACGGGCGAATTGATAATCAGGTCGAAATCTCCGTTGGTAATCATATCGCCCACATTAGGCCGCCCTTCATAGAGCTTTTTCACCTTTGTAGCAGGAATCCCTGCTGCCGTAATCAGGTTACAGGTGCCCTCGGTAGCCACGATCTTAAATCCGTCTCCGGCCAGACTCTTCGCCACTTCCACCACTTCATCTTTATCTTTCTTATTCACGGAAATCAGCACCGTACCCTCAAGCGGCAGCTTCGACTGCACCGCCTCCTGCGTCTTAAAGAAGGCTTCGCCGTAGGAGCGGGAAAGTCCCAGCACCTCGCCTGTGGAGCGCATTTCCGGCCCCAGAACCGGATCCACCTCCGGGAACATATTGAAGGGGAACACCGCTTCCTTCACACCGTAATACGGTATCACCTGTTCTTTTAATGCCGGAACCGGAGACGGCCGTCCCGTAAGCTCCGAGGTGATAATATCGGTGGCAAGAGGCACCATGCGGATGTTGCAGACCTTGGACACCAGCGGCACCGTGCGGGATGCCCTCGGATTCGCCTCCAGTACGAAAACTTTGCCGTTTTCGATGGCATACTGCATGTTCATCAGCCCTTTGACGTGCATCTCCTCCGCGATCTTTCTCGTGTACTCCTTGATCGTCTGCACACTCTCCTCCGGAATGTGCACGGAGGGAATGATGCAGGCCGAATCGCCGGAGTGAATACCGGCAAGCTCGATATGCTCCATCACTGCGGGCACAAAGGCGTGGGCGCCGTCGCTGATGGCATCCGCCTCGCACTCCAGCGCATTGCTTAAGAAACGGTCGATCAGAATGGGCCTGTCGGGCGTCACACCCACCGCCGCATTCATGTACTCCGTCATGCTCGCATCATCATAGACCACTTCCATTCCTCTGCCGCCAAGCACATAAGAAGGACGCACCATCACCGGATAACCGATCCCCACCGCGATGCCGAGCGCCTCCTCCACCGTGGTCGCCATCCCCGACTCCGGCATGGGAATCTCCAGTTTCTCCATCATGGCGCGGAACTGGTCCCGGTCCTCCGCCAGATCAATGACAGAAGGAGAAGTACCCAGAATCCGGACACCGTTCTGCTCCAGCTCGGAGGCCAGATTTAAGGGCGTCTGCCCGCCAAACTGCGCGATCACGCCGAGGGGCTTTTCTTTGTTATAAATACTCAGCACATCCTCCAGCGTAAGCGGCTCAAAATACAGCTTGTCGGAAGTGTCATAATCCGTAGACACCGTCTCCGGGTTACAGTTCACAATAATCGTCTCAAAGCCCAGCTTCTTAAGCGCCATCGCCGCGTGCACACAGCAGTAGTCGAACTCAATACCCTGACCAATGCGGTTGGGGCCGCCGCCCAGAATCATAATCTTTTGTTTCTCTTCATTGACCGGATTCTTGTCCGGCCCATTGTAGGTAGAATAATAGTAGGCGCTGTTTTCCGTACCGCTGACATGCACGCCCTCCCATGCTTCCTCCACGCCAAGCGCCAGACGGCGGTTTCTGATATCCGCCTCGGGTATTTCCAAAAGCTGACTTAAATACTTGTCGGAGAAACCGTCCTTCTTCGCCGTAACAAGCATTTCATCGGGCAGCATCCTGCCTTTATGCCGCAAAATGGCTTCTTCTTCCTCCACCAGCTCTTTCATCTGCTCGATAAAATAAGCTTTTACTCTGGTGATCTCAAAAATTTCCTCCACTGTCGCGCCTTTGCGCAGCGCCTCATACATCAGGAAATGCCGCTCGCTGGAAGGCGTGTTCAGCCGTCTTAACAGCTCCTCCTTTGGCAGCGTATCGAAATCCTTCGCATGTCCCAGCCCGTAGCGTCCTGTCTCCAGGGAACGAATGGCCTTCTGGAACGCCTCCTTATACGTTTTACCGATGCTCATAACCTCGCCCACAGCGCGCATCTGTGTGCCCAGCCTGTCCTCCACGCCCTTGAATTTCTCAAACGCCCAGCGGGCAAACTTGATTACCACATAGTCGCCGTCCGGCACATATTTATCCAGAGTCCCGTACTTACCGCAGGGAATGTCTTTTAAGGTAAGTCCTGCCGCCAGCATGGATGACACAAGGGCAATCGGGAAGCCCGTCGCCTTACTTGCCAGCGCGGAAGAACGTGAGGTACGGGGATTGATCTCGATGACGATAATCCGGTCCGATACGGGATCATGGGCAAACTGTACGTTCGTGCCGCCGATCACCTGCACCGATTCCACGATTTTATATGCCTGCTCCTGTAAACGCTTCTGACACGCCTCAGAAATCGTCAGCATAGGCGCGGAGCAGAAAGAATCTCCCGTGTGTACCCCAAGGGGGTCGATGTTTTCAATGAAGCAGACGGTAATGATGTTGTTGTCCGCATCCCGCACCACCTCAAGCTCCAGCTCCTCCCAGCCAAGAATGGATTCCTCCACAAGCACCTGCCCCACAAGACTTGCCTGCAAGCCTCTGGCACATACAACTTTCAGCTCATCCTTATTATAGACAAGACCGCCGCCTGCGCCGCCCATCGTGTAGGCCGGACGCAGTACCACCGGATAGCCCAGCTCTTCCGCGATGGAAAGCGCTTCCTCCACGGAGTAGGCCACTTCGCTGCGGGCCATCTCAATGCCAAGCGCATTCATGGTCTTCTTAAATTCGATACGGTCCTCACCACGCTCAATGGCATCCACCTGCACACCGATGACCTGCACGTTGTACTTTTCCAAAACGCCCGCTTTGTTTAACTCCGCGCACAGGTTCAGCCCCGACTGGCCGCCCAGATTGGGAAGCAGGGCGTCCGGACGCTCCTTCGCAATAATCTGTTCCAGCCGTTCTACATTAAGCGGCTCAATATAAGTCACATCCGCCGTCTCCGGGTCCGTCATGATCGTCGCCGGGTTGGAATTGACAAGCACGATCTCATATCCCAGCTTGCGAAGCGCCTTACACGCCTGCGTCCCCGAATAGTCAAACTCACAGGCCTGTCCAATGATGATCGGGCCTGATCCGATGATTAGTACCTTGTGAATATCTGTTCTGCGTGGCATATACATCCTCCGTTCTTCTGTCCATCTGTTTTGTACTAAAATTAAGTATACAAAAAAATCCGCATTTTAACAATGCAGATTTTCATGGGAAATAGGTCTCGGATTCCTGTGGTGACTCCTGTTTCTCCGTTTCACGCAGCATCTGAACAACCAGAGACGGCGGCATATATTACATTTCACAACAAAAAGCAATGCGAAAATCCCGCAATTTCACAGAGGAAAACAAAAGACTGCCATACCAAAGTACAGCAGCCTCCAAAATGTTATCCCTTCTACTCCCCGGACACCTGCGTCCCGTCGGCTTTCATGTGGTACTTATCCTTGTAAATCAACTGTGAAACGGGCACCAGCTCATAGCCCTTATCCTGTAATCCGGTAATTACCTGCTCCAGCGCATCCGCGGTGTACTTCGCGCCGTTGTGCATGAGAATGATTGCCCCGTTGTTCAGCTTGTCGGACTCCACCACACGTTTGACGATATCGTCCACGCCGTAGTCCTTCCAGTCGAGAGAATCGATCGACCACTGGATCGGATAATACCCGCATTTTTGCGCGTTCGTTATGACATGATTGTCATAATCCCCGTAGGGAGGCCGGAACAGGCACATCTCGTACCCCGTAAGCTCCTGCACCCTGGTATGTACTTTCATCAGCTCTTCCTGACACTGTTCGTCGGAGAGCCGGGACATGTTTTTATGGTTCTCACTGTGATTGCCCAGATCGTGGCCGTCCGCCAGAATCGCCCTCACATCCTCCGGATAGGCTTCCACCCATCCGCCCGTCATAAAGAATGTCACTTTCACATTATGCTTTTTCAGGGTCTCCAGAATACGCGGTGTGTCCTCATTCCCCCAGGCCGCATCGAAACTGAGCGCCACCTGTTTCTTATCCGTCTCCACACAGTAAATCGGCAATTCTCTTCCGCCCACGGAACTGCTCACAGTGATGGACTCAGGCAGGAATCTCGCGATCCCCTGAATCAGCGCCACCGACACCAGCAGAAAAGCCGCCGACTTCGCCGTCTGCACAGCCACGTTTTTCAGAAACTGCTCCCGTTTATACTCTTTTTTCGTCCGGGAACGCTCCGCCGCGCTCACGGAGCCGCAGTACTGTCCGCAGCCCCGCTGCCTCTGTCTCTCCTCGTTCCATGCCTCCACTTTTTCCGGCTCGGGCCAGACACTCTTTTCCCGCTCCCGGCGTTCCCGCTGTATTTTATTTTCCAGTTCCCCCATCGCAAGCCAGAACTTGTCGTTCCACTTTCTCTTTTCAGTCATTGCAGTCTCCCGCAGCTTATTCTCACTTCAAATATATGCAGGAGTCATCCCATTCTTTCTATTTTAAATTTTCCCCGTTGGATGCAATGACTTCGCGATACCATGAAAAAGACTTCTTCCGCACGCGTTTCAGTGTACCGTTTCCGCTGTCGTCTTTGTCCACATAGATCATGCCGTATCGTTTAGACATTTCACCTGTGGTAGCGCTGATCAGATCCACGCAGCCCCACGGCGTATACCCGATCAAATCCACACCATCCTCATCCACTGCCGCCATCATAGCCATGATATGGGCTTTCAGATAGTCAATCCGGTAATCATCCTCAATCTTTCCGTCCTGCCCCGGCTCATCCCTGGCTCCCAGACCGTTTTCTACGATAAACAGCGGCTTCTGATAACGGTCATAGAGCGCATTTAAGGTGATGCGCAGTCCCATCGGGTCAATTGGCCATCCCCACTGACTGCATTCCAGATAGGGATTCTTTGCCGAGGCAAATACATTTCCCCCTGACGCCTCTCCCTGCCCGTCTGCCCGTACACAGCGGCTATTGTAGTAGGACAGAGAAATAAAATCCACCGTGTACTCCTTTAAAATTTTCCTGTCCCAAGGTCCCATTTTCAGGCGGATGCCCGCCCGCTCCAGAAACTTTTCCGCATAAGCCGGATATTCGCCCCTTACCTGCACATCTATGAAGAAATAGTTCTCCCGGTCTTTTTTCATACTCTCCCACACATCCTCCGGTCTGCAGCTATAAGGATACACACTTCCGGCGGCCAGCATACAGCCCACCCGGAATCCGGGATTGATCTCACGTGCCAGCCTGACGGCATAGGCGGAAGCAATCAGTTCATTGTGCGCCGCCTGATATTTTATGAAAGTCTCATCCTCTCCTTTCTCAAAACGGATTCCGGCGCCCATAAAGGGCAGATGCATCAGCATATTAATTTCATTGAATGTAATCCAATATCGCACTTTATCCTTAAAGCGGCGAAAAACCGTCTGGCAGTAATTCAGATAAAAATCAATGATCCTGCGGTTTCGCCAGGAGCCGTATTTGTCCACAAGATGCAGCGGCATATCAAAATGACAGATCGTCACTACCGGCTCTATGCCATATCGGAGAAGCTCGTCAATCAGCGTCTCATAATATTTCAGTCCTTCTTCATTTGGCTCCGTTTCTTCTCCGGTGGGAAAAATCCGGGACCAGGAAAAAGAAAACCGATAACATTTGAAGCCCATTTCCGCAAAGAGCGCGATATCTTCCTTATAGTGTCCGTACAGGTCAATTGCCTCTCTCCCTGGGAAAATGGTGCCTTCCGGAAGATCCCGGTAGTCCATGTGTCCTTCCATAACAGGCATCCGGTTCTCCCCGTAAGGGATAACATCCACAAGACCCATGCCCCTGCCGCCTTCCTGCCAGCCGCCCTCGCACTGGTTGGCTGCCATGGCGCCGCCCCACAAAAAATCTTCCCGCATCCTTCTGCCTCCTCTCACTACATGACACACAGCAATGAATCTCCTGCCAAAACCTCTTTCGCCTCCGTAATCTCCACCTGTTCAAATTCATCACAGTTCGTCACCAGTACAGGTGTTGCCAGACTATAGCCGGCCTTTCTGATCAAATCCATATCAAACGCAAGGAGCTTCTGTCCCCGCTTTACCGCTTCGCCTGTTTCTACAAAAGCCTGAAAGCCTTTTCCGTCCAATTGTACCGTATCCATTCCCACATGCATCAGAATCTCCACTCCGGTCTGTGTGGTAAGTCCAATTGCATGGCCTGTGGGGAACAATGCGGAGACCGTTCCGTCTGCAGGCGCATAGAGTACGCCTTCTTCCGGTTCAATCGCGGCTCCTTTTCCCAAAACACCCGAGGAGAACGCCTCATCCTTCACCTCTGACAGTTGTAGAACCTTTCCTTTCAAAGGACTTGCCAGCACGATCTTCTCCTTTTTTCCCTTCACTGTAACGGCATCCGGCTCTGACGCCGCCGTTTCTGACACCTCTGCCTGCACTGTCTGCGGCTTATCCTTATAAAACAACATCGTAAGCAAAAAGCCTGCCGCCATGGAAATGGCTATACCGGCAAAAGCCACAATGATATTTCCCATCGTTCCATCCGGATTCATCATATTGGGCAGTTCAAAGATTCCCATGCCGCCTAAAATAAACTTGCGGAAGTTGAAATGTCCGTAAAACGCGCCGCCGATCCCTCCTGCAATACAACTGATGATAAACGGCTTTTTAAGCGGAAGCAAAATACCGTAAATAGCAGACTCAGTCACCCCGAAAATACCGGAGATAAAGTTGGGGATTGCCATTTCCCGCAGCTTCTTATCCTTTGTCTTAAAGAAAATCGCCAGTACAACCGCGGAGGTTGCAAAGGTGCAGGCGAAGAAAGGCATCATCACATTGTCATAGCCAAGCGTCATAACATTGTTGATGTAAACAGGGATAAATCCCCAGTGCATACCGAAAATCACAAGAATCTGCCAGGTTAATCCCACAATTGCGCCTGCGAGCAGCGGACTGAAACCGCGAATCGCCAATGTAAACTCCGAAATCAGCGTGGACCCAAAAGTTGCAACCGGCCCTAAGAAGATCACGGATACAGGCAGCGTCACCAGTAAGGTCAGCATCGGCACAAAGAAAAATTTCACCAGATCCGGAATCAGTTTATTAAAAAACTTCTCACATTTGGAAGCAAACCATACCGCCAGAATAACCGGAATAACCGTTCCCGTATAGTCCACAGAAATGACGGGTATTCCAAAAAAGTTAATGTACACCGGAGAGGCAAACATGGTTCCGTCCAGTAAGCTGTACACAGGCTCCATCCCTGCAGACAGGGTCCCCGCCTGGATTCCCGGATAGCACATGGCCGCACCGATGGCGAGGCCAAGCATGGGCTTTAACCCAAATTTCTTTGCCGCCGACATATTTTACGATCTCTTTTGCCAGCTCATGGTATTTTCCCATTGTCATTCCCTCCTGTCTCTTTTTTCCATACCTTCCATGTCGTAAAGCGCTTATACTTCTCACCCGCTCCGCCGGGTGTCCGGTCTGTTCTTTGTTAAACCGAATATAACACAGGGAGATTCTTTCCGACAATAAGTGGAATGGCGATAGTTTCACCGTTTCAAAATCCAATCGAGTAGGAGGAAATTTCTCTAATTGAGAAATTTCCGACCTCTCACACCACCGTGCGTACCGTTCGGTACACGGC
>ERZ808037.343-NODE-343-length-46907-cov-16.617916_pt1 | contig 46907 bp, 37 predicted proteins | sample MGYA00380190_ERZ808037 | MGnify/ENA primary metagenome ERZ808037 (study PRJEB31490, sample SAMN06133399) | mouse gut metagenome | isolation source: J9 | host: mice | place: China: Chengdu | collected 2015-05 ...
AGTACTTATTTTTCAACCTGTATAAATTTTTCAAAGTTCACAAATTTCTGCTTGACTTTTTATTTGCAGACTTAAAAGATCACTGTTTTGAAAATTCCACCGCTTCCACAGCCCACAGACAGGCTGCCACAGCCTCCTTTGCATTGACTACTCTGGCATAATTGATATAAATATCATAGCTGTCCTGCACACACAGGCCGTCGCAGGCATTATATACGTCCAAAAGACCGTCGCTGCCCTCTCTTATCTGGGAGATGACGCCGGCATATCCTTTCCTTACAGTCTCCTCATACTCCTTTGAAGGCAAAAGCCCCATCTCTATCCCCTTTTCCAGGGAGTAAAGGAACATGGCGCTGCCGGAGGTATCGCACCAGTTTCCCGCCTCATGCTTCTTATCCACCACCTGATACCACAGGCCAAGCTCTTCATCCTGCTCCTGCTTCAGGCTTTGGGCCAGCTCCAGGTACTGGCGCACAATCGCCTCATACTCCGGATGCTCTTTTGGGAAAACAGCCAGCGCCTCCGCCAGAATCAGCGCGTACCAGCCCAGCCCTTCGCTCCAGATCTCCGGCGAGCGCCCGGTCTGCGCATCTGCCCAGGAAGGCTTCCTGTCCTGGCTCCACGCATGACAGAGCAGGCCGGTTCCCTCCTTTTTGCAATGACTGTAGATGGAACGAAGCTGCAGGGCCGTCTCGTCAAAGCATTTTTTTGACTCGGCAGGACCCGTAAGATATGCTCCGTATTTTGCCAAAAACATCTGCCCCATAAAGACCCCGTCCACCCACATCTCGCCTGTCAGCTTACGGCCATGCCAGAAACCGCCGTCGTCATTGCGGGGATAATCCTCAAAGGCTTTTCTGATCTGTTCACAGGCCCTGCGAAGCCGCGGATCGCCGGTCTGCTGCAGAGCCCAGACCAGTACGGAACCGGTCATCATGTCGTCCATGCTGCTTCCGGTGAACTTTGTCACTCTTCCCTCAGCATCCACGTGATCATTCACGTATTCCATAACGTAATCATAATATTTCTGATCTTTTGTCTTTTCCCACAAACGGATCATGCCCCAAAGCATAAAGCCCTGGGGATAAGTCCAGCTTTTGTAGGGGTATTGATCCGCTTTGGGATAGCGTTTCATCAGGGTGTCGGCCAATCTGACCGCATAATTACCTTTCATAGCATAATCCTCTCTTTTCATATAGTTTCTTTAAAGCAAAAATCTCTAATCAATGTCACCCGCACAGCTCCTTAAAATATGCAGCACATCCGTTTTTGTCAATTTCTTAAACTGTCCTGTCCCGCCGTTTTTTACTGCCCGTTCTGCAAGCATATCCAGTCTCTCCAGAGGTATGCCCAGTTCTGCAAGTGTAGAGGGAAGGCCCAGCCGGGTAAAGAACTCCGACAGCCGTCTTATTCCCTCCAGGGCCAGCGCCTTATCGTCTGAAAACTGAGAAGGCTCCAGATTCCAAACCCGGGTAGCAAACCTGACAAAAACTCTTATATCCTCTTCATATACATGCTTCATCCAACGGGGAAAAACAACGGCCAGGCCCGCGCCGTGGGCCACATCATAGACTGCGCTCAGCTCGTTTTCAATATCGTGAGACCCCCAGTCCCCCTGCCGTCCCGTGCAGAGCAGCCCTGCCTGGGCCAGGCTGGCGGCCCACATGATCTCCGACCGGGCCGCTACATCGTCGGGATGCTCCATGACAATTCGTCCGTTATGGATGAGGGTTTTCATACAGGCCTCACACAATCGGTCGCCCAGCTCCGTATCCTGTGTCCGGGAAAAATAATTTTCCATCACATGGGACATAATATCCGCAATCCCGCAGGCAGTCTGATAAGGAGGCAGGGACAGGGTAAGCAGCGGATCCAGGACAGCAAACAGGGGACGCAGCTTCCGGTGATTTAAGGGAATCTTTTGCATCCCCTCTTCCCTGGTAATCACGGAGCCGACGGCCACTTCACTTCCCGTAGCAGGCATGGTTACCACCGCCCCCAAGGCAAGCAGACGCTCTACCTTCTTCTTTTTTGAAAAGAAATCCCAGACATCCCCTTCATAAGGGACGCCTAAGGCAATCGCCTTTGCGGAGTCCATCACGCTGCCGCCTCCCACCGCCAGAATAAAATCCACCTTCTCCCGGCGGCACAGCTCTATTGCCTGATATACCAGGCTAAGTCGTGGATTGGGCTGCACCCCTCCCAATTCCACCGTCTCGATGCCCTCCTCATGCAGATACCCTGCAATCCGTTCTATCAGCCCGGACTCCCTGCTGTGGCGGCTTCCGAAATGAATCAGCACCCTGTACGCGCCAAACTCCTTCACACATTTTCCCACTTCTTTCTCAGCGCCCTGGCCGAAAAAAACCTTTGTAGGAACCTGAAACTGAAAATCCAACATATTTTTTCTCCTTTTAACCCTTAATACCGGAGCCTACAGACAACGCCTGCTCCAGCTTATCCCCTAAAAACAGGTAAATGACAACCGTAGGAATACTTGCCATAACCAATGCGGCTCCCATGCCGCCCCAGTCTGTAACGAACTGCCCCTTAAAGGTGACCAGGCCCACAGGCAGCGTCTTATGAGTCTCATCACTGATCATTACCAGCGCCAAAGTAAACTCATTCCAGACATTGATGCAGGTAAAGAGCAGTACGGAGGCAATGGCCGGTTTTACCAGAGGGCAGATCACACTGAAAAAGCTTCTGAACACCCCGGCCCCGTCAATATAAGCCGCCTCCTCCAGTTCCCCGGGAATGCTTCGCATAAATCCCTCCAGTACCATGCAGGCAAAAGCCAGTTGGAACGCAATGTAAGGCAGAATCAATGACGCATAGGAATTGGTCAGCTTGAGATTGCGTACCAGAATCACCAAGGGGATAAGAATGATCTGCGCCGGGATAAAAAGCCCTGTGGTTATGTAAGTGCTTGCTACCCCAGAAAACTTCCATTGCATCCGTGCCACAGCATAGGCAAACATCAGGGAGAACACCATCACTGCCAGAGTTGCAATAAAGGTTACAATAATGCTGTTTCTAAAATACAGCGGAATATTAAAGTTATTCCAGGCATTGTAATAGTTCTCCGCCTTCCAGACAAGCGGCGCTCCGAATGGATTCGTAAACATGATTTCCTCATTGCTCTTAAAAGAGTAGAAAATCATGTAGATAAACGGATACAGATTCACCAGGGAACAGACCATCAGAAAAGCGATAAGAATCTTCCGTACAGGGGAACCTTTTTTTGCAGTTTTTTCTGTTTTCATAAAAGCTTCTCCTCTCACTTTTCTTTTGTGCCGAACAGCTTATTAATCACCACCGTACAGACCAGACACTCCAGGACAATGATTGTGGCTATAGCGCTTCCGTACCCGAACTTGTTGCTGGTAAAGGCCGACTTATACATCATATAGGTCAGGGACGTAGTATAATCCCCGGGCCCCCCGCCCGTCATTATATACATGGTGTCAAAGGCCTTGAGTCCTCCTGTAATCGCCAGGATCAGACAAAACCGAAAGGTTTCCTTCAGCAGCGGTATGGTAATGCGCCGGTGCATCTGCACAGCGGACGCCCCGTCAATACGGGCAGCCTCGTATAAGTCCTGGGAGATACCGCTGACAGCCGTATAAAACATGATAAATTCTATTCCCATAAACTGCCATGCATTGACAAAGGCAACGGCAAATATCGCCGAATTTTTGCCGGTCAGCCAGGCCTGCCGGTAGTCAATGCCCAAAACCTCAAAAATCTGATTAAACAAACCATAATCATAATTGAAAAGGGATACCCACATCTGGCAAATTACCGTGGAGGATACCACCACAGGTAAAAAGTACGTGAAGCGGAAGAATCCGCTGAATCTGGTCTTGATCGATACAAGAAGCAGGGCCAAAAGAAGCCCGAAGCAGATTTGATACACTACCAGCACCAGAGCGAAAAACAGGCTGTTTTTATTGGCCAGATAAAAGGTATCTACGCGGAACAGCTTGGCATAATTGCTGATCCCCACCCATTTGCCTTCCGTCACACCATTCCAGTTGTAAAAGGATTTGATCAGAGACTGCAGCACCGGGTATCCGATCAGTCCGGTAAAAGTCAGCAGGGCAGGCAAAACAAACACAGCCACTGCACCTCGATATTTCCATGTTTTCTTCATGCTTTTCCTCCTTATCTCACAACTGCCCTGTGAAAAAAGTCAGCAGGCCCGATTTAAAATCCGGCCTGCCTTCTTCTCCGCACAGGAAATCAGGCAATCGTAAGCTTTACTCTGCTTCGGCCTCTTCAAGCATTTCCGTGATGCGGCTGTCTGTGTTCTGGATAAAATCCTCTACTGCATAGTCGCCGGTCATGAGCTTGGAGATTTCCTCTCCCAGAATAGACATGGAGTCCGCATGATCATAGGCCCAGGGGAACAGCGTGTAGGAGGTAAAGTTTTTGGCATCCTCTGCATACTGCGAAGCTACCGGACCGAAGTCCTCTTCCTGGGTTATCCCCTCGTCTGTCGTAAAGGGAGAAAGCACCTCCCCGTATATATAACGTCCGTTGGCAAGCTCCATGGCAAGCAGACAGGCATATTTAGCGGCTACATCTGCATGTTCGCTGTAGGGAGCGATCGAAAATCCTCCTGCCGACTGACCGCCGGAGCGTATATTCTTGTTTGCATCAGTGGCTTCCCCATCCTGCAAGGGATAGTCCAAATATCCGAATCCATCCCCCATTATGGCGTACAGATCCTTAATGGCCCAGCAGCCGTTGGCATACATAGCGGCTTCATTGTTGGCAAAAGCGGCCATCGCTTCGTCATTGGAGGCGGTAAACGCAGTCTGGGAAATAAGACCTGCATCAATGAGCTCTTTCAGTTTCGTCGCGCCCTTTACGTAAACCTCTTCTGTCAGTCTTGCCTCCCCCGTATCAATAGGAACCAGTCCTCTTGGATCATCACGGGTTACAATCGCGTCAAGGATGGCAACCGGGCACCACACATCTTTTGCAAACAGAGATAAAGGCGTAATATCATTTGCCCTGAAGGTCTTTACAGCCTCCAGAAATTCGCTGTAATTGGTGGGAATTTTAACATTATTTTCCTCAAACACCTTCTTGTTATAATAAATTAGATAGGATTCCTGGCTGAAGTACGGAATGGCATAGCAGTGTCCGTCCTTGGCATACAGAAGATCTCTTTCACCCGGATTGATCCTGTCTAAAATGCCGGTTTCCTCCACATACTTGTCAAGCTCCATGGCATTATCAGATTCCAGAGCCAAATATACCAGCCCGGTATTGGATTTCCAGATGTCCGGCAGCGTACCGGCAGCAATTCTTGTCTTTAAGGTTACATCCCCATCCTCGGGCATGACCTCCATCACAAGATTGACCTCCGGCATAATCTCCTTCATCCGCTCTATCGCGTAGTCGGTGGCCTTTTTTCCGCTGTCGGAAGTATACTGCAGCATGGCCGTGATGGTAATCTGTTCCTCTTGGGTTTCCTGCTCCTGGTTAGAGGTATCGGCAGGTGTACTTTCCTGTGTCTGCTCCTTTTCAGGGGAAGCGTCCTTTCCTGTGTCCGCCCCTTTTGCGCACCCTGCCGCCAAAGCCGTAAGCATCAGCGCCAGTCCCAGGCTGAGAGTTTTTTTCATTTTCAGCATTTTTTTCATTTTGTTTCCTCCTAAAAGCTTTGTCTATAGTTCCTGCTTGTATTTTCATTATAGTTGTCATTGTTCTGAGCCGTGAGACGCAATATGCTACTTCTTTGCACAATTTGACACTCTTTTTATGATTTAACGGCTTCAACATTTTAATATGCACATATACAGGCAGGATTCGGCCAAAGAAATTGGAGAAATTTATCTGGACAAAGGCCACACACCCTCCGGCGTCATCTCCCCAAAAAGAACTGCCGCCGCCGCTCTGATATTCTCAGGAGATGTGGCGAAGGTCAGCAGCACATTTTTGGCGTTTCGGGGAATGGAGAGCTCCTCGTAGGGCGTATTGGTCACTATGATTACCCTTACATCCGGGTGCAGTGCAAGCTGTTCCTCCCAGAAGTCCCGGTTTTTTGCCTTTCCGCGCAGGAAATAGCTGGTGGCGATCACCGTGTCATATTCCGTCAGGGCCTGGGCGATCTGCCTGCAGTCAGTCTCGTCATAGGCATAGGAAGTCTCCAGATAATGCACGCCTGCGCAGTAGCTCTGGCAGGCTTCAAACAAGATACCGGAATGCCACTGCATATCGTTGTATTCCTTTACCTTCTGCTCCACCACAAGGATTTTCTCTCCTGTGACCGGGATACTATTTTCCCTGTCTCTTTCAATCAGCACGCTGCGTCTTGCCGCCTGCCTGGCAAGCTCCCGCATTCCTTCCTCCTGCAAAACCTTTTCGGGATCCTCTCCCTCGCCTGCCGGCCCAAACAGCCCATATTCATATTTTACGTTCAGAATGCGGTATACTTTGTCTTCCAGTTCCTCCATGGGAATCCTTCCCTGTTCCACAAAGGAACGGATTGTATCGATTACCTCTTCCACCAGATGGTTTTCCGCTTTCATCAGCACCAGGTCAGCGCCCGCCTCCAGGGAAAGGGCACAGGCATTGGCCACGCCGTATTTGGTCGCAATGGCCCCCATGGTCATGCTGTCCGTGGCGATTACGCCCTGAAATCCCAGCTCCTGACGCAGCAGTCCCGTGATGACCTTTTTGGATACGGTTGCAATATGTTCCGGGTCGATGGCCGGAAAAATGCTGTGTGCGATCATAATGGAAGGCAAAAGTCCCTCGGCGATCAGCTTTTTATAGGGTAAAAGCTCTCTCTCCTCCATAGTCTTTTTGTCCACATCGATCACCGGCACCTGAAAATGCGCATCCACATCCGAATGTCCTCTCCCGGGGAAATGCTTTCCCGTGGCAATCATCCTTCCCTCCTTCAGGCCCCGGCAGGTCTCTCTGGCATAGCGCGCTACCTCCCCGGCATCATCGCTGTATGCCCGGGTGTAGATCTCCGGGTTTGCGGGCTGTGAGTTTACGTCCAGCACGGGGGAGTGTACCCAGTTAAAGCCCACCGCCTTTCCCTGTCTGGCTACGGCCTTTGCAATCCGGTATGCCATATCCGGATCGTTCATGGCCCGGATCCCCATAGGCTTGGGGAAGAGATTGACACCCCCGAAAAAGAAGTCCGCGCTGCTTCCCCCTTCCTGATCGTAGGAAAAATGCAGCGGGATAGACAGAGGTCTTTTTCTGGCACAGGACTGCAGATCATCCAGAACCGCCTTGTACTGGCCGGCAGTGGGAACCGGAGCCGGTCCCTTAAACCGTATGCCGTCTGCATTCTCCAGCTTTACCACCGTCTTGTTGCCGTTTGGATCCACATAGCTTCCAAACTGTCTCATATCGCAGGATAAGCGCAGGCCTCCGCAGTGATATTTGCTGATATATTTATAAAGATGGGCTCTCGGCACCGTACCCGCAAATCCCAGCGTCAGCACTGCCCCGATTTTCTGCTCTAAGGACATCCTGCCAATCAAATCCCTGATATATGTATTTTTCTTTTCCATTCCATACACCTGCCTTTTTGGTTATTATGACACGTCCCCTTTCCTGATTATGGGAAAGAGGACGTCCGGTAAACTGATTAATATGCTTCCTTCGCATAAGGAACCAGGATCTCGTCAATTTTCTTTAACTCCTCCGCCGAGAAATCCAGATTACCCATTGCCTTTAAGTTGTCGTCTATCTGGGACAAACGGCTGGCCCCAATGATCAGGGTGGAGACCGGAGCACAGCGGTAACACCAGGCAAGAGCCATCTGAGCCAGGCTCTGCCCCCGTTCTGCGGCAATCTCGTTGAGCTTCTTTGCCGTGGAAACCTTATCCTGCGTTACCTGATCCTTGTTCAGGAACACGCTCTTTCCTGCTGCCCTGGATCCTTCTTTTACACCGTCGAAATATCTGTCTGTCAAAATCCCCTGGGCCAGACACATATAGGCGGCCGCGCCCACACCGTGTTCCTCCAGCATCGGGAAGAGCTTTCCTTCCGGCCTGCGCTCAAACATATTGTAGTTGACCTGATGTACCAGGCAGTGAATCCCCTTTGCCTCCATAGCGGTAAGAATCGCTTCCGTCAGCACGGAGTCATAATTGGAGATGCCCACGTACAGCGCCTTGCCCGATCTCACAATCTGCTCCAGGGCTTCAATCGTCTCCTCAACGGGCGTGTTCCGGTCCGGGCGGTGATGATAAAACAGATCTACATAATCCAGCCCCAGCCTGCGCAGGCTGTTGTCGCAGGAGGCAATCAGATTCTTCTTAGAGCCCCACTCCCCGTAAGGGCCCGGCCAGTGCCGGTATCCCGCCTTAGTGGCAATAAACAGCTCATCCCTGTAGGAGGCCAAATCCTTTTTTACAATCCTTCCGAAGCACTCCTCCGCGCTTCCCGGAGGCGGCCCGTAATTGTTTGCAATATCAAAATAGGTAATCCCCCTGTCAAAGGCTCCCAAAACCATTTCTCTGGCATTGGAATAGGAAGATTCCTCCCCAAAATTATGCCATAACCCCAGAGACAGAAAGGGAAGCATCACGCCGCTTTTTCCGCATCTCTTATACAGCATATCGTCGTATCTCGTCTCACTTGCCATATACATTCCATTTTCCTCCTAGCACTTTTCTATTTTTATCTCCTCGCCTGCCGCCGTATCGATGCAGGCGATCTCCTCTTTCCCCTGGTAACGCGCCTCGCCATTTACCGTCATGCAAAAACGCTCCTCCCCGTAGGGGTTACACAGCCGCAGCTTTCCGCCCCGGGTCGAGAAGATACGGATCTCTTTCGGACTCCCCTTTTCCATAGACGCTTCCACCTTAAAGCCTCCCTGGCACCAAAGACAAAAGCTTACATCCCAGTCCCCGGGTACTGCCGCAAAAAGCTTGATGACAGGCTCCTTCCCGGGAGCTCCGCCGCTGCTCTGGCAAAGAGCGAGCTGCACTGCCGCCGCCACATTGCCCAGTCTCTGGGCGCTGATACAATTGACTCCCTCTCTGACTGTAAGACGGTTCTCAAACTGGGGCACCCGCCCGGTATCCGCAAAGTAGCAGTATTCCTTTTCCGCATTGACACAATCAAGCTGTGCGTTTGCAATCTCCCGAAACTCTCCCGCGAAACCATGGGCCGCATACATCCTGGCACAGCCCGACATTTCCGAAACCGTATAGCGGCTGACTGTCCCGTACTTTCGTACCCGCCCTGCCAGTGTATCCGTGCTGATCCTGTAAACCTCCGGTTCCACATACCGGGTCACAAAGGAGGACATATCAAAATGGTCGCAGGGATACATGCTGGGCTGTCCGTGATCCTTTTCCAGAATAGGCTCTCTGCCGTTGGACCACATAACCGGATCGTCCTTTTCCAGCCTGCTGGTATCGCCCTCCATCTCTGTGGTAGGAAGAGGCGCCATGTCCGCCGCGAACTCTTCCCAACGCTCCCACTCCTTGCTGTCCGCATCCAGTATTCTTGCCGCCCTGAGCAGTATCGCCACCATGGCGCGCATACCGGCCACATTTTCCATACCGTCCGTACAGCCGAAATAGGCCTCTCCCGTACAGGTCTGATATATATGGTATTTCCCGTCCTCTCCCTTTCTGGTGAGAGGAAAATTCATAAAGAATTCCGCCACCCCTTTGATGACAGGGTAAGCCTCTTTTCTGAGGAACTCTTCATCCCCTGTATAGAGATAATGCTTCCAGAAATTGTAGGCTATAGCCGCCTGGGAACCAAACATATAGGTCGTTGCGCCGTAAGGGCCGCATCCTCTTTCATCATACACTACCCGTCCGTCTTCATAATGCTCATAAAATTTGTAATTGTAACGGGACTCATGGGGAGCCTTTCTGTCCACGAAATCTGCAAAATGCTCCGATTTTTCTTCCCAGGGCTTGCGGAAAAGATATAATGCGCTCATTTCCTCGGCAATCTCCGGGGGCAGAACCTGCGGACCGTTAAACCATGTAACCTCAGGGATATACATCCCCTGCGTATCGAACTGCTGGCGGGCGGCGGTGACACACGCCTCCTGCATACCGCCGTACATTGAGAACAAAGGCTCCATCAGCTCAAAGTGTCCCGACGCATGAACCGCGTGATAGTAAAGGCTTAAATTATTCCACCACTGCATGGTTCCCCAGTTCCGGTAATCTCCGCCGGGAGAAAAGATCATGCCGCCGAAATTGGGCGGATATTTTCCCCTGGAGCTGGAATTCATCAGATAAAAAAAGTAGGTATAATGCAGCTCCAGCTTCCGGGCAACCGGATCCTCGCTCTCCATATGTACATAAGATTTATCCCAAAACTCCGCCCATGCCGCTTTATGGCGTGTAAACAGCTCCTGCACCCCTTTTTCCGAAGCGGCCGCGGCCTTTTGGAGTACGCTTTCCACCACGTCCTCCTCTTCGGAAAAGCTGGCGGCGCTTACCATGTAAACCGTAAACTCTTTCGTATGGGGTTTCACGCACAACCGCATCTGAGTCTCCTGGGGCTTGCCTATGACATCAAATTCCCGGTCCGGGATCTCCATGGATTCTCTGCCGCCTACCTCGTTATTCATCCTGAGGGTCACTTCTGCCCCTTCCACCCAGACAGCAAGGGCGCTGGCGCAGTAATGCTCGTTGCCGGTACACTCCTCCCGCTCCGTAAAGACCTGTTTCAGTACCACGGTATCCGGCTTATCCTGCCCCGCTCTTTTTTCCATAGTCAGCCTTGACACTGCAAGATTGCTCAGCGTGCGGAACTCTGACGGACGCATCATATCCACCTTAACCTGCACACTGCCGTCATACTCTCTCTCATCCTGTACCCGGACACACACAGCGCCGCTTTCTGCTTCGGCGAATACCTTCGCCTCCACACCGCGTCCATGCAGTTCGGCACAGGCTTCATACAGGCCCAGATGCTGCGTTGTATCCCCGCCAAATACATCCTCACCATAATCCACGAAATCCACATCTACAAACCCGATCCCGTAACCATAGTCGGAATGTCTGCGGTTAAAGCTGTTGGTATAGCTGTTGGCGGCAAACACATCGCATCTGTTCACCGCAAATTTGAGCGCAGAAGGCGAAGTAAACACCATAGCCCCCATTTCTCCGTCGCCGATGGGCAGGCCGCCCTCCCGGCGTTTTATCGTTCCCTGATAATATAAATCCCCGCGGGATACCAGCTCTCGTCTGCTTATCTCTTTCATGACAATTCTTTCCTTTATCTTAATTTTTATTGTTTCACCTGATAGGGCTGACAAAGCCGTATCGTCATTCCCTTACCCACTCTGCCTGAAATCCTGAGTCCATAGCGCTCCCCGTAAGCCAGCTTCAGCCTCCGGTGGACATTGGAGAGCCCGATCCCTCTGCCGTTCTGCTCCCCGTCCGTTACATATTCCATATCATCTACATCCATAGAGGGCCCTCTTCCGTTATCTGTCACATCCACAATCAGAGAATCTCCTTCACAAAATCCGTGAATCCGGATAAAATGTTCGGGCCTGATTCCCTGCGCAAAAGCATGCTTAAAGATATTTTCCACAATGGGCTGCAGGCACAGCCGAAGCATCGCGGCCTCCTCCACCTCCTCTATGGAGATCTCCAGCCTGGGCATCATCCCCTGCCTGTATTCCTGTATCTTCAGATAATTTTTTACATGCTCTATCTCCTGTGTAATCTTTACCGGAACCAGGGGATTCTGAACCGCATAACGGAACATTTTACTCAGGGCATCCGTAATGTTCTGGACTGCCTCCGCATCCTCCATCACCGAGTACATATTGATTGCCCCCAGAGTATTGTAAAGAAAATGGGGATTGATCTGGGTCTGCAAAGCCTTCATCTCCGCCCTGCTGCGCTCGGTCTCATTCTTCTGATTGGCAAGCTGCGTGGCATAGACACTGCGGATCAGGAAATATGCCAGGGCAGAGGCCATCAGGATTGCAAGCGTCCCTGCAATCAGAAAGGTTCTGTTCAGGCTCCAGATTGACGTATTGTATACCTCTCTGGGAACCACGGCCACTGCCGTCCATCCGGTTCTGTCAGATTTCTCATATACATACAGTCTCTCATCTGCCTCCTCGGGCCCATAAAAATAAGCAAAATCCTGCCCCAGCTCATGATACAGCTTCTCCTCTTCCCAGGCTCCTTCCTCCGCCCCATACACGGCAGAACCGTTTTCGTCCATCACCAGCACCCGGATGCTTTCCAGATCCTTGTTTTCCCAGATCCGATCCAGCTCCGTACGCTTTATGGACATCAGAAAATACCCAAGCGGCCTTAAATCCTTATAAGAGTAAATGTACCTTCCAATGGTGACAAAACCGCTTTCCAGTCCGCTTTCGTCCGCCGCCGGCATAAAAATAGTGATCCTTCCGCTTTGTTCCACGCTTTTAGTCAAAGCAATCGTCTCTTCCCGGTCAATATTGCGGTCGCTTGTGTAATAAAAGCCGTTATTGCCCAGCACCTGGAAGCTGCTGACAAGGGAATTACTCAGAAACAGCTCTACCGTGAGCTGCTGCTCCAGCCAGGATAAGGCCGCCGCATATTCTACCTGGTCAAGCTTCTCCTGGTAGAGGATACTAAGCAGCTCCTCCTGAATCAACGCCGTCATAGACAAGTTGTCATATTCCTTGATCGCTTTATCCATATCATAGATAATGTCCTGCACGATCACCTGCCAGTATTCCAGATTGCGCTCCTGCATCTGCCGGCTGTTCCTGTGAATCCCCACAATACTGATCAGAAGAACCGGAAGGAGGATAATGGATGCCAGTCCTATGATAAAATGGACAAAGTCCTTTTTTCCTTTCAGAACCTTCGTCAAAGCCCCAGTCCCCTTTCTTCCCGGAACTGCGCCGGCGTTTTCCCGAAAAATTTACGGAACACACTGCTGAAATGGGAGTAATCACTGTACCCCACCTCCGCCGCAACCTGGGTGATTGTCTTAGACGGGATACAGAGCTTTTGCTTTGCAGCCTCCATCCGGATCTGTGTCCGGTATTCTACAAATTTCTTCCCTGTCTTTTCTTTGAATATGGAACTGAAATGAGAGGAAGAAAATCCCAGCCTTCCGCAAAGCTCCTCCTGGCTCATGGCCGGATCTGCCAGCAGGTATTCCCGCACCTTTTCCAGAAGGCCGTGTCTTTTCCTGTTGCTTACCATTTCCCATAAAAGAGTCAGATTTTCTTCAAATTCATGCTCCTTAAACTCATCTGCCGAAAGCCTCTCACCAAGTCTTTCCGATATTTTATCCGCTGTATTTAAAATGATTTCCTGCAAAAGCCTTTGTCTCTCACTCTGTCCGATTCTGCCAAGGCTTTTGGGGGCTTCTGCCCCCGCCTCCAGCCACGCTTCCCGGTCCAGCTCCCACAGCGCCTCCACCAGGCCCGTGACCAGCCGGTCCATCTCGCTGTACTTCAAAGAGCCGCTGTCTTCTTCCCGTTTGCGGATAACCTCTTTTAATACCTCTGTCAGTTTCCTTTGCGAAACCGGCTTAAGAACATAATCGGATACGCCGTATTGGATGGCAGTCTGCGCATATTTGAAATCGTCATAGCCCGACATGATCACCACCGAGGGACGGATCCCCTTTTCACGCATACATTTGCACAGCATCAGTCCGTCCATGCGCGGCATACGTATATCCGTGATCACAATATCGAAATTATCCCTCTCTAAAAGCGCCATGGCCTCACAGCCATCCACAGCCTCCGAGATCTGTCCGATACTGAAATCCGATTTCCGAAGCATCGCTGCAATCCCTTTGCGAAAGACTATTTCATCATCCACAAGCAAAATCTTATCCACGGCGTATCCTTTCCTGATTATTTATTCACGTATCTTGGCAGTACCGTTCTCATACTGCGCGGTTGCCTCTTCAATGACCTCGGTGCCTCCCCGGTCCATCCATTCCTGCACAAATTTATCAAAGTTATCCAGCGATTCCGTTCCGATCATTACCTTTGACGCATAGTTGATGAACAGCTCCTGCTTATCTTCCTCCACGGAAAGCTCCGGATGATTTGCAATACTCTCCAAATTGATAGGCTGGATATAATCCAGAATATCGTCCTTTGCCTTGGTATCATAGTACTCAATAGCCTCCGGCCCGCCCTGCATGGCATTAAGGGTGGCCCTGTCAATACCTGCATCCTTCACTCTGCGCAGGAACTGAGGAATCACATCAAAGGGATTGGGAGATACCGTAGGTATTTCAAGGTTGACGCTGCCGTCCTCATTCACCGTATAGAATTCTCCCTCCACCCCGTAGGTCAGAAATCTCTGAAGATCAGGGTCCGGATCCAGCATTTTATCAAAAAATTTGATGATCTCTTCCGGATTTTCGCATTTGGCATTGATGTAGTGTACATTTGCAGTAGGTGTAAAGGCTGCATAGCCGTGCTTGCCTCCGTTGGGATTCTCCGGAGATGACACACAAACCCACTCCGCATCCGGCAGATTTTCCTGTAACGCAATATTGTAACCCGGAGCGGCGGAGATATTAACCACCATCATTCCTACATCCCCGGCCGCTGCCTTCTGATCGCGGACGGTTCCGTTGTTGGTAAGGCTCTCTGTATCGATCAGACCCTCGTCATAGAGCTTTTTGTAGAAAGCCAGCGCCTCCTTCATTTCCGGGAGAAGATAGGCAGGAACAACCTGACCTTCTTCATTGAGCTGCCATGTGGTAGGCACCACCCCATAGGCTGCAAAAAATGTCTCGCTGTACTTGAATTTTTCTCTTCCGATATAAGGATATTTTACTCCTGCATTCTTAAATGCTACCAAAACATTGTAATAATCGTCAAGGGTTACCGGAATATCCAGTCCCAGCTCATCCAGCAAATCCTTGCGGATCACGGTACATCTTCGCGCGGTATTCGACATAAAATCACCAATGGCATAGATATGTCCGTCCGGTCCCCTCAGCTCATCCCATACATTTTCCGGGACCTGGGCCATCAGATTGGGTCCGTATTCCTCCAGTAAATCATCCAGAGGCATGAACAGGCCGTTTTCAATGGCTCCCGACATAACGGACGTATAAGGCATATCGCCTGCAATTACATCCGGGAAATCCCCCTGCGCAAGCATCATACCAAGCTTTTCCGTAAAGCCGTCATGCTGGATCAGCGTAATATCAAGGTCTACTCCCATTCTTTCCTCAAATGCCAGGACGTGTTCGTCCGCATTGATGTCAGGGCACGCCTGCACATAGCTGTTGCCTGCTCTGAGTCCAATATCAATCTTGGGCGTCTCACCCGTGCCTTCATCGCCGCTCTTTTCCTCTGCGCCCTCCGCCTCAGAAGCCTTGGCATCCTCCGAGGAATCCGCAGCCTCCTGGGTACTCTCATTCCCGGCAGTTTTTTCGGCCTCTGCCGGTTTACTGCCGCAGCCTGCCAGCATGGTAAGCGCCAGCCCTAAGGCCATCATTCTTGCAATGTGTTTCTTTTTCATAAATTCTTCCTTCCTTTCTCTTAATCCTTGTTTGTAATACTCCAAAATACTCTTCTTCCATTTACACAGGTCAACTTCCGTATTTATCCCTTCACGGAACCGATTGTCATCCCCTTTACAAAATGTTTTTGCAAAAACGGGTACACGCACAGTACCGGAATAGCCGCCACAATGATCGTGGTCATCTTAAGCGCCTGGGTAGATGTCCCGGTACTGACCACATTCATGCTCTCCAACGCATTGGAATCCAGAACGATGGATTTGATTCGTAGCTGCAGTGTATATAAATCACGGTCATTGATCAGATAAAGGGGGGTTGTATAGCTGTTCCAGTAGCCCACGCCATACATCAGCCCTACGGTTGCCATCACCGCCTTGGAAATCGGCAGGATGATCTGCATCAGCGTCCTCATCTCCCCGCAGCCGTCCACCTTGGCCGCATCGATCAGAGCCGGTGAAACCTCTGCAAAGAAGGAACGCACAATGATGATATTGTAAGTACTCAGCGCCGATGGCAGAATAAGCGCCCAAAAGTTATCATAAAGCCCATAGGCGCGCATCGTCAGATACCAGGGTATGATCGGCGCGTTGAAAATAAAGACGATCAGAATCATTATATTACAGAGCTTGCGCAGTTTAAATTCTTCCCTTGACAGAGGATAAGCGAACATCACCGTCATCAGAAGGCTGAATACCGTTCCTGCCGCCGTCATCAGTGCCGATATACCGATGGACTTAAGGATACTCTTATCCATAAGCACTGTCTTATAATTTTCAAAAGTAAGTTCAATGGGAAGAAAGGCGACTCTGCCGGAGTCCACCGGTCCCGAGCTGCTCAGGGATACGGCCATCATATTCACATAAGGCAGGACTGCCACCAGGCCGATCAGCCCTAATATAACCAGGTTAGTCACATTAAAAATCCTGTCCGGTAAAGAGCGTTTTATTGTCTTTGTCTCCATATTTTTCTCCTTTCACGGTCAGATAATCGACTGTTGCGTGGTTTTCTTGCTCAGGGCATTTGATACGAACAAAAGCGTCAGCCCCACTATCGATTTGAACAGCCCTACCGCTGTCGCATAGCTGTACTGCAGGTTCTGCAGGCCGTATCGATATACAAATGTGTCGAATACGTCAATGCGTCCCTGGTTCATGCTGTTCATAAAGGAATTGGTCTTCTCAAATCCGATCTCCATGAAGTTCCCCACCTTTAACAGCAGCATGGTCATAATAATCGGCAAAATCGTAGGCAATGTAATATGTAACATCCTCTTAAACCTGTTTGCTCCGTCGATCTCTGCCGCCTCGTACAGAGCCGGGTCGATACCGGCAATGGCGGCCAGGTAGACGATAGAGCTCCAGCCCATCTCCTTCCAGATACTTGCGATAACCAGAATCCCCCGGATGTGCTTCTCGCTGGCCATGTAATAGATAGAGTCCAGCCCCAGCATCTGACGGAAATTGTTGATCACACCTGTATTGGGCGACAGCAGCGTGGTAAAAATACCGCCGATAATAACCCAGGAGAGGAAATGGGGCACATACACGGCCGTCTGCACTGCCTTTTTGTATTTCGCATTCCTCACCTCGTTCATCAGTATCGCCAAAATAATCGGTATCGGAAATACAATCAACACATCATAGGTTCCCAGGATTGCCGTGTTCCGGAAAATCTGCCCGAATTCCGGGAACTGAAAGAAGTGTGCGAAATGTTTGAAGCCTACGAATTTGCTGCCCCCGATCCCTTTATAAATGTCATAGTCCATAAAGGCAATCACAGCTCCTACCAGCGGAACATACTTAAAGAGTACAAACCAGATGAATCCCGGCAAAGCCATCAGATACAGCCCCTTATGCTTGCAGATGCTCTGCCACAGACTGTCTTTTTGGGCTCCTGCCGCCACAGATGACCTTTTTCTCATCACTTAACCTCCCATATAATTTTTTCTTTCCGTGCTCTTGATGGGATTATTATAAGAAAAACGCAGTTCATCAGATAGGGAATTTTTTTCGGTTCTGCCGGGATATTTTTACGAAAGCCGTCTTTTGGGCCCTGACAGCGCCCTCTCATATCGACAGCAGATATAAAAAAAGACAGCCCCTCTTCATGAAGGACTGCCAAAGACTAAAATAGATTATCGCTTAGAGGTCGGATTTTTTTATCGCACGGCTACCGTCTCTGAACCGGGTTTTTGCTGTCCTGCGGCAAAATCTCATAAATATCCCCGCCGGCTTTTTGGTCGAACAGCTTTTTCAGAGCCAGATTACAATCCCATTTCTTCTGCGGGTATCTGCCATATCGGCGCTTTACATCACCCATACGCACTTCCATATTCACGGCTCCGTCCGTTCCGGAGAGACTGTCACATAGCTGGATCAGACGGTCATAATCGTCATAAACGATCTCCTTCATCGCATCCTCGATTTCCTTCTGCTGCTCTATCGATATATCAAAATTACCAATATACTCATCCATCTCTTTGGTAGCAAAAGAATGTGTCAGGCATACTCTGGCAGCCTCGTCGTACCCCAGCTCCAGCATGTAGTGATAGCCGTCATATACATGTCCCAGATGCTTTGCGCCAAACTTCCGGCCTATATCGTGCATAAGCCCTGTAATGTAGGCCTTTTCAGGATCCATACCTTTCACCCGGGCAGCAATTTCCCGGGCGCACACGGCTACCACTCTGCTATGGTTTCCCCACGGCCCCGGATTGCAGCTTTCCGCTTCCTTTAAGATCCGCTCGGCTTCTTCTCTTGTAGGCAACATTGTATTTACCTCCCTGGCTTTCTCAATTGATGCTTTCTATTTTAAGGGAGCGGGGTTGTCTTGTCAATTTTCAGCCGCGATTTATGATCATTCACGCTGTCCCATCTAAAAGCCCCTTTAAATACCCAATGGCAAACAGCCTTCCGAGGGCTGTATAGCCGGGTGCGTCGTTCGTCTCTCCCGCCATCAACGGGACATGATCCACCCGGATGGGCACATCAATTCCACATTTTTGATACAGCCGAAGAAGCCTTGCCATATCCAGACTTCCGTTATCATGGAAGGTTTCCCGAAAACAAGTATTGCAGCCTGTTACATTTCGAAAATGAATAAAATAGATGCGCTCTGCCAACTTTGGGATCACCTCGAAAAGTTCTTCCCCCATCATGGCATAGGTGGCCTGACACATAGTCACTCCTACATTGGAGCTGCCGGCAATCTCCATGGCACGGCATATATTTTTATAGGAAATCATAATGCGCCTGAGCCTGCTCAGACAGGGAAGCGGCGGGTCATCCGGATGCAAGGCAAGTCGAATCCCCCATCGTTCCGCTTCAGGGGCGGCGGCACGAATAAACCGGGTATAATTTTCCCACAATTCCTCTTCCGTAATCTCTGCATCCGTCCGGGGACAGTATCCGGCCAGATCAAACCCTGTCACCAGCGCGCCTCCCCGTTCGGGAAGATCGGTGCTGGTACGCGTCCATCCTTCATATGCCATAAAATTAAAACAAAGAGTCCTGATCCCATTCGCCGCCATGTGGGGAAACATACGGACAGCCTTTTCAATACAAATATCCCGTAGCCCATCGCCTGCTTTAATGTGGTCGTGGAGGCTGTTTGGAAGGGGCTCCACCACAAGCGGACGCAGTCCTCTCTTTTCAAATTTTTCACATAGCTTACGCCAACATGCCCCGTCTGTCACATCAAATTCCGGCGTCTCCGGAAGACGGATTACTGCATTCGTAACACCGCATTGAAGCGCATAGTCCCATTCTATTCCTTCCTCATGGCGCAGATAATCAGTGAGAATCATTTTTCCATCCTTTCCTTCCGGCTGTTCTTATATCCTTAATCCACAGTTCAATCCGGGCCGTCTACGACAACCAAAAGAGCTGCCGCCTCCCTTTAATTTCAATCTCCGGCCGCTACGACACATAACGGAGCCTCCATAGAGAGCCGTTCTTTTGTATCCACCAGACGCTCCCCCTCCACCCGGAAAAAGGTCACGTTATTTCCAACCTCGTTCGTACAAATCAACCTATCCCCCAGAATCAGGAAATCCCTCGGCGACGCACCCTGACACGGTGTTACGGAACAAAGCTCCAGATCAGCTCCGTCCCAATGCAGGCAGGAAATAGAATCGTCCCCTCGGTTAGAGACATAAACATAAGCTCCCTTTACCCGTATTGCTGCTGCCGTGCTCCGGACGGGGTGTTTCAAGACAGACACCGACTGCCTAGGCGTCAGCTTTGTACCCTCATAATCAAACACTGTCACTGTGGAGGATAGTTCGTTCACACAAAATACCGTTCTTCCATCCTCCGAAAAAGCCAGATGTCTGGCTCCCTGCCCTGCAGGTACACGGGCTACATTCAGTACCTGTAAATTCTCATCATAGCTGTAAACGGCATCCAGGCCCAAATCTACCGCCAAAAGACAGGTATTGTCCGGGGAAGGCATTACATAATGCATGTGAGGCGCTTCCTGCCGTGCCGGATGCACCCCCTTTCCTTCATGCACATCCAATGCTCCCCCGCAACACCAAACGCTGCCTGAGAGATAGTTCGCTACATAGGTTTTTTGCCGAAAACGGCATAAATGGCAGGCGACCTCTCCATGAGTACTCACCACCTGCCCGGTTTCCACCGGATTTCCAGCCGAATCCAGCGCAAAGCTAACCAGGCCGCTGTTATTATTGTCCCGAAAGGGCTGACGCAGGAGGGCTAACAGCCTTCCTTTTTCCAGATAAAGATACATAGGCCTGTCACAGGACGTCTTACTCTCCTTATAGAGTCCTCCCTGCCGCATAGTATAATGGTAAATTCCTCCATCCCGCATGCAGGAAGCAAAATACAGATGATAATTCCCCATAGCGACCTCTTCTCCTTGTTTCTCAGATGATATTCCTGCAAGGTTACAAATGCATACCGCCATCCACAATCAAATCCGTGCCTGTAATATACCGCCCTTCTTCACTGCATAATAAAAGCGCTGCGCCTGCGCAGTCTCCTGCCGCTCCCGGATACCCCATGGGAATGCCTGACAGTACCTTTTGGGCATAAGCTGCATCGTCTAAGGCCTCCGCATTACGCGGTGTGGCAATGACTCCCGGACTTAAGTTATTGATAGTGATCCCTTCCGGAGCCAGTTGAAGAGCCAGATTCTGAACAAGACTCATCTGGGCACATTTACTGGCCGCATAGACTGCCATATCCTTATGAGGCTTATGCTGTTGCACACTTCCTATCGTAACGATCCGTCCCCATCCCCGCCTTTGCATATAAGGTACATAACGTTGAATCAGGAATAAAGAAGCCTTCAGATTGGTTGCGATCTGCCGGTCAAATTCCTCCGGTGTAATCTCATTCCAGGCTTTACGCACCTGCACCGATGCATTAAGCACCAAAATATCCACATCATGTGTCTGTTTATACAGGCGGCCGGCACACCCTTCCTTCGATAAATCCTCCAGCGCTACCTCTGTTTTCCCCGGAATTTCTTTCGCTGCCCTCCGGCATTTTTCAAGGCTGGAAGAACCATGAATAATCACTTGGCATCCCTGCCCAGCCAGCGCGAAAGCCACTGCCTTTCCAATTCCCTGTGTAGACCCTGTAACCAGGGCACGCTTTCCATTCAAATCAAACATTTTTATACCCCCTGCATATCACAGGCATTGCCTGCCCTGCTGCATTAATAGAGATTTTTTGGAATTCTGCTTCCAAACTTACACCCTCATATACTTTTGCATAAATCCTCAGACCTGAATCACAAACTCATTCTTTGCCCCTTTTTCCAAATGGATTTTCGTATTTACGTTCTTATCCTTAACGTTCAGAATAACCTCATATTCTCCGTAAAACCCCTTCATGTCCATTCGCCCGGCCTCGTCGCTGTCCAGAGAAAGCCGGGTATTCCAGGTCTCATGAATCAGTTTCTTTAGTTCTCTAAATGCCGGTTTGGGCGTCATATCAAAATGAAGCAAGGCGCCATGATAATAATTCTCTCCATAGCTCATATCTCCCTGAGGCGCAAATGCCGCATAGCCGTCTGCCAGATTCCAGTAGATAATGGCCTCCATATTCGGATGGCTGAACCAGATGCGATAGAGATTCTTGATAATCTCTGCCTGTACTTCCTCATCTTCCTGCTCCCTGGAGTAAGCCGGAATTGTGACCTCTGTAATTTGCATAGGCTTTCCAAAATCAGCATATCTGTCCATCACAGCATACAGATTATATGGATTGTAAAACGCCTTCGTTCTCTCCTCTTCCTCCTGCGCATGATAAAACATATGATACTGCATACCAATGACATCAATGGAAGCTCCTTTTGCCAATGCACGCTCAATCTGCATATAATAAGCGCCTCGATTATACTTGAAGGCCTCTCCCCAAATAAACGGAGTGGCTTCATTGATAATCAGTTTGTTGGCAGGCAGATACTTGCGTGCATGTTCAAAGCTCCACTCCACAATATCCGGTTCCTGAAAGAAACGGGTGCTGTGCTTTCCCTGGGGGTGATCAGTTTCACTGCACAAGGTCTCATTGATTACCTCCATCCCGTCTATCTTATCCCTGTAACGCTCCGCAATTTGTGCCATCCTCCTGTCCAGGTGCTTCTTCACAGAGGGCGCATCCTCCGGCACCCACAGAGGTGTCCACTGATCATAGTTTAGACAGTGCAGCTTGGGCTCAATCCCATTTTTTTTGCAAAAATCCAGACATAAATCCGGCGCAGGACGGCGGTATATCTTGGGGCTTTCCTTTTCAAAACGAGGCTTTCCCTTCTCTGGCTCCAAATCGCACCAATAAAAGGGTAAGGTAGCCAGGTTAAACAGCTCGCAGAAACGCTCCTGATATGCGATATTTTTTTCCTCTGTCTCCAATTCATCCAACATAAAAATATTTGCTCCAAACCGGAAGTCATGGGTCTTTTGCCTGATCTCGGCATGTACGCCTCTCACCGGGTTTCCCTCCTGATCCACAAAACATAATTTCCCCAGTCCTTTTCTGTTCGCCTCAATCCCGCTGGCAATACGATCCTCCATGTATGCCCTGTTTTCCTCAAAGGGCTTTAATATTCTCTCTGCTCTGTCTGACATCTTTTCTTCCTCCTTCTATTCCGATTCTATCCACAAACCCCTTACTCTTTTCTTGCAATTTGCATTAAAAAAATCTATAATACCCTTACATCAATTTTGTAACCTAAAGGATTTTTCATGACATGATTACTGAAAGCTTTCATATTCGTAACAAATATAATACTTCTGACCTGATCCGCTTCTCCTCCGTAACAATCCGGGTAAAGGAAAAGGTATGGCTCACTGAGCACCACCACACTGAACTGGAGCTTGGCCTATACCTCTCCGGCTCCGGTTCCTACATGGCCGGCGGCAGCGAGCTCCCCTTCTCTCCAGGCGATATTCTTCTTTTTGGTAGTAATCAGGAACATATTATCAACCGAATCAATCTGGACGAGGATATAACCCTTCTCAATCTCCATTTCGATCCCCGTATCCTATGGGGCAGCAGTCTGCAGTCCTTTTCCCATAGCCTGCTCCGTAGCTTTATAGGCGGCCTTACCCAGCATGCCGGTCATATCTCCCCCGGCCAGGAATATTATGATGCTATCCGCAGCCTTTTAGGGGATATTGAAACGGAATTCCGAGAGCGTCCGCCGGAATTCGAGCTTGCTATCGAAGGACGGATCCTGGATATTCTGATCAAGCTGGTTAGAAGCCGCGGCCCTCAGTCCGCCCCTTCCTCCGGACATGGCATCAACTATGAGCATCTGGCTTGCGTGGAAAAGGTTACTGAGTATATCCTGAGCAACCTTTCCGAGCCGTTAACCCTAGATGGCCTGGCTCGTCAGGCTAATACCAGCCGTTCCTATCTGTGTTCCCTGTTCAAGGAGATCAACGGCATACCTATCTGGGAATATATCACCATTAAACGAATTGATCTCGCGATCCGGTATCTGCGCGAAACCCAGGAACCTGTGACCCGGGTGGGAGAGTTGTGCGGCTTCAACACCTCCGCCAATTTTAACCGGGCCTTCCGAAAAATCACCCAGCAATCCCCCAGCGAGTTTCGCAAAAACGGCGGCAATTACTATTAAGAAATCATATTTCTTCCAGATGCAGCTTTACCCCCTCCTTTCGCAGGGCTCCCTGCAGGATATGTACCTCTGTTCTTCCCTTTTCAGGAATCAGTGCTGCTGCCGTTCCCGCTGCCTGCCCTGTTACCGCACAGGAGGGGATCACACGCATAACATCCCACATTTCATCATCGACGCTGATACACCTTCCGGCCGCAAAAAGATTCTCAAAGGCAGGACCATACAGGGCACCGTAGGGGACTTCAAAACGAGGGCCTCTTTTCCGCCAGTCTCCTACCAATCCCACACTTCCGCGTATGGGCTTTTTGTCATTTTTCTCTGACATCACGGTTTCTCCATACAGGCATCGGGTCATCCTGTATTGCGGCATATGAGTCATTGCAACAGGCTCTGCGATCTGTCCCTCCTCCGTCTTATTCAAGGCATCCTCCAGGGTAGCCTGATGGGAGAGTGCCAGATATTCGCTGATTTCCTTTGTACTCTCTTCCCAAAAACGCCTTCCCTCCAATGTCTCCGGTGCATCCCTTTCGCTCCCCTTCGGCGCATCCGCAAATCCAAGCATCTGTAGCTTTAGTCCCTCCGACGAGGATGCATAGTACCAACCGGCTACGGTATTTCCTTTTTCATGAGCCCTTGTACTCTCCCCTGCTTTTCGAAACAGCAGGGCATTTCCCGTGGCATCCACCGCTGCGCGCATCTGAACGGCCCCTCTTCCATCCTGATTTTCCACAATTACCGCTCTAATCCGCCCGCTGTCTGTTCTCACATCACAGATCCGCGTATCATACATAATACGAACCCCTAAGCGTAATAGTAGCCGTTCCATTTCTATGGCAAAATAAACCGGATTAAACCGTACCTCAAAGCGCTGCCTCTGACGTTCCTTTTCCATTCCCTTTTCCAGCCACGCCTTTGGATACAATCCCTGCGCCCCATGAAGAATAGACAAACGCAGCATCTCTTCTGCAATCCCATAAGACATTTGGTATCCTCTTCCGTCGCAGAGCGGCAGATAGATTGTCACCAAGCCTGAGGTTGCCAAACCGCCCAGCACACATTGCTTTTCCGCCAGAATTACCCGCGCCCCCTGCCTGGCCGCCGCAAGAGCCGCGGCAACACCCGCTATGCCTCCTCCTCCCACGAACACATCACATTTCTCCACCACCGGTATAATGCGTTCTTCTTCCCGAATAAAAACACTCATATTAACTCCCCTACCCTTCCTCTTATTGTTTAATTCCTGATACTGCCACACTCTGCACAATATATTTTTGCATGCATAGAAATGCTATGATCAGAGGAACCGCGCTCAATACAGCAACTGCCATACGCGGTCCATAATAAATTGAATTCTCCTGGGCATTGAAAAGAGAGACTCCCACAGACAGCAATTGCTTTTTGGATGAGCGGATTACCACCATCGGCCACAGATAAGAATTCCACTGGGCTACGATTTGCAGAATACTTAACGCCGCCATAACCGGTTTGCATAACGGCAGGATAATTTGGAAGAAAGTACGCCATTCCCCGGCGCCATCCAAATAAGCAGATTCCCGCAAAGAATCGGGTAGCGCGGAAATATTCTGGCTGGCAAAGAAAATACCGTATACATAAGCCACATTCCCCAGAATCAACGGCCAGTAGGTATTGATCATCCCCCAACTGCTGTACTGCAAATATAAGGGAATCATGCGGGATTCAAAAGGGATCATCATCACCGCCAGCATAAACAAATACCAGAATTTTTTCCCAAAAAAGCGTCCTTTTGCGAAAGCATAACCACACACCAGAGCGAAAAATACCGATATAGCCGTATTTACCAAAGCAATAAACAGAGTGTTCATATAGTACCGCACTAAGTCAATCATCTCCATGGCATATTTATAGTTTTTCATGGATACTTCCTCCGGCAGCCAGGAAAAAGGCGGCAGCTCCGTAACCGCATTGGCGTCAAAGGAAAGGGTGATCGCCCACCAAAGGGGAACAAGAATCACTGTAAGAATTGCCAGCAGAATTACAGCAGTAATCAACCGACACTGTTTTGCCTTGGTCAGTTTCTTTTTCTTCATTAATTAATCTCCCCCTTTCAAAAATCCGGAAAGCTTCACGTTAAAAAGCGTCATCACAAATACAATAAAGAACAGGATCACCGCACCAGCCGAAGACAGACCATATCTGGGAGACTCAAAGCTGTACTGATAAATATACATCAAGATGGTCTGAAGTGTTCCGTTGGGCCTTCCGGCACAAGCATTTCCGCCCAGAATATACAAATCGGTAAACCGGGCCAGGCCATTAATCATACCGGTAACAAACAGGAATGCAAAGCAGGACTTCATCTGAGGGATTGTGATGTAGAGCATACGTTTCCACGCCGTAGCCCCGTCCACCGAAGCCGCATCATATATCTCTGTGGGAATAGACTGCAGGCTGGCCAGATTCAGAAGCATAGAATATCCAAGATTCATCCAAATCCAGATGATTGTAGCGCCTACATGGGAAAGCGCCGGATCCGTAATCCATCCGATGGTGATCTCCCTGCCCATAATCCCGGAAAAAAACTGATTCAACAGGCCGCCATTCCCTTTCAAAACATACTGGAAAATCAACACTACACTGACACCTGTAATGATATTGGGCATATAAAACATAACTCTGAAAAAACCCTGGAGTCTTGTACGACCCAGACCGTTGATTGCATTCGCCAGCAGGAATCCCAGCGGAATGGTCAAAAGACCATACAAAGCCAGCAGCATCGTATTTTTAAGCGCCTTCATAAAGGATTCGGAGGTTAATAGTGTTCTGTAATTACGCAATCCGATCATCTCATAATCTGTACCGAATGTCCCCATATTGGTAGTGGAAAAGTAAAAGGTCTTAAATGTAGGAAAATAGACAAGTACAAGCAGCGCTGTCAGAGTAACAATAATAAATGAATACCATGTCAGGTTACGTTTCACATCCCGTTTTGTTATCTTTTTGTGCATAGGCTCTCCCTCCTGTTGTCTGTTTCGCCTTGAAAGATGACAGGCGGCGGAGAAAGTGCCACCACCGCCTGTCATGCCCCGGCTTCTGTCCACGCTGCAGCAGGGCCGCAGTTCTTTTACGATCAATTCAGCGTGGAGATATATTCGTCCACATAGTCCTGCATAGACTGTGCCGCCTCTTCCGGCGTCATGGTTTCATTAATCACGTTGTCAACTGCGGTAATCAAAGTATTGGTTACAGAACCAAAGCTTACGTTATTAAATACATCATTTGTAGCATTATTGTAGTACTCCGGCAGAGTATTTAAAGTATTATCAATTGCAGTCGCCAAATTCTCCCCTACCAGTTCCTGTACCATATCCTTCCCGGCCTTATTATTGGGAACTTCCATGTTAGAAACCACCCATTGGGTAGCTTTCTCATCCGTTGTCATGAATTTGATAAATTCCCATGCCCAATCCTTATTATCAGAATCCTTATAAATAGCCATATTGTTATCGCCTGCATGAGGAGTAGGAATTCCCTTATATTCTCCCTCTGAGCACAGGGGCATATTGATTGCTACATATCTTCCGTCCAATTCCGCCGCCTGCATCTCGAAATATCTTCCCACAACACCGTCGGCAAACAAAATCGCCCAGTCATTTTCCCCATTCAGGGTGGTTGTTACTGCCACACCCTCTTTATTCCCGGGGCTTGCAAATTTGCTCTGGTCTGCAATCAATTGGAACGCCGCAATACTTTCCGGAACCATAAAGTTCACTTCGCAGTCAGCGATTGTAGCGCCATACTGGAATACCTTGGCCCCCAAAGCGTTGGCCGCCTGCACATAATTAAACCACAGGTTAGAGCTCCCCATTGAAAACATCTGCAGTCCATAGGTCTGTTCTCCTGTCACAGGATCCGTACCTGTCAGCTTTTCAGCCAGAGAAAGCACATCATCATAGGTCCAGTTCGCATCGGGAAGTTCCACACCATAATCCTCAAAAATCTTGGTATCCAGCCATGCCACAGAGGGGGATAAGGATACTGAGATACCGGAGACCTTAAACGCATCCGGCTGCTCCGTTGTACGTCTGGAAGCAGTAGCATATATCCTGTCATAATACTCCGGATCCTGATCCAAATAGCCGGACAGGTCATAGGTCAAATCCGTCATAGTCGCGCCGTGCATAATAATATCTACTTCCCCGCTCAGACAGGCCGTAGTAATAGCGCTCTGCCAGCTATCCCAGGAAGCAGTCTCAATTTCCAGGGTCACATTAGGATAAAACTCATTCCATCTGTCAATGATTTCTTTGTAGCCCGGCTTGAAAATTCCGGAGTTCAGATCGGTTACGCCCTCCTCACCCACATTAAAAACACCAGGTCCAAAAACATTCAGTGTAATTTTTTCATCCGCACTCAGGCTTTCATTTTTCTGATAGCCCCCGGTTTCCACCGCTTCTTCTACCTTAAAGGAATCTTCCGTTTCTCCTACTACAGTCTCTTGCGCAGATTTTGCAGTCTCCTCCTCACTTTCCGTCTTTGTACCGCTCTCCTGTTCCCTCTCTTGCGAGGAAGAACCAGAATCACCACCGCAGCCCATTATAGAGGCCGCCAACAGTACTGTGCCCATCAACAATGCAAGTTTCTTCTTCATATACCTTTTCCTCCTTATAAATAATTATAGTGCTGTCTGAGTATCATTGGGATCGCCATTGCGTGCCAAATCATACTCCTTTGACCAATCCAGGTTCCGGTACTTCTCCCCTCTGGGATCTGTGCGGATAAATTCCATCAGCATGTCCAACATTTCTTCCGTCCAGGTGTTCTTGTCAATCTGAGCGGTAGTTAAACGATTTTGCCCGATCATTTCAAATCCGAAATCATCTTTAATATGGGTCTTTGCTGCCCCTTCCACTACATCTGCCACCAAATGGCTAGGGATAAACAGCACGCCTCCCGGCGCACCGAACACCACATCGCCGGGTAGACAGACCGCATTGCCGATCCGGCAGGCGGTATTGAATCCCGTCATCACGACTTCCCGGATAGGAGTAGGATCAATCCCGCGGTAATAGACCTGTACGTCTTCCACTGTTTTCATCTGTTCCAGATCCCGGACGCCTCCCCATACCACGCCGCCGCCGTTTTTGGTTCTGGCGCGGATTGCAGTGGTTAAGTTCCCCCCCAGGAAAGTACCCTTATAAATTTTGTCATACAGGTCACATACCACCACGTCACGCTCTACCAGAGAATCAATTACCCACTGGTTATAGTTCCCCTTTCGCCCTTCCCCTGCGCCGATCCCGAACATCACTTCATGCATGTCGGGCCTGGTTGGCATATAAGTACAGGTAACCGCACGCCCGATCAGCTTCCTTCCTCCATCGTGCAATAAATGAAGTCTGCCCTCAAACTGGTTCTCATATCCCAGAAGATAGATTGGTTTCCAGGCTTCCTCCAGCGTCATTTCTTTTAACGCGTCCAGATACCGATCCTCCACATAGGGGCGTCCGTCCTCCATCCGCGGTCCCTTCCATTGCTGTGTCAATTCAATGACATCTTCTTTTACATTAAAATGCATAAACTAATCCCCCTTTAGCTCCAGATCCTGTCATTGGAAAATTCCTGGTCCCATTCTGCTGTAGGCTCCCACATACCGGGAATTTGCGGATTAATATGTTCTGCCAACAGTTCTTCGTTTAAGCTTTCAATACCAAGCCCAGGCCCCTCCGGCACCCGAATAAACCCATTTTGGATTAACGGCTGCGGCAGCCCGTTCACCATATCCTTCCACCAGGGCACATCCACGGAATGAAATTCCACTGCAAGCACATTGTGCAGGGCTGCTGCCACATGTACTGCCGCCATACATGCAATAGGACTTTCTGCCATATGGATTGCTACGGCCACACCATTTTCATCCGCCATGTCCCCAATCTTTTTCAGTTCAAGAGCGCCTCCGCAGGTAAGAATATCCGGGTGAATCACCGACACGCCTCCGGCCTTTATCAACGTCTCAAACCCTTCCTTCAGATAAATATCTTCCCCTGTACATACCGGTATCATCGTGGAACTGCGCAAACGGACATAATGTTCGGTATAAATCCAGGGAGCCATATCCTCCATCCATGCCAGATTATACTTCTCCATTCTTCGGGCAAAACGGATGCAATCCTCCAGTGCCACATGCCCGAAATGATCAATGGCTAAGGGCACTTCGTATCCGATGACTTCACGTACCTGCCGTACATACTCCTCCAAATAGTCAAGCCCCTTTTCCGTGAGATGAATACCCGTAAAGGGATGAGCCATATTGACGATACCGTAACTTTTCTGGTGTTTCACCATATCCGCCGTTACAGACCCGCCCTGCACATTCAGAATGTGGGAAGCATACTTTTTCATATCATCAATGAACCCCAACGGTGCATTGATAGTCCCCGGCTCATCCAACAGCAAGCCAATGCCCAGATCCATTTTCAAAAAGGTAAACCCCATTTCCATACGCTCTTTCAATGCTAATCCCATGTCATGACCGCTGTGTTTGCCGTCCACATCTGTATCACAGTAAACCCGCACTCTGTCTCTGTATTTTCCTCCCAAGAGCTGATATAGAGGAACCCCATAAGCTTTTCCTGCCAAATCCCACAAGGCGATCTCTACGCCGGACACGCCTCCGCCCTGTCTGGACGGCCCCCCAAACTGCTTAATCTTGTGAAAAAGCCGATCCACGTCACATGGATTCTCCCCCAAAAGACGGCTTTTTAACATAAGCGCATAAGTCTTGCTGGATGCATCTCTCACTTCCCCGTAACCTACCAGATTTTGATTTGTATAGATTTTCATCAGTGTGCATCTTTTTGGCGCACCGTCGATATCTGCAAAACGCATATCCGTGATACGCAGTGTGCGTGGATCAATCTCTGTCTGCCTCATATTTTTCTTCTTCCTCCCGTAGTATAGCGGCTTGTTCTTATTGTACGTGTCCATCCTTCTATTTTCTACAAATATCTTCCGACAAACCGCAATTATATTATTATATTTTCTCTATTTTCAAGTCTCTTCTCCTTAGTTTGCTGTAATATTATATAGTTTGTCTTATTTCCAAAAGCATCCATCTCCCATAATGCACAATCTTAGTCTCAACTCTTGCTCCTGCCCGCAGTGCAAAATCATCCCGGATAGGAAGCCGCCAGATAACCAAAACCAAGAAGCTGAATCTCCATGTGCCCATCCCGGAAATACCATCTTGCGTTTTTCGCCAGCTCCGGTTCGAGCAAAGGAAGCATTTCAGGGATTTCCTCCACCGCAAAGCTAACCGGGTAATCTGTCATATTCACCGCAGTAAACCATGGCCTGTGTACATCCGGCCGGTAAAAAGCCGCCACCTGACCCGGCGCCGTATGTTTACACCAGATCAGCTCCTTAGAGCAAAGCGCATCGTTTTCACTATGAATGCGGTATAGCTCCCGAAGCAATGTGCTCCGCTCCATCCCCTTTTCGCACAATGCGTTAGCCCAGTTGATCACCGGATCCTTTCCATAAAAACGGTTGGAAAACATATTATGCTTCAGGTCATCCGCCACCTCGTAGCCGTTAAATACAAAAGGAACACCGTCCAACAAAAAGTCCAGCACCAGCAAGGCATCTACTCCCGCTGTCCCGATGGTTTTCTCATGCCGCTCCTCACCGGAATCTGATGCCACATCATGGTTATCGATAAAATGAAGCATGCGGCCCGGAGCGTTTGAGATCTTTTGCCTGCAGGCTTCCCACTTTTCGCAGAACTGTGCAGCCGTCATTTTTCCCTGAGCCACCGGTACCGCATCGAAACAGCCGTCATAGAAGTAATTTGCATCAAAAACCGTCAAATATTCCGGCTTATCTCCTTCATTCACCATATAAACATCCGATTTGATGGCACGGATTCTCCGGATTCCCTCAGCCCAGAAATCCAGCGGAATCATGCTGCCTACATCACAGCGATAACCATCCACATCGAACTTTTCCACAAAATACTCCATATTCTTCCATAGATATTCCCGCAATTCCTGACATTCATAATTAAGCACCGGAAAATTCCATTCACCGGTATAAGGTGTTCCATCATCGTTTCGCTTCACGAAATCCGGATGTTCTTTCAAAAACACCGCGTTGGGGCCGCAATGAAAATAGACCAAATCCAGCAGCACCTTTAGCCCCAGCCTATGAGCCTTCTTTACAAAATCTCGCAAATCCTCCTCACAGCCATATTCTTCATCAATAGCAAAATAGTCCTTCATCCGGTAATTATTTTTAGGATTTCCGGTTCCGGAGGCCATCTGGCGTTTGCTCCAAAAAGCCTTATCCATCCCGTCATCCGCCTGCACTACAGGCAGGAGCTGCACATACTTTGGCCCCAGGCCAGCCACAAAAGGCAGTATCTTCTCCGCTGCCTTCAGCGTCCCTTCCGGCGTAAAAGCCCGCAGACTGATCTGGTAGATAGATGCACGATCCAACAGCACGGTTTGATTTTTCATATTCTTCTCACTTTCTGCTGCCTACAGGCAGCTTTTATTCTCCTGTTCAGTTAAGCGGAATTACCCGCAGTTTCTCATAATTTGTTCCCGGCAGGACGCAGCGCTGAATCCTATATGGCTGGTCCTCCACCTGCAGTATTTCCTTTTCCCCATCCAATACTGCATATCGACTGTAATGCTTTCCGATTTTTTCAAAACACAAAATTGTTTTTGTGTTTTCCGTCTCAAAGCTGAATACATTTTTGACTCCCTGCCGTTCTGTCTCTGCCATCAGAGAGACAGGCTGATAGGGCTTGACCAGAAAATTTACGTAAGAGAAGGGCTCTGCCGCAAACTCAACCACTCTCCCCCGCCAAGCGGGCCTTTCATCTGTAGGTTCCTCCAGATTATTTGTAAAACTCGCCTCCCGAATCTCAAAGGGCAGCGTCATTCTTGCCTGCACCCTGCATCCCTGCGTCTCATATAAACGCAGAAAGATTCCATCCTTCTTTCTGGAAGGTTTCATACATAGCAGGCGTAGGCCAGAACCATCCAGAGAAAGAAAGGATCGCTCCGGCCTGTCCTGTCCTGCCCCTGCCAAAGGAGGACAAAGCCTTTCATACGACCAGCCGGGTAATATCTCTCTTGAAGTTCCCTGAAAAGGAAGGATTGAAAGCCGAAACTCTCCGTGACAGTCTCTGGGAGTACAGTAATTTAAATTGTTCGCCCGGTTGGACGCTGCGTAGAGAAAGATTGTGGAGCTTTCTCCATATTCTATCCGAGAGGATATTTCGTTATAATGAATTCCGCCCAGATGGAATAGCGGCATGTCCCTGGAGAACAGCCCTAAGCCATGCTGTCCGTTCTCCACGCTCACCCAGCTATGGGCCATTACAAAATCATGAGGGTTAATGGGCATACGATCCCTGCGCTCATCTACAATCCCTCCTGCCAGTTCCGTACAGAAATATGGATGCTGTACCAAAAAGGGAAAGGCAAAAAAGAGATTTTTCTTATATCTGTCATAAAAGTCCCCCATCAGCCCCACCGCATTCGCAAAAAGAAGCCGGACATCAATTGTTCTTTCCTCCTGATAGAAAGTGAAAACCGACCGGATATTTGCCCCAATCTGCTCCTCAAAGGCCTCCATTATAATCTCCACCGCCAGTGGACCGGAGAAAACCTGCAAACTGCGCCTTTTTGGAAATTCCATGGTAACAGGCGGCCTGTCCTTATACTGTGCATGTACATAAATACATTCCCCCAAAGCATATCCGCAGGCCTGATCCAGAAGCTCCCGCCCCGTGGCCTTCTCCAAAATGGATCTAATCCCTTTGCCCTCTTTATCGCATCGGATCTGATAGTAGGGAGTCTCAATTACCCCCGGTTCCCTTTGCTCTCCCTGCGCTATCTCTCTTCCCCTTAACCGGGTCATATTCCGATAGCCGCAAGCAGGCAAATCTATGGCCTGGGTAAGGATACTGCCATCTTCCATTCGCTGCAGAGCCATTCCATCCAATGCGATCCCTTCCGGAAGATGCAAAGACGCATGGCGCGGAACAGGCAGCGGATTCCAAAGACTCACCACCTCCTCCCCCGGTACGCCGATTGACTCCACAAGTATATCTTCAATTAACCCCAAAGCTGTTTTGGCCGTCTCCCTTTTTACTAAATTCAAGTTGAATTTATGCATCTCCTGTGGGTGCTTACTGGAAGTGGCCCAGCAATGGTCATCAAATTCGCACATCTTCCACAACGCCTCATTCAGACGGGATGCAGGCCATATACCGCACCCTTTCTTTATTCCCTGGAGCAAAGCAAAAGTTTCCGCGATAGGAAAAAGATTCTGTGCTTTGCGCTTCCTGGCAAACCACTCCGGAGAGATGGCCGCAAAATCCGCCCACTGATCCGTAATATCTCCCGAAAGCACCGGCAGACTTTCTCCGAAATGCTCTTCGATATAAGAAAAAATTTTTTCCGGTGTTGAAATCCCAAGACAAGGATACTTCCATGTCTCATTCATCCGGTCACACACGATTTTCATATCCATGTTAGGATACTCTCTATCCATATAAAAGCTCACCGGGATTTTATCATAGGAAACTTCTCCAAATTCCGTAATCATTTCATCAATGGCGCCCACCGTGGCCTCCATCCTGCTCTGATCGAAAAAGTAAGTGCCCTTCTGCGTCTGTGAGGCGGCCGCACCCATTGCCCTGCAGATAGAAAAGTTCTTATATCCCTCCTGCAGAAAACACAAAAGCCTGTCCTTCCCATTGGGTGCCTGCCACCAGAACAGCCGCGGAAGCCTTTCATCATCTGTAGAAAAACGCAGATACCGGTTAGCCAACAGACAGATATAGCGGATCCCCATATTGGCATAGGCACTCACACATGACCAACTTGCTCCCGCAATATCTGCATATACCACCGTTCTGGGGGTGATTCCCCAAGTATCCCTTCCCTCACCGCAGGCGTAATACATCGCCCGGATAAGCTGTTCACTCCCTTGCCAGTGGGTGTGATTGCTGCAGTGCGGAGCGCTCAGCTCAATTCTTCCTTTCTGCATCAGCCCTTTGAGCCTATTTTGAGCCCTGTCATCCCGGTATTCTTCATATCCCTTCAGCCACCAATAATGTTCAATCACATAATCATAGCCTGAATCCTTTTCTGCCAGTTCAATCGCCACATCCAGATAGTCTGCACACTCGGCCGCCAATGTATTTGCATAGGCGCAATAGCCTAAATCCTCATGAGATGACAGAAAAAAATCCACACTCCAGGGCTTGGGCGGAAAATACCTGCACCGCTTTGTTATCCCGTGATCCTGGAATGGAAAAAGTTCCAAAACCAGTTCGCTCTCCTCTTCTACCTGCGGAAGATAAAAATCCATTCTCTCTGCCCAATTTGGCTGGCACTCCACCACCAGCTCCCCGTTGATCTGAGCCGAAAGGAAATAAGGATTACAGCCGTCCCAGTCCAACACCGAAATATAGCACTTTACTTTATCCTCTTTGGTGACAAAAGCCGTCTGATGGAACTCTTTAATTCGCATCCCAATCCCTCCCTTTCTAAAACAATGGTTATTTTGTACTAAATTTATTTTATCATCGCAAATTTACTGTGCATACCAACTAAACCTTTCTTCTTTTCCACCTTTTTGACCTATTCAGGTTGAAGCAAAAACAACTGACATTCTAAATAATAACAGGCAAATAAATCACAACTTTACATTTTTGCCTAAAACAGCTATGATAGATTTGTATCCGCACTTCGCACCACCTGTTACAACCGCGCAAGAGGGACCTATGAGCACATCCACTATTTTTGATATTACTATAAAAGATCAGCACAAATACGTAATTGGTTATTCTACCGTCTATAAAACCAGATGCGAAATATATAATTTTGTTTCTCCCACACTGCGGATCCTGCGTTTTACTGAAGGCAGCGCCCAGTGGCGAATCGACCGCAGTGTGGAATGCTTTCAGGCCGGAGACGTAGTAATTCTCAACAACCTCAACAAACGAAATATTCACAAGGTTCTATCGGATTCCATTACCTATGAATTGTTTGACTTCTACCCTTCTCTGCTGTCCAGTGAACAACTTTGGAGCGTATTTTACCAGGACACCCATAAAGTCTCAGACAGCCGGGATCCCGATAGGGCCGGAGTCAATTTTCTTCTAGACAGCCTTCGGAAGGAAATTTTACGTTCCGAAGAGCCTTGGCAAATTTTCAGCATTCAGCGCCTTTTAGATCTGCTGGCTCTGGAATTTCTGCGTAAAACAGAGTTAAAAAGTGATATGAAATTCAATACTTCCCTATTTAACCTGACCAAATGTATCCAATATATATCCGAACACCTCAATGAAAACCTAAATATTGCGGATTTGGCCAAAAAATACGGATACTCCCCAGAATATTTTTCCCGTATGTTTAAAAAATATCTGGGAATATCCCCTATTCATTACATCATCAATCTTCGGCTGGAAAATGTACTTCAGCTTGTAGATACAGAAAATATGACCATTTTGGACGCGGCATACCAAAGTGGTTTTCGCTCTTCTTCCGCTTTTTATAAAGCCTTCCGTGCTTATCGCTCCACTTCCCCCACAAAGTATAAGTGCTGACATCCCCCTCAAAGCACAGCAACTATTCATATACCAAGTAAACCCGTCAGCTAAAAAAACGCAAAATAAAAACCCCGAAACTAAGTTTCGAGGTTTTTAAAAGAGGCGCAGACCGGATTTGAACCGGTGGATACTGGTGTTGCAGACCATTGCCTTACCACTTGGCTACTGCGCCTTAGCTACCTTATTATAACAAAACAATAAATCACAGTCAATCCATATTCTCTATAATCTATCGCAAAATGTATTTTAAATAAAATGACTCCGACGGGAATCGAACCCGTGTTACCGCCGTGAAAGGGCGATGTCTTAACCGCTTGACCACGGAGCCTTACTTTGCTTCTAATTGGGTAACTCAACGAACAGTATTTTATCACAGCCGGTTATATTTGGCAAGTAATTTTTTTACAAAATCAACTATAATTTAGCAGCCCCATAACGGCTCATCCTTGGGCTTGATTTCTACAAAATTTTTGAATTCTCCCGTCCTCCGGCCCCAGGATTCTTTTGACACAGTTTTGTTTATACACTATAATGATAAAAACAGGAAACGGGAAAAAAGAAAAACTTATAGGAGGACTCCATATGAAGGACTATATCCTAGTTAATGACTCCAAAACCTTTGCCTTCTCCGCTGAAAATCCCACCGGAACCCGCGGCGGCGGAGCCAGAGGCGGAGACTGTACCAAGCTCCGCCCCTGTATCGATATACACCCGGGGGAAACAGTTACCCTTTTAGAGACCGACGGCCCGGGTATGATCCAGCACATCTGGTTTACAGGCTATGCAGGACATAGCTTCATCCTGCGTATCTACTGGGAGGGAAACGAAACCCCTTCTGTGGAAGCGCCTGTTTCTGCTTTTTTTGGCTGCGCCTACGATGAAAATTTTGAGGACATAGACGGAAAATATCCTATTTTAAATTCTGCCAAAATCCTCACGGCCCCCGGACGGGGATTTAACTGCTATTGGGAAATGCCCTTTTTAAAGCACTGTAAAATCACCATGGAAAACCGCAGTAATGAGGATAAAACCCTCTTTTACATGATTACCGGGTGCTATTGCCAATTGCCTGACAATATCGCCTACTTCCATGCCTCCTACCGCCAGGAGCATCCCGTGCAGAAAGGACGTTCTTACACCGTCATTGACGAAATCGAAGGAAAAGGACAGTTTATGGGATTGACTCTGGCATCCGGCATGAACGGGAACAATACCTGCTGGGTGGAGGGCGAAGCCCGGATGTATATTGACGACGATCAATATCCCTCCATTCACTATACCGGCACGGAAGATTATTTTTGCGGTTCCTATGGCTTCGGCAACGATATTTATATAAAGAAGTACCATACCTACAGCGGTCTTTATGCCGGAATGTTTTCCATATTGGGGGATAACTCTGCCTTCTACAACGGACAGCAGCGGTTTTTGCTCTATCGTTTCCATGTTCCGGATCCTATACACTTTGAGAAAGCTTTTCGGATGACGCTGGATAATCTGGGCTGGACCGGCCCCAGGTACGACGATTACACCTCCGTGGCATTCTGGTATCAGACACTTCCTCACAAACCGTTCAGGCCCCTTCCAACGGATTCGGAAATGATTATGAAATAGGCGGGAAATCCGCCTATTCACAAATAAACTCTTACTGTACCAGCAGCTCCGTATCGCTGCAGATCACCTTCCCGTACTCTGCAAATATGCCCACAGAGCCTGTGCCGATCTCATAGCACCTTGCAGTAAGGGCCACATCATTCACATAGGCCAGCATGATATTCCCGCTCACTACAAGCTTTACCTCCACACTGTTACCGCAAAAATCAACTGGCCTTTCATCTATATAGTACTGGTCGCCGTCTACTTTGTTATAGCGGTCCATTACTATCTTCCCATGCTTAAACTCCAGACGGAGCTGACACCATTTCTGTAGCCCGGAATCCGTATGAATCATCAGCCCTGCTGCCTGAGGCTGTTTCTGCCAGGAAATTCTGGTATGAAACAGACAGGTTTCCTTCATCTGCCCCAGCTCTGTCCATCCAAATCCGTCCCAAGCCCCGATCTCCAGGGCTTTTTCATCTCCTGACAGGCTCCCCTGCCTTTTTACTGCACTGAGAGACAGCCTGTTTTGAAAGGACTGCCTGATGGTATCCGGAAGCTTCACGCCGAGAGTACCGTCCGGCCTCTGGATCAGCTCATGAACCAGAAGATTACCTCCCCAGAGGTGACGTCCGCCGTCCTTACAATCCTGACGGATGGACTGCCAGCCTACCATATACCGCTTCTGACCATCCGTCACAGACTTTGCCGCATAGTACTCCCGTCCGTCAAACAGATCGTCCTGCTCCGGCACCTGCCAGGGGCCTTCGAACTTGTCCGCAATGCGGTACCTGGTTTCCCACCAACGGGAATAATTGGAAAAGGATAAATACCACTTTTTTCCTATTTTAAAGCAGTCATGGCATTCATGAGTGATAAAGGTCCGGGGCGCATAGAGCGTTTTATAATGCTCCCATTCCTCCACATCGTCCGAGACGTAAACGGCAGTACAGCCTTTTCTCAAATGTGCGCCATCCTTTTCCGTGGCAGTGATCAGCATACAGTACTTCCCCAATTCCCCGTTCCAAAATACATGAGGGTCTCTCCAATGAAGATTTCCGTAATATCCGGTATCCGGTCTGAAAAAGAAATCCGGATCCTTTTTCCAGGTTTTCAAGTCCGTGCTTCGGGCCCTTAAGATTACTTGCTCGTTTTTGCCCTCCACGCCGTGATTTGCCTCGCAAAAGCCTGTATAGTGAAAATAGAATATGCCGTCATGTGCAAAAACGCTGCCTGTCCCGATGTGCCAGTCCTGTTCCTCCGGCGAGCCGCACACGAGCGCCAGATAAGGCTCCCCAAAAGATACAAAATCCTTTGTCTCTACAGCATACACGCAATATTTATACAGATAGAAAAGATAATATGTCCCTTCCCAGTAAAAAGGCATAAAGTCTCCGCACATTTCCCCATGGGGCATTCCGGGATATTGATTTTCCGGCGTATAAAATATATTTCTGTTCCCTTTCATGCGACTGCTTTCCTCCAAAATCATTTTTTCTTTATTGCATATCTCCAAAGGTGGTAGTGTACCACTCATTTACTTCCTCTGTGATCTGGCCCCCGCCAAGGCTTTTCCAGTTTGTCACATACTCGTCAAAGCTGTCCGCGCTCTGGGTTCCCATGATAATATTCACATAAGTTTCTGCCTGAAGCTTGTCCAGGGAGGAAAGATTGGTACTCATAGCCGGGGTAGGCGCTCCGAAGAACACAGACTGCACCAGCTTATCATTTGCCTTATAATCATTGATGATGGTATTCCAGCTTCCCTCCGGCCCGATAAACTTGTAATAGTTCCAGCCCAGGGAATCTGCGCCCTTATCCATCCCGTTGTCAATAAAGTTTTTGATTACCTTGTAGTAACGGGCGGCCTCAGGATGAATTTCCTCTACGGTCGTCTCTCCTTCCAGCGCAGCCTTAATTTCTTTATAATAAGTATTACATTTCTGAATCGCCGGATCCATTGCAAAGGCGGCATATTCGGCAAAGTTAATTCCTGTTGCAGGGTCTACGCCAAAGGTATTAAGGGTTTCCTCCGTTGCATCCAGAGAGTTAATCTTATCCTGAAAAACATTGGCAATCTTCACCAACGCTTCTGGATTTTCACACTTTGCGTTTACCGCGTAGTAACGGGAAATCCTTACATAGGTAATGGGCTTTGCCGGCTCACTGGTGGCGGAAACAATAGGATAGCACTGCCAGTCAGCCTCCGGGTCATTCTCAATATTACTCTTGCAGGCTCCCCAGGGCATTCCCTCCTGCCCGTAGAATAAGCCTACCTTCCCCGCCGAAATATCTTCCGAAAGCTTAACGGTATCCTTAACCCCAAATTCAGGGTCAATCAGACCATCCTGATACATCCGGTTAAGCTGTGCAAGCGCTTCCTTCATACCCTGGTTGATACCGCTGTAAGCCACCCTGCCGTCTTCTCCCTTTACCCACGCACGGGCATAAGCGCCGTAGCCTGCAAAAAATCCTTCGAAGCTTCCGGGGCTTGCTCCATTCTCAGTCACAATATCCTTCTGGAAGCCGATCCCCCAGGTATCATCCTGCCCATTTCCGTCCGGGTCGTCATAGCGGAATGCTCTTGCCAGCTCGATCAGCTCATCCATGTTCGTGGGAGCCTTCCTTCCCAAATTTTCCAGCCAGTCCGTGCGGATCCACAGAAGATCGCAGGTACCGTCTGCCGCAGAAAGCTGGGGAATCCCGTAGAGTTTGCCGTCAACCTTGGCCGAGGCAAGCTGGATTCCGCCGTCCGCCTCAATGGTCTCCTTCAGCAGATCCGAGGCATAGGTATCGTAGCTTTCCGTAATATCGGCCAGCATACCTGCATGGGCCAGCTCCGAGAATTCTTCTGCCGGAAGATCCATCAGATCCGGCAGATCATTGGACGCGATAGCCATAGTAAGTTTTTGGGTATAATCGTCTCCTGCCGCGGCAATGGTATAATTCAGCTTAATTCCAAGATCGTCCAGATAGCACCGGGTATAAACATTATTGTTAATATCGTCATCCCCGACATATTTTTCGGTGCCGTTGAGCTTGTGCATATAAGTCAGCTCTATTGCGTCCCGGCTGCCTGATGCCTCTTGCCCGGCTGCCTTTGCATCGGCCGCGTCCTCCTGCGCTCCTTGTGTCTGCGCTTCATCTGCGGAGCTCCCTCCTGCGTTTGCCCCCTTCCCCTGTGTCTGTCCCGGGCCGCCGCATGCGCTCATGGACATTATCATCCCTGCTGTAAGCAGCAATGCAAGGTATTTTTTGTTTTTCATAAACGAACCTCCTTTAAATATATTTTTAGTTTCAAACCACAGCCTTTAGCATATGGTGAAATCACTCCTTTACGCTCCCCATTACCACCCCTGTTACAAAGTATTTCTGCAAGAACGGATAGATCATAAGAATCGGTACTGTACACAAAAGGATCAGCGCTCCCTTAATCCCTCTTCCGGTTACCTCCATCAGCTTGGGATTGAGCATCAATTGCTCTGATGTTATTTTGGTAATGTCAAACTTTAATACCACTGACTGCAAATAGGTCATTAGCGGATATTTTTCCGGAAGATTCATATAGATCAGCCCGTCAAACCAGACATTCCAATGGTTCACAATGACAAACAGCGAAACTGTTGCCAGGGAAGGCTTGGACAAAGGCAGATAAATCTGTACCATGGTGACAAACCAGTTGGCGCCGTCCATGAGAGCCGCCTCTTCAATGGCCTTGGGAAGACCCCTGAAAAAGTTCATGGTGATCAGCACACAAAACATGGGAATCGCTTCCGGCAGAATCAACGCCCAAAAGGAGTTGATCATATGGAGCCTGCTTACAACCAGATAGGTAGGAATCAATCCTCCGTTAAAAACCATTGTGATCAGGAAAAACCATGTATAATACTTTCTGCACCTGAAAATCTTGGGATCATCCTTGGAAAGAGGGTAGGCCGCAAGGACAATCAGCACCAGATTCACCAGCCATCCCAATACCACCCTTCCTATCGTGATCCCAAAGGACTGAAAATACTGTTTGTTGGACAGTATGTATTCATAAGCTGCCGTATTAAATCCCTTGGGCCAAAAAGTGACTGCATTTGCATCCACCATGGATCTTGCGCTGAAGGAAACAGCAAAAAGATTGATCATCGGCAGCATACAGGAAAGGCTTAAAAGCCCAAGCACAATATAGTTGCATATGGTAAATACCCTTCTTGAAAAAGAATCTTTAATTTTCATCCCGTAAGGCCTCCTCTCCTAAAACACCTTGTAGCCGGCCATCTTATCCGCCGCCTTATAGCCGATCATGATCAGGATAAAGGAAATGGCAGACTTAAACAGGCCCACTGCAGTTGCCAGATCGAATTTTGCCTCGATCACACCGATCCGGTACACATAAGTGTCTATAATATCCCCGGTAGAGTACACCTGCGGACTGTAAAGATTAAATACCTGCTCAAATCCGGCCTGAAGAACATTTCCTACACTGAGCACCATCATAAGAAGGATCATGGAAAGAATACTGGGGATCGTCACATAAAAAACCTGCTGGAACCGGTTTGCCCCGTCAATCCTGGCCGCCTCATAATAGGTAGGATCAATCCCTGTGATTGCCGCAAGATACACAATAGTACCCCATCCCAGTTCCTTCCATATATCAGTGACCGCCATAGTATAAGGAAAAACCTTTGAATCCCCCAGAAAGAAAACGGATTTAAATCCCATGGTATTCAGCATCTGGTTGACCACGCCGCCTGAGGGTGAAAGAATATCGATGAATATGCCGGCCAGCGCCGCCCAGGAAATGAAATGGGGCAGATACAGCACCGTCTGAACTGTTTTTTTGTAGCGTCTGTTCTGAACCTCATTTAAGAGAAGCGCGATCATTACCGGAAATATCAGGTTCCCTGCCATTTTCATCACTGCAATAAATATGGTATTCCAGATCACGCTTCCAAATCCGGGCAGGGCAAACAAGTACCTATAGTTGTCCATCCCTACCCATACCTGGTCAAACATGCCCTTCAGGGGAGTGTAGCTCTCAAAAGCCATAGAGATTCCTACAAAGGGAATATATTTGAATATTACTGTTATGATTACCGCCGGAAGCAGCATCAGGTGAAACGGCAGTTCTCTGCGGAACCAGGTTTTCTTTTTGGATTTTGCTTCTGTTTTCATTTCATCCCTCCTTCGCTTTCCTAAACTATAGCAGTATCAAAAAAAGGATGATATAAAACAATTCAAACTTTTGTAGCAAAAAACCAACCAGATTTCGCCCCCGGCTCACTTCCGGTCCCGGAATTCCTGAGGTGTCACGCCAAAATGAGATTTGAATATTTTGATAAAATACGCGGTATTCTGATAACCGCATTTTTCTGCAATTTCATATATTTTCATGTGGGAGCCTCCGATCATGCGCTTTGCCATATCCATCCGGCGCGCTTCAACGTATTCCCGGATACTGCTCCCCTCTGCCTGCTTGAACACCCTTGAAAGGTAGATCGGATTAAAACCAATTTCCTCTCCGATCATTGCAAGAGACAAATCCTTTCCCAGATTGGAAAGAATATAAGACTTGGTCTTTTCGGTGATTCCCGCAATTGCTTTCCGGCTGGAAAGCTCCGTAACTTCCCCTATTGCCGACTGCAGTTTTCGGATATACTCCGCTGCCTGCTGCCATGTGGCAAAGGAGCCGGGATCAAAAAGCTCCATTAATTGTATCTTAGACGCAAGCTCAGGTCTGATATTGCGCTTATTGATAAATCCGATCAGCACATTTGCGATGGAATAATAAATCTCAAGGGCATACATAGAATGCCGTTTGGCCCCGGACAGAATTTCAAGCACCTCTTCAAGCTCTTTTCCAAAGGCCTCCATATCCTCGCCATCCAGATATTCCTGCATAATACGAATTTTCTCGCTCAAAGGTACTATGAACTGTTCAAACTCCTCCTCCTCGCCGCTGAAAGAATCTCTGCTCCCGGTTTCCGGATTCTCCAGTATGATACTATCTGTATCATCTAAAGACTGCTTCTGCATAAGCGACCATAAGGCCGTATATTTAGCCGGCAAACCGCTCCAGCCCACCCCATCCCGGGCAATACAAAAGGACATCGCCATATCCAGCTTAAGATGAACCATCTTCTGTACATCCGCAAGCGTCACAGCCAGAAGCTGCGGCAGTTCCCTTTCCTCGGTTTCCAGAAGCCAGACAAAAGATTTCCGGTAGATAACCTTATGAATATAACGGATCCTTCCCCCATATGTTTTTACCAGAATCCGATCAACCGCCTCCAAAATCTCTTCCTGGGTCATCTGTGTAACCTTTTCCTTTGCAGAGCCCAGAAGCATCACCAGCTTTCCCTCTTCCGGCAAAGGATTTTCCAAATCTGTCATCAACGCTCTGAATTCTTCCGGTGTCACAATATCCCCGTCCAGAATTTGAACCATTGCCTTCTGCCTGAAAGCAGGGGCCATATAAGACACCTTACTCTGGGCAGTTCGAAATTCTTCCATAAACATATTCTCAGAATCAAGGAGCATGATCATCTTTTTCATGGCCTCAAGAATCGTATCGTCTCCCTCCATCTTCAGAATATAGTCATCGGCGTCCTGCTTAATGGCAGAGTACACATAGTCAAACTCCTCATAGCCAGAGAGAAACAATACATGAATATCCGGCTTAATCTTCCGCATCCTGCGGGCCATCTCAATTCCTGTCATTTTGGGCATCTTCACATCGCTTACCACCACATCCGGCAAGCGGTACTTAAATATTTCCAACGCCTTTTTGGGATGATAACAATGATAGACATGAAAAATATCTCCAAAGCTTTCCTCAAAAAGAACCTTAAGCCCATCTGAAATCACCGGCTCATCATCTACCACCAGCATCGTGTATTTTCTTTTATCCCTCATATGCAGCCCTCATAATTTTAAATACAGACAAACCTTAAGCCCGCCAAGTCCGGATCTGTACAGCTCCATAGACCTTTGCTGATTAAAAAACAAAATCAACTACCCCGGTGCAAGCACTCAAGCACTGTGCTCGGGCTCCTACGTCGCCCGCTCACAGCACTTGCCTTTTGCTCTTGCTTCGCAAGACCAAAAGCGGGGTATGCTGGCATCACGGTTTCTCCCTCTACATATAATCAAATATGCTTATCTGTCCCTCTGGCTCTTTGTTCCGAAATAGCTTCTTATACTCATTCCCCTGATTTTTTACATAATTTGCTATCACTTCTTCATTCCCATGTTCGCTCACTGTCGACACATAATAGCCCGCTGTCCAGAAATTTCCTCCCCATAATTGTTTCTTCACTTCCGGGCAGCGTGCAAACACTTCTTTGGCCGTTATACTTTTTACTATCTTTATTATTTGTGTCGGACTATAGTTTGGCACTGACTGTATGAGAAAGTGTACATGATCTTTATCCGCTCCTATCTCCAGAAAATACATCTCATATCTTTTGCTGATTTCTATACAGGTCTCTTTTATTACATTTTCCACTTCATCACTAACTACCACTCTCCGGTATTTTGTCGGCAATACAAAATGATACATAAGCTTTGATACGTTGTGGGATTTGTGTATACCCCGCCCATTCAACCGGGTAATACGATCCTCCACCCATCGGTACTGGCTGCTGTTTGTCACAGCCTGCCACTGTTCCAGCTCCTTTTTTGTCATTTCATGCCCTCCTTTTCTCACCCTGCGGCAGAGATTATCCCCTCCAAAGGAGAACATACTTCAATCCCACACTGACGCATCCGGAGCAGAAAATCCGTGACCAATTCCTTATCACGGGAGATCCTGGAGGAATCCAGAACCAACAGCACTTCGATCCCCCTGCTGTCCTTTGCCTCCAGGAACAGATCCAGTCCAGGTCTCTCTAATCCTGCCGTTTCTCCCATATCGCTGGAACTGCCTGCGATCTCCACCCGGAGCTGTTCTCCATAGGTGTCCAACTGCTCATATTGCTTCTTTAAGGTACCATGGCTGTCCTCCGGCGCATCGATACGGGTATAGATCCATGCTTTCTTCTTTCTGTCATCCATACTTCTCTTCCTCTCTGTCTGCTTCTTCGCCCTGTTCTGACTCATTTTTTTATAGCTGCCGTATACGAAAACCCACCATGTCAAAGAAATGCCCCGGCAGAGGTATCACCTCAATCTCCTTCAGGAAACTTTCGTCTGAAAAATCTGTCACATCGCTCTCCTGCGCCATTAGGAACTTATGCCTCAAATCCTTACACGGATAACCACCATAAAGGAAAGATGGCTCCAAGACCGGATATTTTGTGAAAGCCGCCTCTATGCCGCCGGAATAAATCTTACACCCCGTCTGCCCCTGCAGATATTTGTTCCCGCCGATATGGTCTGTGTTGGAATGAGTATTCAGAATTGCCACCAGATGCCAGCCATTCTTTTCCAGTATCTGCCTGACCTTCCTTCCGGCATCCTTATCATTCCCGCTGTCAACCAGATAGACATTATCCCTGTCCGCCACATAGACACCGATCTTTGCGGGACAGTTTATGTAATAGCATTTCTCACTGACCTGTACCAATTCATACATTTTCCGTTTCCTCCTTCAATTGTTCGGGTAAAAAATCACATTATAAGCGGCGCAAGATTTATCTGAAACATTGTGATATGCATGGGAAATATCAGCCCCAAACCGTATGGACTGTTTTTCCTGCAGGCAGACTTCTTTTCCGCCGACCACCATTGTAAGCGTTCCCTTCACCAGAAAGACATATTCCTCCACGCCTGCCACATGGGGAAGTGATTCGTGCCGCACTCCTGCACCAAACTCAATGTAGAATGCCTCCACATTCCGTACCGGATCAAAGGGAAACAGCGGGTAAGCCCGCATCCCTCCGTTTTCCTCTGTAATCACATTTTCTCCATCAAGCCCAGCAACCGTGTATTCCGCTTCCTCCTGTTTGCAGAAAAAGGACAATGGTATGCTCCTTAGGTCTGCGCCCTGCCTCATCCATTTGTATATACGGTATGTGGCAAATGTGTGCCGGAAGTCATAAGGCCTTGGGCTGTTGCCAGCCACAAGCTCGAAATGGCAGTTTCCCCAGCATTCGTGGAACGATTTCCGTACCCAGCTTGCCGTGTAGGCAGCGCC
>ERZ808037.344-NODE-344-length-46754-cov-9.031193_pt1 | contig 46754 bp, 41 predicted proteins | sample MGYA00380190_ERZ808037 | MGnify/ENA primary metagenome ERZ808037 (study PRJEB31490, sample SAMN06133399) | mouse gut metagenome | isolation source: J9 | host: mice | place: China: Chengdu | collected 2015-05 ...
GAGCCTTTGTTATACTATATTTGCGAGATATAAATACAACAGGCTCTGCCTTTGTAGTGAAATGTCCTTGTCAATCGACAGGGGCATTTTCATTTCTTGCGGCGTTTAACATATCTGCCACTTTCTTTTGCTGATTAGGATATAAATGCCCGTAAGTATTCAGCGTGATTTTAATATCCCTATGCCCTAACCGTTCCTTAATAATCAAAGGCTGTACGCCTTGATTGATAAGATATGCTACATGGCTATGACGTAAATCATGTACCCCAATCGGCTTTACACCCGATTTTGCACACGCACGTTTCAGCTTATGCTGTACCGCTTCTGCTACAATCGGGAACAGTCTTTCATTATCCGGCAGACCATAACAGCGGTTCACATACGTTTCAATCTCTTTTGTTAAAAATTAGGGAATGTCAATCACCCTAACCGACTGTTCCGTTTTCGGCGTTGTAATAATATCCCTGCGCTCCGTTCTGTAATAAGTCTTAGTGATACTGATTTGATTGTTCTCAAAATCGACATCTTCTTTTGTTAAAGCAAGCATTTCTGCTTTTGTAAAGTAAAATCTAAAAAAATTATCATTCCTAGCTTTTTAACGAAAAAGACACCACAGAACCAGCTCCATGATGCCTTTCTCATATCATTTCCTGCCTTGCTTTATTGCAATGCAAGCACTTCTTTTTCTCCTGCTATATCTTTGAAAAAACCGTCATCCATTTTCCAGACAATTTCTATCCTCTCTTCACTGTAAACTTGTACGCTTTCGATTACAGTAAACAGTTTGTCCTTGTCAAAGGTTTCAAGTGAAAGCAGACCTTCCAGTTCTGCCTCCCGTTCTGTCATTTGTCGTATCTGTTCCTTAATCTGTATAACCTCGTCTTTCAGCTCCGGTATCCTTTTTTCTATTTCTAATATCCGGCTGGCTGTGTTTTCATACTCTTTAAGATACTGTTCCTTCGTGAGTCTGCCGGAACGGTAATCTTCATATAACCTTAGTTTTCTTGAGGACATCCGCTTTCCCTCTGCCTCCATCACCCTTATTTTTTCTTCAATGACTGATGTCTGCGACCATTCCTTTTTCTTCCTGCCTGCTTCTGCCGACATCATTCCTGCCATAGTTCGGATACAGGACAATACGGCGTTCTCAAGCAGCTCTTTGTCCACATGGATTGTTTTACATTCCGCAATGCCGGAAATCGCTGCCTGTCCGCATCGGTAGGCCTTTCCCCAAGTGGTAGGGGTAAGCCGTCTCCCACAGTATGGACAGATAAGGATTGGTCTTGCTTTCCGTCCTGTCGGCACATTTTTCTTTTCATGTGTAAATGCTTTTACATTTGCCATGTCAAACAGTTCCTGTGACACAAGGGGTTCATGTGTCCCCTCCATGATGATCCATTCAGACCTGTCATTTTTTATCTTCTGTTTTGAGCCTACTGCTGCCTGTCTTGTCTTATTCCAAATGGTTTTTCCAAGATAGACCTCGTTCTTTAACATATCGCCAATGGTTGTAATTGTCCACAGCTTTTTTTCTTTTTCTCTGTTGCTTTTCCTTTTCAGCCCTATCGCCTGAAAGTGTTCCATGCAGGTAGGAGTACCCTGTTCATTCAGGAACCGTGCAATCTGCGGTTTCTTCTTTCCCTCCGCTGCCATTGTAAATATCATCTGCACAACTTTCGCTGCTTCTTCATCCGGGATTAGCTGATGTACATTCTCAGGATTCTTTATATATCCATAAGGCACAAGTGCACCTACATATTCACCATGCGCCGCCCTTGTCCCCATTGCGCTCCTTACCTTTTTTGACAGGTCCCTGCTGTACATGGAATTGATGATGTTTTTCAGCGCAACGCTCATTCCCCCTGTCATTCCCATACAGTCCTCACTGTCAAACTGGTCATTTACGGAAATGAAACGTATTCCGAGCAATGGAAAAATCCGTTCAAGATAATTTCCGGTCTCTAAATGGTCCCTTCCGAACCTTGAAAAATCCTTGACGATAATACAGCCTATTTTCCCCTGCCTTGCATCATCCATCATTCGCTGGAAAGATGGTCTTTGGAAATTTGTGCCGGAAAATCCGTCGTCAACATACTCCAATGTGTCTGCCGTATTGGAAAGGCCGTTCCGCTGCATATAATCCCTAATCAATATTCTCTGCGCTGCCACGCTGTTACTCTCTGCTTTCACAATTCCGTCAACATTATTATCTTCGTCAGAAAGACGGATATATAGTGCAGTTTTTTTATTGTCCATTATCTGCCGCCTCCCTTTCTTTTGTGTATGCCACCAGTTCATGCAGCATGTCATTATATACTAGGTGGACGGTCACTTTCCCTGCGGAAAAAACCTCGATTTTGTCCACAAACGCATCTACCATGTTTTTTGTCAGATGACGGATATTCCGGTATTTTTCAATGGCAGATTCCCAGTCCCTGTTGGCGCAGTAATTTCTGTCATACTTTTTCTGGTATTCTGTAACCTCATTTATCCTCTTGCGCAGTTCCGCTTCTTTGGCTGCTTCCTTATCTGCAAATGCTTCATACTGTTCCGCATCAATCAGCCGCTCCGCATAATGTTCATATAACTGCTGTCTGTGTTCCGACACCTTTTCTATATCATGGTGCAGTTTCTGAATCTCCCTGGTAAGCACGTCATACTTCTCCATGCTTTCCGCTTTCTGGTTCATTCTCTTTAACATTTCCATGCTGTCAACATACACATTCATGTGGACACGGATAACACGGAGGACTTCATCATTAATGGCATTTTCAGAAACGCTTTTCCTGCTGCATCCCTTTTTTGTCAGGTGTCCCCCACATGCAAAATTAGCTGTCCCGTTTGAACTTTTTACAAGGTACATGGTTGCCCCGCAGTCGCCGCACACAATCCTCTTTTTATAAAAGTTCCGGCTGGCAAGTTCTCCATGGTTTATCCTTCCATAATGCGTGGATTTTTCATGTACCTGTTTTAACCTTTCCTGTGCTTTGAGGTACAGCACCCTCGAAACGATCGCTTCATGGGTGTCCTCCACCATGATCCAGTTCTCTTTCGGCTCCTTCCACTGCTTTTTTTCTGCAAAACTGTCCCTGCCATGTTCATTATGCCTGCTGTCCCCTGCATAATAAGGATTGCAGAGCATCCGTGAAATCGTCCCGCCGCTCCATTCAGGATTGTAGTTTTTCGGCAGTTCCTTTGTCCTTTTGAAATGTTTGTATGCTCTCGGTCCAATCACGCCCTCATCATTCAAGACTCTTGCAATCTGCGCATATCCCATTTCTTCATTTACGAACATTTCAAAAATACGCACTACAACCGGGGCCGTTTCCGCATCTGCTATGATGCGGTGTTTATCCAATGGATCACTCATAAGCCCGTAAGCAAGGTTTCCACTGACATTGCTGCCTTTTTTCCAGTTGGCACGGTAAGACGCTCTGATCTTTTTCGCCAAATCCCTTGAGTAAAACTCATTGAAGATATTGGACATGCACACGGAGAGGTCTGCGCCTTCCCGGATGGAGTCATAACCATCCGTCACGGCAATGAACCGCACTTCAAAGAACGGGAATACCCTTTCCACATAATTGCCTGCCTCCACATAGTTTCTTCCAAGCCGGGACAGGTCTTTTACAATCACACAGTTTATACGTCCGTCCCTGATGTCCCGCATCATTTCCTCAAAGCCGCTTCTTTCAAAATTTGTCCCGGTCTGTGATACATCCATGTATTCACGTTCTGCCACGATATCCTCTGCGCTTTCCACAAATTTTTTCAGCAACCCCATCTGGTTCTCTATGGTTCCCCGTTCCCTGTTTGCTTCACTCTCAAGGGAAAGCCGTGCATAGAGCCCTGCCCTGAATACAGTCTTTTCTTCTTTTACAGCCGCTGCCGCTGTATCTCTGCCGACATTTACAAACTCAACTTTTCTCGATTTTCTTGCCATTTTACACGACCTCCCTTTCTTTGATATTTGCCTTTCCGTTTTCTTCCGTTCTTACCGTACAGCCTACAGACTGTATCTGGCTGAGCGCCGACTGGAAGCAGTCCTGAAAACTAAAATCAATCTCAATATGGTTCTTGTCAGACACTCTTACCCGCTCAATCAGCTCCACCGCCGCAGTCCTGCTTAGTTCACTGATGTTCTGGTATTCCTTAAAATACCGGAGCCATTCATATTTATCCGTTTTGGCATCAAGCACATCCTGTATTGTGCGGCTGATCTTCCGTACTGCTTCTTCCGCTTTCTTCCTCTTGTTGTTGTAGCCCTCATACAGTTCTGCATAATCTTCTTTGGAAACAATGCCTTCTTTCAAATCTTCATACAGCATGTCTCTCAGTTCCCTGCTCTTTTGTATCTCCTGCTCTTTTGCCTCTTTCTGTCTTTCCAGTTCTTTTATTTCCAGCTCCTGAAACGGCACGGTATTGACATACTCAAGGATTCTCCCCGCGTCAAGCACACTGGCAATATGCGTCTTTAGCACATCAAACACAAGACGCTCCAGCTTGTCTTTCGGGATACGGTGTGTCCCACACTGCTTCGTTGCTGCATTTTTTGAACAGATATAATAGGAATAAACTTTTCCGCCCGCCGGAACATTCCGCTTGATCATTGGCGCACCGCAGTCCGCACACACGGCAAGCCCCGACAGTACATAGACTTCATCTTCATTTGGAGATGTCCTTGTATCCATGCCGAGAAGCCTCTGGACAATGGCAAATTCCCTTTTGCTGACAACAGGCTCATGACTGTCCTCTATCCTGATCCATTCTTCTTCCGGCTTATCCATAATCTTCTTAATCTTATGGTTTGGCGTGGAATGCTTCCCCTGTATCAGTGTCCCGACATATACCTCGTTTTCAAGCACCCTGCGGACAGACATGGAACTCCATTCTGCCTGCTCATGTGTTTTAAAGTTATCCTGAATACGGATGCCGAGACTGTGTTTATACTCCATCGGTGACAATATTCCCTGTCCGTTGAGGTGGTCTGCAATGGCGGTCTGGCTCATTCCATGCAGCTTCATACGGAATATGTCCTTCACCACGCCCGCTGCATACAGGTCAGGAACCAGCCTGTTCCTATCATTTTCATCTTTCTTATAACCATAGGGTGTAAATGCGCCTATGTACTCACCATTCCTGCGCTTTACTTCCAGATGGCTGCGTATCTTTATGGAAATATCCCGGCAGTATGCGTCATTCATCAGGTTTTTGAATGGAACGACAATATCATCCCTGCTGTTTTCCTCCTTACTGTCAATATGGTCATTGACTGCAATGAACCGCACACCGAGAGCCGGGAACAGCCTTTCAATGTACTTCCCGGAATCAATGTATTCCCTTCCGAAACGTGACAGGTCTTTCACAATCACACAGTCAACCGTTCCCCTTCTGATGTCATCCATCATCATCTGAAACCCCGGACGCTCAAAATTGGAACCGCTGTAACCGTCATCCACACGTTCAGAAACCACTATAATGTCATCTTTGTCTTTCAGGAAATCTTTTATCAGATTTTTCTGGTTGGATATGCTGTTGCTCTCTGCCTTTGCGGCACTGGCAACATCGCCATCTTCTTTTGAAAGCCTCACATAGATGGCTGCATGATAGATTTTGTTTACTGTCAGACAGTCTGCTGTCTTATTCATAGCGTAATCCTCCTTGTTTTCCAAAGGAAAATGCGGCTGCATTTCCTGCACGGCGGCAGGGGCAGAGCCTTTTCCTCCTAAAATGTAAAGCAGGACAAACGCCAGTAAACTTTTATTAGATTTGATGCTGAAACAGATGTGCCTTTCTCACCGGACATCTGCTGTCTTTTCTCGAATCCCATATTAACATATCCTGCGGCATTTTTCCACTGCTTTTTTTATTTTTTTCATGCGCCATCTTCCGGTTGTTACTGTTCACTGCGTTCCAGTAACAGGTAAAAATCCATGCAAAATCACTTTCTGTGATGGATCTTCACTTGAATGCGGTACGTTTTCGCACGGAATTAGCAGTAAATGCTAATTCCTGTCTGAACAGTAACTTCCTGTTCCCTTTGTCAGGCCATAAGGAGCAGGTTTTCAAAGGCATCCTCAAAACTTACCCCGTTATTTGCAAAACGTATTTTTACCATTGTGTTCCCAACCTTTACAAGATAGGGATTCCCAACCTTTCTAAGATACTGCGCTTTCTTTTCCTCCACTGTCCTGTCCCTGTCAATCCTTATCTTGCTGATGTCCTTTAATTCATCCAGTTTCACATCGTCAAAATCCTGCTCCAAAAATTTTCTGTGTTCTTCTGCTGTCATGCCATTACCTCCCAGTTAAAAAATGCTGCCGGATATTTTTGGCAGCTATGTATGCCGGACTGCTTGTCCGGCCTGAAAAGTTTTTTCCTGTTTCCCTGGCTGATTAGCCCTGCCAGTCCGTAAACATATCTGTCTTTATATTCTGGCACTGCTATCTTCTGTCATCATTGTCATTCCAGCGCATATATCCATATGCTCTGCCCTTTGCAGAGACAACAATTCCTGAAACGGCAAGTACCAATAAAATCAAAACTAAACCTATTGGGATAAAAAATTTTACTTTACACATATTGACTCCTTATTGATTGTATTTGTCAAACACTCCCACCTGTACCTGTATCCCTTCCGTAATCTGGTCAAGTATCCCATTGTCTACCTTACCCATGTATGCGATAACCCTGTCAATGTCCAGCGCTGTTACCTGCTCACATAATGCGATGCTGTGCTGGTCAAGTCCCTCCATCTTATACGATGCTATAAATACATGGGTTGGCAGGTTCCGCTTTTTGTAAATCTTTGTTGACAGCGGAACTACCGTGATGACAGTGCTGTGCCTGTTTGCCCTGTTGTTGCTGACTACCACCACAGGACGCGTACCGCCCTGCATACTTCCCTGATACTGTGCGCCTAAATCAGCATACAGTATGTCACCTCTCCTAATCTTCATCAGCAGCTCTTGCCTCCGCCCCATACCGGTCTTTCCTTATTGTCAGGACACTTTGTTGTGTCATATATATGGTACTGCATGGTGGAAAGCTCAAAGAAACCGACACCAATATTTGCGGCATCATGCATAAATTCTTCCAGATCGGACCTGTCCGCTGTAATATCTGCCATATTCTCCACAACAACCGTATCATACTGCCCGGTAATCAGCCGGGTAATCAGCATATTTACCGCATCACGGTCAATATCCCTGTTCGATCCCTTATTGACGATAGTTCCACTCATCAACATTATCCCTGCCACACTGCACTTCTTACGGTTCTCCTGAATGATTTTACGGAGGTTGCTTTCTGATTTATTGGAGTTCATAAACATGACTGCCGGATGCAAAAGCAAGCCGGCTTCAAAACTTTTTACATTATTGTACATGATAATCACCTGTTCTTAACCGTTCAGTACCTTCACAGTTACATCAGCCCATTTAAAATAACCTTCGGTGCTGGGGCTGCTCTTATCATGCTGAAGGTATTCTCACGCCCCACGCAGTAAAGTATGGGACTGTCCTGAACAGTTATGTCCTTTCTCATATTCTCATTGACTGAAACAAAAGAGAAGTTTTTTGCCGGCATTATCCTCTCATACAGAAAAATCTTGTCTGTTGTTGCCTGATAACTGCAAGACTTTCCTGTATCAGAGGATAACGTGGCGTTTCTGCCACATTACCTCTCTGTCCAATCTGAAAATATCAGATATTGCTCTCGCTGGTCCCCGAACCGGGTAACATACACTGGGACGGCTGAAATCCCACGCTGCGCCTCCATCATGCCCAACCAGACAGAATCCGCAGGCAGCCACTCCCGGAAAATGCTTTCGCTGAAATTCCGGCGCTGTTCTATCTCATTATCTCTGACTGCCATGCCAGTAGGCACAATCCTCTGCTCTTGAAAACTTACGTTTTTTACCTTCACAGGCAACAATGTTATCCATTGCAGGTACATCTTCGCACGAAATGGGATTCTGCCACCCCTTTATCCCTGCACAAGTGCAAACGGATAAAAAGGCGAAAATAAAATCAGGTGTATGCGTGTCCTATTTAATTAATGGTTTAATAACCATGTACTCATTGTATCAGGCTATATAATGCCATTCTATTTCACATCTGTTGTTTTACCTATCAGTTGTGTTAACTTTTCATTGCTGAAATCATTGCACTCATTGTTGCATACAAAATTTTCTTTTGTTTCTCACTTAATTCTGTTATCATATCTGCATATAATATATCTTTCGATTCTAATCCTAGTAAAACATCCGCAGATACGCCCAAAACAGAACATAATTCAAAAACATCCTGACTTTTCATATGCGTATTTCCGTTTTCCCATCGACTAATTGTTATTACTGAACAACCAATTTTTTCTGCCAGGTTCTCCTGCGAATATCCTTTTCCCGATCTCAAAGCTGCTAGTCTGTTCCCAACTTCAAATTTATCAAACATAAATATTTCATCCTTTTCCAACCAAGCCAAGGATAAAATATCACCTGCAAAATACCGGGCAATAAAAAAGACGCATGAAAAAAGTTCCAGTCCCCAACTGGTATCTAATTTTCATGCGTCTTTAAGATAACATTTTAGTGCTTTATCAGCCTGCACTTACTGCAAATGTTTCTTATATCATGATGACCAATCATTCATTTGTCCTGCCGTATGATTTATACTATCGCTGATATAAGGCAATTAAATTAAACATAACATTTTCCCTTCTGTACTTCTTTTATCAACCATTCTTCCGTATATTTCTTACACACCATTATCCTACCACAATAATGACATTTCACTTCAATATCTGGCAGAATAATATTTTGTTTTTTAAGTGTAACTATGTATGAAATTTTCATACTTTTTTTGCATTTTCTGCAATGGAATGTTATCTTATCTCCCTGTAACATCAATAATTGTACTCCTCCAAAATTAAATTTAAGTATATGTCTCCACATAGCATTGACAGAATACTCATTTCCGTAATGTCTTTTTTCCATCTAAGCAAAAAAGGAACAGCTATTGCTGTCCCCAACATTATACACGCGATTTTAAATTTATTTTTATTTTTTTCTTAACAGTATCATTTATCGCATGAACTGTCTTTATCTTGCTACTTTATATACAATTTCTAATAAATAAATAATATCTATAATGTCCTCTTCATCAAATAGTTCTATAATCTCTAATAACCTAGGATTATAGGTTCCCTTCTCGCGACTTCCGTGCAAAATATAATCACAGCTTACTTCCAAGGCATTTGCAATTTTAACCAGAATTCCTGCGGAAAACCCCTTTTTTCCATTTTCAACCTCATATAAATATTTATTTGATATATTAGCCATCTCCGCCAGTACTTCCCTTGTATATCCTCTCTTATCTCGTATCTGTTGTATCCTAACGCCTGCCTCCCTATATAGTTCGTCACACTCGTCATTCATTTGTACCAACTCCTCTTTTTAATTTTAACAATTGAGATACAAAATAAAATGGTCTATTGTTCGCATTTTTATTCTTCATTGTTCGTTTTCTTATTATATACGAATGTGCTATAAATCAAATGTTTTTTTACTAAATAAATATAAATTATGAACAAAACATACTGTTTTTCTATCAAAAACAGTTCATGCGTTATTTATACCATTTCTGTAAATTATAACCATATTTTTCCTGTTATGTATTATACTTTTGTCATGAGGAGGATATGCATATGAAGATGGATAAGTTTGAAACATCGGCACAAACAGGAACAGACGGTCTTATGAAAAAAAACATAATTTTTCTAAGTTATGTTATCAAATGCTATCTTTACGACTTAAGTAAATTGTTTTTGCTAATCGCAACGTTTACATATTTGAACTTACTTGATCAGTTCTTATATTGTTATCTGCTCCTGCTCAAACTCAGAACATTAGCAGGCGGATTGCATTTTCGGAAATATATAAGCTGTTTATTATTTTCCATGGCATTTTTCTTATGTATTATAAAGGTCTTAGCAAATATCAAGCCTGCTCTTTCTTTATGCACTGTAACATTATTCTTATGTACCATCATCATATGCATACTAGGGCCTATCCATTCCTCCTCCAAACCTTCTTTAGATTCTAAACACAGAATGCACTTTAAGAAGGACGGAACTATGGCGGCAGCATATTGTTCCGCCTTAACCCTTGTGCTCTACCATACAGAGTATGGCGTGGCAGGTTTTTGGACTATTATCTTGTATACATTACAACTAATAGCCGCCTATCTTCAAAAGAAAAGAGGTGAAAACCATGTTCAAAAGACTGTACAGACCTAAACAGATATTAAATGCCCTTATTTCACTTATATCTGATTATTGGGAACTTCCCTATTATGGACCATGTGCTTTCTTTTTCGGTGAACCAGATTATCCCGAAGAATTGCAATAATCGAGTAAAAAGGTTTCTCTTTTTCAAGAGAAACCTTTTTACTTAATGAATAATTTAAACCGAACATAATAGTTATTTTCCTCTTTGTCACAATTAACGATTATCTCAATATCGTTTTTGTGGCATATATCCTTTAAACGATTTAAGCCTATACCTCTATTACTATCTTTTGTGCTATATCCATACTGAAAAAACTGTTGTAATTCAGAATGCTTGAATTTTGTACTGGTATTACTTACTGCCAACTCTATTTTATTTTCTATTTTATCCATAGAAACAATCAACTTTTTGGTTATACCCAATTCGTCCTTTAAATATTGAATTGCATTATCTAACAAAATGTTACTTATCTCAATAAAATCATGTAACCCTACTTTTTCACTGATTCCTTGTATATTAATCTTATAATCAATCTCAATGCCATATTCTTGTGCCAACGATAGCTTTGAATGTAACACCTGTATGATAAGAGGATGTGTATCAGCCTTTAATAATTTATTCAGTTTATTCTCCCTCAATAAAATATCACAGTATTCATTTTGTGCTTTAACCACATTCTCTGCACTTAAACCGATATACTGCATACTTTTTATGGCATTAATATGATTGTCAAACTCATGCTGCCGAAACCGTATTGTCTTGATCAAATCTTCAAAAGATTTGTTATATGTCTCATACAACTGCACTTCTTGTATCTTCCGTTCCTTTTCTCTTTCCGAACTAACCAGCAGTGCCAATATACATCCTAATCCAATAACGCCTGATATAAACTGGAACATTAAATTTGATTCTATGACCTTGACATTATGATATAAATAAACCAAATAGAAAAAATAAAAGCCCACACCACAAATTAATATAAAAACTTTGGTCTTATCCAAAACCCGAAACAAAAATATACTGTATTTTCTCTTCCAAAAAAGTATTCCCAAAATAATCAAAAGATTAATAACAATACCATAAATATTTCTATTTATATGTGAATCTAAAATGAACTTCGTTATATAGTACACCGTAAGTTGCATACAAGGCATCAACACAAACAAACTGCCCAATAGCTTTGCTATTCTAAAAATCTCGCTTGTCAAATACCATCTTATATACAAAAATACAATTATGCCTATAGATATTGTCAACAGATAGTTTATCTCAAAATACCTCTGCATTACTATTCCCAATATCTCAAGCAAAATTAAAAAACACATACTTTTTTTCCAGACAAACTTCTGTCCGGACAGCCTATGTAAACACATGAGAATGCTAATGCTTTCCGTTGTGATTTCAATCAAATTTATCATTGTTTCCTAGCTCTTGAAAAAATCTTTTTCTCATTGTAGAACCAATCTCCACATTCGTTCCATTCTTTAGTGTAATATATCTATTTATCCGATCTATTGACTTTATATATTTTCGGTTTACAATCGCTTTGCGGCTACACTGCAAGAATCTCCTCCTTGGCAATTCCTTACGTATGCTGTTGCACGTCTTGTATCGAATTTCAAAATCTTCATCTTCCGTATGTACTATTAAAATTCTGTCTTTAGTTTCAATTCACATAATGATTTCGATTATTATGGAATATATAACTCCATCCTGACGAAAATACAAATAGAGATTCTCCTTATCAGATGCTAATGGCATTTTCAAAGCAGATGTAATTAATTCTTTAAGCTTATTTATATCAAATGGTTTTTCCACATAACCATAACTATGTAGCTTGTGAAAAGCATGCATATATTCGTCAATAAGAGCCGTAATAAATATAATAGGCACAAATTTGTATCGTTCCATCTGCCGAAGGTTTTCTGCAAATACCATGCCTGATACATCTTGCGAATTGCCACTGTTTAGTATAATATCTATAAGGAATAAATCAATCTGTTCTTCTACAGCATATGTATATGCTTCTTCTTTGGTTTCTGCGCAGAAAATAGTACCAGCGTTATCACATTGTTTTGCAATTTCCACCAGTGCTTTTAAATAGGTTTTATCATCCTCAACAATTAGAATGTTTCGTTTCATCATCTTTTAATCATTCCTCATTCATACAATATTTGCAGTAGACAACACCATATTATGGCAGTTTACAAAATATCCTTGAACCAGTTCACGTTCTCCATATTCTAATTGTTCAAGCCACTCACCCACCTCGTATATAATTCCTTTTACATCTTTTAATAAAATTGATGGATGAATATTAAATTCCTTATAAATTTTACATAGCATCTCACTATCTGGCATAATTTTCTCATACTCCAGACTTCGATATTTCTTAACATCCATGCCCAGAAGTGATGACATTCTAATCTGACTATAATTCATAGAGACACGCAATGCATAATATGGGTTTCCTTCCACAGAATTTACTGCATAGTGCACATTGCGTGTACAAAGATAAAGTTTTTTCCATACTCCATCATATTTATTAATACTCATAACTTTAGCTGTATCAATCAAAACAGACATATAACCAAGTAATTCACTATAAGTACAACTTCCAAACAATTTTTTATACTTTTCAATACCTCTTTGACCAGAATAAATATAATATAAATCCAAAGCGGTGTCACATAGATACATCATTTCATAATATGAAAAACGTTTTTTTCCTAGTTCTGCTTTACTATAATGGCTCTGTGTCATTCTCATGAACTGTCCCATTTCTACTTGTGATATTTTATGAATTTCCCGTTCTTCTTTTAAACGTCCTAACACATCTGCGTAATCTTTACTCATGGGTAATTTCCTTTTGCATTATTATGACTATATTACCCATTTTAAGCCAATATTATTACCTATAATACACCTAATTGTGACTATACATTTTGCTTTACGTTTCCGGCCAATACTACAGCAAGCTTTTTTAAATCATATTTTTCCTGTGAGGAAGATATGCCTGATATTTCCTGCGTATATAGTAACATACAATCACTTTCATATTTGTAACACTAAGTTCTATAATCTCATAAACCAGTTTCACTACCATCGTCAACGGTATCTCTTTTTTTAATATCTCCCTCCTGTGCGGTAAAAATATAGTTTAGATGTTCTATTCAATAATCTGCTCTTAATCCAATCCGTATGGTTCTCAAATTTGATAAAAACCCAATAACTGCTATCCCAATCCTTTCTGAAACCAGTGGTGATATGTCTGTTTTCCCCACAGTCAATCACATCGTTGCATGGGCAAGATGTTGTTCTCACAATGATCAAAGTAGCAAAAAATCAAATTAACCCGAATTTCCCATGCTGGTACTTATTTTAAACCAATACCAGTACATATTGCAAATGGTTTACTGCATTCCAAAAAACAGTTACTATTCACGCCCCAGGAGGCCGCTCATAGTAACGATTCGGGGCGATATACGAAGTTTTGCTGCGCAAAAATCGCCCCTCACTCCTGAATCATGTCCTCACGGAATGCGCAGTCCTGCGCATTCCTGCCCCGTGAAAAGTAACAAAAAACATCCCAAACTAACCGACCGTCATCAGCACATTAAACCGCACCATGGTCACAAGAAAGCCATCAACGCAATCTGTCATATGCTCATGACCACTATCTAGCACATACTAAAACAATATACAGGCGAAGGTTTTCTTGAATCACATCCTATGAACAAAGCAAAAGTATTAACAACTTGGCAGGCGCTCTATCTACTAAAACAGAGTAGATACACCAAATAAATTTCCTCGCAACAAGCTGGGAGGTATTTACTCCAGCTTCGCCTAGTTTGTTACACAGCAAGCTGCGGGGAATTAGACCCTCTTTTTGATTAAAGATAACACTGCTACAGCTATGAAATAGGTGTTGTGTCCATATTTTCTTATTAAAGCCACCGTAAAATGGCTTGTTTGTGATACAATTTGTACTTTCTTTAACCACTACTTTTTTATTTCAAACTTAATTAGTGTCTGCTGTATAACACGAGCCCTATGATGATTACTGACTTTCAGCCTGTTTTGTGATAAAATATACGCAGGGTTTTTGATGAAATAAAATCATTTTTCTTTCATTTTAATTCCTCATGAAAAAGGACAAATAATTAAGTATAAATCATTCAACAAATTACAACATTCTTTCCTTGACTTTAATCAACCATTGGGTTTAAAAATGAATCCTGAAAATCGTTGGAGAAAACCGGATGATCTTATCCCATGGGATAAGTTTAACAAAAATATGCAGAACAGTTTCAAAGCGGTATAGTAAATGCTACAAAACCATTGCGGACTGCATTGGGAGTATTAATCATCCAGACAAAGTTTCAGTATTCGGATCGTGAACTTATTGAACAGATTACTGAAAATCCTTATCTGCAGTACTTCATTGGTCTCTTTTTTCTGCTGTGTTTCCTGCTTTTTGCAAAAGCAAGGTAATCTTTCCTAGCACTGCTTAGAATATCTTCTTGGCAGCTCCGGGGCATAGTGAGTATTCCGATACAATAGTGCATGCTTTTCCGAAATTCAGAGCACCCTTTGCTTTCTTTGATACCGCATAAGCATGATACTTGTCATTGAACTGTGTGTGCTGATACGGAATCGTATGCTCCGCTTCGCATTTTGCGCAGTATTCTGCCCATAAAAGAGAAAGTGTTACGCCGAGCTTAGCCAGTTCGTTGTAGACATACTCATAATCAGGGAGCCTTCTTCCCTCATTATTGCCTTTGTCCGGATAAAACAAATGCTCAATATCACTGTTTGTCAGTACATCAGGGATTGGCTCCCCAAAGAATGTGTTTCTGTAAGCTTAAGCACTTCAGAAACCGTGTTGCGTGAGCAACACAAGCTGTTAGCAATAGCAACATTGCATAACTCCAGACTGTTTAGTCTGATGATTTCTCGATAATCAGTCATGGTTATCGACCTCCTGTAATGAATTTACACATTTGCATGTGCATGGCTTCATTATAGAGAACTGCACTGTGAATCGGAAATGTCTGCTCTAAATCTTCGGATTTAGGTGCTCTGATTTTCCGGAAAAGGTGCTCTATTCAAACGGAATATACACATAGTTTTTATGAAATCGCCATAGCATTTTTTCTAACTTTTCACGTGCTTAATTAAGCGAGGAAACATCTTGAGGATATCTGATATTTGCAGGAGCACAAACCGCATCAAGTATCAACGTTCCATCATTTTCAGTTTCTTCCTTGCCGCTGCCAGAAGTTGGAGTATTAACGTCGTCATCCTTGTTACGTCCAAGCATATATTCATTTGCTTCCGTTAACATTTTTGCTAAAATACGTTTACGAAACAATACTAGTGCACTTGCATCAAACGGTGATTCTTCCTAATATCGCGGTTAGAGAGAATGGGATAGATTATCCGATCCCAGACTTAGTCGTCCGTGTATGACATTAAGTAATGGCAATAAAGTTGAATATCAGGACAATACAGATAAGATTGAAGTGGAAAGAGAATTTAGTGTTGCGAAACGCTGTTACGGAATGTGGCTGATAACAACAAATTTGAAAGAGATTCAGTTAAGTTGCATTGTCTGTATTTGTCGCGAATTTGTTTAGATTTCGTAGACAAATACTTTTTGCACTTCTTTGCCTGTTTCCAAACTGGAACAGGCAAGAAGTACTTGAAACGAAAATGGCCAATTAAGCAGCAGACACTAATTATTTTCCTTCCAGCGTTTGGAAATAATCGTTCACAATTGTGTGGAAGTCGTCATTAACCAAATTTAATATAACAGAAAATTTGTAGATTGGGAATACATAAAAGCTTGCATTTATCATGGTTCATTTACAAGGTATCTTTTTAAGTTGATTTTAATTTCCTGAACTCTCATAAATTGACACTCCTTTTATGAAAAATTTATAGGAAACTATCCAAAAAACAATTGCAATTACACATTCTATTCCAATAGTTTTTATTAGATTACTATTTATTAAAAAATACGTACACGGAATATATGCCACAAACGCAAAAGGCAAAATTGTGCTTATTATTATTTGAATAGGTTTCGGATATATTTCAATTGGATATTTTGCAAAATCTGCTACCTCATATGCTGTTGATAAGAATGCCATACTGTCTTTAAGCCAAAACGCCACTGATGCCAAAAACAATTTAACTGAAGTATATATACTTGCACCTGCAACAACAGAAATCACAAAAAGCATCATCTTAAACGGAGTTATAGAAACAATTCCATTATTTATTGCACGTAAAACTAAAATTAGACCAACAATTAATTCTCCAAATGCATCCAATTGTATCTTCTCACATATAATTTGAAAAAATAAATTTACTGGACGTAACATATATTTATCAAATGTTCCCTTAACAACCATTCTCCATGACACCATCCATAAATTATCTGTAATAAGATGATCGATTCCTCTCGGAATCTGTGCAAATCCATAAATAAAAAGCATTTGTTCAAATGTCCACTCCTGTATTGAAGGAATTTGTTCAAACACAAGATACAAGAATGCTATTCCGGCTCCTTGAGATATAAAAAAACCACATAAACCAATTAAAAAATCGACTTTAGACTGCATCATAGATTTAATGTACTGAGATGCAAAAATTTGATAAAGTTTCAAATATCGTTTAACCCTTCTCATTTTTAGTCCACCCTTCTGCGAAAGGCACCAATGTATCATAAAACCAGTTCCTTCTGAACTTTGGATATTTTATCGTTCCCATTATTTCAAATTTTGTAGGAAATTGAATATTCCATCAAACCATAATCCGGCAGGATATCCAAACATGAGAAAGAACCATAAAACCCATTTGCTGCTTTTCACTTTTTAATCTATCTTCCTTCTGTCAAAATTTCTTTTATAGGACTGACACGATACAGAACACGTGTAGGTGAGTAACAACACTCCCACATAATTAAATATTGTCAGGCATCCGTTAAGGTATCAATGAATGGAGCATACCGCAGCCCTTAAACTTATCTCTTCCAAAGTCAACTTGATTTTGTGTAATGACCAGTCACTGTCAGCTTATAAACATAAATTAAAGAAGGTTATTCTATTGTCATAATACTGAGGTCAAAAGGTAACTTTATAAAATTGTTTTTTGTAAAATCGCATAATATATGAATTAAAAACCTTGTTTCACACAATACCTTCAGAGGTATTTTTATTGAAATTCCACAACTCATTTTGAAAAAATATCCTTTTGCCCCACATCTTGTGATTTAAAATTCTTTGTAAAAACTGATGTGAGCTTGATGTCCACAAAACATGAGCCTTGCCTGTAGTGACATTGCTGAGTCCAATAATCACCTGAATATAAGCAGACCTGCTTTTCTTCCTTTTCCAAAGTATTGAATAAACTGCATAACTGAATCGCAAAACACAGCTATATAGATATTTACATGGAAGCTACTGATAAGTATTGGGTACCTGATTTTAATACCCCTAAGAAACTTAACTTATGGAGTACTCTTTCCAAATGAAAATTCAACAAATCTACGAAAAGCAACCAAACCGACCATAAGGCTGAAAAGTGAATTTGCGATCTATACATATGTGTATCATAAAATCTTCCTTTATTCTGCCTACTGACATCTGCCAGCTCTATGAAATTGTAGGATACCGTTTCAAACTCACCCATATAATTAATAGTGAAAAAAATCATTTCCATAACTGTCTTGTAATATCAAACCTTAAGCTGGCTGACGCATATACAAATATTTTGGCAAATCTTCACATTCCATTACAGCTTTTTCAACCGCCCCGAGGAAACTTCTGACATGGCACCCTTTGTAGATGGATGCTGTAAAATTATTCAGGCTGCTGTTGACGAGACCATATGCCCTAAACGAACTGTAAAATTTAAACCAGATCTACAAACTGGATAAACACAAAAGTCAAATAGAGCGGGAAATCTTTCGCCTCAGTGAAAAATACGAAAACGCCTTTAAATTTATCAGAACCGTACCAGATTTCGATAGAAATCCAACGACTACTATCCAAGCCTCGGCTAAAATCAGTGGTGATATGTCTGTCTTCCCCACAGCAATTCACTTCATTTCACAGTTTGTATGTTATCGGCATAATAATCAAAGGGACTGTTAAGTAAAAGTTCACTAAGATTTCCCATGCCGTTTCCTATTTTAAACAAATTTTGGTGCAGATTTCAATGCTTTTGTTCAATCAAATCCAAGCCCCCCCCTTGAAATCACTAACCATTACCAACGTATAAAAAACACACCACGCTCAAAATAAAGCCATCATTACAATCTGTCGCATACTCATAACCGCTATTTAGCACATACTCACATATTTAAAACCATACATACCTGATGACTTTTTTGAATCTCGTTCAGTGCACAAATAATCTAAAAAACTCACTACCTCACAGACATTTAATATCCTAAAACAACAAGGTTATATCATTACTGATGATGTTGTTGTCCCATTTCCTGATTAGGTATTGCATCTATATTTTATTCTTAACAACCAATAGCTTGTTATGCAATTTACTTTTTCTCTATCTGCTACTTCTCAATTTCAAATTTAACCTCCTAAAATAACCATTTTTCTTTGTACCTTATTCCACAAAAAATAGCCAAACCAATAAAGAATAATCACCCATAAAGTCTGCTTTCCTAACTGCACCAATACTTCTATTTTTGAGTATTTTCCCATATAGATCAAAACCGGAACATATGTCATAGACACAAACGGAAGAAATGCAAAAACTTTTTGAATAAAAAGTGGGAAAAAAGATATTGGAATAAGTTTTCCTGTCAAAAAATTTAACAAAGCATTTTTAATTATATTCATACCAAATATATAGGTAGTAACAAAAGCTAACATTCCAAAACAATAATCAAAAAATATGTATATTAAAAAACTTAAAACTAAACTTAACATAAAGGAGATTATTGTAAATAGATTACTTACATCCATCCCAAGTTTCGCCACTTTATATATCTCCAATATAATCCAAATGAACAATGAAGGTATAACTAATCTGTAAATCATTAAACCAAATGCTTTAAAAACCAAACTCATTCGATAACTAATAGGTTTTATAAGATTAATTGCAACATTTCCTTCTACCACATCATTCCCAATTTCTGTAGAAATATCTATCATAATTATATCCGATATTGTATACGACATAAATATATAAATTATCATTTCATTTTGTGTATATCCTCCTATCTTGTCAGAAAAGGCACTTGCATAAATTGCCATCCAGAGATAGTAATAAATAAACATACCTAGAAATTTTTTTAAAATATAAAAATAAAATCTGCCTTTATAAACAAAATTTGATTTTATTTGATTTGCTGAAAAAGTCCAATATATCTTAAATTGTCTTATCATAAAACCCTCCCACTCTGTTAACTTTAATCAATTATTTCTATCCTTACTTTTCCTCCTCGTTATAATCCGATACATAATTTAGGTTATAATATAACCATTTTTTTAAGGAGAAAATTTATTTCTGCTAAATATCCCAAATTTTTTTAACAATATTTTACTAATTATTAGGATAATCTCATTGAACATACCTATTCTTTTTCCCACTAAGGAACATTTTCACTTCCCCCCTAAATGTTTCCTTTCTGCCCTTATCCTGCCAAAAAGCTTTCCCATCCTCACTGTTATCCTCTACAATTTCATCTGCATGGAATACTGGAACATCTGCGCCTTTTCCAAAATAATACTATATCTTATTTTGATATATTCCTTTTATTATATCTGTTAATTCTGTCTCTTCTATTTTCATATCTTTTATTTCAAAATTAGAAACTATTTTTGAAGTTACCCCTGCTACAGAATAATCTCTAAAATCGAACTTAATCGTCAAAATATTGTCATAGTAATCAAAAGCAGTACCTTCAAGTTCTTTTCTAACCCTCTCTACTATCATATTATCTGGTACCTCTTTTAGCTCAAAAACAATTCTACAAGTACTACCATAACATTGTTTCAATTCTGATAACATATCATCATAAATTTTTTTACCATTATCAATTATTATAATACGATTGCAAAGTTCTTCTATATCACTCAAATCATGAGTTGTTAAAATAATTGTTGTATTAAAATTTTTATTGATTTCACGAATTGCCTGACGAATTTTATCTTTAACAACAATATCCAAACCAATAGTTGGTTCATCAAGAAATAAAATTTTAGGATTGTGTAATAATGCCGCTGCCAAATCTGCTCGCATTCTTTGTCCTAATGATAACGTTCTTACCGAACTATGAATAAAGGCATCAAGACCTAATATATCATTTAAAAAGCCCATCCTCTCTTTAAAATCTTGATTGCTTACTTCATAAATCTCTTTTAAAACAATAAAAGTTTCTGTTAATGGTAAATCCCACCAAAGTTGTGTTCTCTGCCCAAACACTACGCCAATATTTTTCGCATTTTTCCTTCGATTTGAAGAAGGTTCAATCCCATTTACCAAACACTGCCCATTAGTTGGTGTCAGTATTCCAGTCATTATCTTTATAGTGGTTGATTTACCTGCTCCATTGCTTCCAATATAGCCTACAATTTCTCCTTTCACTATTTTAAACGAAATATCATTTACTGCAATTTTACGTATCTTATCTTTTGTAAAAAGTCCTTTCACAGTACCTTTAAAGCCTGATTCTCGTCTTATTGAAACAAACTCCTTACACACATTATTTAATTCAATGACAGTTTGATTCATCCCTTATTCTCCTGTTACATTTGTTAATAATTTTATATTTGAAAATTCGAAAAGCAGTTCATTTGATTTATCCCATGTTTTGCACATTATTCCTGCTTCTTTTGGCGAACCTTCTAAAAATATACTTTTCTCGTTATAATTTTCTCTACCAAAAGAATATCCAAAAAAATATTCTCCCTCATAAAATCTGAATTGAAGATTAATATTGTCTTCACAGACAAACTCTTCATACATATTTGGATTAATGCCAGTATTTTCCAGCCTTAAGGAAACACCACAGTTAATTCCCCACAAATAGAATGTTTCTTTCGTTGTCCTAACAAATAAACCAACATAAAATTTGTCATACTCTTCATATTTTTTTAAACACAATCTTACCTGTAAAGAAAACTCTTCATTAAGAGCTTGGCTTTTATAAAGGATAACCTTAGGTGATTCATCTCGTTGCCAATAATTAAAAACTCTATTACCACAAAAACTAAATTTATACTTCCCCTCTAATATCGAAATAATTTCATCCTGATTATTTTCAAAATCGGCTAGTTTTTTTTCTGTCGACTCATCCTTTATTATCTGTAAAGAAAAATAAATTTCTTCTAAAATCTGCCTTATTTTTTTCTCTTGCATTTTGAGTTCAATTTTTTTTTCTTTAATATCATCTTTTTTATTCTTATATAGTAAATAAATTATTTTATTACTAATTTTTCTGTGTTCTTTTATAAAATCGTTTTTTTGTGCTACATATTTTTCATATAATACTTCGTCAATATTGCATTTAGTTAAAAGCTTTCCTATTTCATTATAAAGAACTTCTTTAGAATGAAATAGTCTCATTATTTTTTCGCACCTTTGCAAAGGTGATTTTTTTTCCAATATTTCTTCTATAAGTGTAATTTCTACATAAGGTTGATCTTCTCTCCCATTCAAATACTTCTCAAGAAATTTCTTCATCAATTCTATTTCGTTCGTTTTTTTCTGTAAATCATCACTCTTAATATAAAGTATACCATTATCTCCTTCTAGCTTTATACATGATTTGTACATATCATGCATAACTTGATAAGGAATAACAAATTCGTAATAATTTTGAATCCCATTTGATCTAAATTGCGCGCTATCCATAATATAAAATAATCTTTTAATTGAGTCATAACCTTTAATATAAAATAAATGTGTCCAATCTGACTCCATATAATGTTCTGAATAAAATAATTCCCTTAAATTACCCAATATTAAAACTGGATTCTGCTCATTTATTAAGTTTTCTATAGTCGCATAAAAGTTATCAGTATCTTTTCTATATATTTTTATCCCCAATTCTCTATCCAATACTTTTTCTATTATCCCTATAAGAGAATATTTTTTTTTGCTAACATAATCTGATAAATTATAGCAATATTGCAATTTTATATACATAAGATATATTATGCCACAAATCTCTCCATATGTTTCGAGCGCAACTCTTATTGTATCTTCAATGCAGTTTACTTGTTCCAAAGTATACTCTCCATTTCTATTTCCAATATTTTTTATCATATTTTTATCCTCACTCACTGTTTTGCACATTTTGTTTCATAAACTTTCTGTTTATACAAAGATCTACTTTCTTCAAAAGGATATTCATATATAAATTTAATGTGAAATTTTTTATAGTCTTTTATACATGAATAAAATATAGATATAAAGCACTTCTCAAAATATTTATCATTTTTTTTGTCTTTATCTATATATACCTCCAGATTATTTTCTGTTTCTTGTATAATACGTATTCTCTTTATATCCCTAATCTTACAACGAAAATTAATCGACCGTAAAACATTTCGAAAAATAAATGTTCCTGAAAAAGGCGTTCCTATTATTTTTTCCATCTTACGACCCTCTTCCAATTGCATATATAACCGATGATCTTCGTCATAGTAAAACTTGGCACGATCTCCCAAATAATAACGGACAAATGGTAATGTCTTATGCACAAGACTTGTTACAATGATATCCCCAGTTACACCTTCATCAGTAATAATATTGCCATTATCATCTATTAATTCTACCAACAATGTTCTAGTATTGACATAAAATCTTCCATCTCCTTTTTCTTCATACCCTATATTCCAAACTTCTCTACATCCATAATTACTCACCATCTTACAGTGAAAAATATCTTCTATATCTTTTTTTTCCTCTACTAATAATTGTTGACTAGTTGTTTCTATAAATTGTATATCTAATTTACTAAAATCATATGGCACATCACAAATTTTTATATATTGTAATATCCTACTCATTATATACGCCGATGAAAAAATCCATTTGGGTTCTGTTTGAAACATATACTGGATAACCTTCCCCAGCTCTGAGATATCTCCTCGCAAATCTATTTTTTTCAAAAATTCGTCTTCCTTATGTACTAGAAGCATTCCATTTTCCACCTTTGCATTTTTATATACCATCTTACGTGATTTTAAAAGATGCATAGCTTCAGCTAACTTTTCTTTATCTGACTTTATTATAGGAAAAGGTCTCCCAGATGTTCCACTTGTATTTTCTATATTCCATGTTTTTCCAAAAAATTGAATTGTTTTGTCAAAATTATCAGACAAATTTTCCATATTAAAAATTGAATTTAGCAAAGCTTTTTTATCCGAAAACAAATTGACAAAGTTCAAATCCAGACAAGCAATATAATTATTTAAAATCTCATCTCTTGTAGTAGGTTTAAGATAATAAAATCTATTCAAAATTTCATCATCAGATTTATTTTCAAGATTAAATCCTATTTTCTTGCTATAAAATTCATTATTAGCTGACAAGTATTGCAATAAATTCCCCAAAGCTTTTTTTTGATTAGTTGTTTGTATCATTCTTTTTTCCTCCTAGTTAAGATAATCTCACGGAATCTTTAAACTCGTAAACATTATTTTTTAGACTCCTTGTTATTCAAACTCCCCACTATTATGTCAAAACCACCTGACAAATTCATCGAAAAATACTGTGCTTCATTCCAATGCTTATAGAGTATTTTTCTCCTAAAGGCAATTTTACTTATCACCTATTGATTCTAATATACACCTATTAGAACTTTGTTATTGAAAACCTGAATAAATACTAGCCAAATTTAAACTCATTTTCCCACTCCACCTAGGCAATTTTTAGAGTGATGTTGAATACCCATTAACCAGTTTTATCCTTACATCCTACGTTGTAAACTACCAGTCTATTTTCTTACATTCACCGTTCCTCTTAATGGTTCAAATACGCACTTGTTCCTTAAAACTATCAATATCTGCAAATGGTTTTGCATGTGCCTAACTGCTCATTATAATTATTTCAGTTTTTGCCATATCCAGTATGCTTCCATGTTTTGGCGTATGTGCACTCAAACCGTTTTGACAGCCTGTGTGCTTCTTCCAGCTTATCTGTTTTATATAATGAGGCTGCTGTGTTCAGGTTGTCTATTACAAGAATTATCTTTTCTGTTCTTGAGAACATAGCATCCAACGTATGCTTTGGTATTTTTGCAAAATCTACCACAGTCCGTGTTTGTAAAACAACTGTTTCGCTTCTGCTGACAAAATGTTTTGAAATCATAAACAGCTCCGCAACTCCGTCGTGCATATATACTGAATCTGCTTTTTTTGACATTCAGGTATGCATGAGACATGGTTTTCCTTTATAAGCTACTTATTTGTTTTGTCGATGCAGACCACAGGACATAATGAGTCATATGGACACCGGGATACTTCAAAAACATCCTCCAAAGCTGCCACAAATTTCTGCCCCTGCCTTCGAAATACACCATTCCTTCACAAGCCATATGTTGTTTAAGTTCGCTCTTTCATTATGTTCCATACAGTACTGTCAGTTATATAATCTACAACTTCCAAAGGAATCAGTTCATCTGCAATTGCCTGCATCGTCCGAAACGACCAGCCTTTAGGTGGATTCGAGCAGACAATCGCACAGATTCTGCCTCAGCATCCTTAGTCACTTTGCGACGACTGTTTTGTTTCTTTTTGCGTCCAAGGGCTGATTCCATTCCTTCCATAACAAAACATTTTACTACACTCACAATCGTCCTATTGCTGTATGTATCTTTAATTTGTTCATATGTCCAGTCTTTATTTTCGGGTTTCCGATCTAGCTTTAACAATATCCGAGTATGATTTGTACAATAACCATTCCCTCCTAGATGAGCCCTCTTAATTTTTTCATTTAATCGTCTAACGATATCACAATGTACTGTGGCATACCTGTATCCTCCAAATATCTTTTTTCATTTAATATGTCAATATTGGAAGGAAAAGCAAACTTTAATACCTATACTGACGAAGTGCTACTCCTTCAGCCCAAAAATGAAAATGTATTTTGAAACTTAAAAATTTGACTGAAATTTCAGTAATTGTTCTATATTTCTTAATTGAGAGAGTTTCATTTTATCAAACTTTAGCAGAAAAGTTTAAATTTGCTTATTGTAGTGCTAGGATATTATTAATCAATTCTTGCATATTGACATGTCCTACGCTGATGAATCCTTGCGTTTCGAGTATTCTATCTTTACCCTCTATATCTCACACGGACAAACTGTAATCAAGATTTGCCATTTTGCGCAAGATTTTATTCTTAAATGCCTAAAACACTATCCTATATGTAAAGACTTTATTTGTTGTACATTGAATTTGAAACACACTCTCTGACTTAACTACATCTCTCAAACCACCCTATTTCTATGCCATTTCCATGAAACCGAGTAAAGCGAAACTTCAGGTATCTATACTTTCTATAATTTCATAGGCAGACTTTGGAATTTTAGTTCTAACAATCTGAATATTTTGTCAAAACAAAAAACTAAAGTAGAATGTGTTGAGAATGTCACTACAGAACAGTTGTCCAATTAACTGAAATCAATCTCTTTGTCCATTGATAAATGTCCCATTCTCAAAATACCTTTCGAAATTCTGTTGGAATCTGCTACTGAAGAATTAATCACCATTTCTTTCTCTCTCCAGCGATAGGCACTTAAGAATAAAATCTTGGACAAAATGGCAAAATTTTGGTTCCAGTTTATCTGGTTTAGGATATAATATTTAGTCGTTTTCGCTATCAATTAATTCTATTAAAAACTCAATAGATCTTAATTTTTCAATATCCAAATCTTCATCTGAAATATGTATTCCAAAATTATCCTCAATCTCAACGGATAATTCTACAATACTAATAGAATCAAATCCCAAATCATCCACTAAATCTTTTGCTTCCTTTAATTTTTCTTCCTCGAAATTCTCTTCGCAAAGGTTTGCAATTATTTGCAATAGTTTTTCTTTCATACATTCTTTCTCAACTTTCTTTTTTTTCTATTAAACTCCTAATTTTTTTCTCATCTATTTTTCCATTAGATGTTAAAGGCAAATTATTATCAAATACAAAATAATTAGGTATCATATAAGAAGGTAATCTGTCTTTTAGATATTTGTCTAATCCAATTTTTTCTTTTTTAGATATAGGATCTGACACAACATAAGCACCTAAGATATCTTTATCTTCCTTGTGTATATATATAACTGTACACATTAAATTTAAATATCGTTCAATTACTTTAGTAATTTCATCAAGTTCTACTCTATTCCCATTTATTTTAACCTGCCTATCTTTACGCCCAACAATAATAATATCTCCTTCTTCATTATAATATGCAATGTCCCCTGAATGATACTCAACTTCATCAGAATCTTGTGTAAATGACTCGGAAACAATATTTACATATCCATTTCCAACCTGTCTCCCAGTAATACAAAGCTCCCCTTTTTTATTGGCTTCTACTATTACTTCATTACTTGTTCCTCTGATTATTATACTTGTATTTTTTAACGGTTTACCAATTGGAACATCGCCATCTTTATGTTCTATTAGCTCATTTTCTGTTATACAATTATACGTAACATCAACACAACATTCAGTGGGACCATACACATTTATAAATTCAGGAATATATTGAGTAAATTTAACATATTGATTCAATAAACTCCAACTTAATTTTTCTCCTCCTACAATCAAATAAGGAATATGAGATTTAGTCTGTGTTGATTGCATTATCATTAGTTTTAAATGCGAGGGTGTTAAGTCACATACAGTAAGATTGTATTTTTGGTGAAAAGAATGTATTTTCCGTCCAAAATATTTAACAGTGCTATTAGCAATACATAGTGTATGTCCATAATATAAAGCATTAAAAATCTGTTTTACAGAAGCATCAAACGAAAAAGATGCCATAACTCCAACATTTATTGAATGTGTAAACTTATAATACAATATGTCATTAAACGATAATATTAAATTTTCAAGATTTACATATTTTATTTTTACCCCCTTAGGTCTCCCACTTGTTCCTGACGTATACATTACATATACCAAATCATTCTCTTCCACATCATCTGTTTCTAAAAAAACTGTCTTATCTCCACCCTCTGGCAAATCTATTATAGTACAAGATTCCTCAAACTTTACATTTTTACTATCAGTCAATACAAACTCCGCTCTAATGTCTTCACAAACATACTGCACTCGTTCTAAAGGAGTATTATCTTCAAAAGGAATATAATAACAATTACATTTCATTACTGCTATTATAAACTCAATAAATTTAATTCCCCTTTTCTGATATATGACAATTGGAACCTGCTTCTTCCCATTCAACTTTTTTCTAAGATATTGTGCCATATTATTACTGATTATCTCTAATTTACCAAATGATTCTTCTATACCACTTTCATTTAGAGCAATTTTATCAGTATATGAATATTCCTTAATCTTTTGTAAAATAATATTTTTCATAAACGGTAAACTCCTGTACATTCATACTTACTTTTCTTATAAAATAAGTATTGTTATTACTAAAGACAAAAAATTGCTAATTCCTATATTATTTACAAAGTATGGTTATAAAAACAATCAGGTATTTAATTAAAATTTTACATCTTAATAATCTTTATAATAGAAATATGTAAATTACTATACTTCCTCTTACAATTCCTTAAGCGTAAAAAACTTTCTTATACCTTTTTGTTCTATCTATATTGTGTGTTTATTTCATCTACAAAAGGTTTAATATGAATCGACTGATTTTTGTCTGAAATCAAAATCCCCCTTTCACTTGCTGATATCACTACATCATGCAATCCCATTGCTAAAATAGGAATTTTCAATTCATTCACAATATGAACATTTTTACATTCTTCGTTCATAATAGCATTACCCACAATTTTATCGTTTATAATCTCTGTCAGTTCCTCCCATGTCCCCATATCTTTCCATTGACCTGTAAAACGTACAACTTGCATTCTGCATTCTTTTTCAACCACAGCATAATCAAAACTAATATTACACAAAGTATCATACCTGTTATATAATTCTTGATAATCAACAAAATTAATTAATGATTTCGCTTTATTTAATACATAACTTAATTTGTAAGCAAATACTCCACTGTTCCAAAGAGCATTTCTTTCAATATGTTTTTGTGCCATTATAGGATTTGGCTTCTCTTCAAAACTTAACACCTTACTAATTTTTTCCCCATTCTGAGGAATAATATATCCATACTTCTCACTGGGGTATGTAGCCTCTACGCCCATTAATACTATATTTGCTTCTCTTTTTTGCACTTGTTTGTCTAATTCCTTTACTGCCTCAAAATAGTCTGATTCAACATAAGGATCCACAGGACATACTACTACCGGATCCTCTTTTGAAATACCACAAATGTCATATAAATACGCAGAGGCTAATACAATAGCCGGAAATGTATCTTTGCGACATGGCTCAACAGAAATATTTATGTTATCTCCCAACTGGCTATAGATAAAAGGTTCTTGTTCTTTAGAAGTTGCAACTACTACATTTGCAGTGGGATCTGCTTTCCGTAACAAACGATAAACCCTTTGAATCATAGATTCACAATTCCCATCTTCGTTCTTAAATACTTTAAGAAATTGTTTAGACCGAATATCATCAGATAATGGCCATAATCTTTTTCCTGAACCTCCAGATAATAATATAATATTCACAATTCTTCTCCCTTAATATAATATATCAACAATTTATAAGTTTTAATATTTTGCTGATTTAACAATCTATACTGAATGAATTTATTGGTTTTTGCTGAATTAATTTGAGTTTGCTACAATATTAATAGTATTTTATATTTAAAGTTTTTCTCCATGACAAGAAACATATACTACAAAAAATATACGCCATTTTTATTACAGAAATTTATATTATTAAGTATTTAGCAGCATTAGCTTAACAAAGTAAGTATCACGAGAAACAGTACCATCAACTTAACTGGTGGTTTAGTTTTCATCCTATAAGGGCTCATTTCCAGTGCTGGAGTCTAAAGACTCATTGAAAGGTTCGCCAGTCGCAACTTCAGTTACCTGCTTAGCCCCTTGGGCTTACTTTTTTTGTTTCTGTTCACTGGCTCACCCATAAACGGATCTATATACTCTTGCAAAGACATCTGATCATATTCCAAATCTTCTTTTAGTTGATGCCGAATATACTCTTCTATCTTTTTGCATTTTTTTCTAATGTATCCACATAGTATCCTCTGCCCCAAAGGTGTCTATTGCCGTACTTATATATGAAATTGGTATGTCTCTCAAATAATTATCAAGGTGCTTTTTCCCTTTAAATATCCTACGAAATACTGCACGCTCATTTTAGGCGGTATTTCTACCAGCAAATGAACATGATTTGGACATATTTCTGCCTCCGCAATATGTACTTCTTTACGCTTACATAACATACTTAAAATATTTTCTATGTCCTGTTTCACCTCTCCATATATTATTTTTCTTCTATATTTGGGTACAAAAACTATATGGTACTTACAATTCAATGTTGTGTGTGATAAACTACTATTGCCCATTCAGACTTCCTTCCTTTGATTAATAAAACAGTTGCGAACCTGCTTTTATTATATCAAGGGAGGCTTTTCACACAACGCTTAGGCTATTCCAACCACCTGCATAGCAGGTGGTTTATTTGTTCTCCAAAGTTCCTTTTTTGAATCACCGAAAAACTCCTAAGTATAGAACAGAGCCATGCCCTAACAAACAAAACACTAATCATACTATGATTTCGTATTCTCCATACAATTTTCCTCTGGCTCGCATGTATTTAGGAAATCATTATAAGCTAACCGAATGCCCTCCTCTAATTGTACTTTATACTTCCACCCCAGCATTGAAACTTTTGTTATATCCAAAAGTTTTCTAGGTGTTCCATTGGGTTTAGATTTATCCCAATAAATATCGCCTTTATACCCGACTACTTTAGCAACTAACTCTGCCAGTTCTTTTATTGTTATCTCTCTTCCCGTTGCAGCATTAACAGTTTCATCTTCGTTATAATTATTCATTAGCAACACGCATAAATCTGCCAAATCATCCACATATAAGAAATCACGAAGAGGACTTCCATCTCCCCAGCATGTAACATAAGGACAATTTTCCTTTTTGGCTTGATGAAAACGTTGAATAAATCCGGGAAGTGCATGGCTATGATTGGGATCATAATTATCATTAGGTCCATATAAATTAGTAGGCATTACACTAATAAAGTTCATCCCATATTGTTTATTTAAAAATTCGCAGTATTTTAAACCGGAAATTTTTGCTAAAGCATATGCCTCACTAGTCTTCTCCAATTCAGAAGTTAGCAAATATTTTTCTCTTATGGGTTGAGGAGCCATACGTGGATAGATACAAGAGGATCCCAAAAACTCTAATTTTTTACAACCACATTTCCATGCAGAATGAATTACATTCATTTCCAAAATCATATTATCATACAAAAAATCTGCCAAAGCTTCTTTATTTGCATAAATTCCTCCTACCTTTGCAGCTGCCAAAAACACATACTCTGGTCTCTCTGTTTCAAAAAAGCTCTCTACATCTTTTTGACAACAAAGATCCAACTCCTGATGTGTGCGCGTTATTATATTTGTATACCCCTGTTGATATAAATTACGTACTATTGCAGAACCAACCATTCCCCGATGCCCTGCAACATAAATTTTTTCGTTTTTTTCCATAACAATTCTTCCTCCTTAATTTTTAATAATTTTGTATAATTTTGTTTTTACGGTAAATAAATTACTTACTGATACATTCATATTATTCCACTTTTTTTTAAATTTAAATTCCTTATATTGATTTATTGTTGCATTTTATTGACTTTTATATTATATTAAAATAAAACCTTTAAGGAGGAATTTTACATGACTTCATCTCTTTTTAATGACAGCTCAGTGGAATCCCAAAGAATATTTTATACCCCATCAAATTTTGCCAAAATAAGCTTATTGCATTTACAAGAAATAGGAGATTTGCAAGCTCAAAAAATTCACATTAATAAACGTCACAATTTGACTTCTTACCTCTTTTTTATTGTTCTATCCGGATCTGGAATACTTGAATATAACGGATCGACATATATGCTACAACCAAACGATTGTGTTTTTATAGATTGCCAAAAAACATATTCACACCAAACTTCTGAAAATCTTTGGAGATTACAATGGATTCATTTCTACGGTATTAATATGAGTATCATTTATGAAAAATATCTTGAGCGAGGTGGGCAACCTTCATTTCATCCCCAAAAAATAACTGACTTTAAAAAAATTTGGTTACAGTTATTTGAATCTGCTTCCTCAAGTAACTATATATTAGATATGCATATTAACGAAATTTTAAATAAATTATTAACTCTATTAATGTATGAGAGTTGGAATCCTAACACTTACTTGTCGACATCAAAAAAACAAAATCTTATAGATATCAAAATATACTTAGATACACATTTTAGCGAAAAAATATATTTAGATTATCTCGCCAATATGTTCTATATCAATAAATTCTATTTGACAAGAATTTTCAAAAAACAATTTGGTGTTTCAATAAATGATTATTTATCTCAAGTAAGAATATCACACGCAAAACAACTTTTACGTTTTACCAACAAAACAGTTGAAAACATTGGTATTGAATGCGGCATAGATGATGTTCATTATTTTTCTCGTACATTTAAAAAAATTGAAGGTATATCTCCAAGTGAATATAGACACATATGGTAAATTTAGCTATATTATCATTGTAATATAAATCTATATTTTATAATAACTTTAACAAACATCATCAGATAAATATCTGTGCATTTATTTTCATGCATATCATGCATAGATAGGAACTGTAAAGAAATAAAATGACAATATTGCGCAGGACATGTCTTCGAGGGTGCAGGTCAAAAAACGTAGGCATAGCGAGCTATGTTGAGACTTTTTGACCTGTGCAATCGAAGATATAGACAATCAAGATTGTTAAGTTATTTCTTTACAGTTCCATAAAATATATATATTAATATCTATATTAATCAGTTAACAACTGTTATTCTCAAATATAAAGGTCTTTAATGCCAATACAAGACCATGGCATTGTAATTACGGCTTTGAAATTCTGTGCCAAGTTTCATAAAGGATTTTAAAAAATATATTCAATTGACCATTTTTTCATAGATACGTATTCATACCACAAATGTGTTTACAATATACATTATTCCGGAATGTATACGCCGGATCCAAAATAACTAAAAGACCTATGGCAAGTTGTTTTACATATTCTGTGATGATATACAGGACATGGATTTAACGAATGCACTACAGAGCATGGTAGCGTTGTTTGTAAATATAACAGCAGATACTTTAATAGAAATCACAAAAATGATAAAAAGTAAAGTAACTGAATGGATATATTAACAAGCCTTGTTTATTCAGGCCTTATTTAGTGAACTCTGCTGGGAAAATTGGTGTAGTTATTTTACAACTTTAGAAACACTATCACTTCTTTACAACTTTTTTCATAAATAGATAATGTTACCAAAATTCTTAAATATTTTGCTTTTTCTGATTCGAAAGGTGCAAATTTTACTATAAGATATAATAATTGATAAACCAGAATCATAATTTTGCCTTTTTGCGCAAGATTTCATTATTAAGTGCCTAAAAAGGTTAAACCTGAACCCAAAATATTATTTACTACTTTGGGATAAAACCTCGACATCTAGAAAAATTAGTAGAACCAATTAAAGCAACTTAACTCACAAAGTCTTGAACAATAAATTATTAAAAAGTTGTAATCTGATGGAAACACTATATAATTTTAATAATAAAATATACATCAAAATTCATTACTCTATCATGTGATATTTAAAACAGCAAAAAAATAATGCATTTTTTTATAGTTAGGCCTAATGGCAATGCTCATTTCATTTTAATCAATCACCATAAACACTGCCACATCTCCTATCGCAAGTCACCAAAATATTTAGCACTCTATATCATGATTATCAGATGGTCAACACACTAAATCATTCTTTCTATTTTTCTTCTTTATATATTCTAAAAACGGTATCATCAAAATCTACTTCTTCAATCTCTGTGTTCTTATATGTTGTTGCATCAAGCAAGCGCATATGCAAATTACCATTTATATCAACAACAATGGTTCCCGCAACAGTCCAAGGTGGAGCTGATGTTTTAATAACTGTATCTGGAGCAATTCTCATTCTTATACGATTAGAATACAACTTGCGAGGAAAGTCTGGTGGTGGAACGCGTAGCAAACAAGAATCTACAGTAGAAGTTTCTTCGCTTTGCCTATTCATTAAATCACTTTTTCTTAACATAAAACCATAAGCAAAAAAACGAATAATTTTCTCTGTCCAAAATTCATGCCCTCCCTCTGGATACAATGATGACATACGTTTTAAGTGAAAATTTCTCATTGCGGGTGTAATATCTCCTATCCATCCACTTTCGTATAATCGAATGGCTGATGGAACTTGATTGTACTTTTCTAAAGATATGTCATTTGTATCCATCCAATAATCATGCAGCAAATGATAATTTCTTTCACATTGTTGCATAACATTACCCTTTTTATTACATTGTTCACTTAAATACATAATATTTATTTCAGGATATTTTATGGCAAGTTTTTCCATTGCTTTACAATATACATTGATTCTATCATCATCTCCATATAGATAAATATAGTAGGAATCACCTAAATAAATATTAAAACGAATTCCTGGTTCATAAACAGATTGGACCGCCTCACATATTGAATGAAACTGTCTTAAAGTTAAAATTTCAGCTAAATCTGCATTTCTATTCTCTGCTGGAATGGTTTTTAATGCCCCCCACGAACAAGATACTTCTAATGGTTTATTTTGTTCTATTTTAAACTGAATACGCCTTAATATTTCTTTTTTTGTTTCCTCAGATGGCATAGCCCCCAATCTTGTAGTTCCTTGTGTACCTATTAAAATATTTAATAATGTATGAGCAATGTCCTTATCCTTTATAATTGTGCATTCATATTTTCTAAATATTTCATTTAAAAAATTATAACAAACTTCTTGGTAATTCATACCCTTTTCTCCTAGTTTCTTTAAATTTTTATCCATTACTATGCCTTTCTGTAAGAAACACCAATTGCACTATGGTAATTATTCTGAATTTTCACTCTTCAAATTTTCCCGACATATCGTCTTTGTAAGACTGACAAACCACAGAACGCATAAAGGTGAATGGCTAAATTGTATAGCTGCATTCCAATAATAATCTGTAACGATTTCAAATTAGGTAAACTATAAATTTTCGAAATCCTTTGATTTCTCTAGCTTTTTGAAGAAAAGCATATTTACCAAAAAGCGTTACAGATTAATATATGTTATGGGTCATTCATTAATACTTCAGCGAATGACCCATTCTCCTAATCCGTAAACCTATATCTTCCAGAATCGACCCGATTTTGTTAGTTAAGGTGTCTACACTCATTTTTTGAAACCACCATTAAATGGATTATTTATAATGCAACTCGCTTTTTTCTAACTACTACCTCCCAATTTCAACCTTTTCCTAAATATTAATTAGGCTTAACTAAATTTAACAATAAATCACTGTAACAAATTTTCATATATTATTTTCTACATGAACAAGTCAAAATCAAAATTTTGTGCAATAAGGAATTATAGATAAATAAGTTAAACAGATTTAATAGGATATTTCTTCAAGGGCATATATCAAGAAACGCATACGTAGTGGACTATGTTTTTTGACATACGCAATCGGAGAAATAGACAAGTCAAGTGTCAGTTATTTTTCTACGGTTACTAAGTATTTATTAAATAATTAGAACATTTGACTATATTCCTTGTAATTTATATAATATATGTTAAATTACAATCTTTAAAGGTTCTAATATTCCTATATTATATACTTATTGGTAATGAATGAATTATTTACTCAAACTTGCCATAACATTTGATGCATTGTGATTTCGAAAATCAATACTTTAGTTAAAAAAAACATAAATCGATTACGCGTAGTGTAATTGTTATCAACCTAAAAGCCGTAGAATGTGTACTCAAAACCTTAGATAAACATTACACCTAGTATAATCCACGCCAACTATCTTAATGTTTGGCGCAGAATAATTCTATGAGAGTGTTGCTGCACAAACGCAAGCGTAGTGGTTGCTATACTGAGGCTTGTGGAGTAGTGCTACCAAAAATTAACAGAGGAGTTCTGCTATATATAGCTACAAACGTATACCCGCTCGGAACTGATGCATATGTCATAGCCTCATTTTCCTGCTGCACTGCACCATAGTCAGTTACCTCCTAAGCCATTACCGGCATACTTGTTAAGCAAATGGCTAATGCCATTACCATAACTGTTTGAAAAAAATTACTAATATGTCTCATGTCCATTCCTCCTTGTATTGAATACAGCAAATATATTTTTATCATATTTACTTCATAATATATTTAATACCCCTTGCAGAAAGTGTCCTTTTTTTGCAGAAAATGACCATCCAAATAAAAAAACCTTGAACCAAACCGTAGTTCAATTCAAGAGGACTTTCTCTATCGGCTTTTTCCGCTTTTTAAAGGTACATTCTTTGTTGCTTTATCCGCTGCCACCGCTTTCACCGCTTGCTGTTGGTGCGCCTCAAAAGCCTCTGCCCCATACTGGAACTCCGATTCTGCCACCCTTGCAAGCTCTATCGGGCTTACCATTTCCGTATTGTCAATGCTGCCTGTTTCCCGTTCTGCCTTATCCGTCTGGTACTGTTTCACATCTGCGGCAAGCTGTTCGGTCTTTTCTATGGCAGCATCCACACAGTTTAAGATACCCGACAGCAGCTTTCTCTTTGCCTGAAAAGGCTTTTTTATCAGCTCTGTCTTTGAGAACTTCTTTTCCCCATACTCTTTTTCCGGTTTATCCGCAAAGGTACGGAACGTGTTGGCGATCTTCTGTCCGGCTTCTCTCATGCCTGTGCCGAAAGCATCTATTTTTCCGATGCTCTTATCCACATCTTCTATGGATTTCTGCACATTCTGGCGGATATTTTGCAGTTTTTTCTTTATCCCAAGAAACTCCGACACCTTGTTTAATGCGGCTTTTCCTTTCTGCTTTACCGCTGTCACAATCTCCCCTGCCTTTGCCTTGATTTCTGTCTTGACCTCAACCAGTTTTACTTTCATCGCTTTGCAGTCCTGTTCCAGCTTGTTTACTGCCCTTTTGAGGGACTGTTTCAGCCCTTTCTCTGCCTCCCATTCCTCCATTTTATGAAGCTGGTCCTTGACAGTCACAAGTTCCTCTAGGATGGAATCCATCTTTTTCTCCATCACATCGACATACGCTGCCATCTCAAAGATACTGTTTGCTGCCTCTTTCATGTTGTTTTTACGGAGCTGTTCAAGCAGCTCCATAAGGTTCTGTTCCTTTGTAAGCTGCATCGTTTCTGTCATTTCCATTTTCTTTTCCCTTTTCACAGGGCGGTTGCCCACCCTGTCCTTTCATATTATTGTTGTTGCTTAATGGAACGGCAGTGGTTCCCCGCTGACCTTCATAAACCCCCTGTCGTCATTCTGCATCTGCTGTGAGGCATGTTCCTTCCCCTCCTGCAATGCCTGTTCCTTTGCCTGATGGTAGGTTTCAAGCACTGCATCATTGATTTTCTCACGAAACTCCTTTGTAATCTGGAAACTACATCCCTGTACTTGTTGCCTGCCTTGTAGGACGGCATTGCCACAAACATTCCATTCTTGCCTTGCACCACACTCACATTGCCCACCGCAAAACTGTCATTCAGCACGATATTGGCAAGACCGACCATGTTGCTGCCCCCACGCTCAAAAGGCGTTACCCTTACCGTGAAGTCCGGCTCGTCCAGTTCGTCAGCATCCATCTTGATCTCTGCCTTTCCGGTCTGCTCCATTTCATCATAGAGCCTTAAAATATCCCCCATACAGTTCCTCACGGAACTCCTTTGTAGTCGGATTGCACACATCCTTGTAGACCGGATTGTTATGCTCATCTCTTTCCTTTGTGCGGAAACTGGGCATGGACACAAAATTGCCCTGCCTCCTTATAAATACAGTGGTAGATCAAGCGCATGGTTCCGCTGTTTTCACAGGTCAGCAGGGTGAGTTCTGTTTTATCCCCCCTGCACTTCGTATGGTCCAACGACTTCCGATGAAACGACTTCATAGAGATGCACGTATCCCTCTTTATCCGTAATCTTTACCACATCGCCCTCTACAAGCCTGTTAAGGTACTTGAAATAAGTGCCGTATCTGCTCCCCCTGTGTCTGGCAGGCACACAGTTCCCTTTGCCGCCAACTGCCGCCGTATTAGAAATATGCCCGATTCCATAGGCAAGCTGTTTACTGTCCGCACCTTCCACGATGGGATATTTCAGCTCTAAGGCTTCTATCTCAATCAGACCGATCACGTCCCCGGACGAAAGCAGGGCTGCATCCGCTTCATTATACTGCACACCAATTAAATTTTCAGTGTGATGCCGATTGCAAACCGCTAGCAAAATACTTTTTTATATCAGTACTGCAAATTCTAGCGGTTTGCAGTATAACGGGGGCTTTGGTATCCGCCGTCTCCGTTTCAGTTTTTATTTCTTCTTCTTTTTTATCATCATCCATATGCTCCTGTTCCACGCTTTTCTCAAACTGCTCTATCAACCCGTCGATTTTATGGCTCTCGTAGAATTGATAGAAAAGGGGGACTGACATAGCCGCCAGTCCCGCCGTAATGAATATTGCTGCCAAGATTTTTCGTATCACCTTCCCTCTTTTCCGGGTGGATAGCTGCGGTAACTATCCGGCTCTGCCACCCTTGCATTGTCCTGTACTTCACACAGGTCTGCATCTTCGGTCTTTCCGTTCTCAAGGTCAAGCTGTACATTCAGCTCATTTAGACGTGCCACTTTCTCGTTCAGTTCTTCTTCCTGTATGAACGGTTTCTCATATTCCTGTTTCGACTGTTCCAGGTCACGCTGGTACTGCTCGATGCGCTTTTCCAGTTCCGGTATGCCCTGGTTTATGCCCTGACAGAAATTTTCCAGTTTGACCATGTTTCCCACGGGGCTTGTGGAAAGTTCCACCTTGTAATCGGTCCTTCCACGCAGCACCATATAATCCACGCCAATGAAATTCTTTTCCACAAGTAGCTCAAACCCCTTAAATTTTCCGATATGGGTTGTTTCCCCGTTCTTGCATTTGCTGATTTCCTGCAGCATAAGCGTTCCCCCATTGACACGCTCCGTTAATTTTATGCTGTTCCCGGCAGTGTCTACCGTAATCGCAAAATCCGGTTCTGCAAGAAGCGCCGCATCTGCGTTCTTTGTATCCTCACGCACACATTCAAGCCTTGCTGCTGCCGTCTTAATCAGTTTCGGGTAACGGATCATAAAATTGTCCTGTAGGGAGTACCTCTGGCTGTCATAACTGCTTTTGAGCATTTTCAGCCGCTGCACATCGTTTTCAAGCTGCATTTTCTCCTTAATCAGCGGGTTGCCTGTCGCTACTGCTTTTATCTCCGCATAGGAAAGGGTTGCCTCGTCAATGTCCTCACAGGTTCTTGAGACTGCCCTGCTTGTCATGACCTGCGAAATGAAGCGCTGCTTGTTTTCCACCAGCGACCAGGAATATGCGTCAAAGGTCCCTTTTGTGACATAGCGGTAGATTGCCACCTCGTCATTCTCATTGCCCTGCCTTACGCCACGCCCTTCCCGCTGCTCTATGCTTGAGGGCTTCCACGGGCAATCCACATGGTGCATTGCCGTGATGTGCGCCTGCACGTTTACGCCTGTCCCGCACTGGTCTGTCGAGCCGATCAGAATTTTCTTTTTGCCGCTGCGCATATCCCTAAAAAGCGCCTCCCGCTGTGCGTCGGTTTTTGCGTCGTGTATGAAAGCGATTTCTTCTGCCGGGATTCCCTGTTTTACCAGTTCGGTTTTTAAATAGTTATAAATGTCAAACTGCCCGCCGTTTTTGATGCGCTCTGCCCAGTCCGGCGTCCATGCGGTTTTGGGTGTGCCAATGTCCGAGAAAATAAGCTGGCAGCCGATCTTGCCGTCCTTGTTCCCGGCAAAATATTCGGCTGCCACGTTCGCTGCTACCTTATTCAGTTTCCCATCCGGGTTGTTCGGCGCATCGGGTTCCAGAAGCCTTGCATCCGTTCCCAAAAGCCTTGCCTCCCCTGTAATTTTCAGGAAATTATCTTCTTTCGGATCGACGCCGCCGCTATGGATTGCCTCCGCACGTTTCGCAAATTCCTCCATGACCTGCTTCACATACCAGTCCGGCTCACTCTCCACAATGATCGGCTTGCCGCTCCTTAATGCGGGTACGGGAAGGTTCAGCATGTCGGGAGTCTGTACATCCGCAACCTCACGGAAGGAAGTCATAAGCTCTGGCACGTTTGTGAACTTGTTGAAACGGCTCTTAAAACGGAAACCGCTGCCCTCCACGGTCAGTTCCAGTGCGGTTGTCACTTCCCCAAAGTTCGCCGCCCATGAGTCAAAATGGTAAATCCCCATCCTCTCCAGTGTCCTTTTCTGCAGATAAAGCTGCATCACATACAGTTCGCACATAGTATTGCTCACGGGTGTTCCGGTTGCAAACACGATACCCCTGCCGTCATTGATTTCATCAAGGTACTGGCATTTCAGGTACATGTCCATGGCTTTCTTTGAGCCTGTGCTGGATATGCCCGACACGTTGTTGATTTTGGAGAAAATCGACAAATTTTTAAAATGGTGCGCCTCGTCCACCATCACCGAATCAATGCCGAGTTCCTCAAAGGTTATCAGGTCATCCTTGCTGCTTTCATCCGTCAGCGCCTTTAACTGTTCGTCCAGTTTTTTCTTCTGTGCCTCCATCTGCTTGATGGTCCACTGTTCCCCGTTTTCCGACTTGATTTCATCAATCGCATAGGAGATTTCCTGTATCTGATCTTCAAGCATACGCTCTTTGCGCTCTTTCGAGATCGGTATCTTCTCAAACTGCGAGTGCGACATGATAATGCAGTCATAGTCCCCGGTTGCAATGCGGGACACGAACTGTTTCCTCCTGCTTTTCTCAAAGTCACGCTCCGTTGCCACAAGGATATTGGCAGACGGGTAAAGGCGCATAAATTCCCCTGCCGTCTGCCCCACAATGGATTTCGGAACCACGATAACATTCTTATTAGCAAGACCAAGCCGCCGCTGTTCCATACAAGCCGCCATCATCGTAAAAGTTTTTCCTGCCCCCACACAGTGCGCAAGCAGGGTGTTCCCGCCAAGCAGGACTCTTGCAATGGCGTTCTTCTGGTGGTCACGCAGCTTAATCTCCGGGTTCATGCCGGGGAATGTAAGGTGGGAGCCGTCGTATTCCCGCAGGCGGATATTGTTGAATGTCTCATTGTAATAATCCACATATTTCTGCCGCCGCTCCTGATCCCTGAATATCCAGCTCTTGAACGCCTCCTTCATCTGGTTCTGCTTTTCCCTTGCCAGCATGGTTTCCTTTTTATTGACTTCGTAATGATATTTGCCGTCCCCGTCGTCTATCCTGTCCCGGACAGTGACGGTGCGCAGGTTTAAGGTTTCCTCAAAAATGGAATAGGCATCAATCCGCTTTGTGCCGTAAGTCTCTGTCGCAGCGATGGACCTGTTATCCATGCCCTTTTTATCTATGAACCAGTTCATGTTATAGCGGTTGAGCTTCACCTGTATTCCCGTATTTGCGAATTGAGACCGTACTGCCCTTGCCCTATAAGGAGTTTTCAGCAGTTCATAAATAAACTGTTCATAATCCTCCGGCTCAATCCATGTGGTTCCGATGCGCACATCAATTTCAGACGCATCAAGACGCTCCGGCTGCACGCTTTTTAAAGCCTCCGCATTGGCGCCGAACAGCTCCGGGTTCTCCCTCTGGTAAGCCTGCGCAATCCTTAACTTGTCACGCACGTTGCCGGACAGGTATTCATCCGCCGTTTTCCATCCCATGTTCAGGTTGTCGGGGTTGTACTCCGTAGGTTCCAGATAGATAAGCCCCTCAAGGTCTTTTAAGAGTACGGAGCGTTTTACTTCCGCCACGTCCTTCGGCGGAATGCTGCCCTCCGCATCCGGTGAAAGGGCGCTGCCTTCCGGCAGGCTTTCCGTTTCTTTTTTAATGTCCGGCTCATAGATGCTTAACATGAACGGGATATTGACCGCCCCAAACTCGTTGACGGATACGTTCAGCGCCTCTACCGCTGTTTCCACACGCTCCACCTGATTCTTCGCACGGATTGTCTGTTTGTAGAACATATCCGCTTTTTCCACCTTTCCGTCCTCGTCCGCAACTTCGAGGGAACATAAAAGGGGATAATCCGCATCGTCACGGAACGCCTGGCTGCTGCCCCTCCCGGTCAGCGGACCGTATTTTTTCACATAGGCATCATACTTATCGTTTAATAATTTCTGCTGTGCCGCCAGTTCCCCACTGCTGCACCCTTCCGTCTGGATAAAGATAAGCTGCCTTGTGATGGTGCGGATCTCGTCCATGAGCCGTATGCGTTCCTCTGCCACCTGCGACACTTCCTTGCGGTACATGACAGAGTTTTCACGGTAATAGAGTTTTCCGTTCACAAAGGTATAGGTGTAATTCTTCACGTCCGGGTCAGCCTCTATGATGTCCTCCGTCTTTTCTTCTTCCCCCGCAAGCTCCGCCACATCGGTAATCCTGCCGGAAAGCTGCCCGACTGCCGTTTTCAGTGCTTCTTTTAAGTCAAAGTTTTCATCATGGTTGACGCAGCTTGTATACTTGCTGCCGTTCCCAAACATGCGGGTGTCATATTCCATCGTGCCGAGCATCATTTCCGGATGCTCCGCAAAATAGGAATTGACCGCAATGCCGTCCTCCGTCCTGCCAAGATGCACCCAGTCCGGCTCCGACACAATCTTGCGCTCCCTTTTCTGAAGAAAGATAATGTCGCTTGTGACATCGGTTCCCGCACTGTCCTTAAATGCGGTACTGGGGAGGCGGACTGCCCCAAGAAGCTCCGCCCGTTCTGCAATATATTTCCTTACTGATGGATTTGCCTTGTCAAGAGTGCCTTTGCTTGTGATAAATGCCACAATGCCGCCCGGTCTGACCTTATCCAGTGTTTTTGCAAAGAAATAATCATGGATACGGAAATTGTGTTTTGAATATTTTGCATCATAGAGCTTGTAGTCCCCGAACGGCACGTTGCCCACCGCAACATCAAAAAAATTATCAGGATATTGTGTTTCCTCAAATCCTTTTATTTTTATCTGTGCTTTCGGATACAGCAGTTTTGCAATCCGCCCGCTGATGTCGTCCTTTTCCACGCCGTAAAGTCTGCTTTCCTGCATGGATTCCGGCAGCGTCCCAAAAAAATGACCGACGCCAAGCGCCGGCTCTAAAATGCTGCCTTTCTGGAACCCGAATTTTTCCAGTGCGTTATAGACTGCCTGTGTGATAACGGGAGAAGTGTAAAATGCCGTATTGACGGTTTCCCTTGCGTCCTCATACTCCGATGTGGAAAGGAGGTCTTTCAGTTCCGCATATTCTTTCTGCCAGCCCTCATTCTTTTCGTCAAATGCCTGCGGTATGCCGCCCCACCCCACATAGTGTGCAAGTGTCTTTTGTTCTTCCGGCGTGGCGTTCCTGCCCTCATGCTCGATCTGTTTTAACAGCCGGATTGCCACCACGTTCCACTGGTATCTTGTTTTCTGCCCAGCCTTCCTGCCTTCTGGAAGGCTTTCTTTGGAAAGTTCTTCATCCTCAAAATGGAAATTTCCCTTGCGTTGCCTGTCTTTAAGGGCTTTTACTTTATCCTCAAACTGTTTTTCCAGATCGGATTTTTTCTCATAAGGTGTTCTGGCATATTCCGCCGCATATTCATTGATGCTACGCTGTATGACAAATGATTTTGTCTGGATCAGGTATTCCATGATGGAATAGAGCTGTTCATAGGTTGCGAAAAACTTCTTCCTCTCCCCATCCCGTGTCTTGAAGTCTGCCACAAAAGAATCCCTGCTCTGTACATACTCCACCAGACCATAGGCATTGTTATGATATGCTTTCGTCTGCCCTTTGTCCTCCATGTGGTTTATGGTACGGTTCAGGAAATACAGCTTATCTTCTTTTGCCAGACTGCTTTCTGACACCATCTGCAAAAATGGCTGGTATGGCGTGACAACAGAACATTTCGTCAGATATATTTCCAGTATATCACGAAGATCCTCGTCCATTGCCTCCACCTGCCGCAGCGCCTCCGGAAACAGACTGCCCTGAGCGGGCTTTGCCACGCTCCCGTCAGTGTTAAGGATTTCTCCCTCCACATGCTCTGCCGTTTCCGGCATCTTGGGTATATCTTCCTTTCCTTTTTCCTGCTGTTTCGGTTCTTTCCGGATTTCCTCTGCCTGCCCGTCAATACTGACTGCCTCAAAGTCCGGCTCCTGCCGCATACGTTCCTTATATTCACGGTAGATTTCCATGAACCACGGCATAGCGGCAAATGCTTCTGGTGCTTCTTTGAACCGTTCAAATATTCCCTCTGTCAGATAACCGTTTTCCTCTATCATGTGCAGAATCAGGTCAGCACAGTAACGGTAATCCACCCGCTGTTCTCCTCTTGTGCCGTCTGCCCGTGGATAGGAGATTTCAATGCCGTCTTTGTTTCTGCTGATTTTACATTTTCCATAGGAATTGTTCGTATACTCCGACATGAAGAAGCCTTCCCGCTGTTCCCCGTACACACTGGCAAGGAACCCTGCTTTGCTCTCCATGTTTAAATTCGTGGTAAAAATGTCATAGATTAAAGTCTTTACAGAGATATACTGGATTTCCTCATTGAAATATGCCTTTAACGGCTCAAGCCACAGGTTTTCTTCTGGTTTTTCCGTCCCTGCGGGTATATCCTCCACCATATCAGATGTTATCCCGTGGATAGATTCAGCCTTGTCCGGGTTGTTTGGATCTACCGACTTTGACCGGGCATAATATTCTCCTGTCCTAATCAACGTCCCAATCTCTCGCTCTACGGTTTTCCAGTTTACATATCCCTCTCTTTCTGTCCCATCTTCACGCCACTGGATACGGAGACCCTTTAACGGGTCTGCATCGAACCCATACAGCCCGTCTCCCTGCTGTTTCCATCCCAGGCCGCTATTCCCGTATTCCTCACGTACTGCCCTCTCACGCTCTCCCACATCGGAGATATCCTGAAATATTGCATAGATGCGCCTTTTTCCATGTACAAATCCGTTGCCATGCATAAGCGCTTCTTTCACATATTCATGTGGCACTGTAAGCGCCTGTTCCGGCTTTTGGTAGGAATATTCCTCCGGCAGCTTCATTTCCCCATTTTGGGCAATCAAAAAGGAAGCCTGTTCATAGCTTCCTTTTTGCATTTCAGAACTCCCTAAAGAATTGATTTCATTCAGTTCCCGCTGAATCTCTCGGTCAAGTTCTGCTTTCCTTATATTCTGCTGTTCACTGTCCTCTGCCTGCTGCCCTTTGTCCTTTAATGGAATTTCATCACGACTTCGTTCATCGCGATTTCCTCTGCCTGCATCCTCGCCTGCTGGCGTAGCTGCCACATCTCCATTGTCGAGTTTTTGTCTTTCGGCGGGTTGTTTTTCAGATAACTGCTCTCCAGTTCGTCCATCATCCGGTTTGCCTCGTCCTCCACTTCCTGCATCTTCTCCGCCAGTTTCCCGAACCTCTTTAGTGTCCGGTATCTGTCGTTGTGGTTTTCTTTCAGGTACTCCATCGCCCTCACTGCGAACCTGCCAGGCTGCGTCATGTTCACTGTTTCCTCTGGCGTCGTGAGATCCGGGTACAGCATCCCGTCCGCTCCCTCGTGATACGTCATTGTTATCTCTGCCATCTGCAATACTCCTTTCTGCCACCTGCTTTAAATCATTTGCTATGCCTCTTAGCACTTCACAGGATATATCGCTGAGCAGAGATCCTAAACGGTAGACTTCCTCCTCTTTTGTAAATGCGGTAATAAAGGAGAAATCCTGTTTTTCAGCGGGAAGGTCAAAGCCGCATCTTGTAAATACCGCATACATGACGCTTCTTTTTAACGCTTCCACTGCCGTAATCTCTTGCGCTCTGCCATTTTCTGTTATCTGTTTGTTTCCTGCTAAATTCGTGAACTCTGTGATGCGCCCACTAAATTCTGAGTCCATTATGACTCTGATTCTGCTTTCTGTAAAGTCTTTTAGGAAAGATTTATCAGATTCTTTTTCCCCTGTCTGGTCAATGTCCTCTTTTGTCCTCGGGACAATGCCCTTTTTGTCCCGTAACCACACAGCGTAGGCTTTCATGGTGTTCTGGTCAAGCTCCCATGTGAGAATACTTTTTTTGCCCCCTGTGTCCGATATGTCAAAGACATACCGCATTTCTGGTTTTAAGGCTCTTGACGGGAAGATTGCGATGCCCTTGCTGCCACGCCTTACATAACGCCCTACCTGTTTCCATGTGTCGAAATCCGCAATCAGCTTTGCCCCCGGTCTCTGCATGTAGACCATGAGGATATTGTCAAACTCATAGCGGTAGATCTGCCCCGTGAGCCTGCATATGCTTTTCCATGCCTGCCCGTTTCCGGTCACTTCATCTATGGCGGCATCATACAGCTTTGATGTTTTTGTATCTGCGCTCATTTCCTATACCTCCAATATTGATTCCCTGATGTCCCTGCCGTCTATCTCATCCCCAAGACAGTCCCATCCTTCATGCTCCTGCCTTGCAAACAGCTCTATTCGCGGCAGGTCCCCGCACAGCTCCACAATCCGCTCCCGTATTTCATCCGGCTTTTTGCTGTGTTCCATGATTCTTGCATCGCATACCTGCGGAACAGCTTTTGATATTCTTTTTGGTCTGCCCTTTGTTCCAAGAATACAAATTTCCGAATTGGAACGCGTCCAGAAGCCAAGCCCCGTAAAAAATGTGTCAGCCTTCTTATTCCGTTTTACCCAGTTGAACCCGCAGGTCTTATAGGTAAATCCCCATGCCTCCATGACAGAGATCCCTTCCGGCAGGCAGGGGAACGTGACCCACAAAAAAAGGATACAGTCGTCAGCGGCTATTCTTTCAACAGGCAGTGACTTTATATCCTCAATGTTCATTGTATGGTAATGGTTTTCTGCGCTTCTCCCCCTCCCTTTCCGGGAATAGACATGGTATGCCCAGGGCGGGTCATAACCCGAAAATCCAGTTATCCCGATATTATTTAATAAAACTGCATTATCATAGCAGGGCTGAAAAAAAT
>ERZ808037.345-NODE-345-length-46743-cov-12.014850_pt1 | contig 46743 bp, 29 predicted proteins | sample MGYA00380190_ERZ808037 | MGnify/ENA primary metagenome ERZ808037 (study PRJEB31490, sample SAMN06133399) | mouse gut metagenome | isolation source: J9 | host: mice | place: China: Chengdu | collected 2015-05 ...
ACCCATTCGGATCGCCCGATAACTTATGCCATATAGTGAAGTGGCCGATTGGCCTAGCGTTATCCCGAACTCGCGTTATTATATTCCTTCGGCACGACAGGCGCGACTGCACTTTTACAAGCGCCTTTGTCTCTCGATCGAAAGTTCCTTCCGCATCATTCATCGTGTAGCATACCTGTATGGCCGTTTCAACCTGCGGCACATAAAAATCCACCTCTACGCCATAGTTATAGAAACAGACCGCATCTTCCTTTGTACCAAACGTTGAAAGCAGTTTCAACGCCACCATATTCTCAAGCAAAGATGTACGGATATCGAGTGCCAGCAGGGAAATTATGCCGTTGTCAATATAATAATATTTTGGATTGGAAACTTTTGTTCTGTCGACGAGACAAATTTAGGCTTTTTTTGTCTCATTCGCAAGACAAAACGCTTATTTTTTCTTAGACACCTTACGGGGTGTGCGGCGGTTCGCGGGATGGAGGTTCGGTGGCGCGTCGTGCATTCTCCGTGGCCGGAGGACCGTTCTGCGGAGGCTCGCCCGCTATTTCTCCCTCTCTCTCTCGTTTTTCCGAAAATTTTGCGTATCTTTGCAGACAGGACAACAAAAAACTTCAAAAGTCTCGATAATATGAAGAAGCATAATTTCTACGCAGGACCGTCGATTCTGAGCGACTATACGATTCAGAACACGGCCGACGCCATCATCAACTTCGCCGACACGGGTCTTTCCATCCTGGAGGTGTCGCACCGGAGCAAGGAGTTCCAGGCCGTCATCGACGAGGCCACGGCTCTCGTAAAGGAGATTCTGAATGTGCCGGAGGGCTTCAGCGTGCTCTGGCTGGGCGGAGGCGCCTCGATGCAGTTCTGCATGATTCCCTACAACCTTCTGTCGACCCGCGCCGCCTATCTCGACACGGGCACCTGGGCCTCTAACGCCATCAAGGAGGCCCGTCTCTTCGGCGAGGTGGACGTCGTGGCTTCCTCCAAGGACGCCAACTACACCTTCATTCCCAAGGACTACACCATCCCCGAGGGTATGGACTACTTCCACTACACTTCGAACAACACTATCTACGGCACCGAAATCCGCAAGGACCCGGAGGCTCCGTGTCCTCTGATTGCCGACATGAGCTCCGACATCTTCTCCCGCGCCATCGACTGGAGCAAGTACGACGCCGTATACGCCGGCGCCCAGAAGAATCTGGCTCCCGCGGGCGTTACGCTCGTGATTGTCCGCGATTCGGCCCTCGGCAAGGTTGAGCGCGTGATTCCGACGATGCTCGACTACCGGACGCACATCAAGAAGGGCTCGATGTTCAACACTCCTCCCGTGCTCCCCATCTTCTCGGCCCTTCAGACGCTCCGCTACTACAAGAGCCTCGGCGGCATCCCCGAGCTCGAGCGCCGCGACCTGGAGAAGGCCTCCACGCTGTACAAGGCCATCGACGAGAGCCGTATGTTCGTCGGCACTGTCACGGACCCAGCCGACCGCTCGATCATGAACGTATGCTTCGTGATGCGTCCCGAGTTCAAGCATCTCGAGGCTGAATTCGTCGACTTCTGCGCCGGCCGCGGCATCGTGGGCATCAAGGGCCACCGCAGCGTCGGCGGCTTCCGCGCCAGCCTCTACAACGCCCTTCCCCTCGAGAGCGTGCTCGTGCTCGTCGAAGCCATGCGCGACTTCGAGGCCACGCACTCGTAAACCATCAGCACCCTGAGCATCATGAAAATCCTCGTTGCCACCGAAAAGCCCTTCGCCGCCGTAGCCGTCGAAGGCATCCGCAAGGAAATCGAAGCCGCCGGCCACACCCTCGAGCTCCTCGAGAAGTACACCTCGCGCGATGAGCTCTACCGCGCCCTCGCCGACGCCGAAGGCCTCATTGTCCGCAGCGACATCATCGACGCCGAGGCCATAGCCAAGGCTCCAAAGCTCAAAATCATCGTCCGCGCCGGCGCCGGATACGACAACATCGACCTCAAGGCCGCATCGGCAGCCGGAATAGTTGTCGAAAACACCCCCGGCCAGAACTCCAACGCCGTGGCCGAGCTCGTCTTCGGCATGGCCGTGGCCGCCGCCCGCAACGGCTTCAACGGCACCTCCGGCTTCGAGCTCCGCGGCAAGACTCTCGGCCTCCAGGCCTTCGGTCAGGTGGGCCGCAACGTGGCCCGCATCGCCCGGGGCTTCGAGATGGAAGTCTGCGCCTTCGACCCCTTCTGCCCCGACGAGGTGATGATTGCGGCCGGCGTGCGCCCCGTCCACAGCGTCGACGAGCTCTACGCTTCCAACCGCTTCGTATCCATCCACATCCCCGCCACGCCGCAGACCGTCGGCTCCATCGGCTACGAGCTCATCGCCTCGATGCCCAAGGGCGCGGTGCTCCTCAACACGGCCCGCAAGGAAGTAATTGACGAAGAAGGCCTCAAAAAGGCCCTCGCGGAGCGCACGGACCTCAAGTACTACGCCGACGTGAAGCCCGGCAACGCCGCCGAGCTTGAAGAGCACTTCCCCGGCCGCGTGTTCTTCACACCCAAGAAGACGGGCGCCCAGACCGCCGAGGCGAACATCAACGCCGGCATCGCCGCTGCGCGCCAGACCGTAGCCTTCTTCCGCGACGGCACCGACCGTTTCCGCGTGAACTAAACGGTCCTCACCGCCAAGCTCTTACATCCCGCCACGGCCCCGTGCCGCCGGCGGGATGTTTCGTTGCGGGCGGAACAACATCCGCATTTTCCGGCGGCTGGGGTGCGATATTCTTTTGGCGGATTAGAAATTATTGCTTATTTTTTGTGGCGAAATACATTTTGGAAAGCGTTTATCGACGCTCAGTCTTGACGACTTGAAACTTCGCAAACTTCAGAATGAGTCAGGAAAGAGGCAGCGGTAGCATGCGAAGACCTCAAGTCGTGGAAGCGGGCGGGTGGTATGGTTCTCACGCTTTTCATTTTCCCAACATCCAGACCGCCGAGGAAGGGGACCCCGAGGCCCGTTTTTTTGCAATGAAAAACAGACTTACCCATCTGCGCACGCTCCTCGCCGTGATGCTGTGCGCGCTGATGTCCGTGGCCTTCACGGCCTGCGGCGATGACGACGACGAACCCGGAGACACCTCGAAGGTGGTAGGCACCTGGTACGGAGAAGACTATGACCACTTCTACTCCAACGTCAGCATCACCTTCAACTCCGACGGCACCGGCTCGGCCACCATGGAGCGCAACGGCGCCTACCTCTCCGTCTACCGCGCACAGTTCACATACAAGGTTAAGGGGAACAAGGTGACGACCCCGGGAACCATGGCCAACGCCAACTCCGACGGCGAGACCAGCACCCAGGACTTCAACAACACCTACGATGTAGCGGGCACAACCCTCTACGTCCGCTCGGGCAACAGCTGGTACACCGGCAACGTCCGTTCCTACCACAAGTAATCCACACCCTCAAACGCTGCGAAGGCCTATGCCTGCCGGGATTCGCCCGGGGCCGAGGCCTTCGCCATACAAAAACAATTCTACTACTTCAAACATCCTGATGAAGCCGGTGCAAAATTACTGACAATAGCCCACCCGCGCAATACCCTCTTCTGAGTATTTATTTCGCCTCCGGGGCTCTTGCAGAAGTCGGTTTTTATTCGTACCTTTGAACTCATTTCCGCTCTCCAGCAATACACCATGTCCGACTTCGTTCACCTTCACGTACATACGCAGTACTCCCTCCTCGACGGGCAGGCTTCCGTGGAAGACCTCGTCGACAAGGCCATCGCCGACCCCGGCATGCCCGCGCTCGCTATCACCGACCACGGCGACATGTTCGGCATCAAGGAGTTCTTCAACTACATCTCCAAGAAAAACGGCGGCACCAAAAAGGCCGTCAAGGCCGCCGAGGCCACCCTGGCCGAGGCCCGCGAGGCCGGCGACGCAGAAAAGGCCGCCGAGGCCGAGGCCGAAATCGCCGCCCTGCGCAAGAAATACGTCAAGCCCATCTTCGGATGCGAAGTGTACGTGGCCCTCGAGGACCTCCACACTCACGTCGACAAGAAAGACACGGGGCGCCACCTCATCGTCCTCGCAAAGAACCGCACCGGCTACAAGAACCTCATCAAGGTAGTCTCCAAGGCCTGGACCGAGGGCTTCTACTCCCACCCCCGAACCGACAAGAAGGAGCTCGCCGCCCACCGCGAGGGCCTCATCATATGCTCCGCCTGCCTCGGCGGCGAGATTCCCCGCCTCCTGCAGGCCGGGCTCGACGACGAGGCCGACCGCGCCGTGGCATGGTGGAAAGAGACCTTCGGCGACGACTACTACATCGAGCTCCAGCGCCACAAGGCCACAGTGCCCCGCGCGAACCACCAGACCTACGAAATCCAGAAGGCCATCGAGCCCAAGCTCATAGCCCTCGCCCGCAAGCACGGCGTCAAAATCATCGCCTCCAACGACTCCCACTTCGTCAACGAGTCCGACGCCGAGGCCCACGACCGCCTCATCTGCCTGGCCACCAACAAGTACCTCGCCGACGAGAACCGCATGCTCTACACCAAGCAGGAATGGCTCAAGTCGTCCGACGAGATGTCGGCCCTCTTCGCTGACCTCCCCGAAGCCCTCGAGAACACCCTCGAGATTGCCGGCAAGGTCGAGGAATACGACATCGACCACGCCCCGATCATGCCCAACTTCGCCATCCCCGAGAGCTTCGGCACCGAGGCCGAGTACCGCGAGCGCCTCACCGAGGAGGACCTCTTCAACGAGTTCACCCGCGACGAGCACGGCAACGTGGTCCTCTCTCAGGAAGACGCCGAGGCGAAAATCAAGAAACTCGGAGGCTACGAGAAGCTCTACCGCATCAAGTTCGAGGCCGACTATCTCCGCAAAATCACCTACGAGGGCGCCGCGCGGCGCTACCCCGACCTCACCCCCGAAATCCGCGAGCGCATCGACTTCGAGCTCCACATCATGAAGACCATGGGCTTCCCCGGCTACTTCCTCATCGTCGAGGACTTCATCCGCGTGGGACGCCACGAGCTCGGCGTGTCCATCGGCCCGGGGCGTGGCTCCGCCGCCGGGTCGGTCGTGGCCTACTGTCTGGGTATCACCCAAATCGACCCCCTCAAGTACGACCTCCTCTTCGAGCGCTTCCTCAACCCCGACCGTATCTCCCTCCCCGATATCGACATCGACTTCGACGACGACGGCCGCGAGGACGTCCTAAACTACGTCACCCGCCGCTACGGCGAGGCAAACGTGGCACACATCATCACCTACGGCACAATGGCGGCGAAATCCGCCATCAAGGACGTGGCCCGCGTCTGCCAGCTCCCCCTCCCGGAGAGCAACCGCCTCGCCAAGCTCATCCCGGCCCACATGCCCGTGGTCAACGGCAAGGAGCTCAAGCCCACGCTCAAGAACTGCTACGAATACCTCGACGACTTCAAGCGCGAACTCAACGGCCCCGACCGCCTCGTCCGCGAGACCCTCGAATACGCCCGCCAGCTCGAAGGCAACGTCCGCAACGTCGGCGTCCACGCCTGCGGCGTCATCATCTGCCGCGACGACATAACCGACTGGGTGCCTGTCAGCACAGCCACCGACAAGAAAGACGGAAAAATCCTCGTAACTCAGTACGAGGGCCGCGTCATCGAGGAAACCGGACTAATCAAAATGGACTTCCTCGGCCTCAAGACCCTCTCCATCATCAAGGAAGCCCTCGCGAACATCCGCCACACACGCGGCTTCGACCTCGACATCGACTCCATCCCCATCGACGACAAGAAAACATACGAACTCTACGGACGCGGGCAGACAATCGCCACCTTCCAGTTCGAGTCGCCGGGCATGCAGAAGTATCTCCGCGAGCTCCAGCCCACTGTCTTCGAGGACCTTATCGCCATGAACGCCCTCTACCGCCCGGGCCCCATGGACTACATCCCCGACTTCATCGCCCGAAAGCTCGGCCGCGAGCCCATCGTCTACGACATCCCCGAGATGGAGAAGTACCTCAAGGACACCTACGGCGTCACCGTCTATCAGGAGCAGGTCATGCTCCTCTCCCGCCTCCTGGCCAACTTCACCCGAGGCGAGAGCGACACCCTCCGCAAGGCAATGGGTAAAAAGCTCATCGACAAGATGAACCACCTCAAGGGCAAATTCCTCGAAGGCGGTCAGGCCAACGGCCACAAGAAGGAAGTCCTCGAGAAAATCTGGGCCGACTGGGAGAAATTCGCCTCCTACGCCTTCAACAAGTCTCACGCCACCTGCTACTCCTGGGTCGCATACCAGACAGCCTACCTCAAGGCCAACTACCCCTCCGAGTACATGGCCGCCGTCCTCTCCCGCAACCTCTCGGACATCGCCAAGGTGTCCTTCTACATGGACGAATGCAAGTCCATGAAAATAAACGTCAAGGGCCCCGACATCAACGAATCCTTCGCCAACTTCTCCGTCAACGCCCGCGGCGACATCCGCTTCGGTCTCTCCGCAATCAAGGGCGTGGGCGGCAACGTCGTGGCCTCCATCCTCGAGGCCCGCGAGAAAGGCGGAGCCTTCAAGGACATCTACGACTTCGTCGAGCGCGTCCCCGCCGGCACCATCAACCGCCGCGTATTCGAGGCCCTCGTCAAGGCCGGAGCCTTCGACTGCTTCGAGCAGTACCGCCGCGAAGACCTCGTATCCGAAATCGACCGCCGCGGCGAGACAGCCTCCGAGCTCATCCTCCGCTACGGCGCCCAGTATCAGAACGCCATGCGCCAGCAGGAAGCCAGCCTCTTCGGCTTCGACGACGACGACCTCCGCCTCGCCGCCCGGCCTCAGATTCCGCGCGCACCCCGCTGGACCGACATCATGCGCCTCGACCAGGAGAAGGAGCTCGTCGGAATGTACCTCTCCGCCCATCCACTCGACCCCTACTTCATCGAGCTGACTTACGGAATGTCGCGCACCCTCGCCGAGAAAAACGAGGCCCCCGGCCGCCCCGGGCAGACCGCCTCCTTCGCCGGAATGGTCACCGCGCGCGATTCCCGCGTCCTCGCCTCCGGAATGGAGATGCAGATAATAAAGTTCGAAGACTTCTCCGGCTCCTCCGACTTCACCCTCGTCGGCAAGATGATTCCGCAGCTCGGCCACCTCTGCGAGCCCGGCCGCGCCATATACGTCACCGGAAAGTACAAGACAGCCAAGGACGGCACAGTCCGCTTCTACGTCGAGACAATCCAGAACCTCGACGACCTCAAGGGCCACCTCGTCTCCGCCCTCACCGTCCAGCTCTCCGTGAACTCTCTCAACGACGGACTTGTTGAACTCCTTGAGGAGCACCGCGCCCCCGCGCGAATCCCCGACGGCGAGGACCCCGGCATCGACCTCAACTTCCGCCTCTTCGACCCCGACATCAACCGCGGCGTCACCCTCCACTCCAACATCCGCGTGCGCCCGACCAAACAGCTCTTCAACCAGCTCAACGACCTCGGTGCCGAATTCCGAGTCGAACGCGTCCGCGGTTAGCCTGAATTACTCCTTATTATATATAACAACCTAAAAACAGAACCCCGACAATGGCAAAGACATTCACCGACGCCGACATCAAGGACATCATCGCCTCCGGCCGACCCGTCATCGTAGACTTCTGGGCCACCTGGTGCGGCCCCTGCAAGGCCCTCGGCCCCACAATAGACAAGCTCGCCGAAGAGTACGCCGACAAAGTAATAATCGGAAAATACAACATCGACGACGAGAGCGACTTCGCCGCCGAGTGCCGCGTCCGCAGCATCCCCACCCTCCTCTTCTTCAAGGACGGCAAGCAGACCGACATCCGTTCCGTAGGCCTCGTCTCCGAAGACCTCCTCCGCACCCGCATCGAAGAGCTCCTCGCCCTCTGATACGGAGCGGCGGCTTCCAGCCGCCTTCGCCAACGTAAATTATTGAATTGTAGGGACGCACGGCTCGTGCGTCCTTTTTTTAGCGTCAAAGCCCGGCAGCCCGACAACGTATTTCAAACCAGCCCGTTCCCGGCCTTGATGATGCCGATAAGGATAGGCTTGATACCCCCGACGAAGCACTCCACCGCTATCACCATCAGTATCAGCCCCATAAGCCTCATCATTACATTGTTGCCCGTCTCGCCGAGGATAGGCACAATCTTCGTCGAGGCCCGGAGTATCAGATACCCGAGCACATATATAAAGAGAATACTCCCCACAACCACAGCCGTCATCACCCAGTTCTGAGCCTGGTCCATGAGCATGATGCCGTTGGCTATCGCTCCAGGGCCGCAGAGCATCGGGATTGCCAGAGGCGTCACCGTGATATTGTTCGCATAGGTCTGCTCCTCCTCCTTCGACATCTTCGTGCTCGTATACTGGGCGTTGAGCATGTCGAACCCGATTTTCAGGATGATGATGCCCGCCGCGATGCGGAAGCCGTTGGTGCTGATGCCGAAAACGGTGAATATCACCTGGCCGCAGAACGTGAAGCCCAGCAGTATCACCGTGGCGATGAACACAGCGCGCTTCAGAATGGCCTTGCGCTGTGTGTCGTCCATTCCCTTCGTCATCGAAAGGAACACAGGCATCGTGCCGAGCGGATTCGTCAGGGAGAAAAACGACGTCAGGCAGATAAAGAGAAAAGGCAGGAAATTGTCGTCGATCATGGCGCTCTCGGAGGGGGATTGGTTTTCGCCCGCAAAGTTAGCAAAAAAAATTCCTCCCCGATGTAATTTTTCCGCCTTTTTTTGCGTCTTATAGGCATATGGAAAATATACTTATCGCTGAAAACATCACAAAGGACTTCACGGGCCACCGCGCCCTCGATTCCGTATCCCTCGCCGTACCCCGCGGAAAGGTCTACGGCCTCCTCGGCCCCAACGGCGCCGGTAAGACCACCCTCATCCGCATAATCAACCACATCACCGCCCCCGACCGCGGAACCGTGACCTTCGACGGCCATACCCTCACCGCCGCCGACACCGCCTGCATCGGATACCTCCCCGAGGAGCGCGGCCTCTACAAGAAAATGAAGGTCGGCGACCAGGCCCTCTTCTTCGCGCGCCTCAAGGGCCTCTCCTCCTCCGAGGCCACCGCGCGTCTCAAGCAGTGGTTCGAGCGCCTCGAAATCTCCGACTGGTGGGACAAGAAAGTCGAGGAACTCTCCAAGGGCATGGCCCAGAAAGTGCAGTTCATCGTCACGGTCCTCCACCGCCCAAAACTCCTCATCTTCGACGAGCCCTTCTCAGGCTTCGACCCCATCAACGCCGGAGTCCTCAAGCGCGAAATCCTCCGCCTCCGCGACGAAGGCGCCACCGTGATTTTCTCCACCCACAACATGGCTTCCGTCGAGGAGCTCTGCGAGAACATAACCCTCATCAACCGCTCCCGCGACATCCTCTCCGGACCCGTCGCCGAAATCCGCGAGCGCTTCTCCGACAATTCCTATCGCCTCGCATACCTCGGCTCCCCCGACGCCCTCGCCGCCGCTGCCGAATCCGTGGGAGCCGCCCTCGAGCCCGGAGCCATCGACCCCCTCGGCAACGCCACCGCAACCCTCCGCCTCCCGGCCCCCGACGCCGTCCGCCCCGTTCTCGCGGCCGTAAACGCCGCCGTCGACATCCGCGAGTTCTCCCCCCGCATCGCCTCGATGGACGACATCTTCGTCCGCGCCGTCCGCGAAGCAAATCAGGAATAAAAATAAGTTAGCTAAATAAGCTAAATTAGCTAACTTAGCTAAAAAACTCTAAACTCTAAATTCTAAAAAAGTGTCCTCCGTCAGCCTCATAATCTCCCGCGAATACCTCGAGCGCGTCAAGCGCAAGAGCTTCATCATCACCACCATCCTCACTCCCCTCCTCATGCTCCTCCTCATGGCGGCCCCCACCCTCATAATCCTCTTCTCCAGCCCCGAGGAGCGCAAAATCGCCGTCATCGACGACTCCGGCCTCATTGCCCCCTACCTCCGCAGCACCGACGAGCTCAAGTTCGTGAACTTCACCCAGCCCCTCGACTCAGCCCGCGCCGACCAGGACTTCGAGGCTATACTCGTCCTCGACGCCGACATCGTCAGCCAGAAAAAACCCGCCGCTACCCTCTACACCCGCGGCGCATCCTCCATGATGACCGAGCAGCTCCTCTCCGAACAGATCGAGAAAGCCATCGAGGACCAGCGCATCCGCGCATACGACATCGAGAACCTCCGCCAGATTCTCGACGAAGTCCAGACCTCCCTCACCCTCTCCACAATCCGCATCGACAAGGACTCCGACTCCGAGACCTCCTCAATGCTCTCATACATCATGGGGCTCGTAATGGACATGATGCTCTATATGTTCATCCTCATCTACGGCCAGATGGTCATGACCTCGATCATCGAGGAGAAGAACAACCGCGTCCTCGAACTCGTCGTCTCCTCCGTCAACCCCACAGCCCTCATGCTCGGAAAGATTGTCGGCGTCGGTCTCGTAGCCATAACCCAGATTGTTATCTGGGGCGTACTCCTCGCCATTGCCTCCGCATGGGCCCTTCCGGCCCTCTCCACCGTCGCCGCCACGGCCGGCGACCCCGAGCTCACAGCCGTGATGTCCCAGCTCGGCGACCCCGCATGGCTCGCCTCGCTCTTCGGATGGCTCCTCCTCTTCTTCATCGGCGGATACCTCTTTTACTCAGCCATATGGGCCGCGATAGGCTCCTCCGTGGACAACATCCAGGACGCTTCCCAGCTCTCGTCCATCGCCACTGTCCCCGTCATCATCGGCATCGTCTGCTCCATGTCCATCATCCAGGACCCCGAGTCCTCGATGGCCGTATGGGTGTCCATGATTCCCTTCACATCCCCCATGGCGATGATGAGCCGCCTCCCCTTCGGCGTACCCCTCTGGCAGACCCTCACATCCCTCGTAATCCTCTACGCCTCCTTCCTCGCCCTGATATGGCTCGCCGCCAAAATCTACCGCGTCGGTATTTTCATGTACGGCAAGAAACCCACCTTCGCCGACCTCATCCGCTGGGCAAGATACAAGTAATAATTCTACACTCTAAACTCTGAATTCTAAATTAAAATTACTACCTTTGCAAAAAACTTTTCCCACTATGGCAGAAATCAAGTGCATCGGTATTCTCACCTCCGGAGGCGACGCCCCCGGCATGAACGCCGCTATCCGTGCAGTCACCCGCTCCGCTATCTTCAGCGGGCTCAAAGTCAAAGGAATATACCGCGGTTACCGCGGTCTCATCACCGACGAAATCGTCGACTTCAAGACCCAGAACGTCTCCAACATCATCCAGCAGGGCGGTACTATCCTCAAGACCGCCCGCTGCAAGGAATTCCAGACCCCCGAAGGCCGCCAGCTCGCCTACGACGTAATCCGCCGCCATGAAATCGACGCACTCGTCGTAATCGGCGGCGACGGCTCCCTCACGGGCGCACGTATCTTCGCAAACGAATTCAACTTCCCCATAATCGGCCTCCCCGGCACCATCGACAACGACCTCTACGGAACCGACACGACCATCGGCTACGACACCGCCCTCAACACCATCATGGAGTGCGTCGATAAAATCCGCGACACCGCCACATCCCACGAGCGACTCTTCTTCATCGAAGTCATGGGACGCGACGCCGGATTCCTCGCCCTCAACGGTGCCATCGCCTCAGGCGCCGAGGCCGCAATCATCCCCGAAATCTCCACCGAGGTCGACCAGCTCGCCGAACTCATCCAGAACGGCTTCCGCAAGAGCAAGAACTCCTCCATCGTCCTCGTTGCCGAAAGCCCCGTCACAGGCGGAGCCATGGGCCTCGCCGAGCGCGTCAAGAACGAGTATCCCGGCTACGACGTCCGCGTATCAATCCTCGGACACCTCCAGCGCGGCGGATCCCCCACGGCCCACGACCGCATCCTCGCCTCCCGCATGGGCGCAGCCGCAATCGACGCTCTCATGGAAGACCAGCGCAACGTAATGATAGGCATCAAGAACGACGAAATCGTCTACGTCCCCTTCACAAAAGCCATCAAAAACGACAAGCCCATCAACCGCGAACTCCTCAACACCCTCCGCCGCCTCTCAATCTAAAATGGAGGACAGGAGGGGCGCCTACCAGCCGCCGAACCCTCCCGCCGCCCCCTTTTTCTCCCGCCATGAAACCAGCAATCGCCTTAATCACCCTTTCCCTCTCCCTCCTCTTCCCCTTCTCCCTCGCCGCCGAAGCTCCCGCCGACTATTACCAAAGCTGCGAAAACAAGTCGGGCCGCGCCCTCCTCTCGGCCCTCCACTCCGTCGTAGGCCCCCACAAAACCGTCTCCTACGACGGCCTCTGGGACCTCTACCGCACATCCGACGTCCGCCCCAACGGACACCTCTGGGACATGTACTCCACCAAGGAATGGATTCCCGGACAGAAACAGTGCGGCTCCTACAAGCTCGTCGGCGACTGCGTAAACCGCGAGCACTCATTCCCCAAAAGCTGGTTCAACGACGCCAAGCCGATGTACTCCGACGCCTTCCACCTCTACCCCACCGACGGCAAGGTCAACGGACAGCGCTCAAACTTCCCCTACGGCGAGTGCGCCGGAGGAACAACCCTCCCCTCCAACGGCTCCGTACGCGCCCTCGGACGCCTCGGCACATCGACATTCCCCGGCTACACCGGCAAGGTCTTCGAGCCCGTCGACGAATATAAAGGCGACTTCGCCCGCTCCTACTTCTACATGGCCGCCGCCTACAACGACCGCATCGCCTCCTGGTCATCCCCCATGCTCGCCGGCAACGCCTACCCCGCATTCTCCTCCTGGGCCGTAAACCTCCTCCTCAAGTGGCACCGCCAGGACCCCGTCAGCCAAAAGGAACTCGACCGCAACGAGGCCGTCTACGCCCGGCAGCGCAACCGCAACCCCTTCATCGACCATCCCGAGCTCGTCGAGTTCATCTGGGGCAACCGCTCCTCCGAGCCCTGGTCCTCCACCATCGGCGCCGAGCCCGAAATCCTCCTACCCGCCGCCGGCTCCTCCGTCGGCCTTGGCCTCACGGCCCCCGACGTAGCCCTCTCCCGCACCGTGGCTGTCCGCACCCTCAATGCCGACGCCCCCCTCACCCTCTCCGTCGACGGTCAGGGCTACTCCATTGCCCCCGCATCCATCCCCGCCGCATCCGCCAACACCCCGGAAGGCGCCTCTGCCACAGTCTCCTTCACCGGCACAGCCCCCGGAGCATACCCCGGCACACTCACCGTGGCCTGTGGAAAGCTCTCCGTCCGCGTGTCCCTCGCTGCTGAAATCGTCGACGGCCTCCCCCTCCTCCCCGCCGAGAACATCACCGACGAAGGCTTTGATGCCGTCTGGACCTACGTTGGCGACGAGCGCACCGACGGCTCATACCTCCTCTCCGTCAGCGACCGCGGAGGCACACTCCTCTCCGGCTACCCCCGCGCCGTTCCCGCCCGCGCCGGACGCTTCACCGTCACAGGCCTCGCCCCCGAGGCCGAATACACCTTCTCCCTCGCCGGACAGACCCTCGTCTCAGCCACGCGCTCCGTCACGACAGCCGAGCCCGTGCCCTCCGTCGAGTTCTACTTCGAGGGCGACCTCCACTTCGCCGCCGAGCCCGGAGTCCCCTCGCCCGTCGCCGAGCTCCTCATCGAGACCGACAACGTCGACGCCCCATACTCCGTCGCCGTCGCCTCTCCATTCCAGCTCTCCCTCGACCGCACCGAATGGTCTGCCTCCGTCACCCTCTCCCCCGAAGACGACCGCCTCTACCTCCGCGTCCTCTCCGAGCTCGAAGGCGACTTCTCCACTACCATCGTCGCAACCGTAGGCCAGTTCCGCATCGACGACGCCACCGTCTCCGCCGAAATCCGAGCCCCGCAGGCCGACTTCCTCGAGACCTTCGAGAACTACGCCTCATCCCTCGGCTCCTACGACGCCCACGAATATAAGGGCACAGCTTGCCTATGGGCACTCGACGACACCGGGATATGGCCATCCGACCGCGCCCACTCCGGCGACTACGCAATCCGCGGCGGACGCAACGGCAAAGGCCTCCTCGAAATGAAGGAAGACCGCACCGCCGGAATCGGAATGCTCCGCTTCTTCGCCCACAAATGGAACACAGACGAAACCCCCGAATTCGACGTCCAGCTCTCCACCGACCGCGGCACCTCCTGGACAACCCTCGGACACCTCAAAATCGACTCCCAGGAATACAAGGAGTACACCCTCCCCGTCAACGCCCAGGGAACAGCCCGCATACGCCTCCGCCAGACCGCCGGTAAGCGATACCTCATCGACGACCTCTCGCTCACATCCCACACCACGGGCCTCGCCGACCCCGAAGCCCTCCACAACCGCTGGGACGCATTCGCCCCCGCCAAGGGAGAACTGAAGGTCGAAGCCCAAACCGAAGTCGAAATCTCCGTCTACGCCCTCGACGGGCGCGTCCTCGCCGACAAAACCAAGACAGCCCCCGGCAGACCCTTGGTACTCCGCGGCCTCGCCCCCGACGTCTACATCATCACCGACGGCACCCACCCCCGCCGCACATTGGTAAAGTAGGGACGCGCTTCTGCGCGTCCGCTCCGTAAAAATCCCTGCGCGTCCGCTCCGCAAATAATCCCCGCCCGGCCCACGACGAATTGTAGGGATGCACGGCCCGTGCGTCCTTCCGACTCCCCGGCTTACGGGTTAAACTATGTTAATCCAGAACAACTTCCCGCATTTTTAATTAACTTTGCAAAACAGAACTTGATTCAAGGACCTATCCAAAGACCCTTATATCATCAACCTTAAATATTTATCCTTAAAAAACAATCCAATGAAGAAATTTTACTTTCTCATGATGGCACTTCTCGTGTCCGTCGTAGCCAACGCGGCCGATTGGTACCTCGTAGGCAGTGCTTTCGGTTGGGAAGACAAAGCAGCCAACAAATTCGAGGCTACAGCCGACGCCAACGTTCTCACCAAAACTGTCGATCAGCTCTCCGGTTCTTTCAAAGTAAAGGCTGCCGGCACATGGACCAACTCTTTTGGCACCAATGGAAAGAAGCTTAAAGCAGGCGAACTCTACTCAGCCGGCAGCGATACCGGCGACATCAAAGTTGACGGCACCATCGACAACGCCACCATCACAATCAACGTTGCCGACCACACCATTCTCGTAACCGGCGAATCCGGCGAAACCAAAATCTCCTACGACCTTTGGGGCAACTTCGACGGAAGCACTAACTGGTCCGCAATCACCCTCCAAGAAAAAGACGGCGTTTGGTCCGCTACTCAGGAAATCTCCGCTTGCAACTTCGGCATCCGTGAGCTCTCCAACGGCAATCAGTCCTCTTGGATTAGCTCCGCAGGTGCAGCTGCCGTAGTGCTCAACACCGACATCGCATGCAAGGTTGAAGGCACCAACTTCTCCATCACCGCCGGCACCTACACCTTCGCATTCAACCCCAAAGCCATGACCCTCAAGGTTACCGGTGAAGGCGACGACCCCCAGCCCCAGCCCACCAACCCCTTCCAGCTCCACGGCCAGATAACCGGTAACGCCAACTGGGAGACCATTGACCTCAAGAAAAACGAAACAACAGGCAACTGGGAATACACCGGCTCCTTCGTAGCAGGCGAATTCGGCATCCGCGAAGTCGACGGCTCCGCATACGGCAAATGGATCGGCGGTGCCGCAACCATCACCGAAGCCGACAAGGCTTACTCCTTCGTTGACGGCAAAAACTCCACCAGCACCCTCGAAGGCAACTTCACCTTCGTCTACAACCCCACCGCAAAAACCGTTACCTTCGTTCCCGCAGGCGTTATCGAAGAAGTTATCACCTACGCTCTCCGCGGCTCAATCGTTACCGGCGAATGGAACGACTACGCCATGACAGAAAGCAACGGCGCATGGACTGTTACCCTCGACGTTGTAGCCGGCGAATTCGGCATCAAGAAGATGATCAACGGCGCTCAGAAGGGCTGGTATCAGGCTCCCGATGCAGCTCAGGCTGAGGTTGGCGATGCCGGCACGTATACGGCTTCCGGTGCAGGTGGCGCAAACTGGGTAAGCACTCTCGAAGGCAAATACATCTTCTCTTTCAACCCCGAAACTGAAGTTCTCACAATCTACAAGGACACCGTCGGCATCGAAGCAATCGAAGCTGAGGAAGGTGTAGAAGCTGTTTACTACAACCTCCAGGGCGTACGCGTTGCCAACCCCGAAAACGGCATGTACATCCGCGTTGCAGGCAAGACCGCTTCCAAGGTTTACATCCGCTAATCATTGACCCCAAAAGGTCCCTACGAACCTCGGCCAAATCGGCCGGGGTTCTTTTTTTATAGCACCCCGTAGGGGAATGTGTCAAAATTCTATGTAGGGACGCGCCATGGCGCGTCCGCTCCGTACATGCGAATTTGAATTTTGACTCAACCCCTGCTTCCAAACCCCAATCTAATTCATTTCCTCCCCTCCCCTCCGCGCCTGTCGGGCGCGGAGGGGAGGGGGGGGGGCCCTCCAATCCCGGGGTTTCACCCCGGGCTACCATTGTAAAACCCCTACGGGGTTCGTTCCGTCGCTAAACTCTAAATTCTAAATCTACATCTTGCTTCTTACGAAAAATTTCCGTAAATTTGCGCTGAAATTCGGCCGCAAGGCCCCACCCATAGCTAACTAACTATCTCCCAATATTTAAAAGTTGTTACAACTATGAAAATTGAAAAAATCATCGGTCGTGAAGTCCTTGACTCACGCGGCAACCCCACTGTCGAAGTGGACGTAATCCTCGAATCCGGCGCAAAAGGCCGCGCTTCCGTTCCCTCCGGTGCATCCACCGGCGTAAACGAAGCCCTCGAACTCCGCGACGGCGACAAAGCCCGCTACATGGGCAAAGGCGTCCTCAAGGCTGTGGCTAACGTCAACGGCCCCATCGCCCAGGCCCTCGTAGGCATGAGCGCTCTCGACCAGATTGCCATCGACGAGACAATGCTCGCACTCGACGGCACCGACACAAAGAGCAACCTCGGCGCCAACGCCATCCTCGGCGTTTCCCTCGCCGTTGCCAAGGCTGCTGCCGACTACCTCGACCTTCCCCTCTACAAGTACATCGGCGGCTGCAACACATACGTCCTCCCCGTGCCCATGATGAACATCATCAACGGCGGCGCGCACTCCGACGCTCCCATCTGCTTCCAGGAATTCATGATTCGCCCCATCGGCGCCACATCCTTCCACGAAGGCATCCGCATGGGCACCGAAGTGTTCCACAACCTCAAGAGCGTCCTCAAGGCCCGCGGCCTCTCCACAGCCGTAGGCGACGAAGGCGGCTTCGCTCCCACCCTCGACGGGACCGAAGATGCCCTCAACGTAATTATCCAGGCCATCGAGAAGGCCGGCTACGTACCCGGCCGCGACGTCACAATCGGTCTCGACTGCGCTTCCTCCGAATTCTACAAGGACGGACTCTACGACTACACCTGGAAGCAGGGCCCCAACGCTCCCAAGCTCACCTCCGCCCAGCAGGCCGAATTCCTCAAGGAACTCGTTGAGAAATACCCCATCGACTCCATCGAAGACGGCATGGCCGAAGGCGACTGGGACGGCTGGAAAATCCTCACCGACCTCATCGGCAAGAACTGCCAGCTCGTAGGCGACGACCTCTTCGTCACCAACGTCAAGTACCTCGAAAAGGGCATCGAACTCGGCTGCGCCAACTCCATCCTCGTGAAGGTCAACCAGATCGGCTCCCTCACCGAGACCCTCCGCGCCGTAGAGCTCGCACAGCGCAACGGCTACACCGCCGTCATCTCCCACCGCTCCGGCGAAACCGAGGACGCAACCATCGCCGACATCGCCGTTGCAACCAACGCCGGACAGATCAAGACCGGTTCCGCATCCCGTTCCGACCGTATGGCCAAGTACAACCAGCTCCTCCGTATCGAAGAAGAGCTCGGCGCCGCCGCCCGCTACGGCTACGGCCGCAAATCCAAGCGCGAAGAATAAAAAAGGCCCCTCAGCCTCACTAAAAAAGCCGCCCCCAAGGCGGCTTTTTTTATTCCCAACCCATTGAAAATGAGTAGGGACGCGCCAGTGGCGCGTCCGCCCCGGAAATCCCCGCAAAAATGTATAGCGCGGCCAGCCGGCAGCAAAGCGCCTCGCGCCCTCCGACTTACGCCTACGGGAAAAATAGCCTTGCGTCAGCAAAGTCAGCGGCAGGGGCCAAAGGCCCCGCTCCGCCCCGGCCGAGCCGTCCGAGAAGTCCGAGCCGTCCGAGCCGTCCGAGCCGTCCGAGCCGTCTATTTCTTGAACTTCTCCCTCCTTACCCTCGACATCAGCTCCCGAATCCCGCCATTCTCCTCAAACTGCTTCTGCTGGGCAAGAATCAGCTTCCCGAGCAGAGCCTGGTCCTGACATATCAGCGTTATGCACATATTGCAGAACATCTCATCGTCCATCGTCTCTGCATATCGCAGCGGATTGTTAAGAAAATCCTCGCTCCGCAGGTATTCCTTCAGCTTCATCTGCCTCTCATAGTCCGCCTCCCATAGCGGCAGATTATTCCTCCGCAGGTAATCGTCATAATCGACCTTCAGCTCCTCAAGCGAAGCCTTCGCCACATTCGTGAGCTTGATTTCAGTCTCCTTCGAAGTCGCCGAAGCCATACTCCCCTCCGCTATGTACTGCTTCCCCGACCTTGCGGCCTGCTCCATCTGGTCGCAGGTCCGGCTCTTCGACGGCACAAAGCGCCGCACAAAAACCGCAGTAAGGTCAAAAATAGCCTCTGCAAGAACATAAGCCTTCAGCTTCCTGAAGCCCCCGGCCTTCGGTAAAAATCCATTGTCCATGGTAGTAAATTTGCTTGATTTCAAGCAAATTTACCAACTTATCCCCATCCCTCCAAAAAAATCAAAGATTTTTTAAAAAAAAGCAAAATCGCCCTCTCAGACCCCTCAGACATCTCGGACTTCTCAGACCTCTCGGACAAAAAATAGCCGGAGGGCGCGCAGCAAAGCGCCCCGCACCCTCCGGCTTACGCCTCCGGGAAAAATAGCTTTGCGTCAGCAAAGCCGGCGGCAGGGGCCAAAAGACCCCGCCCCGTCCGAGAAGTCCGAGCCGTCCGAGCTGTCCTCAAATCCTCTCCAGCACTGTCTCCACGAGCTTCCGGATGCCGTCTTTGTAGTTCGGATTCGCTTCGGTGTTATAGCGGTTCGCTATTATCGAGCAAACAGTCATCGCCTTGTGGCCGAGGAGCTTGCCGAGGCCCTGGAGGGGCGCCGACTCCATCTCGTAGTTCGTGATTTTGCGTCCGTGGTAGCGGAATTCCTCGATGCGGCGGTTAAGGTCGGGATTTGCCAGAGGCAGGCGCAGCTCGCGGCCCTGCGGGCCGTAGAAGCCCACGGCGGAGATGGTGTTGCCGCGCACCATGTCGTCGCGCCCGATGCGCTCCACAAGCTCCGGGTCGGCGTCGACGATGTAGGGCCGCGCCCACAGCGGATTCCAGCCCACGGCCTCGCAGAAAGCGTCCTCGAAGCCCTTGTCGGCCACGCTCTCGCGCCCTGCGTAGTAGTTCAGCACGCCGTCGAAGCCTATTGATTTCTCGGCGATTACGGGCGTGCCGAGCTTGAGCTCGGGCTGGAGCGCTCCGGAGGTGCCGATGCGCACGAGCGTCAGCACGCGCCGGGTGTCGCGCACCTCGCGCGTGGCAAAGTCGATGTTGGCCAGCGCGTCGAGCTCGTTGATCACGATGTCGATATTGTCGGGCCCGATGCCGTGGCTCAGGCACATGATGGGCTTACCTTTGTAGGTGCCTCCGATGGTGTGGAACTCGCGAGAGCTCACCTCGAAAGTGACAGTGTCGAAAAACTCCGCAACCATGTTCACACGGCCGGGGTCGCCCACGAGAATCACGCGGTCAGTCAGCTGCTCGGGACGGATGTGCAGATGGAACACCGAGCCGTCGGGATTGATGATAAGTTCGGATTCGGGGATGATTTTTTTCATGATATATGTATCTTTATGTCAGTTAGGTAAATTTCAATCAGTTCTCCGCCTGCGCGAGGTATTCGCAGCCTGCGGGCGTGAGAATGCGGCGGTCGCCGGGCGCGGCGGCCACGAGGTCGTCCATCTCCATCTCGAAGAGCAGCGCCGTCACGCGGGCCACTGGGACGCCCGAGCGCACGCAAAGCTCGCTGACGCCGCTCTCCGGCGCCTGGCGCAGGGCCCGCAGGAGGGCCGTGCGCTCCGGATCGGGCGCGAAGTCGAAGTGCCTCTGCCTCGGGGCGCCCTGAGGCCTGCCCTCGGCTTTCCAGCCGAGGACTCTCAGAATGTCCTCCGCGCCTCGCACCGGGCGCGCCGTCTCGCGGGCTATGAGGTCGAGGCAGCCCCGCGAATAGGTGTCGGTCACGCGCCCGGGGAGGGCAAAGACCTCGCGCTGGTAGGCCGCGCCGAGACGCGCCGTGGCCATGGCTCCGCCGCGCATGTCGCTCTCCACGACCACTACGGCGTCCGCCATGCCCGCCACTATCCTGTTCCTCTCCAGGAAGTTGCCGCGGCGGATGGGCGCCTGCGAGGTGTACTCCGTGGCGAGGAAGCCTCCGGCGTTGACGATGTCCATGGCCTGGCGGCGGTGGTCGGCGGGATATATGGTCTGGAGACCGTGGGCGAGCACCGCGCCCGTGGGCACACCTTCGCGCACGGCGGCCATATGGGCCGCGATGTCGATGCCGTATGCCAGCCCGCTGACAATCTGGAGCCTTCCCGGGAGCGCCGCGGCGAGCTCGGCCACGAGCCGCGCCGCGAAGTCGCCTCCGTAGGCCGTGGAGTGGCGCGTGCCGACGACGCTCACCGTGCAGGGCATGTCGAGAGAGCAGTCGCCGAGAACGTAGAGGAGCGCCGGGGCGTCGCCGCACTGGGCCAGGCGCCGCGGATAGTCCGCCTCGGTGCAGAACACTGCGCGGATATTGTGCGCGGCGATGAATCCGGCCTCCGCCTCCGCCTTCCGTAGAGCCTCCTCACGGTTCACCTCGGCGAAAAACTCGGGTCTGAGGCCCGTGCGCGCCGCCAGGTGCGCCGCCGGCTCAGTGAAGAACGAGTCGGGGCCTGCCCCGCGGGACGTGAGCTCCAGGGCGTTGGCGAGGCTCATGTTCCGCAGGCCGGCGAAGGCTATGGCCCGGACGAGGCTGTCGTGGTCGGCGGGGTTCATTCTTCGGGAAGGTATTTCTTGAAGGCCTCGACAAGGGGCAGGCCGCGCGTGAGGCGCCCGTGCTCGAGGCAGGCCACGCAGACCTCGGCCTCGACGACTGGCTCGCCGTCCTCGGTGAAGAGGTCCTGATAAAAGATGAAGAGGGGGCCGCGGCGCCCGAGGGCGAGCCGGCTCACGAAGCGCTGGCCGAGGCCGAGGGCGTGGCGGTACTCGATTGTGACCTTCGAGAGCACGGGGTCTATGCCCTGCGAGTGCATCTCCCTGAAGCTCAGGCCGGCCCACTCGCAGAACTCGTGGCGCGAGTGCTCGAGGTAGTGGAGATAGACCGCGTTGTTGACGATGCCCTCCGAGTCCACTTCGTAGTCGCGGACCTTCATGGGCAGCTCAAAGATATATTCGCGCGTTTTTTTCATTTCGGTGTCTGTCTTCTTAGAGGAAACAAATATACAAATTTATTGTTGAAAGACAAAAATAAAAAAACGCAGGCGTCCAAAACCTTTTAAGAATGCCGTGCGTTTGAATACTGAAAGCCACATTGGCTCACGTCTGAATCAATTTATCTATAACATAACCAACTACCCCCATTCTGAATTATGAATTACGCACCACTACAAGGTATCAAGGTCGTCGACTTCACGGAAGTCCAGAGCGGCCCTTCCTGCACCCAGATGCTCGCATGGCTGGGCGCCGACGTCATCAAAATCGAACGCCCCGGCGTAGGCGACGCCACCCGTAAGGAACTCCAGTTCGCACCCGACGAACCCTCCTACTACTTCCTGCAACTCAACTCCGACAAGAAGTCCCTTGCCCTCGACGCCAAGACCCCCGACGGCAAGGAAATCCTCACCCGGCTCATCAAGGAGTGCGACATCTTCGTCGAGAACCTCCACCCAGGAGCCATGGACAAGCTCGGCTTCTCCTGGGAGGCCGTCCACGCCCTCAACCCCAAGTGTATCTACGGCACTATCAAGGGCTTCCCCGTATCGTCGAAGTACGCAAACCTCAAGGCCTACGAGCCCATCGCCCAGGTAACCGCCGCCGCGGCCTCGACAACAGGCTGGTATGAAGGCGACTACAACATCCCGACGCAGAGCGGCGCCGCCCTCGGCGACTCCAACACGGGCATGCACCTGCTCATAGGTCTCCTCGCCGCCCTCCAGCAGCGCAACAAGACCGGCGAAGGCGTCTACGTATACCAGAGCATGCACAACGCCTGCCTCAACCTCTGCCGAATCAAGACGCGCGACCAGCTCACCCTCGACCGCATCGGCTACCTCACCCAGTTCCCGCAGTACCCCGACGGCAAGTTCGGCGACTGCGTGCCCCGCTCGGGCAACACCGAGGGCTCCGGCGTGCTCGGCTGGACCTACAAGTGCAAACCCGCCGGAGGCTATGACTCCGCCGAGGAAGCCAACAACTACGCCTACATCATCCTCCAGCGCGGCGCCAAGGACTTCGAGCTCGCCTGCAAGGCCTTCGGCTTCGAGGACTGGCTCACCAACCCCGACTTCAACACCGCCGACGCCCGCGACCGCCACAAGGCGGAAATCATCGCCCGTATCGGCGCATGGACGTCCGACAAGACCAAATACGAGGTAACCGAAATCCTCTCGAAGGCCGGTGTGCCCGTGGCTCCCGTGCTCTCCACCAAGGAGATGATGACCGACGAAAGCCTCTACGACGGCAACACCCTCGTCCGCATCAACCAGGGCGGCGAAATCGGTACCTTCGTGACCGTCGGCTGCCCCTTCACCCTCAGCAACTACACCCCGACCTACGGCCCCTGCCCGACCCTCGGCGGAAACACCGACGAAGTGCTCGCCTCCTTAGGCTACACGGCCGAACAGATCGCCTCCTTCAAGACCAACGGCACCACGGCGCCCATGCCCAAACCCGCCGCAGCCCCCGCCGCCAAATAAAGGCATAAGGCTATAACCCCACCACGCGGAGCGCCGCAAAGCCGCCAGGCCGCGGCGCTCCGCCGCATTTTAAAAACCCGCTGCCTTATCAGCGCCCTTTGGCGCCCCTCCGGGTATAAGATTTATAAGAATTATAAGATTCCTACAGCAGGGCCTTCCCGGCCCTCAGAAACACCTCAAAGACTATGGCTACAACTAACCCCAGCCTTGCCGCCGGAGCCACCGCTCCCAAGTTTCCCGAACAGGTGACAGGCATGTATATCCTCGCCCAGAGCCTCCACCGCCTGGGCCTCGACGACGTCTACGGCCTCGTGGGCATTCCCGTGACCGAAGTGGCATACGCCATGCAGAAAATCGGAATGCGCTTCTACGGCTTCCGCTTCGAGCAGCAGGCAGGCATGGCCGCCGCCACCCACGGCTACCTCACCAAGAAGCCCGGCGTGCTCCTCACCGTCTCGTCGCTCGGCTTCATGAACGGCCTCACGGCCACGGCCAACGCCACCGTGAACTGCTACCCGATGATTCAGATTTCGGGCGCCTCGGACCCCACAATGGTCGACATGAACATGGGCACCTACGAACAGCTCGACCAGCTCAACACGGCCAAGCCCCTTGTCAAGGCCGTCTTCCGCTGCTCCCACGCCAAGGACATCCCCTCGGCCGTGGCCCGCGCCTACCGCGCGGCCGTCAGCGGCCGTCCCGGCGGCGTGTACATCGACATGACCACCCCCGCCCTGGCCGAAATCATGGACGCCACAGAGGCCGAGAAGCTCTACTACACCCCCGTGGACCTCGTGACGGCCACCGCGCCGAACACCGAGGCCGTCAGCCGCGCCGCCGACCTCATCGCCGGCGCCAGGCGTCCGGCCATCCTCCTCGGCAAGGGCGCCGCCTACTCGCAGGTCGACGACAAAATCAAGGCCCTCGTCGAGACCTACAATCTCCCCTACCTCTCCATGAGCATGGCCAAGGGCCTGATGCCCGACGCCGGCCCGCTGAGCGCCCTCTCCTGCCGCTCGACCATCATGAAGGAGGCCGACGTGGTAATCGTCATCGGCGCGCGCATCAACTGGATGCTTTCCTTCGGGCGCGGGAAATGGAATCCGGCCACGAAGTTCGTTCAGCTCGACGTGGAGCCCACGGAAATCGACCGCAACGTGCCTATAGCCGCACCCGTCGTAGGCGATATGGGTCTATCGCTCGACGCCCTGCTCGCGGCCCTGAAGACCCGCAAGATGAGCGCCGACCCGACATGGGTTTCCTCGCTTCAGGCCGAGACCAAGGAAAAGAACGCCAAGTTCGCCGCCCGTCTGACAGCCGCCGCCACGGCGCGCCCGATGACCCACTGGACGGCCCTCGGCGCCATCAAGCCCATTCTTGAGGCCAATCCGGACGTAATCCTCGTAAACGAGGGGGCCAATACCCTCGACGACACGCGCGACACCGTAGACATGGCCCTCCCTCGCCACCGCGTGGACTGCGCCACCTGGGCCATCATGGGCATGGGCATGGGCTCGACCGTCGGCGCCGCCGTGGCCACGGGCAAGAGCGTCGTGGCCATCGAGGGCGACTCGGCCTTCGGCTTCTCCGGCATGGACTTCTCGACCATCTGCCGCTTCAAGCTGCCTTGTACTGTGGTTGTGTTCAACAACGGCGGCATCTACAACGGCATAGGCGTCGACCCGGGCGACCCGAAGGGAGTGGCTCCCACGACCCTCGACATCAACGCCCGCTACGACAAAATCGGCGAGGCCTTCGGCGCTGACTCCTACTACGTGTCCACTCCCGAGGAGCTTACCGCGGCCCTGACGGCCTCCATCGCCTCGATGAAGCCTACGCTCATCAACGTGCAGCTCGCCGACGACTCGGGCAAGGAGTCGGGCCACATCGGCTACCTCAACCCGGCCCCGCTCATCGACTACACCGTCTGACGCGAACCGTAAGGACGCACGGACCGTGCGTCCCTACAATACGACAAACCTTCTAAATTTCATAAAATCATGAATCTATCCCAAGTTTTGCTATATGCCATCGTCCCTATATTGGTCGTGATGCTGGCGGGCTACATTTCCGGCAAGAAGGGCATCTTCTCCGGCGATGACGCCAAGAAATTCAACAAGGTGGTGCTTGACTACGCTCTTCCCGCCGCGTTGTTCGTATCCATCGTGCAGGCCACCCGCGAGGACCTCGTGAAGGACATCAAGCTGACAATCATATCGACCGTCGGCATCATGGCCTGCTTCATGCTCGTATACTTCGTGTTCCGGCTGTTCAAGAAGAACACCGGGGCCGACGCCGCCGTCTCGGCCCTGATCTCTGGCTCGCCGACCATCGGCTTCCTCGGCTTCGCGGTGCTTGAGCCAATCTTCGGCACCACCCCGGCTGTTGCCCTCGTCGTCGCCATCGTAGGCATCGTAGTCAACGCCATCGGCATCCCCGTCGGCCTCTCGCTGATGAACGCCTCGCTGGAGAAGCAGGCCCCCGGCTCAGCAAAGAAGGAGAGCGCGTGGAAGCCGGTGCTCCACGCTCTTGCGCAGCCCGTTGCCTGGGCGCCCATCCTTGCGGTGGTGCTCGTGGTCTGCGGACTGAAATGGCCGGCCTGGGCGAGCCCCTCGTTTGACCTCATGGCCAAGGCCAACGCCTCCATGGCCGTATTCTCGGCAGGCATCACCCTCGCCGCCATCAAATTCACGGTCAACTGGCAGGTTGTCCTCGGCTCGATTATGAAGATGGTCGTAATGCCGGCAGTGGTTCTCGTTCTCGGCCTTCTGGCCCACATGGACCCGACGAACCTGAAGATGCTCATCGTGGCCTGCGCCCTTCCGCCGGCCTTCTCGGGCATCATCATCGCCGACGAGTACAATACTTACGTAGCGACGGGCACCTCGTCGCTGACGCTCTCGGTCATCCTCTTCATCGGCTTCTGCCCGCTGTGGCTATGGATCACCGACATGTGTCTGACGGCCTTCTGACGGCAGCTCACTCCCTCATTATCCCGACCCCCTCAAAGGGTCGGGATTTTTTATTTTATTAATAGTCAAGAATATTGTAGGGACGCGACATGGCGCGTCCGCCCCGTTGACGGTAATTTTTCCGGATTGCGGCAGGGGGTTATGGGGATTTTTAGGAGATTTGGGGGTGCGGGGGAGGGGGATTTGGAAAAAAATTAGTAACTTTGCGCTTGCCATCCGCAAATCCATTAACCCTTACAAGAAATGAAACCTACATTATTTGTACTTGCAGCGGGCATGGGGAGCCGTTACGGCGGCCTCAAGCAGCTCGACGGCCTGGGGCCCCAGGGGCAGACAATCATGGACTACTCGATTTACGACGCCCTGCGCGCGGGATTCGGTAAAATAGTGTTCGTAATCCGCAAGGATTTCGAAGACCAGTTCAGGGAGAAAATTCTCTCGAAGTACGAGGGCCACGTACCCGTGGAGCTTGTCTTCCAGAGCATCGACAACCTTCCCGAGGGCTACACCTGCCCCGCTGACCGTACGAAGCCCTGGGGCACGAACCATGCCGTGCTGATGGGCCGCGAGGCCATCAAGGAGCCGTTTGCCGTCATCAACGCCGACGACTACTACGGTCCCGACGCCTTCGCGGTGATGGGCAAGTTCCTGTCGGAGCTCGATCCGGCGAAGGACAAGGGCAAGTATGCGATGGTAGGCTTCCGCGTGGGCAACACGATGACCGAGAACGGCTCTGTGAGCCGCGGCGTGTGCTCGACGAAGGACGGAAAGCTTACGGACGTAGTGGAGCGCACGGCAATCTCGTACGCCCCGGACCACAGCATCGTCTTCACCGACGAGTCGGGCAAGGAATGCACTCTTGCGCCCGAAACGCCCGTGAGCATGAATCTCTGGGGCTTCACACCCGACTATTTCGCCTACAGCGAACGCGAGTTCCGCCGGTTCCTGGACGAGAAAATCAACGTACCCAAGAGCGAATTCTACATCCCGACGTGCATCGACACGCTCATCAAGAGCGGCGAGGCCACGGTTGAGGTGCTCGACACGACGTCGAAGTGGTTCGGGGTAACCTATCCCGAAGACCGTCAGGACGTAGTCGACAAGCTCGCGGAGCAGCATAAGAAAGTGCTTTACCCCGACGGGAAGCTGTTCTGATCTTCCCGGGCTTTCGGAGGTTCGGACCCGTCGGACCCATCCGTGGCACCCCTACGGGGTGCTTCCAGCGCGACGGGCTTTTACCGCTTACGCAGTAGGGACGCGCCATGGCGCGTCCGCCCAGGCGGACATTTTTTCCCGCAACGCGGGCATTTGACGCCGGGGAGGACGCACGGGCCGTGCGTCCCTACAATTCGCCTGGACGCGGCGGGGATTTTTCCGGCGGGGCGTTTTGTGGGGCGGACATTTTTGCCCGCGACGCGGGGCTGTTGACAACGGGTCGGCGGTTGGAAACCGCCGCTCCATATCCCTTGCGGGGCGGACGCGCCATGGCGCGTCCCTACACCCAGGGCCCCGAATTGACGTCCATCGCGAGCCGCGGGGGCGGATTATTTGATTATTGTTATGAAATTCAGACTCGAGAAGACACTTAGCGACAGCGGGGCCCGCGCGGGGCGGATTTTTACCGACCACGGCGAAATCGAAACCCCTATTTTCATGCCCGTGGGGACCTGCGGGAGCGTGAAGGGCGTGCACACGCGGGAACTGGAGGAGGAGGTGAAAGCCCAGATTATCCTCGGCAACACTTACCACCTCTATCTGCGTCCCGGAATGGAGATTATCCGCGAGGCCGGGGGGCTGCACAAGTTCAACGGCTGGTCGAAGCCTATCCTCACTGACTCGGGCGGCTTCCAGGTGTTCTCTCTCTCGGGCCAGCGGAAGCTTACGGAGGAGGGAGCGCATTTCCGGAGCCACATCGACGGCTCGAAGCATCTTTTCACACCGGAGAGCGTCGTGGATATCCAGCGGACCATAGGCTCGGATATCATGATGGCGCTTGACGAATGTCCTCCTGGGACGAGCGACTTCGGCTACGCGCGGAAGAGTCTTGACCTGACGCTGCGCTGGCTCGACCGCGGCTGGCGCCACTTCCAGTCGACGGAGCCACTTTACGGCCACACGCAGAGCTTTTTTCCGATAGTTCAGGGGTGTACCTATCCTGAGCTTCGGCGCGAGAGCGCCCGCTTTGTGGCAGGGCTCGGGGCTGACGGCAACGCCATCGGCGGTCTGGCCGTCGGGGAACCGGCGGAGAAGATGTACGAGATGATCGAGGTGGTTAACGAGATTCTTCCCGCCGACCGACCGCGCTACCTTATGGGCGTAGGCACGCCGGCGAATATCCTGGAGGCCATAGACCGCGGCGTAGACATGATGGACTGCGTGATGCCGACGCGCAACGGCCGGAACGGCATGCTGTTCACTCCCGACGGGACCATGAACATGCGCAACGCCAAGTGGGCGCACGACTTCACGCCACTTCAGGCCGACGGCCCGGCGTTTGTCGACAGGTTTTACTCGAAGGCTTACGTGCGGCATCTGTTCGCCGCCAACGAACTTCTGGGCCTCCAGATAGCATCGATCCATAATCTGGCGTTCTATCTGTGGCTTGTCGGGGAGGCGCGGAAGCATATCCTTGCGGGGGATTTTTCTTCTTGGAAAGCGGAAATGGTTGAGCGCACGATGAGAAGGCTTTGAGTTTTTCATGAGAGTATAAGATTTATAAGAAATATAAGATTTATATGACAGGAGAACGGGAGTGAAGATTCTTGACAAATATATTATCCGGAATTTCCTGGGGACTTATGTTTTCGCGATATTGCTGCTGCTGGCTATTGTCGTGATGTTCGATGTCAACGAGAAGCTGGATTCGTTTCTGAAGGCACCGCTGAAGGAGACGATAGTCGACTATTTCATCAACTTCCTGCCATACTTCGCGAACCAGTTCTCGCCGCTGTTCACGTTCATAGCGGTGATATTCTTCACCTCGAAGCTCGCGGGCAACAGCGAGTTCATCGCGATGTTCTCGACGGGGATGAGCTTCCGGAGGCTTATGCGGCCCTACATGATTTCGGCGGGGGTGATCGCCCTGGCGAGCTTTCTGCTGTCGGCCTACGTGATACCTCCGGCCAATGCGAAGCGCATAGAGTACACGAACAAGTATGTGAAGAACAAGAGCATAGAATACGGCTCGAACATAATGCTGATGGTCGCTCCGGGGGAGATAGCGTACATCTCGCGCTACGACGCGGCGTCGAAGACGGGCTACCGCTTCTCTCTCGAGCGCTTCGACGAGGACAAGCGTCTGCGCTCGCGCCTGACGGCGCAGACAATCTACTGGGACACTCTCTATTCATGGCAGGTGGTGGATTATGTGATAAGGGATTTCAACGACGCGCGCGAGGAGATAGAGCGCGGGCGGCGGCTCGACACGATTATCCCCTTCGAGCCGCGCGACTTCCTGATAGCGTCCAACGACCACGAGAAGATGACCTCTCCGGAACTCTCGGAGTACATCTCGCGGCAGAAGGAGCGGGGTGTGGCGAACATCCAGAGCTTCGAGGTGGAGCGCGAGCGGCGGTATGCGATGACGGCGGCGGCTTTCATCCTGACTATTATAGGGATGACGCTGTCGGTGCGTAAGGTGAAGAACGGCATGGGGCTTAACATCGGGATTGGGCTTGTGCTTTCTTTCGGGTATATTCTGTTTATGACTATCACGCAGACTTTTGCGATTTCGGGGCTGACGTCGGCTTTCGTGGCGATGTGGATTCCGAATTTCGTCTACGGGCTGATTGCGGTGGCGCTTTGGCGGGGGGTTAAGGTTTAGACAGGAGAACAGGAGGACAGGAGGGGACTCCACAGAACTGCCCTCCGGCAACCGACTGGGGGGTAAGCCCGTAGGGGTTTTACGGAGGTAGGCCGGGGTTGAAACCCCGGGTTTGGGGACGGCCCCTCCCCCCAGCCCCCCTCCCCGCCAGCGGGGAGGGGGAGGTTTAGAATGGAATGGATTGTTGTACAGGGGTTGAAACCCCTGCCTAACTTTGTGGCGCCCCTACAGGGCGCTTTCTTTACGTAGCGGCGGTTTTGGCTTTTTTTATTATCCATCGGCGGAGGGTCAGGAGGAATTTGCGGCGAGCGGAGGGGACGGCAATGGATTCGTTTTCGAGGATTGTGACTATCTGCCAGAGGGATATTACTCCGGCTGTGAGGCGGACGACGTCGACGGTGAGGAAGTCGCCGCCGTCGAGGACGGCCGTGCGGAGGAGGGCGGCGACGATGAGGGCTATGTGCACGCGGGTGAGGGTGGCGACAGCCTCGGCGAGGAGGCGCGAGAGGGGAGCGGCGGCCTCGTCCGGAATTCCACTCAACTGCCCTCCGGACAAGGTAGGACCCTCATTGTAGGGACGCACGGCTCGTGCGTCCTTTGCCTCGGCGGCGGGAATTTGCGGGTCATTAGGACGCACGGGCCGTGCGTCCCTACAGTTCGGAGATTGATTTTCAAGGGCTTTCGATGACAATGCTCTGAGGCGGCGGTTGCGGGCGTAGGCTGAGAGGGTCTCGACGAGGACGAGGAGGGAACAGAGGGCGGCGCAGGGGGCTACGGGGGCAAGGAGGGCCCAGAGCCAGCCGCCGATGGCGGAGAAGGTGGTTTTCATAGGACAGGAGAAGAGGAGAAACAGGAGGTTCGACTTTTTTTTGCAAAGATAGACAGGGAAAAAGGGGTCTGAGCGGGTTTTAGGCAAGATTTGCCGATTAACTCTTGTTAAGATAGTAGCTTTTTGATAAAAAAATTTGGCGAAAGCTAAAAAAAGTGCTAAATTTGCGGACAAAAGACGCACAAACTGACTTTAGGTACAAATTCACAGGCGCCAAAAAAATAATCCAACTATCAATATCAAAATTCGCAATGAAAAAAATTTACACACTAATCGCAGCGGCCGCGCTCGCTATCGGAGGCATCTCGTATGCCGCCGTAGGGGACACGGCGTTTCAGAGTGCGTTCACTGATGCTCCGAGCTTCAGTGAAGGCCCCAGCGACGGCACAACATGGACAAAAGTGACCGGAGGAGACTCTGGAAATACAGGCTTCCGTGGAGGCAATCAAAACGCGCCTTCCGGGAATAAATGCGCATGGCTCTCGAGTAACAGCGAAACCGACCGCAACGACTGGCTGGTATCTCCGCAACTCACTTTGGAGGCCGGCAAGACTTATGAACTCAGCTGTCAGGCCAAGCTTTTTGGCTCGGATCCGAACGTAGGCAAGCTAACACTCGTTTACACCAATACTTATCCAACCGTAGACGGCCTGACATCGAATTTAGACTCCACAACTCCGATTGCCACATACACTGATATGACATCAGAGGGCTATGCTAATTGGAGCGAGCTGAAAGGCACGTTTGTAGCCACTGAAGGCACACAGTACTTTGCAGTGCATGTAAGCGGCAAGTTGAATGCCAACCTTCTTCTTTCCGACTTTAAGGTAGTAGAAGCGAAGGCCGCAACCATTGATCCGGAACCCGAGCAGCCCGGCGACCACACCTGCGTCGAGGGCGTTGTGAATGTGCCTTATACCTCTTCCATCGCCAAAAGCGCCTCTACATACGATGAGGCCTGGACCAGAATAAATGCCAATACGGACAGCAGGGAATGGTCGCCCGTCGCCAAGGATGACTTCGAGACCGGCTTCGCCATGCAGATGAGCTACGCCTCCAACATGAACGACTTCCTGATTTCTCCGGCTATCCATATGGAAGCAGGCAAGGACTATATAGTGGCATATACATGGGCAACCTACCGTGCCAACGAGCTTCTTTCCGTGTTCCTGACAGAGAGCGCAGATCCTGATGTAATCAAGACTTCGACTCCTATTGCCGAGCACCTGAAAATCGATACAAATAGAGCTGCTACAAAAAATGCCGTAAGCGTAAGCCCCGACAAGACCGGCGACTACCATCTTACTTTCTGGGGTCACACTGAAGGTAACGAATGGTATATCTGGGTAGGCGACGTCAAGGTTCTTGAAAACGTGTTCGCCCCTGCTGCCGTAACAAACCTTACGGCCACCCCCGCCGAGAATCCCACGCTTGAAGTAGCTCTTGCATGGGCTCTTCCGACCGTCGACCAATTCGGCGGCGAGATGGGCGAAGACAAGGTGTTCGAGAAGGTAGAAATCTATCGCGACGAGGAAGAGCGCCCCATCGCCACCATCGAGGACAAGGCAGCCGCCACAAGCTTCACCGACTCCGAAGCCACCGGCCTCACCTCCGGCAAGCACACCTACAGCGTAGTCGTTACCTACAACGGCGCAGCATCTCCCGCAGCCAAGGTAGGTCCCACGGCCTACGTAGGTCCTTTCGAAGTTCTCGCACTTCCTGCCGACATGACATTCGCCGCCGACATGAAGGGCGCCTGGAAGCAGGCTTACGGCGAAGGCCATCCCGAGGACGCCAACAAATGGGTGACCTACTCCTCGAGCAATCCCGACCGCTGGCAGTTCGTTGCCAAGCGCAACAGCACCTGCGACGCATGGCTCTTCTCTCCGGAATTCAACATCCCGGCCCCCGGCTTCTATGACTTCACCCTCGATGCCATCAACGGCCAGACCTACAGCAAGACCTACGCTCACAGCTACCTCTCGACCACTCAGGACCTGAACGGTGCCCGCACCGAACTCCCCTTCAACTGGACGGATGTTCGTGGCAGTTCAACTACTCTCAAGGCCACGGTATACGTAGCCGAGGCGGGCACATACAGCATCGCCACGGGTGTAGTAATCGACGATCCTGCAAATGCATCCTCTGCCTTCAACCACGCCATCAAGGGCTGGAAGGTGGCTCAGGGCCAGATGATTCCTAAAGAAGTAACGAACCTTCAGGCAAAAGCCGCCGACGACGAAAGCCTTAGCATCAAGGTAAGCTGGACGAACCCGACCGAGAACACCGCGAACACGGCCCTCGAAGCCGGTCAATGGTATGTAAAGGTATGGCGCTCGGATGCCAGCGGCCGAAATTATGCAGTAATCGCTACCCTCAATAACGGCGAGAGCGAATACACTGACAATGAGGTGCCCGAAGCCGGCGCTTACTACTACATGGTCCAGACCCTCGCCACAGCAGACGACGCCACCGACACCGAGAGCAACCCCGAGACCCTTTCGAGCTGGGCCGGCTCGCGCGAGCTTGCGATGCCTTACAGCGTCCGCATGAACAGCGCGACGGGCGAAAACGCCAGCCGCTACATCTGGGAGCCCGTCGACGCCAACAATGACGGCAAGGGCTGGGGCTTCGGCTACTCCGAACGCATGGTCTGCGCGCAGCCCGCGGAAGCAGTTGCCGACAAGGCCGACTGGTACAAGTACGAGGACTACCTCCTGTCGCCAATCTTCACCCTCGAGCCCGGCTACTATCAGCTTGACTTCCAGATGTGGGGCTGCACCTCGACCCGCTACGTCAATCAGGAATCGAACAAAGACATGGCGATGAGCGTAGGCCTCTGCGGCGCCGGACAGTTCCTCCCCGAGCGTCCCGAGCTTATCGGCAAAACCCGCGTGGTGAACAACTCCACGAGCTACAAGAGCCAGACCGTACTCTTCCACGTAGAAGAGGCCGGCAAGTACCAGATTGTATTCGCGGCTGACGAAGAGAACTACAAGCTGTACAGCACCTCTACGGAAATCGGCCTCGGCCTCGTAGAGTTCGCCCGCAAGGAAGTCCTTCCCCGCGCGGCCACAGAACTCAGCGTAGAGCCCGGAGCCGACGGCGCACTGACAGCCCTTGTGAAATGGACGAACCCCACGACATCGAACATCGAGGGCGTAACTCCCGAGCTCGTGAAAGCTGAAATCTACCGCGACACCGAGCTTATCGGCAGCGTTGAAGAAGGCCTGACTCCCGGCGAACAGTCGGAATGGCTCGACGAAGCAGCCCTCGCCGGCAAGCACACCTACGCCGTGCGCATGTACACGGCCGGCGGCGCCCAGCAGAATGCCGACGCCAGCGTAGTAAGCCCGTGGATCGGCAAGGGCCTCGAGGCCCCCTACTCCGTAGAGGCCAGAAACTTTGAGCGCGACGGCTGGGAAGACGCCAGCCCGAACCTCAACACCAAGACTTCTTGGGGGTCAACCTACATCTACGACGGCTTTGACCTCAACGGCAGCAACGGTGCGAAGTACGATCCCGAGAATTCATCCGACGTCAATGGCTATCTCCTCAGCCCGAAGTTCGAAATCGAAGAGGGTACGGTGTACAAACTGACCTTCAAATCGTTCAAGACTAGCATGGGTTCACTCAAGAGCTATCCGGTAGACATACTTGTCGGCTCGGAAGGCGAACCCTCCACATGGACGAAGCTTGGCACATTTGAAGTGACAGGCAATACACTCTCGAGCGCTTCCGAGCATGTTCTGTACATCAAGGGCGCAGAAATCGTCGCAGAACCCGCTCCGGAACCCGAGCCTGAAGAAGGCGTGGATGCTCAGGCCGACGAAGCCGAGCCCACCGAACCCGAACAGCCCGAAGAACCCGCGGCAGCCGGCACCGACCACAACAGCGCTGTAGCGGCAGGCTCAGGTACGCGTCGCATCGCCTTCCACATCAACACGAACTTCAACGATGGCTACTTCTGGCTCAACAAGTTCGCGATTGAGAACGACGGCCCCTCCACGGGCATCGAGAGCATCGGCGTCGCCGACGGCGTGGTGCTCGAAGGCGGCAAGCTCTTCTTCGAAGGCACAGCCGAGGACGTGCGCATCTACGACCTGGCCGGCAAGCTCGTCCGCTTCGCCGAAGAGGCCGAGGGCAGCATCAGCCTCGAAGGCCTTGCAAAGGGCGTATACGTAGTACGCTTCTCGCTCGAGGGCGAAGCCGTAGCAATCAAGCTTGCACGGTAATAGCCAGACATAGATTTCAATTCGGCTGCGCCACATCAGCGGCACAGCCGAATTTTAAGTTTAGAAAACTCTGACGGCACGGACAACCGATATTACAAAATTTCGGAACCATTTATCGTATTGTAGGGACGCACGGACCGTGAGTCCTAATCGACAACCAAGGCCCAAGGAGTTGCGGGAGGACGCACGGACCGTGCGTCCCTACAGTGAGAGCTCGGACTCCAGGTGAGTCAAAATTCAAATTCGCCCGTTCGGGGCGGACGCGCCATGGCGCGTCCCTACACCTTTTAAATCCATTCACATTAAATAATCCACAGTCAATGAAAAGACAACTTATTACGGCACTTGTGCTTGCGGGGTTGGCGGGGACTGCTTTTGCGGGCGGTCCGGAGCTGACCAAGAGCGGTCCGAAGACGGAGCGCGCGGCACGGGTGTTTGCAGCACCCCGCGCGGAGGCCACAGCGTCGCCGACAGCGGGAAAGACGCGCCTGACGGCTCCGACGATGAGCAAGAACGCCGGGCGGCAGTACGGTAATCTCCATTCGGCGCTCGCCCTCCCGAAAGCGGGGGCGCCGGTGATGCGCGTGCTGGGCGACGGCACGACCATCTACGGCTCGCTGATCTACTCCGACGCCTGGGGCGGCTCGGCGGCCTACGGCCTCTACACCTTCGCGGCCACAGCCACGCCCACAGCCACGCTCGTTCAGAACTTCGGCGGCTATGAGGCCAACGGCGGCGGCGCCTACCTCGACGGCAAGTACTACTTCAACTCCTACGTGTACACCGACGAGATGGGCTACACCTTCAGCACCTTCATCACCTACGACCTCGCCACGGGCGAGTCGACAAAGGTAATCAACTCGTTCATGACCGCGGGCTTCGACCAGACGCAGATCACGCACGACATGGCGGCCGACCCGACAACAGGGACCATCTACGCCATCAGCTACATCAAGAAGACCATCGACGAGGAAGGGATGATCGAGCGCTACCGTCCGGCCATCTCGACTATGGACCCGACGATGGGCTGGGCCACGCCCATAGCCGAGACTCCGGGCTTCATCGCCATCGCCTGCAACCGCGCCGGCGAGCTCTACGGAATCACCAAGGGCTCGGAATCGGCCCTCTACCGCATCAACAAGACCACGGGCGACTGCACAGAAATCGGCCCGACGGGGCTGAATCCCGAATTCGTGCAGAGCGCCACGTTCGACCCCGTGACGGACAAGCTCTACTGGGCCGAGACGCAGATCAACGGCACCTCGGGCCTCTACGAAGTGGACGTCCACACGGGCCGCGCATCGAAAATCGCCTCCTTCGCGCACAACGAGGAATTCACGGGCCTGTTCATCCCCGAGCCTCAGATTGCCGAGGGCGCACCGGCCATCGCCGGCGAGCTGAAGGCCGAATTCACGGCCGACGCCCTCACGGGCAGCCTGAGCTTCACGGCTCCGACCCTCACGCAGGGCGGCGCCAAGCTGAGCGGGACTGTCACGGCTGAGATCAGCCTCGACGGCGAGGAGTTCGCCACGCGCGACATGGCTCCCGGCGAGAAAGTGGCCCTCGAGGCCACGGTGACCGAGGGCGTGCACAACTTCGGCGTCTACTTCCACAACGCCGCCGGCGACGGAAGCCGCACGGCGCTGAGCTTCCACGCGGGCATGGACGCCCCGGCCGCAGTAGGCGCCCTGACGCTCAAGGCCGACAGCGAGGGCCGTCCGAGCCTCAGCTGGGAAGCCCCGGCGACGGGCCGCAACGACGGCTACATCGACCCCGCGCAGATCACCTACAAGGTGGTGCGCCTTCCCGAAGGCCTGACCGTGGCCGACGGAATCAAGACCACGGCCTTCACTGACCGCTCGGAATTCGAGGCGCAGAACGTGAGCTACACCGTGACGCCCTACATCGGGACCCGCGAGGGCCTGAGCGCCACGACGGCCGAAGAGCTGTTCGGCTCGGGCTCGGAACTGCCCGTGACCTTCGGCTTTGACTCGAAGGACGCCTTCAATCTCTGCACCGTAATCGATGCCAACGGCGACCGCGACGACCGGTACCACTGGGGCGCGTGGTACTACGGACCCGACTTCCCCGCGGCGAAGGCCGCGAGCGGCGCCGTCTACGGCTTCAGCCCCGAAGGACCGGCGGACGACTGGCTGATTCTTCCTCCTTTCACGGCCCAGGCCGGACGGAACTACCGCGTGACCTTCAAATGGCACAACTCGTCGGACGCCGAGACCGTGGCAGTGACCGCCGGCACGGACAAGACCGTTGCGGCGCAGACCGTCACGGTCAGCGCGGCCAAGAGCTACAACAACCACGAGGGCGAGACGACGAGCTATGAATTCGCCGCTCCCGCGGCCGGAAACTGCTTCGTGGGCTTCCACATCACCTCGAAGCGCAAGGCCGGCTACTTCTACGTGGAGACCGTGACCGTCGACGAGGTGCCCGTGACGGGCGCTCCCGGCGCTCCGACCGACTTCACCGTTACCCCCGGCGAAAAGGGCGCACTGAGCGCCACGCTGAGCCTCAAGGCTCCGGCACTGACCGCCGAAGGCGCGGCACTGAGCGCCATCACCCGCATCGACATCTACCGCGGCAACGACCGCACGGCCATCCACAGTTTCAGTGAGCCGCTCCCCGGCGCCGAGCTGAGCTGGACCGACACCGAGGCGGCGCACGGCGTGAACGCCTACCGCGCCGTGGCCTTCAACGCAGCAGGCCAGGGCGAGAAAGCCGTGGCCGAGGCCTACGTGGGCTGGGACATTCCCGAAGCCGTGACCGACGCTGTCCTCACGGACGAAGGCGGAGTGCCCACCGTGCGCTGGACCGCTCCCACAAAGGGCGTGAACGGCGGCTACATCGACCCCTCGCAACTGACCTACCTAATCCGCCGCAGCGACGGCTCGCTGATGACCAACAAGGCCACGGGCACGGAGTTCAAGGACACGAGCCTCAACCCGATGGAGAAGCAATACTTCATCTACTACCAGATCCAGCCCGTGAGCACGGCCGGCGTGGGCGACTACGCTCTTACGAACCACATCATCTACGGCGAGCCCTACGAAGGCGAGTTCCGCGAGAGCTGGGCCGACGCGGCCGCTCATAACGACCCCTGGGTGATGTACAAGGTGAAGGGCAACGACCAGCTGTGGACGCTGATGTCGCAGGGCCAGAGCCCCGCGTGCATGCCGGTCGACGGCGACGGCGGCGTGGCCGTGTTCCAGAGCACGATGGGCCGCATCAACGACGCCGGACGCCTCGTCTCGCCAAAACTGGCACTGAACAGCTTCGATGTGCCCGTGCTGACATTCTACGTCTACAACAAGCCCTCGCAGGACGCCATCTACGGCGGCGACCCCTATCTTGACCGCCTGATTCCGGAGCTCCAGCTCCCCGACGGCACGTTCGTGGCCCTCGACGAGCCCATCTACGTCGACGACCCCGAATGGAGCGAGGGCTGGCTCGGCTACGAGTACGACCTCTCGGCCTACAAGAGCTACGACTACGTTCAGCTGTCGTTCCACGGCATCGCCGACTACGAGAACGACATCTGCCTCGACGCCATCAGCGTGACCAACGAGGCCGAGTACGACCTCGGCATCTACACCTTCACGGCTCCCGCCACGGTCAAGGCCGGCAAGGACGTGCGGATGAAGGTGACCGTGGCCAACTACGGCATCAACGCCGCCGAAGGCTTCAGAATCAACATTCTCCGCGACGGCAAGGACTACACCTTCTTGACCTCCTCGAAGGCCGTTCCGGCCAAGAGCTACGCCACCTACACCCTCAACCTTCCGACCACCGCCGAGGACGAGGGCAAGACCTACACCTGGCAGGCCGTAATCGAATGGGACAAGGACAAGATTTCCGCCAACAACCGCTCGGAGTCCGTCACGACCAAGGTACTCAGCCCCGACGTGCCCGAAGTGACGAACATCAGCGGCGCAATGACCGACAAGGGCGTGAGCCTGAACTGGAGCGGCCTCGACGCCCTGCGCGTCAATGACAGCTTCGAGGGCTTCGCGGCCTTCTCGATTGACAACCTCGGCGACTACTCGCTCATCGACGGCGACGGCTGCCCGACTTTCTCTTTCGCTCAAATCGACTACGACAACGCCGGCGCGCCGATGGCCTTCATGGCCTTCAACCCCTGGATTCTCGGCATCCCGCAGGTGCTCCCCGAATGGGGCGCGCACTCGGGCCAGCAGGTGCTCGCCGCCTTCGGAGCCGCCAACTACGACGGCACGGGCGCCCAGTCGGACGACTGGCTGATTTCGCCGGAAATCCACGGCGGAAGCATCCTCGGCTTCTGGGCCAAGACGGCGAATCCTGAATTCGGCCTCGAGAAATTCGAGGTGATGTACTCCGCGACGAACACCGACCGAGCCTCCTTCAGCACCCTTGACGGCGGAACCATAACCGCTCCCGGCGAGTGGACGCACTACGAGTTCACCCTCCCGTCCGACGCGAAGTACTTCGCGCTGCACTACAACACCAACGACGGCTTCGTGCTCTACATCGACGATCTCGGCTACAAGGCCCGCATCGCCGCTCCGGAGTTCGTGCTGAGCGGATACAGGGTTTACCGCGACGGCGTGGCCATCGCCGACCTTCCCGCCTCCGCGCATAGCCACATCGACGGCGCCGCCCCGACCGACGGCGAGCACGTCTACGGCGTGAGCGCCCTCTACACCAACGGCCGCGAGAGCGCTCCGGCGGAAGTGACCGTCCGCACGGGCACCTCAGGCATCGACAGCACCGAGGAGGCTTCCGCATCCGTGCGCGCCGAGGGCCGGACCATCGTAATCCGTGCCGCCGCGGGCTCGCACGCGAGCGTGGTCAACGCCGCCGGCGTGACAATCTTCTCGGGCATCACCTCAGGCTCCGAGACCCGCGTCGAAGCGGACGCCCCGGGCATCTATGTGGTGCGCATTGAAAAGGCCAGCTTCAAGCTGAACATATGAAAAAAACAATCAGGACATCCATAGCCTCCGTCCTCGCCGCCGCGGCCCTCACGGGTTTCGCGGCCGCGGGGCCGGGGGCTCTCCGGAGCCTCAAGAAGGCCCCGGAATTCCCGGAAGCCGTGACGACCGTGCGCGGCGTGATGGTGTACAGCGACAGCTGGACCGCCGGCTCGGAGCAGCCCGGCATCTACACCGTGGAGGTGCGCCCCGGGGGCGCCGTCAAGGCCGAACACACCTCGGCGCTGATGGGTCCGACCGTGGCGGCCATTACCCGCGGCGGCGTGATGTACGCCGTGGAAGCCGACATGTCCGGCTATTGGTACAGCCAGTACAACGCCTCGACCTACGCGCGCTCTAGCCGCGAGGAAATCGACGTGCAGAACGTGCCTTCCGACCTGACCTACGACGCCGTCACCGATAAGGTCTACGGCGGATTCTACGACGAGGACTACGGCGGCTTCTCGCGCTTCGCGAGCTTCGGGCTCACCGACGCAGAGGCCAAAGACATCCCCAGCGAACAGCGCGACGAACGCGACTTCATCGCCATCGCCGCCACTCCGGAGGGTACGATTTACGCCCTCCACGGAGCCTACAACTATCTCAAGCGCTTCGACCCCCGCACGGGCGACGAGACGAAAATCGGCGTGACGGGCCTCGACTGCGAGGTCGACATGGCCAACAGAATTTTCAGCTCGATGGTCTGGGATGAGGCAAACCGGCGGCTCATAGCCGTGGTGGCCCACAACGCCGGCACGCGCACGGCGCCCCGCCACGTCTCGGCCCTCTACACGATAGACCCCACGGACGTCCGCACCGAGGGCAACCGCAGCTTTGTCACGCCCGTCAAGGTCATGGACATGCCCGGCAACGCTTCCATCGCAGGCCTCGAAATCGTCGAGCAGGCCGTTCCGGCCTCCGCTCCCGCCGCCCCGCGCAATCTGCGCGTGGAATTCGACTCGCCCACGGCCCTGACCGGCAAGGTGAAGTTCACAGCCCCGGCTGTCAGCGCCGGAGGCACGGCCCTTTCGGGCGAACTTCTGGCACAGGTGAGCGTCGGAGGCACGGTTGTGGCAACAATCGGCGGCATCGCGCCCGGCGCGGAAGCCGAGACCGCGAGCGTGGCCTTCCCGGCAGGAAGCTCGACCGTGAAGGTGACGATGGCTACGGCCGACACCCGCGGCGCCTCGGCTGAGACCGAGGTATTCGCCGGCGAGGACGAGCCCGCGCCCGTGAGCGACGTACTCCTCGAAATCACCCCCGAGGGCTGGGCGAAGCTCACCTGGAAGGCTCCCGCAGCGGGCCTGAACGGCGGCAACATCGACCCCGCCGGGCTCCAATACACGGTGCGTCGCGTACACGACGGCGCCGTCGTGGCCCTCAACATCTCTGAGACCGCCTTCACCGACAAGACGCCCGACACGAGCCGCCGCGCCATCAGCTACAGCGTGAGCGTCCGCAACGGCGCAGGCTCCGCCCCCGCCGTGGAGTCCAACAAGTGCCTTTCCACCGGCGCCCTCGCCGTGCCCTTCACCGAGCCATTCAACTCGAAGGACGACTTCGAGCTCTGGACCCTCGTGAACGTCAACCCGGCGTCGACATGGGCCCTGAATGAGAAGGACAAGTACGCATTCTACAAGTACGCCGACGACAAGACCGCCGCCGACAACTGGCTCATCTCGCCGGCTATCCGTCTGGAGGCCGGAAAGGCCTACAAGATAAGCTATTCCTGGCGCGCCAACAACAAGAACTATCCCGAAAGCTTCGCCGTCCACTGCGGCACCGGAGCCGCTCCCTCGGCCATGGGCACGGCCCTCGCCGAGCACAACGAGGTCGTCAACACGCAGTTCGCAACGGCATCCGTGGTCGTGCGTCCGGAGGAGACAGGCGTGCGCTTCGTCGGCATACATGCCACGAGCCAGCCCTGGCGATACATGCTGTATGTCGACGACATCAAGGTCGAGGAAATCGACAACCGCGTGCCCGCGCAGATCGCCGACCTGACCGTCACCCCCGGCGCCGCCGGCGCCCTGAAGGCCACAGTCAGCTTCACCGCCCCCGACAAGGGCAACGACGGGCAGCCCCTCGACGCCCTGACCGAGGCGCGCCTCTACCGCCGCGGCACGGCCGAACCCGTGAAAGTGTTCACGGACATAACGCCGGGACAGAAACTGAGCTTCGAGGACGAGGGCATCACCGCCTCCGGCCTCACGGGCTATACGGCCACGTCCTCCAATGCCGTTGGTGAAGGCGTCGCCGCCTCCGCCGAGGCATACGTCGGCATCGACGCCCCGGGCGCCCCGACCGACGTGCACATAAGCGAGCTCGACCGTCATCCCCACCTCGAGTGGACCGCTCCGGTCACCGGCGCAAACGGCGGCTGGTTCGACGCATCCGCCCTCACTTACCGCATCGTGCGCAGCGACGGCTCTGTCGTGGCGGAATCTGCCACCGGAACGTCCTTCACGGACAATTCCGTAAGCTATCCGGCCAAGGGCCAGGACGCCTACTGGTACCTCATCACGCCTTACACCGGCAAGCTGAAAGGCGCTTACGCCCAGAGTGAGACCCTCCTCTTCGGCACGCCCTACCCCGCTCCCGCAACAGAGACCTTCGCCAACGCCGGCATGGAGCTCTATCCCTGGATTGCCCAGAGCTCCACGGCAGTGAACTACTCCTGGACCCTCGACAACATGGGCTACAACCCCCAGGCCGCTGACCAGAACGGCGATCAGGGCCTCGCCACCTTCCACAGCGTGGGCGAGCCCGTCGGCTCCTCCGCATGGTTCTACTCGCCGAAAATCAGCCTCGCCGGGCTCGAGAACCCGACGCTGAGCTTCTGGATGTACCACACGGCCACCCCGGGCGACGAGACGATGGAAATCTTCGTGGCCGCCGCTTCCGACCGCTTCGCCGCAACGGGCACCGTGCTCCGCCGCGAGGCCGAAGAGTCGGGCTGGGTGCGCCACAGCGTGTCCCTCGCGCCCTATGCCGGCGCCGAATGGGTGCGAATCGGCTTCAAGGGTACAGGCGCGGCCGTCGAAGACGTATACATCGACAATGTCGCCGTGGCCTCCCGCACCCGCTTCAATGTCGCCGTCAGCGCCCTGACGCTTCCGGCCCGCGTGGCCGCCGGAGTGCCCGTGAAGGCTACCGTTATCCTCACGAACACCGGCACCGACGTGCTCACCGACGTGAAGGTAACCCTCTCCACCGGCGCCACTGTCTACGCCGGAACTACCGTCGCTTCCCTCGCGCCCGACACTGAGAAGGCCGTCGAACTGACCATCCCCTCGCTCGAAAAGGGCACTCTCGCCATCAAGGCAACTGCCACAGCCGAGGGCGACGGCAACGCCGCCGACAACTCCGCGGAAGCCACCGTGAAGGTCGTGGACCCCGTGCTCCAGACCGTCACGGGCCTCGAGGCCACCGTCGGCACCGGCTCCGTAAGCCTCGTCTGGAACGAACCCGCCGAGCGCGGCGCCGTGACCGACGACTTCGAGGGCTACAAGGACTTCGCAATCGACGGCGTGGGCGAATGGACGATGTGGGACGGCGACTATGACGTGACTTACGCCATCAACACCTCCTACGGCCAGTATCCCAACGCCTCGGACCGCAAGGCATTCCAGGTCATAAACGCCAAGGTGCTCGGAATCGACATATGGGCTCAGGGTACGCCCCACAGCGGCAACAAGATGATGGCCGCACTGGCCTGCCAGCTCTACGTCAACAACGACTGGCTGATCTCCCCCGAGCTCAACGGTTCCGAACAGTGGATAAGCTTCTACGCCAAGTCCTTCACCACGGATCAGACAGCCCCCGAGCGCATGCGCGTGTTCTACAGCACCTCCGACAATTCTCCAGCCAACTTCACGGAGCTCACCTCGGGATATGTGGAACTCTCCGAGTCGTGGGTCGAGTACCGCTACCACCTCCCCGAGGGCGCAAGGTATTTCGCCATCAACTGCGTGAGCGACGGCTCGTTCGCGATGTTCGTCGACGACGCCTCGTTCAACGATCTGACCGTTCCGGCCTGGACCCTCACCGGCTATGACATCTACCGCGACGGCGTGAAAATCGGTCATTCGGCCACCACGGCCTTCACCGACGACGCGCCCCTCGACAAGGCCGTCTACTCCGTCGTTCCCGTCTTTGCCCAGGGCGAAGGCGCCCGCTCGACATCCTGCACCGTCGAGCTCACGGGCATCGGCTCGGTTCTCGAGGGCGATGACGCTCCGGTGAACGTCTACAACCTCCAGGGCATTCTCCTGCGCCGTGCCGTCAGGCGCTCCGAGGCCACCCGCGGCCTCGCCCCCGGCACCTACCTCCTGAACAATGAAAAAGTAAGAGTAGAATAAACCCTCCCCCATAGCAAAAATCCGGCGCCCCGGCCTCCCTTCGCGGAGCCCGGGGCGCTTTTGCGTTTTATAAAGATGTCTATCAGCTAATTAAAAATATCATGTAGCGTGGACGCACGAGCCGTGCGTCCCTACAGTTCGGGGATATGCCGTCGGAATACCATGTTTTTTTCAATCACCGGCATCAACCATCTTGTGCTTGATTTCGCCGTCAGAAATTAATTACAGCTCCGGGTGTTGGGTGATTTTGGCGTAGGCTTTTTTGCGGACGTAGATGTAGGCGATGACTCCGGAGACGCCTGTGAGGACCCAGGTAATGGGGTAGACGGCCATGAGGGTGTCGAATGTGCCGCCACGGTTCTGGAGAGACCATACCCAGAAGAGGCGGAACACGCAGGTGCCGAGGATTGTGACGACGGTCGGCGTCATCGAGTAGCCGAGCGCCCTCATGGCTCCGCCGCTGATTTCGTAGGAAGAGGCGATGAACTGGAACAGGAGCACCATTGTCAGGCGCGAGTAGGCGAAGGGGAGCACGGCGGTGTCGTCGGTGAAGATGCCGATGAAAAAGCCTTTCTGCCACACGACTATCAGATTGAGGATCCCGCATGTGGCGACGGCGAGAATCATGTTCAGGCGGTAGACGCGGCGGCAGCGGTCTATGTTTCCGGCGGCGTAGTTCTGGGAGGTGAATGCCACGGTGGCCTGGACAAATGCCACGATGAGGTAGTAGCTGTAGAGCTCGTAGCTGAGCGCGGCGGCCGAGCCTGCGGAGGCAGCCGAGCCGAAGGAGTTGATGGACGAGAGAATAAATACGTTGGAGAGGGAGAAGACGAGTCCCTGAAGGCCGGCGGGGAGGCCGATGCGCACTATTTTGCCGAGCTCGAGGCTGTGGAAGCGCATCTTGCCGGGGATGAGACGTATGGGCCCCTTCTCGCGCATGAGCACCACGACGATAAGCACGGCGTTGAGGGCCATTCCGATGGTTGTAGCGGTGGCCACACCGTCCACGTCCATGCCGAGTCCCGCGACGAAGAAGATGTCGAGCACGACATTTACGATGCCTCCGGCCAGAAGGATGAAGAAGGGCCGGGCCGTGTCGCCGATGCTTCGGAGCACGGCAGCTCCGAAGTTGAAGATGAGCATGAAAGGCAGCCCGATGAATATAATGCGGAGGTAGGTCGAAGCGCCGTCAAGCACCTCCGGCGGAGTGCCGAGGGCCTCGAGGAGCGGACGCGAGAAAAGCGAGCCGAGAAGGGCCATGGCGAGTCCGCAGACCATGGCGAGAACGCCCGTGGTGGCTACGGCGCGGCGCACGCCGCTGTCGTCGCGCCGCCCAATGCAGGCGGCGACAACCACGTTGATGCCCACGCCGAGCCCCATGAAGAGAGTGACTATGAGGTTGACCACCGGACCGTTGGAGCCCACCGCCGCCAGAGCGCTGGAGGCGCAGTAGCGCCCGACGATGAGTGTGTCGGCGGAATTGAAGGACTGCTGGACGATTCCCGTGGCTATGAGCGGAAGCGCGAAACGCATAGTGGGGCCGAGCAACGGCCCCGAGAGCATATTGATCGAGTTCTTGCTTTTCATATTCGGGACAACAAAATTAGCTCTTATAAATCTACCTACAAAAATTTTAACTAACTTTGCACATCCAAAACCGACACGACAATGAGAATAGACATCATCACCGTGCTGCCCGAGATGCTCGAGAGCCCGCTGAACTGCTCCATAGTGCAGAGAGCCAAGAACAAGGGCCTCTGCGAAATAGAGGTCCACAACCTCCGCGACTACACCACCAACCGCTACCGCAAGGTCGACGACTACCCCTTCGGCGGCGATGCGGGGATGGTGATACAGATTGAGCCCGTGGACCGCTGCATCTCGGCGCTGAAAGCCGAGCGCGACTACGACGAGGTGATTTTCACGGCGCCCGACGGCGAGGTCTTCAACCAGAAGATGGCCAACACAATGTCGATGCTCGACAATATCATCATTCTCTGCGGCCACTACAAGGGCATAGACTACCGCATCCGCGAGCACCTCATCACCAAGGAAATATCCATCGGCGACTATGTCCTCACCGGCGGAGAGATGCCCGCGGCCATCATCACGGACGCCATAGTCCGCCTTCTGCCCGGAGCCATAGGCGACGAGCAGAGCGCCCTGACGGACTCCTTTCAGGACAACCTCCTCGAGCCGCCGATCTACACACGTCCCGCCGAATACAATGGCTGGCGCGTGCCCGACATCCTCCTCAGCGGCCACGAAGCCAAAATCGACGCCTGGCGCCACGAGCAGGCCCTCGAGCGCACCCGCCGTTTGCGCCCCGATTTGTTGAAATAGAAGATTGTTCCGGCGAGGTCTTGAAATGATTCGGCGAGGCGGACGTGCCATGGCACGTCCCTACTCGCTTATTATAAACGCGAGTTCGGGATAAGAGATAGTCTAAAAAAGTTGAATCGGCAGCTTGAAAAAGTTGCCGATTCTTTTGGTAAT